>Ga0187773_10001133_pt1 | contig 10708 bp, 9 predicted proteins | sample 0216_BV02_MP05_1_FD_133133 | JGI IMG/M metagenome (GOLD analysis project Ga0187773, IMG submission 133133) | Tropical peat soil microbial communities from peatlands in Department of Meta, Colombia - 0216_BV02_MP05_10_MG | ecosystem: Environmental > Terrestrial > Soil > Wetlands > Peat | place...
ACCGACCGATCATGCGCATCCAGCGCCGCGTGGTCCCGGTCGCCCGAAACGGCGCAGATCCGCTGGATCACCGCCGGTTTCGGCAGTGAAACGAACCCCTGTTCGAACGCAACGATGGAGAGAGGTTCCACGCGTCGGAGCAATTCGTCGCGCAGCAGCAGGTGATCCGGATTGGCCGGTCTGCCGTGACGCTCGTTGCCGAGCGCGAAGGTTTCGTAGATCAGCACCCCGCCGGGCCGGAGCGCCCCGACGAGATTCGCAAACAAGGGGCGCCAGAGGTAGTTGGTGACCACCACTCCGTCGAATTCCCCGGGTGCAAAAGGCCACGGGCCCGCTTCGATGTCCGCGACGCGAACCTCGACTCCGGCGGTTGCCCGGGACGCGGCGAGCGCCGCCTCGTCCCGATCGACGCCGACGACGGAGTAGCCCAATGCGCTCAGATAGCGCAGGTGCCGGCCGGACCCGCAGGCCAGGTCGAGCACTCGGCCTGCTTTGGGGATGAGCCCGGCCCAGCGGCGGACCCAGGGCGAAGGCGATTCGATTTGATGGCCCGGTGCGGACATCCTCTAGAAGGACGAGCCCGCTTCCTTGAGAAATTCCAGCTCTTCGGCCGTCGAGGCGCGGCCGAGAGCGGCGTTGCGGTGGGGAAACCGCCCGAAGCGGGCGATGATCTCGTAGTGGCGCCTCGCGTATCCGAGAAGACCTGCGTCGAGCGCGCCGACCAGGTCAAGCGCACGCCGCTGCACGGCAAGATCCTCGGCGTGCTGGAACGGCAGGTACGCGAACGTCCGCTCGGTCGCCGCAAGCAGCCGGTCGAAACGCCGTTCGACCATGCTCCTCGCCGCGGCGAGCGCGGCCGGGTCGCTCGAGAATGCGCGCGCCGTTCCCCGAAACATGTTGCGCGGAAACTGGTCGAGCACGATGATCAGGGCAAGCGCGGCAAGCGGGGTGGCCTCCCATCGCGCGAGCTCGCCGCGCGCGGCGGCTTCCCATAGCGGAAGAAATCGGCGGCGGATTTCAGCATCGAAAGTGTCCGAACGCTTGAACCAGAGCTTGCGCGACCGTCCGCGCTCGGGCGAATGCGGCGCCCCGAACCAGAAGTCGAGAACTTCGGTGAAATTCAGCTGCAGAGATAGCGCAGATTGTTGGCGAAGTCGATCAGCAGCTCGGGATCGGCGTAGGCGCTGAAGGCGAGCAACACGATCGCGACGAAGACGCTCAATCCGATCGCCGAGAGGAGCATTTCCTTGCGCGTCAACGCGTGCATGCGGCTATTCTAGACCAAACGCGTTCACGTAAAATAGCGCCTTCCCGCGCCCCGGTAGCTCAGTGGATAGAGCAGCCCCCTCCTAAGGGGCAGGTCGGACGTTCGATTCGTCTTCGGGGCGCCAATACTCCCCAGGCAGTTAGCTTCGTACAAGGTCATACCAAGCAGCTTGCGCCGGAACCGCCCCGGTGGTAGGTTCCCCAAGGGAGGTCCGAAGAAGCGGAAAACCGCCGTCCCGGACTCGTTGGTCTTGATGGGTTCAGCTACAAAGGGGAGGCTGGCATGAACCGTCGTTCGTTCCGATTCGCTTTCTTGCGCGCGGCATCCATGCTCGGCGCGCTTTGTTTGGCCGTGCCGGCTCTGGCGCAGATCCCGGTGACGGTGAACCTCAACCTGATCGAACTCTTCGAGCGGACCTGCAGCGAGGGCCCTCCCGAAGTCTGCCCCAACGATATGTATATCCGCGTCAACATCGGCAGCAACATCCCCGGCAACGATTTCGTGCGCTACGATTTTCCCGACAACGTCGGCAATCCCCACCCGCCGGTCGTCCCCGTGGCGAGCCGCGTCATCATGCTGAACGGCAGCGACGGGAACATCACCGTGGACATCGAAGTCTGGGACCGGGACGACGCCCCCGGCTCCGACGACAGAATGCCCATCGACGGAGGGTTCACTGCGCTGCGTGTCCGCTATGATCTCACCGCGGGCGGGGAGTCTGAGTACGCCGCGTCGGGCACGGGCGACAATTCCGTGTCCATCCGCTTCAAGATCAGCTCGGAGGGTAACGACGTCGACGGGGATGGAATCCCCGACAATCTGGAAGCCTTCGGCATTCGCGACGCCGGCGGGAACTTGATCGCGGATCTTGCCGCCATGGGTGCGAACCCGCGGCGCAAGGACGTCTTCGTCGAGATCGACTGCATGGTGAGCGACGGCAACGGCAACGGCTACAACCCTCTGGATCCCGCGGATCACTCGCACTGCCCGGCGGAGGCGGCGATGGCCGACGTCGTCCAGGCATTCGCCAACGCGCCGGTGCCGAACCTCGATGGCACGCAGGGCGTGCAGCTCCATCTCGATGTCGGGCGTTTGTATGGCGCCGGCCGCGTCGTGCCGGTTCCCGGAGCCGGCGGCGCCGCCGGGTCCTACGGCGACTTCGGTAGCGGCGGAACCCCTATTCCCGAAGCCGGGAACACCATTATCGACTGGGATGGACCCACCGGCAATCCGGCGACAAGTTTCTATTCGCTGAAGGCGGCGCCCAACAATTTCTTCAACGCCGGGCGCGCCCTGGCCTTCCGCTACGCGATCTTCGGGCACCAGACGAATCTCCGCGCAGCGGCCAACGATTGCACGAGCGGTTGGGCCGAGGACATCCCCGGAAACGATTTCATGATCACGCTCGGCGGCGTCAATGCCGCCGGGGCGCGGTGTTGGACGAGGGACGCCAACGGCTTCTCGGTCGGTTCGCGGGGGGAACAAGCGGGAACGTTCATGCACGAGCTCGGCCATGTGCTCGGTCTCCGCCACGGGGGGAGTGACGAGATCAACAACAAGCCGAACTACCTGAGCGTCATGAATTACACCTTTCAACCGTGCATGGTGCCGGCCAGTGCGGCCGCCGGCGTGCCCGGTGCATGCGACTACTCGCGCATCGGGCCCCAGCCCGGTGGAATGAACGACCTGAACGAGACGAGCCTGGACGAATGCGCCGGGGTCGGAGGCGGGCTGGGCTTCGGCTCGGTCAACTGGAACGGCGATCGAGTGTTCCCGGGCGGCCCTGCCTTGTTCCAAGGGGCCACGTGTGCCGCGCCAAACAATGGCAGCAACGCGGTGGCGGACGTGAACAACGACGGGGTCTGCATAACCTTCGGACCGAACGGAGCTCAGGATTCCGCAGTCGTCCTCGATGACAACCTGACCTGTCCCTCGTTTCTCTGCCCCGGGCCGGGGAACCCCGGCTCGATCAACGACGGCCCGAACCGCATCTGCAACAGCCAGGCCGCCGCGGATGATGTGCAGCTCGCTTCCGTCGGCACCACTCCCGGGCAGCCTGACCTGCTGAAGAGCTTCAACGACTGGGGCGGTCTCGTGTTCGGCTTCCGCGACCACCCCAGTTTCTCGGACGGCGTGGCCTCCCCGGTGAAGAACGAGGCCGATCCCGACGCCATTCGCCTCGCCCGGGAATACCTGGCCCAGGTGGCGGGTCCGGATATGAAGCTCACGAAATCGGGACCGGCCACGATCCTGCCGGGACAGACGGTGACCTGGACCACCGAGCTCGGCAACCCCGGCAATGGGCCGGCCCTGCTGGTTGTTCTCACCGACACGGCGCCCGGGGCAGCCCCCTTCGTCCAGAACCTCGGCACCCAGGCCGCGGGCGCCGCGTTCACCCGGAGCGCGCAGTACCGCGTCCCCGCCGGTGCCTGCCCCATGGATCTCGTAAGCGAAGCCCAAGTCTCGTATCGGGATCTCGCGGCCGGAACCTTCACCAGGACCGCCCGAGCCGTGACCAGGGTGCTCGACATCGTTCCGCCCACGCTCACCCTGGCGCTTTCGCAGAACGCCTTGTGGCCGCCGAACCACAAGCTCGCCACCCTCAGCGCCTCCATTACCGTGACCGACAACTGTGACCCGAATCCGCGCGTGCGCCTGGTTTCCATCACCAGCGACGAAGCCGACAACGGACTCGGAGACGGGGACACCGCGAACGACATTCAGGGCGCCGCCTACGGAACCGACGATCGCAGCTTCCAACTGCGCGCCGAACGCTCGGGGCGCGGAACCGGGCGCATCTACACCATCACCTACGAGGCCTCCGACGCCAGCGGGAACAGGACCACTCAACAGGCGACCGTGACCGTTCCCCAGAGCAATTGAGCGAGGCGGGCAGATTCTCCGAACGAGGAGGCCTTACACGGCGTCGGGCTGCCTGGACGGCTGCGCCTGGATGAAGGCGTCGAGCTTCATGCAGGCCTCGTGGATGCGCATCGCGGCCGGATAGGGCGACAGATCGCACTTGTAGCGCTGCGCGTTGAACACCTGCGGCACCAGGCAGCAGTCGGCCATGCTCACCTGGTCGCGCAGGCAATACGGCCCGTGCTTCCGATGCTCGTTCAGGAACGACTCCATCATCCCGAAGCCCTCGGCGATCCAGTGGCGGTACCAGGCGTTCACGCCCTCCTCGTCCAGCCCGTAGGTCTTGCGGATGTGCTTCAGCGTGCGCGTGTTGTTGAGCGGGTGGATCTCGCAGGCGACGATCTGGGAGAAGGCGCGCACGTAGTGGCGGTCCAGGGGGTCGGAAGGCAGGAGCTTCGGACCCGGGTGCACCTCGTCCAGGTACTCGATGATCGCGAGCGACTGCGCGAGGATCCGGCCGGCGTCCTCGATCGCGGGCACCAGGCCTTGGGGGTTCACAGACTTGTACTCCGCCCCGAGGTGCTCCTCCTTGGGCAGGCTGACGAGCGCGGGCTCGTACGCGATCCCCTTGTAGTTGAGCGCGATCCGAACGCGAAACGAAGCCGAGGAGCGGAAGAAGGTGTAGAGCTTCATGGCGTATCCCGGACTGAGCGAGGTTAGCCGAATCTGAGTTTCATCGCCAGCACCGTCCCGGCGAGAACGAGCGTGACGCCGTTGCTCGCTATGACCGGGACTGCGCCGAGCAGCAGCCCGTACACGAACCAGAGCGCCACGCCCGTGGTGAAGATCAGGTACATCGACAGGGACAGGTCGCGCGCCGAGCGCGTTTGCCAGATTCGCCAGACCTGGGGGATGAAGGCAATCGTAGTGAGCGCGCCGGCGGCCGCGCCGATGAGATCGAGGTTCATGCCTTTCCTTTTCCTTCCGCTTCCCGCTGTCGAAGAACGCTGCGCTGCACCTTGCCCGTAGTCGTCATCGGCAGGCTGTCGACGAACTCGATCTCCTTGGGGTACTCATAGGGGGCGAGCTTGCCGCGCACGTGCTCCTGCAGCTCGGTTTCGAGCCCGGCGGAGGGCCGGTAGCCGGGAACGAGCACGACGAAGGCCTTCACGAGGTTGGTGCGCTCAGGGTCGGGTTTGCCGATTACGGCGGCGTTGGCGACCGCAGGGTGCCTCACCAGGCAGTTCTCGATCTCCGCCGGGCCGATGCGGTAGCCGGCGCTCTTGAACACGTCGTCGCTGCGCCCTTGATACCAGAGGTAGCCTTCCCCGTCGCGCCGCGCGAGGTCTCCGGTGCGGCACCACTTCCCCGTGTACTTCCTTCGCGTCGCTTCGGGGTTCTTCCAGTACTCGAGGAAGAACACCGGGTCGCCTTCGTCCCAGGCGGCCACCTCGGCGACTTCACCAGCCGGGACCTCCCTGCCCGCTTCGTCGATGCAGGCAACGCGGTGGCCTGGGTACGGCCTGCCGATCGAGCCGGGCTTCGCCGGCCACAGCGCGTGCGAGTTGCCGACGATGTAGTTGATCTCGGTCTGGCCGAACATCTCGTTGACCGTCACCCCGAGCGCCTCGCGGCTCCAGGCGAAGACCGTTTCGCCGACCGACTCCCCCGCGCTCATGATCGAGCGGAGCTTCAGCTCGTAGCGCTTCCGGGGCTCGGGCACGGCCTTCATCATCATCTTGAGCGCGGTCGGAAAAAGAAATGTATTGCGCACGCCATACTTCTCCATGAGCCGGAACGCCTTCTCGGGGTCGAAGCGGCCGTGGTAGCCGAGGAGCGGCTGCCCGTGATAGAGCGATGGCAGCAGCGCGTCCATCAGGCCGCCAGTCCAGGCCCAGTCTGCCGGCGACCAGAAGAGATCGCCATCCTGCGGGTACAGATCGTGCGAGTACACGAAACCCGGGATGTTCCCGAGCAGCACGCGCTGCGGCATGAGCGCGCCCTTGGGCGGGCCGGTCGTGCCGCTCGTGTAGATGAGGAGCGCCGGATCCGAGGCGGCAGTGTCGGCGTACGTGAAATCCGGAGATCCCTTCTCGAGCAGCGCCTCCCAGGAATGCACCCCCGATTCGCGCGCCCCCGCCACGCCGATCACGTGCCTGAGATGCGGCAGCCGGTCGCGAATCGCGACGAGATTGGGCAGCGAGGCCGGATCGACAAGAACGGTGGCCGCTTCGCTGTCCTGCAGTCGGTATTCCAGCGCTTCCGGTCCGAAGAGCACCGAGAGCGGCATCGCCACCGCGCCCATCTGGTAGCAGGCGATGTGCGCGATCGCCGTTTCGGGACGCTGCGGGAGGATGATTCCGACGCGGTCACCGCGCTTTGCGCCGAGACCTGCGAGCGCGTTGGAGAGGCGGTTGGCCTGCCCCTGCAGGTTTGCGAACGTGTGCGTGGAGGCGGCGCCGCTTTCGTCTTCCCAGTAGAGCGCGAGACGGGAAGGTCCGTGCGCCCAGCGGCGGCAGCAGCCTTGAGCGATGTTGAAGCGCTCGGGCACCTCCCACCTGAACGCGTCGCAGATCTCGCGATAGCGGTCCTGCATCTCTCCTTGCCCTCGGGTAGCTGTCTTCGGGACGCGTCGCAATCGGAGAGAACTTCCTCTCCGACTGCCACATCGGCGCGAGTATACTCGTGGCGCCTGGTCCCACCCTGGAGCAAGACCTTGCCGCCCCTGCGCGCGCTCGTATTCGATGCCTACGGCACGCTTTTCGACGTGCACTCGGTCGTTGCGCTTTGCGAGGAGCTCTGGCCGGGTAAAGGCGCTGCCTTGAGCCAGCTTTGGCGCAGCAAGCAGCTCGAATACACCTGGCAGCGCAGCCTCATGCGGCGCTATGAGGACTTCGGCAGGGTTACCCTGGCCGGCCTGCGCTACGCTTGCGCGGCGCTTGGACTTCAGCTCGACGGAGAACGCCGCCGCAGACTCACCGAAGCCTACCTCCGGCTCGCCACCTTCCCCGAGGTGCGCAGCGCGCTCACCGAACTCAAGTCCATGAAGTTCAAGCTCGCGATTCTCTCGAACGGATCGCCGGCAATGCTGCGTCCGGTCGTGGCGAACTCCGGGCTGCGCGACCTGGTCGGAACGGTCATCAGCGTCGATCAGCGCAAGATCTACAAGCCCTCGCCCGACGTATACCGACTCGCCGTGGAACGGCTGCGCGTGCCGAAGGCGGCGATAGGCTTTGTTTCAAGCAACTGCTGGGACGCGTGTGGAGCAAAATCCTTCGGCTTTCGCGTCTTCTGGGTCAATCGGGCCGGGGCACCCGTCGACGAGCTGGGCGCGGTGCCCGATCACACCATCCGGAGCCTGGACGAGCTGCCGGCCCTGGTCCGGCGTCCGGATTAGCCGCTTGCCCTTCCCGCCGATGAACTTCTGTTCGAACTGCGGCGCCAAGCTCGTGGTGCGCGTCCCCCCCGGAGATTCCCTGCCGCGTCACGTCTGCGACAGCTGCGCCACGATCCACTATCGAAATCCGCTCATGGTGGTCGGCACTCTCCCTGAGTGGGAGGACCGGATCCTGCTGTGCCGGCGCGCCATCGAGCCGCGTCTCGGGTTTTGGACGCTCCCCGCCGGATTTATGGAGCTGGGCGAAACGACCGCGCAGGCGGCGCTGCGCGAAACCCTCGAGGAGGCAAGGGCGCGCGTCGCACTCGGCGAAGCGTTCACGCTTCTTTCCGTTCCGCACGTGAACCAGGTGCACCTGTACTACCGCGCCCGGCTGCTCGACCGCGAGTTCGCCGCAGGCGAGGAAACCCTGGAAGTGCGGCTATTCGGCGAAAGCGAGATTCCCTGGGACGCGATCGCGTTCCGCACGATTTCCACGACGCTGCGGCATTTCTTCGCCGACAGGAAGGAAGGGCGGTTCCGCATGCACGCAGGGGAAATTCTTCCGCCGAAGTGACGCTGCCGCTGGCGCGGGCCGTCACCGCGCGGAAGCACCCCTTCGGTTTGCCGGAGATCAGAAGTACAGGATGGCCTGCACCCAGCCCCGCGTCTTCTGATCGGAGTGCGCGTCGGCCGAGTGCTCGTCCCCGAGGCGCGTAGCGACCATCAGCTTGACCTGAAAGGTGCTCGCCCGCACCCAAGTCAAGCCCAGGCCGGCGCCCGTCAGGTGGCGGGTGTTCGGCTGCCCCACGAGAAACGGATTCTCGTTGACGGTAACGCCCCCTGTATCGACAAACGCAAAAGGCTGCAGCACCCCCGGCACGGCGGCAATGACGAAGGTGTAGCGCAGCTCCGCCGTCGCCAGGTAGCCGCTGTCCCCGGCCGCCTCGCCGGTCGTATACGCGCGCACGCCGTAGGCGCCGCCCAGAAAGAACTTCTCCGAGGAATCGAGATTCTTGCCGGCCTTCTGCCCCGATAGCGACACATACGCGGACAGCCGTTGGCTCACACTCTGCAGCCGCAACGCGCTGAGGCTCCACTTGCCGAAGTGCCCGTTTGTCTGCGGCCCGGGTTGCTGCGCCGTTCCCTCGTCGAACTGTAGAGTTAGAGGGGTCTTGATATTCACGTTGCCGTTGCTGTACATGAGGGAAAAGACCGAGATGCCGCCGCCCAGCGCCGCGTCGCGCGCATCGCCGTTGAGTGTCAGTCTCCCCGCGTGCACGGATCTTTCGTTCACCCCTGCGTTCACTACTGCCAGCGCGTCCTGGCGATCGTCCAGACTGCGCCAGTCGTACGCGAGCTGCCCGTATACGTTGAAATTTGGCGTGCGCTTGAATGGGTAGCTCCCGTTCAGCGTGTAGGTATCGGCCCTGCCGTGAGCGTCGAGGGGCGCGAAGCTCTTGCTCAGCTCGTAATGCGTATAGCTGTAGCCGGCCCCCAGCTTGAAGCCGTCGCTGCCGACGGGAACCAGATATCCCAGCCGTCCGTACTCCAAGCCGTTGAAACCCTTCGTGAGCACCACGTTCAACAGGTCGCCGAGCCCCAGTGGACTCAGCAGGTTCAGGTTTCCCGTGAGCTGATTGATGCCGGTGTAGGTGTTGCCCTGGTTGTTGTATTCGAGGCTGCCGGAGGCGAACGGAGCCGCAGCCAGATCCACGACCACATCGGACTCCCCGACCTCCGAGCCGGGCCTCAGCGTCGCGCGTGCTTCGCCCACGCCGGGCAGATCGTTAAGGAGCAGCAGCCTGCGTTCCAAGGCGGGCTGCGTCACGATGCGGCCGGAGAACCTGTCGATGTAGCCGTGCGCCACGCTGTCGCGCAGGCGCGACTTGTTGTTGAGCTCAAGCTTGCCGAAGCGCCCTTCGATCACCGCGATTTCCACCACGCCAGCCGTGGTGATGGTCTGCGCCGGTATGTAGGCACGCGCCACCATGTAGCCGCGCTCGCGGTAGAAGCGCGAAATGCGCGCCGCCGCCTGCTCGAGATCGGCGAATGTGACCTCCTTGCCGACGTAGTCGCTGACCAGCGCGACCAGCTCCGACTCGGCAAACACGGTGTTGCCGGTCACGCGGAACCCCTTGAGCGCGATCTTCGGCGCCTCCCCCGGCTTGAGCGCCGGGCGCGCGGGCTCCTCCTGCTTGATCCCGGGCGCGGGCCGGGTCGGCACTTCGAGCGGCTTTTGCTGCTGCTCGCGCAGAATCGTGCCGGCGTCGGGGACGACCTGGGCGAGGGCCGCTCCGCTGAAACTCGCGCAGACCGCGAACGCCAGGATCGCGCAGTGCGCCAGCGTTCTTGGAACGCCTAACAAGACCGGCTCCCCTTGTCCCCTCGCGGGGCATCGATATTGGATTGGCATCTCACCCTGAGTAGAGCACTCTCATGCGCCGGCCCTGCCGTTTCGACATATTGACTCCGCCATTGATGATGATGACGAGGTCGCGCACCGCGCCGTTCGTGATGGGCGCGCCCCGCTTCGATTCTTCGCCCTGCGCCTGGCCTCCGACGCCCGCCGTGCCCGCCGCCGGCCCGCCGCCCGCAGTCTGCCGGTTCGGCTGCACGCCCGGCAGAGAGGACGGCATTCCCGGCACCGGTCCCCAGCCGTCCGTCGGCCCGCTCACGGTGGGCGGCGGCAGCTGGTCCTTGCCGGAGTAGAGAGACGCCAACACGCTGTCCGGTATTAGACTTGTTGTGCTCGGGCTGACGGGATTCGTGATCGAGCCGATGTTGCCCTGCGCGCTCACCCCGGTCACGGCGCTTAGGTCGTAGTCACTGAGCGAGGTTCCTGCGTTCGCCGTGTAATTGGCGGCTCCCAGCACCGAAGAGGTTACGGGGCTGCCCGGCGGGTTGGCCGCCACGCTCGGACCGTTGTCGTAGGTGCCGGTCGTCACATTAGTCGACGCGCCCTCTCCAGCCACAAACCCGGTAACGCTGTAGTTGCTCGGGGTCAGGTTCGAGACGGTGTTGGTGCCGTCATAGGTCTTCGTCACTGTGCCTACCAGGCTCACCCCCGTCAACGCCAGCGGCGTGATCGTCGCCGCCACACTCGCGCTCGCCGTGCCCAGGCTGTAATCGCTCGGCACACTCGCGTTGCTGCCGGTGATCCCCGTCAGCGCCAGCCCGCTCGTTGTCACCTGCGTCGCCGT
>Ga0187773_10001134_pt1 | contig 10708 bp, 8 predicted proteins | sample 0216_BV02_MP05_1_FD_133133 | JGI IMG/M metagenome (GOLD analysis project Ga0187773, IMG submission 133133) | Tropical peat soil microbial communities from peatlands in Department of Meta, Colombia - 0216_BV02_MP05_10_MG | ecosystem: Environmental > Terrestrial > Soil > Wetlands > Peat | place...
CATTCTGAGAAGCGGAGAGAAGCATGGATGAAGTGCGCCTGACGTCGAAGGTGAAAAAAGCGGGTTGAGCCGCTAAAGTGAGTCCAGAGTTTCTGGACGAGATTTTGAAGGGGTTGCCGATTCCAAAAGATCCAAGGGTTCTGGTGGGACTGGATACGTCGGATGATGCAGGGGTGTATCAACTGAATGAGGAAGTGGCTTTGGTTCAGACCGTAGATTTCTTCACCCCGATTGTGGACGATCCCTTCACCTTCGGCCAGATCGCTGTGGCCAACGCCCTGAGTGATGTCTATGCCATGGGAGGGACTCCCCTCACGGGTATGAATCTGGTCGCCTTTCCCATGAAAACCCTTTCCCCTTCCGTCTTGAAGGAGATCCTTCTCGGCGGGCTTTCGAAAATGAAGGAGGCGGGAGTGGCTTTGGTGGGCGGGCATTCGATCGACGACGCAGAAATCAAATACGGCCTGGCCGTCACAGGCGTCGTCCATCCGAACAAAATCCTGACCAATGCCGGAGCAAAGACGGGGGACAGATTGGTGTTGACAAAACCTCTCGGTACGGGGGTCATCTCCACAGCCCTCAAAGCCAAGATGGCTTCTGAGGGGGCGATCGGGAAGAGTGCGGGAAGCATGGTGGCTCTCAATCGGACCGCGTCGGAATGGATGACAAGGTTTGGAGCCCATGCCTGTACAGATATCACCGGGTTCAGTTTCATCGGCCATGCATTAGAGATGGCGACCGCAAGCCAGGTAGGGATGGTGGTACGGTCAAAGGCTGTTCCCATCTTCGCCGAAGCGATGGAATATGCGGCATTAGGGTTGATCCCTGGAGGGGCGTCTTCAAATCGAGATTTTTTCTCCTGCCGGGTCGACGTGGATTCCGGCGTGCCTTCCCTTTTGGTCGATCTTTTTTATGATCCTCAAACGTCGGGCGGTCTCCTGATTTCTTTGCCTTCCGTTCAGGCAGAAGAATACGTGGCGACGCTCAAGAGGGAGAAGAATATGGATTCCTCTATCGTTGGGGAGGTCGTGAAAGAATCTCCTGGGAGAATTCGAATTCTTTGACTTTTTCTTCAACCCCCTCTTGCGGTTGGTGACAAATCTCTGTAACATGAATAGTGGGATTTCGACTTGCTTCTTGAGGCGAGTCAAAAAATCCAGCGGGTCAGCAGAACGAACGGAAGGGATGGATCGATGGAGATCGAGGTAAAATTATTTGCTACGCTTCGCGATTATCTCCCCAAAGGGAGCAGTCGTTTCTCCTGCAAGATGGAGGTGGAGGGTTCTACCCGGGTTGAGGATATTCTGTCTCGGCTTAAAATACCCGAAGAGATGCCCAAGATCATATTGATCAACGGGGTTCACGGAAAGAAGGAACACGTGTTAAAGGAGGGTGATGTCTTGAGCATCTTTCCTCCGGTCGCAGGAGGCTAAAAAAACGACCCAATGACAAATTCCAAAGCTCAAATGTCAAATCGAATTCAAGGCCCAAACCTCAGATATTTTTGATCTTCAATTTAACATTCCTTTGACATTTGGATTTTGAAATTTGGATTTAATAAACGGGCGGGATGTAACTTATATCGCTACTTCTTCTTCTCTTTCAATTCCTGAATCTTCTTTTGCAGCCTTTCCTTTTGATCTGATTTAGGATCCAATCTTAGCGCTTTTTCGTAAAACTCGAGCGCCTTATCGACCCGGCTCAGTTTGACATAACTATCGGCCAGATGTTCTGAGATCGTGGAATCGTCCGGAGTCAACTGGTTCGCTTTTTCAAGCTCGGTTACGGCTCTCTTGTAGTCGCCAAGTTTGTAGTAGACCCAACCCAGACTGTCGATGATGTACCCCATATTGGGTTTCAATTCCATCGCCTTCTGGATCAGTTTGAGGGCCTCCTCCAGTTGGAGGCCCCGCTCGGAATAGGAATAGCCGAGATAGTTGAGGGCATCCGCATTATTCGGGTTGAGCCGAAGGGTTTCTTTCATTTCGGCGACCATCTTATCAAACTCTCCCATCTTATCGTAGAGGGCACCGATTTGAAAATGAATTCCTTCACTCTTCGGAATCCTCTCAAGTCCTCTCCGCAGGGTGGACAAGGCCTTTTCCAACTGATTCTCTTTTTCAAAGACCTCGGCGAGTAACAGATACAGGTCTTCGTCGTTCGGTTTGGCCTGGACCGATTCCTCCAGGATTCGGATCCCCTCCTCCGCCTTGTTCTGTCTCTTCAGAATAAGGAAAATGTTCCTTCTCGAGTCCGCGAAGAGAGTCGATTCGAGGGGGATCTTCTTAAACTCTGAGATGGCTTGGTCCAGGGCCTCTCGCTCGACATAGGCGGCTCCCAGATAATATCGCGCTTGATCGTCCCTGGGATTGGCAGCGAGGACAAAACTAAATTCCAAAATGGCCTGGTCCAAATTGCCTTGTTCCAAATAGATCAAACCCATCTTCGTACGAATATTGATATCGTCTGAGTCACCCTTTTGCATTTGTCGAAATTGGTTCAATGCCTCATCGAACTTCTTCTTTTTGAGGAAGATCCGGCCGAGCCGGTCCCTCGCCTTTTTGTTGTCCGGGTCGAGATTCAGGATCTTCTGGTAAACCTCCGCTGCCTTTTCTGGTTCATTCTGGATTTCATAAGTCAAACCTAAATCCATCAGGACGGAGGTTATATTGGGTTCAACGGCCAGGGTCTTCAAAAAATATTGTTTCGCCAGTTCATAAGATTTTGTCCGAATATAAATTCTCCCCAAAGCATAGAGGCCCATCACGGAGTCGGGTTCGACGGTAAGGAACTGTTTAAGGGTCTGAATGGCCTGGTCATACTGCTGGAGTTCCTCGTAGAGGGAACTGAGGAAGAGATAACTTTCTCGGTTTTGAGGGTCGATCTGCAATACCTTCTTGTACGAGGCGATGGCTAAGGGGTACTTCTTAAGGATGGAATACAATCCGCCCAGGAGCAAATGGGCAGGGACGTGGTCCGGGTCATCCTGGAGAGCGGTCTGGCACTCTTCGATCGCCTCGTTCATCAGACCTTTCTGAACGTAAAGGGCGGCTAACTCAACGTGCAACGAAGCTTCTTTGGCATCGAGGACGATCGCTTCTTTGAGAGCCTCAATCGCTTCATTGAATTTTCCGTCCCGCAATTTCAGCTGGGAGAGAAGAAAGAAGTAATAGGCACGGGGATTTGAAGGAGAAGGTTTCTTTTGAGTTTGCTCGAGGTTTCGTGGAATGGGTTTCGAGGGTAAAGCCTCATTCTCGCTCCTTTGAACCTCGGGCCCTCCTGCACAAGCCCCCAGAAGGAATAGAGACAATAAAGCAACGAGGAGGTAAATAAAGAATCGCTTCATCTTTAAAAAATAACAGACTTTATTCATAAAGTCAAAATTTCGAATTCAGACCAGAGTTCAGTTTTAGAAGGTTCTCCAGGGTGTCCGGAGGGGTATACCCCTCAACTATTTTCCCGTTTTGAAAGAGAAGCGTTGGGGTGGATTCGACGAGCAGACGCTTCCCGAGTTGCATATTCTTATCGATAGGACTCGCATCGCACGAAGGAGGTTTTAATTCCATCCCTCCATAAGTTTCTTCCAGCGCCTTCAATTTACCCTCTGAACACCATACGGCCTTGGCCTTCTCATAGGAAGCGGGAGTCAAGGGGAATAGAAAGAAAAAAGTCTGAAGATCCCCGATCTGTTTCAGCTCTTCATGCAGCTGTGAACAAAAATGACATTGGGGGTCCGTAAAGACGTAAAGTTTTCGTTTCCCTTGCCCCATGGAAATGGCATTCTCGAGGGGAAGATTGGAGGTGTTCACTTTTCGGAATTCTTTTAACCTATCGAGACTAATATTTCTTTTGGTTTGGCGGTCCAAAATCTGGCCGTGGATGATAAATCTCAAGCTCTTATCGATATAGAGGATCATCCTCTCTTGACCTATCTCCGTGACCACCTCCCAGAACCCCTCCAGCGGAGCCTCCCTGATTTCCAAGATTCTAAATTCTGTCTGAATGAGTTCCTTGAGGATGGGAGAAGCTTCTTCTTTTGTGAGGGCAAGGGTCCTCCCAAAAAGAAGGACGATGAATAAAGAGAACGGAATTGCTGTCATCATCAATCGCTTCATGGTAGAACCTCCTGATGCCATTATATCCTTTTGGATGACAAAGAAAAAAGATCCCCTTAACTTTTTTTCATGTTTATAACAAGAATGCATTTTCTGAGTTCCCCCTCACCCCGCTTGTCCCTCACTGGGGCTGTGTGGTAATCGCAGGTTGAGGGGAGAGGCAGTCGGGTTCCGAAATTTTAGAATGCGGGTCTAAATCTTTTTCACCCCACCGCCTCTCCCTCTTTCCAAAGAATTGGTTTTTCCATATTGCGACACAGCCTCCACTGGGGAGAGGGGAAGGGCGAGGGGCGCAAATTTAAAAGAATTTAATGCGTTCGTATTCGTTTCTCGTTTTTCTGGGAACTAACGGGTCACAGCAGATAGGATCGTCGACCTGGGAGAAATCATTTGTGGATCGTTCAAGGGACTTGACGAATTTGTCGATTCATGGAGTTTCTTTGCATCGATGTGATGGAAATCGAGAAATTTAATTGGGCTGTCCCTTTTTTTCGAAGCGATACAGGGTTCTTGGGTTTACCCTCAGGATTTCTGAAGCGACTCTTTTATTTCCCCCGACCTCCTTGAGTATTTCCTTTATATATTCGGACTTGATATCCTCCAAGGACTTACGATCCTTCACCCCCCTTTTTATCATTTCCGTAAACCCTTCCGTCAGATCTTTGGGAAAGTCATTGGGGCCCAACTGATCCTGGTCGGTCATGATCACCGCCCTTGCGATGGCATTCTCTAATTCCCGGACATTGCCCGGCCAATGATATTCCAAGAGGAGCTTTATCGCTTCTTTTGAAATCCCCTGGATCTCCTTCTTGGCTTCTTTCGAATAGAGATCTAGAAAATGGTAGGCGAGCAACGGGATATCTTCTTTTCTGTCTTTCAGGTCGGGAAGAAAAATGGGAAAAACATGAAGACGATAGAAGAGGTCTTCTCGAAACTTCCCCTTCTTCATATTCTCTTCCAAATTTTCGTTGGTGGCTGCAATCATTCGGACATCGATTCGGGTTCTCTCTGTACTCCCCACCTTCATCACTTCCTTCTCCTGAAGGACTCTTAAAAGTTTGACCTGAACCGAGGGGAGAATCGTGGAGATTTCGTCTAAGAAGAGTGTTCCTCCGTTGGCCTCTTCGAATAAACCCTTCTTCGCCTGAATTGCTCCAGTGAAGGCGCCCTTCGTATGGCCGAAAAGTTCGCTCTCGACCAACGTTTCAGGGATCGCCCCGCAATTGAAAGGGATAAAAGCCCGATCCGCCCTTGGGCTGTTATAATGGATGGCCTTTGCCACCAATTCTTTACCGGTTCCGCTCCCTCCGTAGATAATGACTGTACTGCTTCCAAGAGCAACCTTTTCAATCAGAGAAAAAACTTCCTGCATCTTCTTGCTTTTTCCAAGGATATTGTTAAACTCAAATTTCTTCTTCACTTCCATCCTCAGAAGCCTATTTTCCTTGAGGAGGGATCTTTCTTGCTGGGCCTTGGATATGTGGATGAGGAGGTCCTGGAAATTAACCGGCTTGGTCACGTAATCATTTGCCCCCATCTTCATGGCTTCGACGGCCGTCTCAATCGTTCCATAAGCAGTCATCAGAATGACGATCATTTCGGGTCTCGTTCCCTTGATGGCTTTTAAGAGTTCGATCCCGTCCATCTCGGGCATCTTGAGGTCGGTCAAGACAAGATCGAAGACGTCCTTTTCCATTTTCTCAATGGCGTCAGGACCCCCTTGAGCGACGTCTACATCGTATCCTCCCATCTTGGAAAGACCTTTTCGAACGATATCCCGAACGAGGGGTTCATCATCGACGACCAATATTTTCATGACCTCTGCGTCAGACTCCTTTTCGCGATATTTTAACCAGAAAGTTGTTTCTAAATCAATGGAAAAAGATTTTTTGAGTATGCTTCATCCCAAATTGTCGATAGAGTTGACCCATCGGCGGCGCCAAGCCCCGGCCTTTGAGGCGGAGGAAAGCCGCGCCGCTCAGGGTGAACCCTGAGCCCCTCGGCCTGAGCTCGGGTCGAAGGCAAGCCCAGGCTTTCAGGCCCGGAAGTTGAAGGGTTGACTGTTGGTCAATTTCTTATTAAATATATCGTTGTGGGAACCCTGGGAATCCCGGAAAGGGGGCGTTCGTGGAAGAGCAAATTCTGATTGTGGATGACGAGAAGATAATCTGCGGCGTGATCGCTCAGCGGTTGACCAGGGAAGGCTATTCGTGCGTCACAGCCCACAACGGGAAGGAGGCCTTCGAATATTTTTGCAAGGGGAATTTTTCTCTGGTCATTTCGGATATCCGCATGCCTGAAAAGGATGGTTTAGAACTCTTGAGGCTCGTGAAAGCGGTGCGACCCAACATGAAATTCATCATTATGACCGCCTATGCGGAGATCGATGTTGCCGTGGAGGCGATGCATTTGGGAGCAAATGACCTCCTGCTCAAGCCTTTCGAATTGGAGATTGCCGTCTTCAGCGTGAAAAAAGCCCTTGAGCAGAAGAAGATGGAAGAGGAGCTCGAGTCTTATCATAAAAACTTGAAGAAGTTGGTGGCCGAAAGGACCGAGAAGCTTCAAGAGGCTTACGTTACTTTGAAGAAAGCCCATTTGGATTCGGTGAAGGTCCTGGCAGGAGCGATCGATGCGAAGGACCCCTACACACGAGGTCACTCGGACCGGGTGAGGCAGATGAGTTTGCAGATCGCCGCGGTCCTCGGATTTACCGAGGAGAGAATGGAGGTTTTGGAATATGGAGCCCTCCTCCATGATATTGGCAAGATTGGTATTCAAGACGAGATTCTGCGGAAACCGGAAGCCCTTAGCGCCGAAGAGTATCAGACGATTCGGGAGCACCCGTTGATCGGCGTAAAGATCGTGGAAGGGATTGAGTTTTTCGACGATAAAATCTCTATGATTCGTAATCACCATGAACAATTTGACGGAAAAGGATACCCGGATGGTTTGGCTGGGGAAGCCATTCCCCTCGAGGCGAGGATCATCGCCGTTCCCGATGCTTTTGATGCCATGGCCAGCCAGAGACCCCACCAGAGGACCCGGTCCCTCGGAGACATCCTTTTGGAAATGGAACAACACAGGGGAAGACAATTCGACCCGCGAATTTTGGAGATCTTCCTGCGGGAAAAAATTTATGGACGTTTGAATCACTCTCCTTTCTCCGGTCCATTCGGTTAGAGGAAAGATGATCTTTGTAATGGGCATTGACATCGGGTCAGCTTCATCCAAGGGAATCATTCTGGGGGATCCGGGACCGGTGAGCTCTCTGGAGTGCCCTTCAGGGGGAGACTTCCAGCGAACGGCTGAGAGTATGAGAGGCGAACTGCTCTCCCGGACCGGGATCTCGGGAGGTGATATTTCTCGAACGATCGCAACCGGATTTGGCTCAAAACTGGTCGCTTTTGCAAATGAAGTTAAGCCGGATATCGTCTGCCACGCTAAGGGCGTTGCTTCCGTTCTCTCCTCGGTGAGGACCGTCATCGATGTCGGGGATCTTTACACCAAGGTTCTCCGCATCGATGGGTTGGGACACGTCCATCATTTTCTGTTGAGTGGAAAGTGCGCCGGCGGCAGCGGCAGAATCCTTCAGGTCATTGCCAAAGTTCTCCAACTCAAGGTGGAAGAGATTGGCGAGTTGTCTTTGAAATCAAAAAAGAGAGTTGAGTTTAACACGGGGTGCGCTGTCTTTGCCGAGTCAGAGGCCATCTCCCGGCTCTCCCAGGAAGTCGCTCAGGAGGACCTCCTGGCAGGTATCCACCGAGCCCTTGCGGCCCAGATCAACAGTTTAGCGGAGAGAATAGGAGTGGAACAGGATGTGGCCATGGTGGGTGGGGGCGCAAGGGACATAGGCCTTGTTCAGGCCCTGAAGGAGGCGAGAGGCCACGACATCTTCGTCCCCCCTCGTCCTCATATGACCGCTGCATTGGGAGCGGCCCTCATCGCCATGGAAAGTTTAAGACAATAAATTTGTGACCCATGGCTAAATGATGTATATTTCAAGAGGAGAGCGTTGAAAAAGGAGAGAGTCGATGGATGGCTTCCAAAATAGCATTTTTGACACGGTGGAAAATTATTACAGGAATTACGGGCTCAGGGCGAGGGAGTTGAAGCAAGAAGGAAGACAAGTGATCGGCTATGTGTGTTCCTTTGTTCCTTTGGAGATGATCTCTGCTTCCGGCAGTATTCCTTTTCGGGTGAGAGGGAACGTCCATGAGCCAATTACAAAAGGAGATGCCCTCCTTGAAACCATCGTCTGCCCCTATTATAGAAGCATCTTCGACCTTTCGGTAAAGGGAAAATACGATTTTCTCTCCGGGCTAGTTATCCCTCACGGATGCGACAGCATGGTGCGGAGTTTCAGCACCTGGAGTTATTCTCTGCCTTACTCCTATTTTCACTTTATCAACATTCCAACCGTCTGCGTCGAATCGTCCTTCGAATTCTTCAGCGCAGAGTTGAACACCTTCAGGAAAAGTCTGGAGAAGTTTGCCGGGAAAGCGATCACGGACACCGATCTAAAAGAAGCCATCCGAACCCATAATGAAAGCAGGGATAAGGTCAGAGCTCTGTATGAATTCAGAAAGGCAGATCCGCCCCTCCTCTCGGGAGCAGAGTTGACCAAGGTCCTCACGGTGGGGTCCAGCCTGCCCATTGCCGAGGCCAATCGATTGTTTGATCACGTCCTGGCGCAAATCGGAAAAAGAGGGAAATCCCCTCTTCAAAGAGGTCCCCGTATCTTCATCGATGGCGCCTGTCTTGATAATATTGAGTTGATCCAGCTCGTGGAAGAACTCGGGGGCAATGTGGTGGCGGATACGGTATGCAACGGGGCCAGGGATCACTTTCCGAAGACGGACCTGGGAGGAGACCCGGTCGACGCGCTTAGTCAGCGATATCTAGGGAGAATCAATTGCCCCAAGACTTACAGGGAAAACAAGACGGGAAGCTTCGAAGGTGATATTGCCTCCCGATTTGGTGATATCGGGGCGTATGCCCAGGAGTTTAAGGTGGAAGGCGCCATTCTTTACGTCTACAAATATTGTGACCCTTTTGGCTTTGAGGTCCCCGCACGAAAAGCTTACTACCAATCCATCCATGTCCCCCTTCTTTGCCTGGAGGATGTCTATTCTGCGGGGACGATGGGTCAACTTAGGACAAGGATCCAGGCCTTTTTGGAGATGATCGGCTGAATAAGGATAAGGGAGGATTTAATCATGGCTGAGGAACAAAAAGAAGCAAAGCCAAAGAAGAGGATGACGGCCACTCAGGCTGCTGCCTCCATCGGCCCCATGGTCAAGGAGTTTATTACGGGGACCCTTCGGGCACGGGCAGAGGGAAAACAGAAGTTGGCCTATACCTTTATCGTCTGCCATCATGAGGAGATCTTCCGGGCCATGGATGTCGTGCCTCTGTGGACAGAGAATTTTGCCGGTATCTGTGGGGCAAAGAGAGATGCGGAAAGATTCCTCCAGAGGGCGGAATCTTTAGGTCTCTCCCGCTCTTTGTGCACCTATGCCCTCTGTGGGATCGGCTTTGACCAGTGGAGAGAAGAACTGGGCCAGATGCCTCCAGATGCTCCGTGGGGAGGACAGGCAAGGCCTGACTTCATGATCTCCACCGGGCAGATCCTCTGCGATCCGAGATCCAAATGGTATCAAGCGTCCCAGCAGTATATGCCGGACGTCCCGATCTACAACCTAGACCTTCCCTATCCCTTGTTTCAGAGGGATCGAGATCACCGGGAGGTCTGGGGTTACTACTATCAGTATATCGTCAAGCAATTGCGAGGCTTGGTGGCCTTCCTCGAAGAACAGACTGGAAAGAAGATGGATTATGATCGCCTGAGAGAGTTAGTGGATCTAAGCGATCGAACCTGGAACCTGATCGAAGAGACCTACGATCTCCGAAAGGCGGTCCCTTGCCCGATGGGCACCGGCGACGCGATGAATACGATGGTGCCCATCAACTTCATGATGGCCACACAAAGGGCCTACGATTTTTTTGTGGACCTTAAGAAGGAATTAGAGGCCAAAATCGCCAAGGGGGAGGGAGAGGTTCAGGAAGAAAAATATAGACTCATGTGGGGAGGGGGATTGCCTTCCTGGTTTGCCTTGACTGACTTCAATTATTTCAACAGCAAAGGGGCTTCTTTCCCTGTTGAAACGACCTATCGGATGGTTGCTCCCCTGGACGAGATGGAACTCCCGGAGACAAAGGATCCGATCGAGCACCTCGCATGGAGATGGCTCGGATATTGGACATTCTGGTACGATCGGGCTAAGGAACGGCCGGGATCGGAGCCCGATGTGGAACGCCTCATCCACTGGATCGAAGAATATAAGATTGATGGAATCGTGATGCACGAAGCCTTTTCGTGTCGGACCTGGCATGTGGGCCTCATCTGGCAGTTGCACCAACTCGCGAAGATATACAAACCCCTCCCTGTCTTTGTGGTCGGAAAGGATGGGAAGAAAGAAAAGATTTACAGAGAAATTCCCTCCTTGATTTTGGAGAGCGATATCATTGATATCACCTCCTATTCGGAAGAGGATACAAGGAATAAGATTGACGCCTTCATCGAAACCTTGGAA
>Ga0187773_10001136_pt1 | contig 10695 bp, 10 predicted proteins | sample 0216_BV02_MP05_1_FD_133133 | JGI IMG/M metagenome (GOLD analysis project Ga0187773, IMG submission 133133) | Tropical peat soil microbial communities from peatlands in Department of Meta, Colombia - 0216_BV02_MP05_10_MG | ecosystem: Environmental > Terrestrial > Soil > Wetlands > Peat | place...
CCGCTCTCGGACAGCAGGATTTCCGAGATTCTCAGTCAGCAGGGGATCGTGGTTGCGCGCCGAACCATCGCAAAATACCGGGAGTCTCTGCAAATTCCTCCTGTAAGCATGAGGAAGTCTCTCTGAAGAACGGGGCGGCTCCCGACCTCGCCCCAATCGACTCCTTGGTGTAAAATTTCCTCCCTTTCCGGACCCCCGGGCATGGATCGTGCGAGCTTGAATGCCGTCACGGACCCATACGCGCGGCTTCGATGAACCTGATCGCCAAGCTCCTTCCGCCTTCCAACATCCTGCTCGACCTGGATGTGACCAGCAAGAAGCGAATGTTCGAGCAGGCGGGACTGCTGTTCGAGAACAACCAGGGCGTAGCGAGGAACCTCGTGTTCGACAGTCTGTTTGCGCGGGAGCGCCTCGGATCGACCGGCCTCGGCCAGGGCGTGGCCATTCCCCACGGCAGAATCAAGGGCCTCAAGGAAGCGGTCGGCGCGTTTGTCCGCCTCGCGCGGCCGGTTGCCTTCGACGCCCCGGACGGAAAGCCCGTCTATCTCGTCTTCTTCCTGCTCGTGCCGGAACACGCGACGGAGCAGCACTTGAACATCCTCTCCGAGCTGGCGCAGATGCTGGGCGACCGCGACCTTCGCGATAAGCTCGCCACCGATACGGATGCAAGCCTGCTCCACCAGCACATCACCGCCTGGCAACCGCATGTTGCAGATCAGCGTCGCGCAGCTGTATGAGGACAATCGCGACAAGCTCGGTCTCGCCTGGATAGGCGGGAAATCGGGCGGCGCTACCTGGGTGCGGCGCGACAGCACCGATCAGGCCGCGCTCGTAGGTCACCTCAATCTGATTCACCCGAATCGTATCCAGGTTCTCGGAAATCACGAGACCGCGCATCTCGCGGCGTTCGAAGAGGCGGATCTCTTCCGGACGCTCGGAAGCCTGTTCGCCGTGCGCCCCGCGGCCATCGTGGTGGCCGAGGGAGCGCCCACCGACGTGCGCGTCCTCAAAGCTGCCGAAGCTTCGGGCACCGCGGTATTCGCCACCGAGATGCCCGGCGCGCAGGTCATCGACGGCCTGCGCCGGTATCTCGGCAAGGCGCTCGCCGATTCCACCGAGCTTCACGGGGTCTGCATGGACGTGCTCGGCCTGGGAGTCCTGATCACCGGCGACTCCGGAGTCGGCAAGAGCGAGCTCGCGCTCGAACTGGTCAGCCGCGGTCATGGCCTCGTCGCCGACGACGTGGTCGCCATCTCGCGCATCGCCCAGACGACGCTCGAAGCCCGCTGCCCGCCGGTGCTGAAGGATTTCCTCGAGGTGCGCGGACTGGGTGTGCTCAACATCCGGACCATCTTCGGCGAGACCGCGGTCCGTCCGAAAATGAACGTGCGGCTGATCGTGCACCTCGATCGCCCCGGATCGAGCGAGACAGAGCGCCTGCCGCTGCACGAGCTGTCGGAAGATATCCTGGGCGTCACCGTCAGGAAGGTCATCATCCCGGTCGCCGCAGGCCGCAATATCGCGGTGCTGCTGGAAGCCGCGGTGCGCAACTACATCCTCCAGCTGCGGGGAATCGACTCGACCGCCGAATTCATGGAACGACAGCGGTCCGAGATGGGCAAGGACTGAACGGGCACAGCCGCCCCCAAAGCCATCAATGCAGCTGATATTGATCAGCGGTCTGTCGGGTTCCGGAAAGAGTATCGCCCTCAAATTCCTGGAGGACAGCGGCTACTACTGCGTCGACAACCTTCCGGGTCAGCTGCTCGAGCAATCCGTGGAGCTGCTGCGTCGCGCCGGCCAGATGCGGGTCGGGGTGAGCATCGACGCCCGCACCGGAGACTCCCTGGAGCTCGTTCCGACATACGTCTCCAAGCTCAGGCAGCAGGGCGTGGACGTGCGTCTGCTCTTTCTCGACGCAAAGAACGACGCGCTGGTGAGGCGGTTCTCGGAAACGCGGCGGCGCCATCCCCTCGCCGCCGGCACGCGCACGATCGAGGAGTGCCTTGCGCGCGAGCGCGAGATCCTCGCGCCTGTCGGCGAAATCGGGTACCGCATCGACACCACCGAGCTGCAGCCCATCACCCTGCGCAACTGGATCAAGGAACTGCTCGGTGTCCACGCCGAAGCGATGATGCTGGTGTTCGAGTCCTTCAGCTACAAGCAGGGCGCGCCACTCGACGCGGATCTGGTGTTCGACGTGCGCTGCGTCCCCAATCCGCATTATGATCCGAGACTGCGTGCGCTGACGGGGCTGGATCCGGAAGTGGTCGCGTTTCTCGAGAAGGAACCGAAAGTGGGGGCCCTGCTGAACGATATCCGTCGCTTCGTCGAGACCTGGCTGCCGGCGTACGGGCAGGAAAGCCGCAGCTCGCTCACCGTGGCCATCGGATGCACCGGGGGACGCCATCGCTCCGTGTATTTTGTCGAACGCCTGGGCGAACATTTTCGCAAGCAGACCTCCCTGCTCGTGCGGCACCGGCACCTCGATCACGACGCATGAAGCCGACCGTCGCCGTGGCCCTCACCGGGGCCTCCGGAATGCCTTACGGCCTGAGGCTGGTCGAGTGCCTCACGCGCGCCGGGGCCTGCGTCCATCTCATGTACTCGCAGGCGGCTCACATCGTCGCCAAGCAGGAGCTGGATCTTGCGCTGCCCCCGCGGGCCGCCGACGCAGAACGCCTGTTCTCCGAACGCTACGCTGCGAAGCCCGGGCAACTGCGGGTCTTCGGCCGCGAAGACTGGTTCGCCCCGGTGGCTTCAGGCTCCAATCCTCCGGACGCCATGGTGATCTGCCCCTGCACCATGGGCACCCTGGGCTCGATCGCGGCCGGCCTTTCCGAAAACCTGATCGAGCGCGCCGCCGACGTGATGCTGAAGGAGGGGCGCAAGCTGGTCGTCGTGCCGCGCGAAACGCCGTTCTCGGCGCTGCATCTGGAGAACATGCTGAAGCTCGCCCGCGCCGGCGCCGTCATTCTCCCGGCCAACCCCGGCTTCTATCACCATCCCGAGCGCGTCGAGGATCTTGTCGACTTCATCGTCGCGCGGATACTCGACCATCTGGGCGTTCCGCACGAGCTCATGAAGCGCTGGGGCAACGAGCGTTAGACCCCCATTCCCGCTATGCGCTCCAAGAGGAGCGCCGATACCGCACCCGATGAAGATTCCGATTTTTCCGCTGAACGCGGTCCTCTTCCCCGGCGGGCTGCTCCCACTGCGCGTGTTCGAGGCGCGCTACATGGACATGACGCGCGACTGCATGAAGGAGAGCAGACCGTTCGGCGTGTGCCTCATTCGCGAGGGCTCCGAGGTCGGAGCGCCCGCGGTGCCCGAAACGGTCGGTTGCCTGGCGAACATACTCGAATGGGACATGCCGCAGCTCGGCGTTCTGAACCTGAAGACTCGCGGCGGTCAGCGCTTCCGCATCCTCGAGCGCGAGTCCGACAAGCAGGGCCTGATCACGGCCGAGGTGGAGCTGATCCCTCCCGACAAGAGGCTGCCGGTCCCGAAGGAATTCGCCGGCTGCGCGCGCTTGCTGGAAATGATCGTCCAGGACAAGGGCAAGCCCGTTTTCGCCGAACCGCATGCGCTCGACGACGCCACCTGGGTCGGCTACCGCCTGAGCGAGATTCTGCCGGTGCCCCTGCTCGCCAAGCAGAAGCTGCTCGAGCTGACCGACAGCCTGTCACGGCTGTCGATCCTGCAGCGGTTCCTGGAGAGTCGCGGTCTCGCCGCCACCAGCTAGGGAAGCCGGCTTCCCCGGTCGCTCAACCCGGCAAGGAGCCTCTTCACGGGCGCCGGCACCGCCGCCCGGACCGCATCCTCGGGCGGGAGCGACACCTGCCCGGGCTCGGAGACGAGCGAAGATGCGGGGCTCGCGCGGCACACGACGGGGTGAATGTTCAGGATGAAATGGGTAAAGCCGTGCCGCACCGCCGGCAGCCGCGCGACCTCGGCGAGGCGTGTCCCCCAGCGGCGGGAGCAGTAGTCGCGCGGATCTTCCCCACGGGGAATCTCCGGCAGGCACCACAGCCCGCCCCATATTCCGGCGGGCGGCCGCTTTTCCAGGAGCACGTCACCCTCGCGCAGGAGCAGCAGCAGCGACGCGGTCCTCACGGGGAGCGCCTTGCGCGGCCGGGGCTGGGGGTACGCATCGGTCTTCCCGGCGGCGTTCGCCCGGCAGGTTTTCTTCAGAGGACATTGCCCGCAGGTGGGCCGGTTGCGCGTGCACAGCGTGGCGCCGAGGTCCATCAGCGCCTGCGTGTAGGAGCGGATGTTCTTCGATGGAAGAAGCGACTCGGCGATCTTCCACAGGCGATTCTCGGTCGGCCTTTCGCCCGGGACTCCGCGCACGGCAAAGTGGCGTGCGAGCACGCGCTTGACGTTGCCGTCCAGGATCGCCTCGCGTGCGCCGAAGGCAAATACCGCAATCGCCGCGGCCGTCGAGCGCCCCACGCCCGGCAGCGTCTCGATCGCTTCGCGCCGGCGCGGGAACCGGCCGCCGCGCGACTCGAGCAGCTTCGCCGCCGCGGCGTGCAGATTGCGGGCGCGCGAGTAGTAGCCGAGCCCGCTCCAGAGCGTGAGGACCTCTTCGAGGGGCGCGCGGGCAAGCGACCCCACATCCGGGAAACGCGCGAGAAAGCGCCGGAAGTACGGAACGACCGTCGCCACCTGGGTCTGCTGCAGCATCACTTCCGACAGCCAGATGCGATACGGGTCGCGCGTCCTCTGCCAGGGCAGGTCGTGGCGGCCGTGCCGCAGCTGCCAGCGGATCAGTCGGGTTGCGAAAGTGCTCAACGCTTCAGGAAATCCCTGAGCCGTTCCTGCGCGCGCTCCCTCAGCTTCTCTTCGGCCTTCTGCTTTACGGTATCGCGGACCGTGGCACCCAGATCGACCCGGAACCTCGGCGCGTCGAGGGTGCCGTTGATCTTCACCGGCACGGTGACGCCGCGCAGCTCGGCGAGCTCCTTGCCGCCCTGGCCGCCCGCGGTCTCGACCACGGAGACCCTGGCGACGTAGTCGATCGAGTCGGCGCCGATATCAACGTTGCCGGAACCCGCCAGGCGCAGGAGCGGCGACTTCCCCGACAGATCGTCGTTGTGGGCAACGCCGTTCTTGATGAGGAAACTCGCATCGATCTCGCTGAAATCGGTGCGTTCGCCGCGGCTCGAGCCCTGGTCCGCGACTGGCCGGCCGGCCAGCGCCCTCGCCTTGCGGAGCGTTTCGGTCAAGTTGATGCCCTTCAGCGCGCCGTCGCGCAGGCTGAGTTTCGCGTTGCCCGCGAGCGCCTTCTTCATCGCACTCACTGTGACCCCCGCAGTCTGCACGTCGAGCGCCAGATTGCCGCGCCCCTCGAGCAGGTCGTTGTTGAGCGCGTCGTGAAGGAGTGGGCCGATGGCGACCCCGCCGAGATCACCTTTGAGGGCGACGCGGTTCCCGTTCGCGTTCACCGACGCGGCGCCGGCGAGCTTGCCCTGGTACAGGTTTGCGTTGAGAGGATTCATCTCGACCCGCCCGTCCGCGGCGCGCACGCCGATGTCGACCTTTTCGGTCTTCACGTTGGACACGACGAGGCTGCCGATCTTCAGCGCGCCCTTCAGGTTCAATCCTTTCAGCGCGGAAAAATCGATCGGCACCTCCGCAGGCGGGCCCGCGGCGCCCGCCTTGCCGCCGCCGGACGGCGTCCCGCTCTTCGCCGCACCGAGAAAGCGGTCGAGATCGAGCTGGTCGACCGCGAGATCGAACTGGATCGCCTGCGGGGCGAGCGCCACCTGCGCGTCGCCCTTGATCGACGTCGCGGCTCCCGCCGCCCCTTCGGAGAGCCTGAGGTCGATCCCGGAAAGATCGAAGCGCTGTTTCTCGAAGTCGAGGCGGTAGCCGCTCTCGAGCTTCACCTGAAGGTCCGCGCGCGGCAGCGCACCCGCCACGGCGGCCGAGATAGAAAGCTTGCCCGGCACGCCGCTTGCGATGCGGCCGGTCTTGAGTTCCGCAATGCTCACCTTGAGCCGACTGCCGCTTGTCTCGTCGCGCCAGCTGACGGCACTCGAGCGAATGTCGATGCCCGCAACGTCCAGGCGCACGCCTTCGCCCCGCGGCGCCTGCTTCGCTTCGGGCTTCGCCTTGCCGCCCGCGCCCGCCAGATCCCCGAAATTGGTCTTTCCGTCCTTGCCCTTCACGAGGTCCGCGCTCAGTCCGGAAAGGCTCACCCGATCGACCACCACCTCCCTCGAGAACAGAGGCAGCAGGGCAAGAGATATCTTCGCCTCGTCGATCTGCGCGAAGATCCGGGAGCTCCCAGGCTCGGACAGGGAGGTCTTGCCGATGGCGACGCCGAGACTGGGAAAGAAGGACAGGCCGATCTTGCCCTCGATCGCGAGGGTGCGCCCGGTCTTGTCCTTCACCACGCGGGCGAGCTCGGGCTTGTACTTGTTCGGATCGAAGGTCGCGACGATGACGGCGACCGCGATCGCCGCGAGAACGACGATCCCGAGCGCTCCGAGCAGGATGTATTTGACGGCTTTCATGGTCTCTACCCCGGCGCTGTCGCGCCCTTTATCGAACGGGAGTGCAAGTCATTCGTTGGCGACGCCGAACGGCACGTGGCCGGTCGCCACGTGGCGGCTCGCCGACTCGCAGTGGCCGCGCTGGTCGTCGAAAAAGATATCGGCGCCGAACGCCTTCAGGAAAGGTCCCTTGTCCAGGCCGCCCAGGAACAGCGCCTCGTCGATGCGGATGTTCCAGGCGCGGAGCGTGCGCACCACGCGCTCGTGCGCGGGCGCGCTGCGCGCGGTCACCAGCGCCGTCCTGATCGGCGCGCGGTCGGCCGGATACTCGGACTGGATGCGATGCAGCGCAGCGAGAAAATTCTTGAACGGCCCCCCGGAGAGCGGCTCCTTCGCCGCCGTCACCTCGCTCGCGGTGAAGGCCTCGAGGCCCTCCTTCTTGTACACGCGCTCCGCCTCGTCGGAGAAGAGCACCGCGTCCCCGTCGAATGCGATTCGCAGCTCTTCGCTCGCCGCGACGTTCTGCCCGACGTTCGAGGGCAGGATCGTGGCGGCCGCGTGGCCCGCGTCGAGCGCCTTGCGCACGTCGACGGGATTGGCCGAAAGGAACAGGTGCGCGTCGAAGGCGGGCACGTAGGGGTAGGTGTTCTCCCCGCCCGTGAACGCCGCGCGCGAGATGTCGAGCTGGTAGTGCTCGATCGAGTTCATGATCCGCATTCCCGTGTCGGCGGTGTTGCGCGACAGGAGAATCACCTCGACGCGGGCCTGCTCCGGCGGAAGCGTGTTGAGCCGCAGGAGCTTTTTCACCAGGGGGAAGGCAATCCCCTGGGCGAGAATCTCGTCTTCGTGCTCGAGCTGGTACCGGTAGTAGGCCTGCACGCCCTGCTGCTCGAAGATGCGGTTGCTCTCCTCGAGATCGAACAGCGCCCTCGAGGAGATGGCGACGACCAGCTTGCCGTCGAAGGATGCGGGCAAATCGGACTCCGGGATAGGTGGAACGCGAACCTCGTCTGGCGCCCGGGAAACAGGCGAACCTATTATACGACGCCCGTCATACGACGCCCGTTCGAGGGCGCGAGCTGCCCCTCAAACGCGCGCCCTGCCGGACGAGGCGAGCTCCGCAAGCTCACGGGCAAGCTGTCCGATCACGCCTTGCCAATCGTTCGGGGCGGCCTGCCTGAATATGCGCATCGTCGGATACCAGGGCGACTTCTCTCCCTCGCGCAGCCAGCGCCATTCGCTCTCGAAGCGATTGAGCAGCCAGACGGGCCTGCCCAGGGCTCCCGCCAGGTGGGCAACGGAAGTGTCGACGCTCACGACGAGATCCAGATCGAGAATCAGGGCTGCGGTATCCATGAAGTCCACGCACTCGTCCATCCAGTCGGCGAGGAACCGGTTCGCCTCGTCGCGCTCTTCGGCCGCGGCGCCCTTCTGCAGGCTGACGTACGTGACGCCGGGAACCCCGAACAGGGGCTTTAGCTGGTGGAAGGCGACGCTGCGCAGGAAGTCCCGTCCGTATTTCCTGTTTCCGGCCCAGGCAAGGCCGACCTTGAGCCCTTTCGATTCCGCCAGGCGGCGCGACCAGCTCTCGCGCAAGTCGGGGGGGACGTGAAGATACGGAACGGCCCGGGGAATCGTTTCCAGACTCGTGCCGAACAGAAGGGGCAGGCTCATCATGGGACAGTGAAGGTCGAACGCACCCAAGGCGAGCGTGTCGACCCGGCTCAGAACTTCGCAGCCAAGGGGGAGTGCTTTGAAGAGCCGAATCAGGGAAGGATCGGAAAGTACGAGTATCCTGCCGGCTCCCTTCTCCGCGAGCCGGGGCAGGTAACGCGCCATCATCATGCAATCGCCCGCGCCCTGTTCCGTCCAGACGAGGAGGCTCCGTCCGCGCAGGGCCTCTCCCTGCCAGCGCGGCTTCTCCGGATGCTTCGAGAGAAACGCCAGCCAGTTGTGGACCAGCTCGTCCTCGCACGCCTCGAGCCGGCTCTCGAACAATTCCAGGCCGCGCGCATAGTCCCCGAGCAACAGCAGCACGAGCGACTTGCTGAATCGCGACGGAGCGAACCCGGGCTGGATCGAAAGCGCCCGGTCGAAGCAGCGCAGCGCCTCGTCGAGCCTCCCCTGGGCCCGGAAAGCAACCCCTATGTCGTGCTGCGCCTCGGCAAAGCGCGGATTGATCGCGAGGGCTTTGTCGAATTCCGCGATCGCCTCCGCCGGTCTGCCCCGCTTCTGCGCGATCGTCCCCAGCAGATAGTGTCCGTCGGCATTCCCGGAGTCGAGCGAAACCGCCGTTTCCAGGAAAGGCTTCGCGTCGTCCAGCCTCTCCTGCTTCAGCAATACGAAGCCGAGAGCCACGCAGGCTTCCGCCGAGCCGGGATCGGCTGCGATCGAGCGTCGATAGCAGGCCTCGGCCCCGCGCAGGTCGCCGTCGGCCAGCAGCCGATTGCCTTCCTTCCTGTGGATTTCGGACTGCGCGTTCGACAAGTGCTGCCGTGCGCCGGGCGGCGCTACCAGCGGTACACGACGCCGACCAGCCCGCCCTTGAGGCTGATGTCCGAGAGCATTTCACCCTCCGGCATGTGGTAGTCGAGGCGCCGGTAGTCGGCGATCACGTCGCCCCAGCTGAACGCATAGCCCCCACCGGCCAGCGCCTGCAGGGTGGACTTGGACTGGCCGGTACCGAGGTCGAGATAGTACGAAAGGAACCAGCCGCCGTCGCCGAGCCTGTACCTGCCCTTCACGCCGACGATGGCGTCCCAGAGGCTCCCGCTGGAGGACGTGGAACCCGCCTGCTGGAAGCCCCCGAGGCCGACCGTTGCCGCGTATTGCCAGTTCAGCTTGTTGCTCATCGTCAGGTAGCGGAAGCCGCCGAAGACGTCGAGCGGCATTTTCCGATCCTCGAGCGCGGCGTACTCGGCGACCGCCGTCCACACCCAGCCCTTCAAACTCAGGTCCACGCTCAGGGAGTTGCTCGTCGGGACGGGCGGAAGCAGGTTGCCACCGAGGCTCCCCGACTCGCCGATCGTCTTGTTGTTGCCCAGATCGAGGTAGATGATGTCCGTGAAAGCGCCCCATCGCCCCTTGCGCGCCTCCAGGGGGGACATGAACGCGAACTGAAGACTGTCGAGGACCTGGCTGGTGTCCATGCTTCCCGTCGCGCCCCCTCCCGAGGGGCTCGGAAAATTCGCCGTACCCTTGACGCTCGGCAGCCAGACGTAGGCGCCGATCGCGAATCGCCACTCGTCGCTGCGCGCCTGGGCGCTCGCATCGGAGACGGCCAGCGCGCCCGCGACCAGCGCAACACAGGCGGCACTTCGAGCGATGCTACTCGGACGGTCGAATATCACAGGTGGCCCCTTTTCGTTTGTTTGTTCCGTACTGCCCCCGAAGAGAGAAGGCTTGGAGCGGGCGAAGGGAATCGAACCCTCGTCTTAAGCTTGGGAAGCTTTCGTTCTGCCATTGAACTACGCCCGCAGGGTACGGCGATTTTACGCTCCGGTTCCCGGGGCGCATAGGCCGGCCCAGGTGCGCCGGGCGGCTCATCCGAGACCGCCCCCTCGGGAGCGACGCGGCATCGCGGCAATCCGTCACGCCCTTCATCGAAGCCTTGCCAACCGGTGCGCGGCGCACGGTAGAATCCGCCCTCGATCCATCACCGAACCGCGGGGCGAGCATGTCCGAGGGTGCAGATTCGAACGACGCCGCAGCGCGCTCGCGCCGCCGTTTCCTGAAGCGGGCCGCGGGCTGTACCGGGCTCCTGCTCGCGCCTTTCCATGCGTTCGGCGCGCAAGCCTCGCCGGCCCGCTCCGTGTCGTTCGTGAACACCCATACCGGCGAAGCCCTGCGCGCGGAGTACTGCAGCCAGGGCGGCTATCAGGTGAATTGCCTGGCGCAGGTGGATCACTTCCTGCGCGACTTCCGCAACGGCGAGGTCCACCCGATCGATCCCCGCCTCCTGGACATCCTCTACGACCTGCAGGTCCGGGCCGATCGCGCCGCCACCTACGAGGTGATTTCCGGGTATCGATCCCCGAGCACCAACGCCGCCCTGCACAGACTGTCGCAGGGCGTGGCCGCGCACAGCCTGCACATGGAAGGCCGCGCCATCGACGTGCGCATGGAGGGCTTCCCGACGCGCAAGCTGCGTGACCTGGCGCTGTCGCTCCGGAGGGGCGGGGTGGGCTACTAC
>Ga0187773_10001137_pt1 | contig 10691 bp, 13 predicted proteins | sample 0216_BV02_MP05_1_FD_133133 | JGI IMG/M metagenome (GOLD analysis project Ga0187773, IMG submission 133133) | Tropical peat soil microbial communities from peatlands in Department of Meta, Colombia - 0216_BV02_MP05_10_MG | ecosystem: Environmental > Terrestrial > Soil > Wetlands > Peat | place...
CCGAAGACCCTCGAGGCGCTCGTCGACGGCGTCGAGGACCAGAAGAGCCCGAACAAGGCCAAGATCTATTTCCTGCGGCGCATTCCGCGCGATCCGTTCAGCACCGACCCGACCCTTTCGGCGGCGGACACCTGGGGCAAGCGCAGCTACGAGAGCCCGCCCGACGATCCGAGGGAAGGCGACGACGTGTTCGACGTGTTTTCCCGCGCGGCGGGCAAGGGCATCAACGGCCAGCCCTACCGCGACTGGTGAGGGGGCCGATGCGCGCGCGCGCAGGCTTCACGCTGATCGAGCTGCTGATCGTCATGGCGATCATCGCGCTGCTGCTCACGCTCGCCGTGCCGCGCTACTTCGGGAGCCTCGACAAGTCGAGGGAGGCGGTGCTCAAGGAGGACCTCTACCAGTTCCGCGACGCGATCGGAAAATACTACGGCGACAAGGGCAAGTACCCCGATTCGCTCGAGGCGCTCGCGACGGAGAAGTACCTTCGCAGCGTGCCGATCGATCCGATCACGGACAGCAACTCGACCTGGGTCGTGGTGCCGCCCCAGGATCCGCAGAAGGGCGGCGTCTACGACGTGAAGAGCGGCGCCCAGGGACGTGCGAGCGACGGCACCGCCTACTCGGACTGGTGAGAATGCGCGCCCGCGGCGAAGGCTTCACCTACCTGACGATTCTCTTCGTCGTCGCGTTCATCGGCATCGGCCTCGCCGTCGCCGGACAGGTCTGGCACACGCAGGCGATGCGCAACCGGGAAGCGGACCTGCTCTTCGCGGGCGATCAGTACCGCCTCGCGATCCAGCGCTACTACCTGAGCGGGCCGCGCCAGTTTCCGCGCTCGCTCGAGGATCTGCTGAGAGACCCGCGCCAGCCGGGCATCGCGCGCTACCTTCGCAAGCTCTACTTCGATCCCGTCACCGGAAAGAGCGAATGGGGGCTCGTCCGCGCGCCCGATGGCGGAATCATGGGCGTCTACAGCACGTCCGACGACAAGCCGATCAAGACCGGCGGCTTCAGCGTCGCCGACGCCGCGTTCGAGGGCGCCGAAAAGTATTCCGACTGGAGGTTCGTCTACGCCGGCCAGACGCAGGCGCCGTCTACTTCCCAGCAGCAGCCGGGACAGGGGCAGGCGCCGTTCCCTCAGCAGCAGTCCGGACAGGCCCAACCGCCCGCAACATTCTCGCCGCCGGCGCAGCCGCAATCGCCGATGTTCCCCGCTCCCGGGCCGATGAGATAGGTCTCGATCAGGCCTTCACGTGCGTGCGCTGAAGCATGGGCTTGCCGGCGAGCAGGGCCTTGCGGTACTCGGTGCGGTGCAGGCGGCGGTCTTCGCGGCGAAAGCGTTTCGCCTTCGCCTTCGAGCCGTAAATCTGCTTGACCGCCGTACCCTTGCGAACGAGCGAGTATCCGCCAGACAGGACCTGGAACGGCTTGCTCACCTTCTTGCAGTAGTCGAACTGCGTCGAGCCAGGCTTGCGGAACACCTCAAAGTACGCCGGATACACGAAGTCGCTCATCGAAATGCCGTCGATCTTGAACTCGATCTCCTCGACTGCGTCGCACGCCTCGTAGGCATACTCGCTGTTCTTCGGGCCGTCGGACCACAGGTTGATTGCCGGATCGAGTAGCATCTCGGCGAGCTCGTGGCAGGCGGTGACGCTCACTTTCTGGTTGTCCTTCAGCGTGGTCTCGACGAAGATCTTCGCAAGCGGCAGGCCGTCGGGCGTGAGGTCGTGGTAACCGAGTGCTCCCGGCGTATCGGCGTTGTCGAGGAACACCAGCGCCCAGCAGCCCTTCACGGGCTTGGATGCGACGACGAGCTTGGCCGGTATGCCCCACACCGGCGCAAAGCAGTTGTCGACGAAATTCTGGAGCGCGGCCACGAGCTTTCCGAGGTCGACCCCGAGCGGCGTCTTCGCCGCGTTGATGCAGGCGATGGTGGGCAGCTGGCCGCGGTCGAACGCGGCACGGACGATGCGAGAAGGCATATTGTTCTCCCCCGTTTGGCTGGAAAAGGAAACCCCGTGCATAACCTACTCCAATTTCGCGCGGCCGTAACCTGTCGAAACCTGCAGGTCGGGGCCGCGGGCCGCCCATTGAATTACAATGCCGCGCGTCCGTCGTGATTTGCCGGACGGCGAATCACGGACAAAAATCCATTCCATCGGGGGCGAGGTAAATGCTTGAAGCGCTGGGCGTGGGCTGCGTGCGCGGCGATCGCCGGCTTTTTTCCGACGTCGGCTTCGCGCTCCCGCCCGGCCGGCTGCTGCGGGTCTCGGGGGCGAACGGCAGCGGCAAGACGAGCCTTCTTCGCATTCTCTGCGGGCTGCTCACGCCGGCCGAGGGCGAGGTGCGCTGGAACTCCGCGGCGATCGGGTCGCAGCGCGAGGACTACCACCGCCGTCTCGTGTACATCGGGCACCTGAACGGGCTGAAGGACGAGCTCACTCCCCCCGAGAATCTGGAAGTCGCTGCGGCTCTCGCGGGGATTTCCGCCGATCGCAAGGCATGCCTCGCCGCGCTCGACGCGGTCGGTCTTGCACACTTCTCGGATCTCGCGGTCCGCCATCTTTCGCAGGGACAACGGCGCCGCGTGGCGCTCTCGCGTCTTGCGCTCTCCGCCGCGGCGCCGCTGTGGATCCTCGACGAGCCATTCACCGCGCTCGACGCGCGGGCGGTCGGCCAGCTCGAGCGGGTAATCGCCGGCCACATCCGGGCCGGCGGCATGGCCGTCCTCACCACGCACATGGAAGTGCCGATCGCAGGCGTCGAGACGCTGCGCCTCGATCTCGATGCGCTCGGAGGCCGCGCGTGATGCGGGTGTTCGCGTGCGTGCTGCGGCGCGACCTCGCAATTGCGCTGAGGCGAAAGAGCGACGTCCTCAACGCCCTGCTCTTCTTCGTGATCGTCGCGGGTCTGTTTCCGCTCGGCGTCGGCCCGGAGCCCAACCTCCTCCGCGCGATCGCGCCGGGCGTCCTCTGGGTGGCGGCACTGCTCGCGGCGATGCTCTCGCTCGGCAGGCTGTTCGAGTCCGACTACGCGGACGGCACGCTCGAGCAGATGGCGCTCGGCACCGAGCCGTTCTCGGTGATCGTCATCGCGAAAATGCTCGCGCACTGGCTCCTCACGGGGCTTCCGCTCACGCTGCTCGCGCCGGTGCTCGCGCTGCAGTACGACCTGCCGCCGAGCGACATCGGCGTGCTGTGCGCCGCGCTCCTCGTGGGCACCCCGGTGCTGAGTCTTCTCGGCGCCGTGGCGGCGGCGCTCACGCTGGGGCTGCGGGGCGGTGGGGTGCTCACCGCGCTGCTGGTCCTGCCGCTTTGCGCGCCGGTGCTCATCTTCGGCGCCGGCGCCGCGGCCGCGGCGGAATCCGGGCTCGGCGCGCAATCGCACCTGTTCCTCCTCGGTGCTTTTCTGCTCGTCTCGCTCGCCGTCGCGCCGTGGGCGACCGCAGCCGCGGTGCGGATCGCTCTCGATTAGCCCCGGCGGAAAAGAAAACCCGCGGGACTCTCGCCCCCGCGGGTCTTTGCGTACTCCGGAATTACAGCGAGCGCAGGAAGTCGAGCAGATCCTGCTTCTGGTTCTCGCTCAGGTTGTTGTAGTTGTTGATAACACCGTTCGCTTCCGAGGGGTCGGTCGTCCCGGCTCCGCTTCGATGTGCCTGGATCGCCCTCACGAGATCGGAAGTCCTTCCATCGTGCAGGAAGAACACGCGCTGCCCGAGGCCCCACAGCGGCGCGGTCCTGAACTCGGTCGGCCCCGCCTGGCCCTGGCTGACGCCGTCGGCCAGTCCCGGACCCATGTCGTGGATCAGCAGATCCGAGTAGAGATTGACCGGCTGATTGCGCAACGCCGCGACCGTCGTGTTCCCAGTCGTGAGCGTCGGCGTATGGCAGAGCGCGCAACCGACGCTGCTGAAAAGGTTCCTGCCATTGGCGATCGACGTGGCACCTCCGGGCGTATTCGTGGAAGGTGTCGGAGGTGCGAGGAAGCGCATGAACACCGCGAAATGCTCGATGTCGCTCAGCACGTCGCCCGCCGCCGCGTCGTGATGGGTGAAGTCGTTCGGCGTCGTCGCGAACTGGCAGTTCGGATCCTCTTCGCGCTCGGTCTGGAACAGCTCGCTGGAGATCCCCTGCTCGACGTTATAGGCCTCGCCCGCGAACAGCAATAGCGACTTGTTCTGCGCCTTCCACCCGAAGCGCGCGATCGTCCCGTCGTTGCCGTTGCGGTTCGTCTGTCCGCTGATCGCGCGTCCGGCGACCTGGAAGTTCGGGCGGCCTTTGATTCCGAGATTGCTCTTTTGACTTGAGCCGGCGTTCATGTTCGCGAGGATCGCACTGTCGGGAATCTGCTCGATCAGGCCCGCGCCGAAGGTCGGCGTGGGAATGCGGAAGATGACGTTGTGGTTCGAAAGCTGCGTCGAGAAATCCGGCTGCGCCAGCGTGCAGCCGTTGGCGCCCGTACGACCGGTGATGGTGAATATCGCGTGCACGCCGCCGTCGGGGGTTCCGTCGGGGTTGTTCACGAACCTCGCCTCGCGCACCGGCCCGTTCGCCGTGACGAACGAGGGCACCATGTCCGTGCCGCCGTTGGCGAACGCCACCTGCGGATTCACGAACGGGCTGGAGCCGCCGGCGGCGGGCTGCGCGTGGCAGCCGGCGCAGCTGTCGAGGTTCATCCGCGGACCGAGGCCTGCAGGCACGTCGTCGACCTCGGCGAACGTGTCCGCGCCCTTTTTGAAGGCCACCGATTCAGGTCCCTTCAGCCCATCGATCGGGCCGCCGGCGTCGGCGCCGCTGCGCACGCCCGGGTCCTGCGCCCTGAAGTTCGAGCCGCCGCCGAAGCCGCCACCCGAGCCGCCGAACGAACCACCGAACTGCTGCGAAGAAACGAAGTCAATCTGGAAAAAGAACAGCGCGACTGCAGAAAGCGCTGCGAGCGAAGGCACGACATATCTGCTGTGCATGATCTCTTCTCCTTCGATCAGCAAAATGAATCCCTGGCGGAATTCCGCCCGACTCAGCCGTTGATTGTTTAATTTTTCTTCGTTGCCGCGAACGCGGCACGCGAAACAAGCAGGAGCAAAGAATGCAACAAGCGTGCCGTGACGCTACGGCATCGCAACAACGCAATACATCAACGAATTACTACGCGAAGGAATATGTGCGAGGGAGCGACATTGTCGTCATCCGACGACGCGCACCTCAAATTGATCGTGTAACGAATTGAAATCCTGCGCCATCGCCATGTCGTCTTATGACGACATCATAACGACAGCGAGCAGTGAATCGCGCGGCGGGAGCATTTCCCGCCGCGCGGAAAAGAACTACTGCGGAACGCGCGGAATGCGCGCGCGGATTCGCGAGATTGTCTGCAGCTTCACCTTCCCCGCCCATTGGCTGTCGACGGTAGGAAGATGGAACGCCGTGCCAAGATCGAGCGAGAGATTGGTGACGTATATCCAGTCGCCGACGCGCACCGGGCTCGCCGGGAACAGCAGGCCGATCGCCGCGCCGTCTCTTGCTATCCCGCCGAAATCGCCAAGCTTGGCGATCGCCTTGCCGGTCTTGTCGACCACGACGATCTCGTCGGCCTGGTTCGCGCACACCCAGATGTTGTCGTCCTCGTCCAGAATCAGGCCGTCGGCGCCGTTGATGCTGTTCACGAACACCGAGGGCGTTCCCGCCGAGCCGTCCGCGTTCACCGGAATCTGGACGATCGTGTCGTTGCCGGTGTTGGCGACGAAGAGCTTGTCGTGCGCCTTGTTGAAGCCGACGCCGTTCGCGCCGAAGGGCGGCACGCCTGTGGTGGCCAAGAGCGGGCTACTCGCCCATTCGGTCACCGATCCGCCGTCCGGATCGGTTCTCCAGATCTTCCCGGTAAAGGAAGAGGATATGTATACATTGCCGTCGCGGTCGAAGGTCAGTGCGTTGAGCCCCTCGCCGGCGCCGATCCCAATCGAGGCGAAGACTTGCGCGGTACCGTCACTCGGGTTCACCCTCAGCACATTACCCGCACCGAAATCGAGGACGAGCAAGTCTCCGGTCCGGGGATTGAAATCAAGCCCGAGCAGAGCCCCGCTCGAAGGAGTCACAGTATTGTTCCGCAAGAGGTGACCGTTACGGTCGAACTCGAACAGCTTGCCGCCAGCGAAGGTCGTCGCATAGATGTTGCCGTCCCTATCGGCGGCGATGCCCTCGGGATTGGGACTGCCGGGCGGGAGCGTGGCAAACCGGTCCACGTGCCCGCGATCCCAGGCGGAGGCGTTCAGTGGAATCAAAGCAAAACTGCTCAATAACAGCGCAGCCATCAAACGAAGCGGATTTTTCTTCATATTTACCCTTTCACGGTTTGGTGGAAGAAAAGAACACAATCACCGGGCCGACGCGATGCTCTGCGAAACGCCCGAACGCGAAAAGAAAGCTACGGTGTAATAGTCGTCTTAAACGGTGTCACGCTGCCGTACGCGATGGCGCGTCCCGCAGCGCTCTGAAGGTTGAGCGCCGCGAGCGTGACGACCGCCGCGGCGGACGGCTTGATCGGCTTGAAGGTCAGGACGAGCAGCTCCGCGTCGGAGGCAGGCGCGCCTTTCTTGCTCGCCGCGCCGACGAAGATCGATCCGTCGGGATTGACGCGATAGCCGAAATTCCCAGATTGCTCGGGGTCGAAGTAGCGTCCAGGCCGCACCGACACGGACTGCAGCACCGCGGGGTCGAACTTGAGCAGCATCGGCGCCGAGCGGATCTGCTCGCCCGAAGTCACCCGCAGCGCGACGTCGAAGCTCGCGCCGGCCTTCGCGCTCGATGGACCGTCCCATCGCAGCCGCGCGGGCTGCGTCGGTGCCGCCGACGGTGCCACCGACGCCGCGACCGTTGCCGCGGGGGCCGGCGCCGCCTGCGGCGAATTGCCGCGCGATGCGGCAGTGTTTATCGGAGGCACCGCCAGGTCAGGATCCTTGATCGGGTCGAACTCCATCACCTGGGGCGTGTTGGACGCAAGGTGAAGGAGCGTCATGCTGGTCGGCTTGACCGACTCGACGCGATACTGGCCGTCGACCGTGTCGCCCTGCTTCACCGGGATGATCTCGTCGCCGCGCGCGAGATACACCTGCATCCCGGAATCGAGCAGAAGCTGGCCAGCGAACCTGTACGGCAGCGGCGGAGCGACGGGCACCGCGGGCTTTGCCGCCGCAGCGACGAGCTTCGGCGCGGAGGGCAGCCAGGAGCGCCTGGAAAACGGATCGGCCAGAATCTTCGGCAGCACCGAACGCCCGGGAAGCTCCGCGGGCTTTTCGGCGGCGCCCGACGCCGCCGCCTGCGAATTCGCCGCCGTCTGCGTCTGCACCGCGGCCGCCGGGCCGCTGCGGTCGTTTCCGTCGAGCGCAACCCAGAGAGCGAGCGCCGCGAGACAAGCGATGAGGACCGCCATCCTCGGAGGTCTGCGTATCAATCCCATACGATCACCCTGCCTTTCATCCGGTGAGCGCGCACAGCCGCCGTTGAATCAAGAATAGCAGATAATCCCGACGGTATCCCGCCTCGATTGCAGGTTCATGACGCCCGCAAGCGCTTCCGCTTTGCGGTGCCGCAATGGCCCGATCGGCGTAGTCCCTTCAATCAGGCGCCCTTTTCGCGTACCCGCGCGCAAGATCCCTCCGACTTCGCCAGAGCCGATCAGGCCGATTCCAAAAGCTGCGCTCATGACTTCGTCTCCGTTTGTGTCTACTTCGCGAGGGCGACCGTCGTGTCGGACCAGTAGAGTCGCGTCGGGTTGTCGACCAGGATCCTCTTTCGCAGGCCGTCGTCCGTGACGATTCTCGCGAACAGGTCTACCAGCTCGCCGTCGTTCGGCATCACCTTGACGTTCGGGTGCGGAAAGTCGGTTCCCCAGAGCACCCGATCCGGCGCGGCTTCGACGAGCGCAGCGGCGAAGGGAATCGCGTCGTGAAAGGGCTTGCCCGCGGACGAAACGCGCTCGGGGCCGCTCACCTTCACCCACGCGAGCTCGTTTCGCATCAGCTCGAGAAGCATCCTGAAGGGCTTCTGCGCGAGGCCGTGCGCCGCCTGCACGCGCCCCATGTGATCGATGACGAAGGGCACGCGCATCCGGCGGATGTAGTCCGAGTAAGTCTCGATGTCCTCGGCATCGAAGTGCAGCACCACGTGCCAGCCGAACGGCTCGATCATCGAAAGCGTGCGCTCGAATACGCGCAGGTCCGGCGCCCCTCCGAGGTGGCGCACGAAGTTGAAGCGCACGGCGCGCGCGCCGCCCGCGTGCAGCGCGGCGAGATCCTTCTCGGTCACGTCGTCCTCCGCCATCGCGACGCCGCGCCACGCGCCCTTCGACCAGGCGATCGCGTCGAGCATCGCGCGGTTGTCCGCGCCGTGGCAGCTCGCCTGGACGAGCACCGCGCGCGAGATCCCGAGGAAGTCGTGCAGCGCGCGGAGTCTCTCTTTCGGCGAGTCGGGCGGCGTGTAGCGGCGGTTCGGCGCGTACGGAAACTTCGCCGCCGGCCCGAAGATATGGCAATGCGCGTCGCACGCACCGGGCGGTGGAACATAGCCGGGTTTCGCAGGACGAGGATCGGGACCGGGAATCGGCCGCGTCATGGGCGGCGCCCTTCCGCTGTTCGGTCCTTATCCTTGTTCACCATCGCACGCATTCGATGCCCATCCGGATTTCTCAGACTGCCGACAGCTCGATAGCATACCGCTTCCCGATCTGGTGCAAACCGGGTGGATCTGCAGTCATGATCGACTCGGCCGGGGATCGAAGCCGAAAACTCGCCGCCGCGTGATGGTCACACGCGCTGCGTGCTTTCGCCGCGCACGATGCCGCCGGCGATCAGGTGCGCCGTGCGCAGCGGCTCTGGAACTACGCTGTGAATCGCGAACCGCTCAACCACCGCTTGCGTCTCGGCCAGGCCGAGGCCCGCGCGCTGGACGTAGACACGCCCGAGCAATTCCATCGGCCCGGCGCGTTCGACGAGCTTCCATTTTCGCGCTCCGCCCTGTACGTGATCGAGCAATGCACGCCGGATCGCAGCGAGATCCGGACGGCGACGGCTGACGACGACCACCGGGAGGTCGGTCGCCTCGTGCAGCGCATGGATATCGACGACATTGAAGCCGGCGAGCGCGATTCCTTGCAGCAGGATGAGCTGCAGGTGCTGGCGAAAGCGGGAGCGGCGGACGAGTTCCGCCAGCACGCGGGTGGCGTTGGCGCCGTCGCGCCGCACGGCGCCGCTGACCACGCCGTCGAGCCGCGCAGCCGCGTATACCGCGCCGACCACGAGCACGTCGCCCCTATGCCGCGCCTCGAACGGCGCGTCGTCAAAGCCGATTGCATGCGAGAGAGTTTTCAACTCTAGTCCTTGCACCTACCATTTCGTGGCGCGAATTCCGAGCCGAAACGAGATCTGGTTCACGACGATGTCGGCGACGAACGTGAACCCGATGATGGCCGCAGCATCGGCCCATCCAAGATGCGCCAGCGGCGCGGCGAACACGAGCGCCCCCAGCACAAAATCGATTTGATCGGCTGGTACCCACGACGCTCCAGGCGGTATGTCGAGTCGGCGCTTGACCAGGCTCTTGATCGCGTCACCCGCCAAGGCACCGCCTCCCAGCTCCAAGCCCAGGACCGGCCATGCTTCGTAGGAAACGAGACTGCCGCTCCAGTCAATCGCATACTGCACGCCGGCGACCACGGTGCCAGCCAAGACGCCCACCACGACGCCTAGGACCGTCTTGTGCGCGCCGAACCAGCGTTCACTGACGGGTCGGTTCCATCCCTTCCAGTACTTGAGGAACGGCGGCGCCATGTTCGCGAAGTAGGCGGGCGCCATGAGATAGAGCAATTGCGTGAATCGGTACATGTCGCTGCGGCTCTAGGGCCATCGGTGTAGCGCAGCGGAAGCCGAAACAAACGCCGCGCCGCCAGACGCTCCAAGGAGCAGATCGATCATGGTGTCTCGATTGCTGAGTTGGGCATGCGTCCCGAAGAACCAGTCGGATGCGAACTCGGCGAACTCCCAGAAGACCGCGGCGGTGCAAACCAGACTGAAGACGAGCACGGCGTGCGTGATCGCATGATAGGGTCCCAGGACCCCGAACCGCGATCCGTTGATGCATAGGCGATGGAAGAAAAAGCCGCTCGCCACGCCCCCGAGCAGATGCATGGGGATGTCAATCTCCGGGAACCGCGTGAAGGCGTCGAATACTTGCGAAGGGAACACCAGCAGGAAGAGCATGAGGATCGGCACCCAGCCGGCCTCGCGCATTGTGGCGTTGATCCATTGCGAACGGCCCCGGGGCACAGTGCGTCACCCGCGTCGTATTGCGATGTTCTTCCCTTGCGCTCGGCGCCTAGCGCGGGCGTCGTCGCTCGTGAGACCGGACAAGAAGCACCGGCACCGGCGACCGGCGCACCACACCTTCTGCGTCGCTTCCCATCACCAGGCGCCTGACACCACGTCGCCCATGGGTTCCTAGGACGATCAGATCGGCGCGCAGCTTTCGAGCCTGGGCGACGATGACCTGAGCCACTGGACTGCCGAACTTATCTATCAGCACCGACCGCGGTGTCAACCCGCTGGCGCGAGCCTTGGCGACGGCCTGGGCCAGAATCTTCTCCCCGCCCACGCGCAGCGCCTTGATGATCTCGTCCAGGTAGGGCGACACGATCTC
>Ga0187773_10001138_pt1 | contig 10691 bp, 12 predicted proteins | sample 0216_BV02_MP05_1_FD_133133 | JGI IMG/M metagenome (GOLD analysis project Ga0187773, IMG submission 133133) | Tropical peat soil microbial communities from peatlands in Department of Meta, Colombia - 0216_BV02_MP05_10_MG | ecosystem: Environmental > Terrestrial > Soil > Wetlands > Peat | place...
AATCGGATGGGGATATTGAAGGATTTTTTGGACGGCCATTTCAGAGTTGAGCCGACTCGACCGGATGAAGGGTGACGTCCACCTTCACCGCCTTCTGCAATTTCCGAAGCGCGGTCTTCAGGGTCTCGATTCGAACTTTTCGAGGGATATCGACTTCCAGGACCATGACGTAGATCGGCTGGCCGGTCGGACCGATCACGCGCGTGTTCATGTCCGTGATGTTGATGCCGCGCGAGGCGAGAAGCGTCGTGACGCGATAGACAATCCCGGGCCGATCGGAGCCGTAGACCGAAAGAATATAGGGATGTCCGCCCGGCCGCGGAACCCGACGGGCCTCCTTAACCGAGAGCGGCTTGACCAGGAGCGAGAGACCGAGGGCCTTACGGACGCGGTCGAACCGGGCCTCGATCGCCTCAGCGTCCATCCGTCGGGGCAGTCGCACGATCAACATCGTCGCGAACTCCCCCCGGAGAAGGGTCATGCTGGTGTCTTCGATATTGCAGCCCGTCTCGTACAGCACCCGCGTGATTCCGGCGACGATTCCGGGCCGGTCCGGACCGGCGGCGGTAATGATGGCGAATCGGTTCATGGGCCTCCCCGCGTCCAATTAAATCGATATTGTAAAATCATCGGCGGTTCAAGGAAACGTGAACTCCATTCGTTCCGCCGTCTCCAGTCCCATCTTGACAAGATCCGGAACGTTCAGCTCGCCTTCCGCTTTTTCGACTTCGTTGATTTCGGCCGCCACGCTCGGGTGGGGCGGAATGAAGAGCCGGCAGCAGTCCTGGTCCGGTTGAATCGAGATGGGATAGGTCTCGATCGCCTTGGCCCAATCGATGATCTCTTCTTTATCGAACCCGATCAGCGGCCGGAGGATCGGAAGCCGCGTAGCCGCCTGGATGGCGGTGAGGTTTTCCAGCGTCTGGGAGGCGACCTGTCCCAGATTCTCACCCGCCACGATGGCCCCGGCCCCTTCTCGTCGGGCGAACGCTTCCGCAATCCGGAGCATGAACCTCCGATACAGGACGACGCGGAGGGGCGGCGGCGCGCTCAAGACGATCAGCCGCTGGATCTCTCCAAATGCCACGGCATAGAGGCGCGACTTGAATTGATGCCGCGTCAGATGCTGAACCAACTCTTCCGCTTTTTCAAGCGAGGCTTGGTCAAGTACGGCGCGCCGTGAAAATGGACGAACCCGACGGTGCAGCCCCGCTTCATCATCAGATACGAGGCCACGGGGGAATCGATCCCGCCGGAAATCAGGCTCATCACATGTCCGCTGACCCCCACGGGGAGTCCGCCCGGGCCATCGTGTTTCTCAAAATAAACAAGGACCTCCTTTCGGAGCAGCTCGACATAAATCGTCACTTCCGGGTTTTTCAGATCCACGCGCGCCCTCTTTTTGTCCTGAACGTAACGGCCCAGCCGCTCGTTCAACTCCATCGAGGTCATCGGATAACTTTTATCGCTTCGTCGCGCCGCGATTCGAAAGCTCTCAAACGTTTTTCCCGTAAGGACCGAGTCGAGGAATCTCTCGATCGCCTCCGGTTCGCGCGCCGTACGGTAGGCCGGAGAGAAATTGGCGACGCCGAAGACGCCGCGGATCCGATCGCGCAGAATCGGCCAGGATACTTCATTCCCCAGCTCAATCAGGACCCGGCCGTAGGGGGTCAGGATTTGCACACCGCCGAGATCCTGGGTGGCCTTGCGGAGATTGTCCACCAGCCGGCGGACAAACATCGGCCGATTCTCGCCTTTGAGGGCGATCTCGTGATAATGAACGACGACGCAATCGGATCGAGGCTCGGCCATGCCGGTATCATACCATGTTGTGAATGAAGTTGCACGGGGCGGAGAAAGGGGGGCGGAGACGACCCGGGTTCCAAGAATCAGGGCTTCGGGGACATAAAAACAAGAAGAACCAAACGCTCCCCCGAACTGTTCTTAACCCCGTGCTCGATTCCGGCCGGGGCCAGGACGCCCCGCTCACGGCCGATTTCGCGCTCTTCGGACCCGATTCGAAACCAGCCGCGGCCCTCCAGCACGATATAGATCTTGTCGGAGGCTTCATGAAGGTGCGGCTTTTGTTCCTGTCCGGGTTCAAGGCAATAGAGGTCGCAGAAGAATCGGTCGGTGTCGGCCAGGTTGTTTTTCTTGAGTTTGTCGGGAGAGAAGCTGCGGCTTTTCTGGAGATCGAAGATTTGCACGCCCCTACACCTTCAACTGAATCTTTTCGACCACCGATTCGGTCGGGACCATATGACGCGAGAGTCCGAGTTCCTTGGCTTTAAACCCCATCGCAAGACCGATGAGCTGCGGGAGATGAAAAACCGGAAGGGCCAGTTTCTCGCCGATTCTTTTTTCGGCCCGCCCCTGATAGATGTCCAGATTCATGTGACAGAGCGGACAGGGCGTGACCATCGCGTCGGCCAGTTCCTCCTTCGCCTCTTTCAGATTGGCGCCGACCATTCCGATTGCGATCGCCTCCTTCTCCAGCACGAGCGGGAAACCACAACATTTCGTTTTTCCCTCGTAATCCACCGGATGGGCGCTCAAGGCCGAGATCAGTTTTTCAAGCGAGACCGGGTTTTCGGGATCGTCGAAGCCGAGGTATTTCGACGGACGAAGGATGTAGCAGCCGTAAAACGGCGCGATGCGGAGGTTCTCGAGCGGCCTCGTCACATGGCCCCGAAGTGTGTCGAGGCCGATATCCCCAACGATGATCCAGAGCAGATGTTTCACCTCGACGCGGCCTTCGTACCGGATGCCCTCCGGCGCGAGGAGCGCGTTGATCCGGTCGAGCAGTCCCTCCTCGGTCTTGAGCCGATGGTTCGCCATTCCCATCACGCCCTGACAGGTGCCGCAGATCGTCATGATGTCAAGGCCCTGCGCCTCGGCCTGCGCAAAAGTGCGCGCGTTGATCGCGAGCGCGAGATCGGGATCGGACTCCGTGATCACGCCGGCGCCGCAGCAGGCCGCGTTCAACATCTCGACCACCTCGATCCCGAGCCGTTTCGTCACCAGCATGGTCGACTGGTACAGCTCCGGACAGGCGCCCTTGGCCGCGCAACCCGTGTACAGCGCGTATCTCATCGTTTCTCTCTCTTCGCTTCCGCGCGTGCGGCGAAAATGGCCCGGACCTGTTTCATCCCCGGGATGGCCGGTTTCAGCTTGAAAGGAAACGGCACCTTCCCCTTCAGAAACATCCGGAGTCCCAACGGCAGGACCCGTAAAAGGTCCTTCACGCGGAATCCGATCACCTTCATCGGCATCAGTCCTTCGTTCAATCGCCCCTCGTGCCGTATGATATCGACGAAACTCGTGATGTGACGGGAACCCATCGTCTGCGTCAGGCCGGACTCAAGCGAAGCCCGTCGTAAAAGGATGATCGCCTCCATCGGCTTGACGTCTTTGGGACAGACCTCAACACAGTAATTGCACCGCGTGCAGTCCCAGATTCCGCCGTCCCCCTGGAGTCGTTGCAGCCGTTCGGGAACGGCCGCCTCGCGCGGATCGGCCGCGAACCGCCAGGCCTTGGCCAGCGCCGCGGGTCCGGCGAAACTTTTTTCGACCTCATAGACGGTGCAGGCCGCGACGCAGGCCCCGCACAGGATGCAGGCCTCGACGTTGTTGAAGGCGGTGTAGGCGTCCCGCATACGGACCGGATCGACCTGATCGTGCGGAAGCGGCTCGAGCCACGGCTGAATCGAGCGGATCTTTTCCCAGAACGGGCCCATCTCGACGACGAGGTCTTTGATCAGCGGAAGACTTTTGAGCGGGCCGATCCGGATCTCGCCGTGCCGTTCCAGCTCGGGCCGGATCTGAGTCTTGCAGGCCAGCTTCTCGCCCCCGTTGATCTCCATCGCGCAGGAGCCGCAGATCGCGCTTCGGCAGGCGTACCGAAACGTCAGCGTGCCGTCCACCTCGTTCTTCAGGCGCATCAGCGCCTCGAGCACCGTCGTGCCGTGCCCGACGTCGAGGCGGTACGGCTCTTCGTGAGGCTTGGGGTCTTTCTCGGGATTGTATTTTTGGATATGAAACGTAACGCGCATGGAATGAGTCCGGATGATAACGATCGGGTATTCTACCAGAGCGGGAAACGGTGTGCAAATGGGATTTTACGATGATCGTTCGCGCGCGAGGCCGGAGGGGAGGCCCCCCTCTATATCTATATATAATGATGCAGATCGAATATATTCGTCCTTTTGGCAGCCAAAAAAGACCGGAAATTCCGGGGAGGCATTGCTAAATTATCGAAACCGGCACGGACTGCAGATGACGGCCAGCTTGTCGTTGGCCGATTCGGGCAGCCAAACTTCCCCCGGCCGTCCGAGGATCTGCCGCACCTCGGCCCCGGGCGTCGGCAGCTTGAACGGCGTGAAGGCCTCCGTCTCCGGATCGAATCGCACGATCACATCGCCGCCGAAATCCGAAAGCCAGACCTTGTCGTTTTCATCGACATAAACCGCGTAGGCCATCGGGTCTTTCCCGGGCAGTTTCCATTCCTTCCACCGATCTGTCTTCGGATCGTAGACCGCGACCTGCCCGGCGCTCCATTCACTCACCCAGATCCGGCCTTTCGAGTCGGGCCAGACCCGCCGCGCGCCTTGACCGCGCGTCGGCGGCTCGAGAACAGTCGCGCGGCCCGATGCAAGATCGACACGGGCGATGTGCGAGCCGGCCAGCGAGGCATACCAGACGGAGCCGTCGGGAGCGGTCGCGATGCCGTAGGGTCCACGCCCGCGCGGGGCGTCGAACAGCTCCGCTTTGCCGCTCTTAGGATCAAGCCGTCCGTAATAGCCGCTCTGTCCCGTCAACCAGAGCATTCCGTTGTGATCGAACGTGGCGGTGTTGAGGTTTACGTTCGTTTTGCCTGGAAGCGGAAAGGCGCTCACCACTTCCGTAATCGGATCGACCCGGACGATCGCGTTCAGTCCGGAGTCCGTGACCCACGGGGCGCGGTCCGGCCCGATGATGACGCCGTGCGGCGATGAGCCTTGGCCCAGCGGAATCAGCCGGATCTTTCCTGTCTTCGGGTCCAAATGGCCCAGCACGCCATGGCTCTGGGCCGTGTACCACACTCCGCCGTCGGCCGCCGGAGCAACATCATGCGGATGCGATTCCGGCGGAAGCGCAAATTCGAAAACGGCCGGCCCGGCCGCATGCGACGGGGGAGGGAAGCTGATCAGCAGTATGACAAGCAGGAGGATCACATCGGATCCTGTCTATAATGGATTTTGGATAATGCGGAATGGAATCCGGGATCTATCCCTTGATATTCCCGATCGGCTTGAGCTGGACGACCTTCTTCGATACCCCGACGGCATCCATCGTATCGACGACTTCCGAAATATTCTTGTAGGCCGCGCCGGCCTCTTCGGCGAGACCGGCCATCGAGACCGCCTTGACAAGAATCCCGTGCTGCTCCATCCGCCGCTGTAGATCGCTTCCGCGGACCATCCGCTTGGCCGCGTGACGGGACATCGTACGGCCCGAGCCGTGCATCGTCGATCCGAAGGTCTCGGCCTCGGCCTTCTGTGTGCCGATGCAAAGATAGGACCCCGTCTCCATCGAGCCGCCCACGATCACCGGCTGCCCCCAATCGCGGTAGAGCGTCGGGACCTCGCTCCGTCCGGGCCCGAAGCAGCGCGTCGAGCCCTTTCGATGGACAAGGAGCTCCGTCGGCTTTCCGTCGATCTCGTACGTCTCGATCTTGGCCACGTTGTGCGCCACGTCGTAGACCGTCTCCAGCCCCAACCGCTCGGCGTCTTCGTTGAAGACCTGGGAAAAAGCCTCGCGGATACGGTGCGTGATCACCTGCCGGTTGACGAAGGCCATATTCGCCGCGCAGTTCATCGCGCTGAAGTAGGCCTGTCCCTCCGGCGAACGGAACGGCGCGCAGGCCAGTTGACGGTCCTTGACCGTGATCCCGTATTTCTTCATCGCCGAATCGAAGACGCGGAGGTAATCCGTCCCGATCTGGTGGCCGAAGCCGCGCGAGCCGCAATGGACCATCACGACCACCTGGTCCTGCCCGAAGATCCCGATCGCGCGGGCCAGCTTCTCGTCGTAGATATTTTCCTGCGAGGCGACCTGGATCTCGAGATAATGATTGCCGGAGCCGAGCGTCCCGATCTGGCCGATCCCCCGCTCGATCGCATGCTGGCTGACATGAGAGGGATCGCCGCCCGGAAGGCATCCGCCGCCCTCGACACGATCGCGGTCCTGCGCCCAGCCGTAACCCTTTTTAATGCACCAGCCGACGCCGTTTCGCATCACGTCGGACAGCTCTTTCCGGTCGATCTTGACAAACCCTTTCGCGCCGACGCCGGCCGGAACTTTGTTGAACAGGACGTTCAAAAGGTCTTTAAGACGCGGCTGTACGTCGGCCAGTTTGAGATCGGTCCGGATCAGCCGCATCCCGCAATTGATGTCGAACCCGATCCCGCCGGGCGAGATCACGCCGTTCTGGGTCGAGAAGGCGGCCACGCCGCCGATCGGAAAGCCGTAGCCCCAATGGCCGTCCGGCATGCAGAGCGCGTGTTTCTGTATCCCCGGAAGGCAGGCCACGTTCGTGATCTGCTCGAACACGCCCGCGTCCATCTCCTTGAACAACTTTTCGGAGGCGTAGATCCGCGCCGGGACATGCATCCCTTCCTTTTCGGTCGGCGGGATTTCCCATAAATAGTCTGTGATTTTATTGATCTGCATAGGTCCTATAGGTCTTGTACGACCTATATGTCCACGACCACGCGGGCCTTCCAGCCGCCTGTTTCGGTTTGGGCCACTTCGAACTGGTGATAGGTCACGGCCTTTGCGTCGGCGCGAAGGCCGTGCCGCTTCGGATCGATCGGCTCGCCCCGAACGGTGGCGGTCAGGTTCCATTCCGAATTCTGTGACAGCTCCACCTTGAACTCCCGGAAGAGAAGCCCCTCCGCGTCCTTCAGATATATCAGCTCTGACAGCCAGTCGTACATCAGCTGATCGATCTTTTCATGCCGCAACCGGATGGTTTTCTGAATCTTCGGCCGGAGTCGATAGGTGTCGGCCATCCCTTCAAAAAGGGCGAGCGCCGCCGCTTGAAACAGCTCGGCCGGCGTATCGCCCGTCGCTTCAAACGCCAAATCGGAGATGGCCGTATCTTCCAGAAAGGTGAACGCCTGCGTCATAACTCAAGCACCTTTGGGAACCGCGTAAGGTTTTCGCAACCGGTTCTCGTCACGACGACCAGGTCTTCGATCCGGACCGCGCCAATCTCGGGATAGTACAATCCCGGCTCAATCGTAACGACCTCCCCGGCCTTCAAGGTCCATTCGGCCTTGCTGATCCGCGGCGGTTCATGAATGTCCAGTCCGACGCCGTGACCGGTGCCGTGGAAGAAACCCTGCATCCGGCCGTTCTTCGGACCGGTCGGATACCCCGACTGCTCAAAGAGCGTCATGATCCGCTGATGGATCGCCCGGCCGTCCGCACCGTCGCGCACCATCGCGATCCCCTCTTCCTGTCCGCGACGCACGGTGTCATACATCTTTCGAAGCGCGTCCGAGGCGCGGCCCTTGACGACCGTCCGTGTCATGTCGGCGTAATACCGCGTACGGCCGGAACGGGGAAATACGTCCATCACGATCGATTGGTTCAGCCGCAGCGGTCCGGAACCCTCGTCGTGCGGATCGCATCCCTGAATCCCGCATGCCACGATCGTATGCTGCGCGATGCAGTCCATCTCCATCAGTTTTACGTTGATGATTTTTTTGATCGCTTCGGAGGTCAGGACCCCTTCGCTTCCGTGCAGCTCGTCCTTTTTGATCTTGGATTCACGGATCACCTCGATCGCGGCAAGGACCGCTGCCTCGGTGGCACGCTGGGTCTGTGTGATCGCCTCGATCTCCTCGGACGATTTCAGAACCCGGTCTTCAAAGAAGGGGTCCGGTTTGACGGTCAGCGTGTAGCCTTTCGACTGCAGCGACTGGGCATGACGGAAGCCGAAATCGCCCGGGACCAGAAGACGCTTCACGCCGCGCTCTTTCAGGCAGGCGTCCACGACGTCGGTCGTCTTGGGATCGGCTAATCCTTTCTCTTTCAATTTCTGCTCGACCGAGGAATAGGACAACACCTCTCCCACGCGCGCTTGGGACCGGGCCCGATCCAGCTCGAGATCGCTCATCACCAGCGTTTTCTGTCCGTTGGTCTGGATAAAGATGAAGGGATCCGGAGCCAGAAACTTCGTGGCATAATAAAGGTTTGAATCCAGTTCACTGTTCGCGATCATTAATATGGCTTGATCGTTCGTCATCGCATCCGCCATCGCATTCTCCTTCCGAACGGTATTATAAACGGCCGGGGATGGGAATGCAATCGCCTACCCTTCCGAAAAATAACGTGCGGAGCGACGATGGGGGGGGTTGAAAAACCGGACGGAGCGGTGCTTAAAGAAACCGATCAGTGCCATCCCGGTCAAGAATCCACCGACATGCGCGAACCAGGCGACCCCCCCGCCCGCGGTGCCGGCCGAGGCCGTGCCGCTGAGCAGTTGAAGCAGGAACCAGAAGCCCAGCATGATGCTGGCCGGAATATAGGCGCGCCAGAAAATGAATCCCAGAGGGATCAGCGTGTAAACCCGCGCGCGCGGATAGAGCATCAGATAAGCGCCCAACACGCCCGATATGGCCCCGCTGGCGCCGATCATGGGCGAAACCGAGGCGGGATTGGACACCGCGTGGCTCATCGCCGCGATCACGCCGCAGATCAGGTAAAAAAAGATGAACCGGACATGACCCATCGCCTCCTCGATATTGTCCCCGAAGATCCAGAGGTACCACATGTTCCCGATCAGGTGAAGGAAGCCGCCGTGGAGGAACATGCTGGTGATAAGGCTCAGCGAGGCCGGCAGAGCCGTCACTTCGCGCGGCAGCGTTTCCTGTCCGAAGATCACGGCCGGAATCGCGCCGTATTGATAGACGAATTGCTGGCCGACCTGCGGTCCCAAGGTGAGCTGGTAGAAAAAGACGATTGCGGAGGCGGCGATGATCCCGATCGTCACAAAGGGTGTCGTTTCGGTCGGGTTGTCGTCGTGAAGCGGGATCATGGTGCCTGGCCTGCGTGAATTTTAATCATGTCGATAAGGTAACGGATTGGGCGGGGCCCGTCAAGGGGCGAAGTCTTATGGTATGCTTTAAAAGACGACTTGCGATTTTTTTGGAGGCGATTTAAGATAGCATGATGCCTTTCTGGGAAAAACTGCGGAGCCGTCTGCGAGGTCGGCCCAAGGTTCCGCCCCGGGTGGCCCTGGTGCTCGGCGGCGGCGCGGCGCGCGGATTCGCCCATGTCGGGGTGATTCGAGTCCTGGAAAAGGAAAAAATCCCGATCCACCTCATCGTCGGCACAAGCGTCGGAAGCCTCATCGGCGCGCTCTACGCCGCAAGGCCCCACAGTCCGAATCTGGAATCGATCGCCCTCGAATTGGAGCGGGACGATCTGGTGGACTACTCCTTCCTGACCCTCAAGAAGGGACTGATCATCGGCGACCGGTTGGAACGGTTCGTCACGCAGAAGGTGGCCGTGTCTCGGATCGAGGAGCTCGCGGTCCCCTTCGCGGCCGTCGCGACCGATATCCGGACCGGCGAGCGCGTCGTGTTAGACCGCGGCCTCCTTGCGCCCGCCGTGCATGCCAGTTGCGCACTGCCGGCCGTTTTTCAGCCGGTCGAGATGGACGGAAGGCTTTTGGTCGACGGCGGCGTGTTGGAATCGTTGCCGGTGCCCACGGCAAAGTCCCTCGGGGTGGACGTGACGATTGCGGTGGACGTCGGAACCCGGGTCAAGAACATTCAGGCCTCGGATGTCGTGACCATCGTGATCCAGGCGTTCAGCATCTCGGGGGCCGAGATGCGTCGGCATCATGCGCAGGAGGCCGACGTTTTGATCCATCCCGATGTGAACGGGGTCGGCGCCTTCGATTTCACCCAAAAACACCGGTGTGTCGAGTCCGGGGCGGCCGCCGCGCGGGAAGCCCTTCCCCGAATCCGCGAAGTTCTGGCGGAACACCGTATCGTCCTACCACAATCGTAAAAAAACAAAGGCCGGGTCTTGATCGAAGACCCGGCCTTATTATTTCTGTAGGTTGCGGTTTATCGCTGGAACACCGGCCGCCGCCATTTAGATGCACCGCCCCCGCGTTGATGCCGGGATCGGGAAAACCGATCCGACGACTCTTCATGAGTCTCGCCCGTGCTTTCAAATCCCTCTTCCACCATCTGAGGAATCTTCGAACCGATCAGCCGCTCGATCTCCCGTAGGTTGGACCGTTCGTCCGGGGACATCAGCGAGATCGCGTCGCCGGTCGCCTCGGCTCGTGCGGTTCGCCCGATCCGGTGGACATAATCCTCCGGCGAATCCGGCAGTTCGTAATTCACCACGTGAGAAATCCCTTTGACGTCCAGGCCGCGGGCCGCGATGTTCGTCGCCACCAGCACCTGAATCGATCCCCTTCGGAAGTCCTCCAGTGTACGGGTCCTCGCATTCTGGCTCTTGTTGCTGTGAAGGGCCGCCACCCGTTTTCCGTTCCGTTCAAGCTGGCGCGCCAAGGTATCCGCGCGGTGCTTCGTTCGCGTGAAGACAAGCACCTGGTCCATCTTTTCCTTTTCGATCAGATGGAGCAGAAGATCCCGCTTCCGGGAAATGTCCACCGGGTAGAC
>Ga0187773_10001139_pt1 | contig 10688 bp, 12 predicted proteins | sample 0216_BV02_MP05_1_FD_133133 | JGI IMG/M metagenome (GOLD analysis project Ga0187773, IMG submission 133133) | Tropical peat soil microbial communities from peatlands in Department of Meta, Colombia - 0216_BV02_MP05_10_MG | ecosystem: Environmental > Terrestrial > Soil > Wetlands > Peat | place...
ACGAGGAGGCGCGCGCGTTCCTGGCGCGCCAGCCGCACGTCGCCGCCTTCGCGCACTCGCTGACGCGTGAGCAGGATCCGGCGGTGCAGCGCGCGGCGCTGGGCCTCTGCTTCCTGCTGTTCAAGATCGTCGAAAGGAGCCTCGGCCGCCCGTTCCCGGAGCTCGCGGAGTCGCGGCTGCGGGCCGCGCACGAGGCGGCGGCCGAATGGCTCCAGCGTGTCGGGGGCGATTCGGCGGGCCCGGTGCGCGCGGCCGCAGGCGCGCCGGGTCATCCGACCCTTCCCGCCTACATCATCGCGGTGTTCTACGGCGACGCCCTCGAGTCCTGCGACGAGCAGGTGCGGACCGGGCTCGTCCTGATGCTGCGCACCCTCAGCGACGCGCTCGATCTGGGCGCCGTCGAGGCCTGACGTCCGGGATACAGCGCTAGACGGGCTCGGTGGGGCCGGAGGTGATGGCGATGACGAGCGCGCCGGCCGGGCTGGTCACGGTGTGGACGCACCCGGGAGGACGGCGCGCGTAGTTGCCGGCGGTGCACACGCCGGTGTCGTCGGCGACGCTGCCCTCGAGCACGTAGATTTGCTCGTCGCCGACGTGCCGGTGGCGGGGGATCGTGGCGCCCGGCTGGTAGCGCATCAGGATGGCCTTGTGCCGGCCGTCGGCGTCCTCCCAGAGCGTCTTCCAGAACACGCCGGGGCGACGCTCGACCCACGGGACCTCGCTGACGTCGACGAAGAGGCTGACGGGGGGAGTGGCCACGGAAAAGTCCTCCTCGGGCAGATGTCTCAGCGAGCGTCGCGCAGCGCCTGTTGGATCACGTCGCGGAAGGCCTCGATGGGCAAGGCCCCCTCGATCATGCGGCCGTTGATGAAGAAGGTGGGCGTGGCCCGGACGCCGGCGGCACGCCCTTCCCGCTGGTCGGCGAGAACCGCGTACTGGTAGCGGGCGGAGTCGAAGCACTCCGCGAACGCTTGGGCGTCCAGGCCGATCCGCCGCGCGTAGCCGACCAGGTCGTCGCGCGAGAAGTCGGGCTGGGCCACGAAGAGCAGGTCGTGGTACTCGAAGTAACGCCCCTGGGCTCCGGCGCAGCGCGCCGCGATCGCGGCGGGGATCGCGCGCTCGTGTGACCGCAGCGGGAAGTCCTTGAAGACGATCCTCAGCTTGCCGGAGAACTCCACCTGCAGGCGCCCGAGCACCTCCTGGGCGTTCTTGCAGAACGGGCACTGGTAGTCGCTCCACTCGAAGATCGTGACCGGGGCGGTCTCGGGCCCGCGCGTCATGGTGGGGTCGGTGAGGAACCGGATCTGGGCCCGGGCGCCGGCGCCGAGGCCTCCCGCGGCCACCAGCGACACCGCGGCGGCCACGAGCAGGAGGAATCGACGCCGGGCCAAGGGAGGCGGAGGATCAGGCCGCGCGGTCGGCCTCGATCGAGGTGATGATGTAGGTGCCGCTCTTGGCGTCCCGCTCCAGGGTCAGGATCTTCTGCTTGGCCGCCTCCTCGAGGAGCTTCGAGAAGGTCGAGTACCCGTAGTACGACTCGTTGAACGCGGGATTCTTGCGGATCATGGTCTGCTTGACCATCGAGCCCCAGAGCGTGTCCTTGTTCTCGCGCTGCAGGGCCTGGATCGCCTCGATGAGCTGGGCGAAGGCCTCCGCCTTCTTCTCGGGCAGCCCGCGCAGCGCGGTCGTCTTCTTCGATTCGCGGATGAGATCCTCGTAGAAGATGAACTCGTCGCAGTTGCCCACCAGCAGCTCGGACGAGGACGACTTCACTCCCAGCCCGATCACGTAGCGGTCGTTCTCGCGTAGCTTGGAGACCAGCGGGGAGAAGTCGGAGTCACCCGAGACCAGCGCGAAGGTGTCGACGTGCTGCTTGGCGTAGGCCAGGTCCATCGCGTCGACGACCATGCGGATGTCGGCCGAGTTCTTGCCGCTGTAGCGGCTCTGGGGGACGTCGATCAGCTCGATCGCGTGCTCGTGGAAGGGTCGCTTGTACTCGGCGTAGCGGTTCCAGTCCGCGTAGGCTCGCTTCACCATGATCTTGCCCTTCTCGACGAGCCGCTCCAGGACCAGCTTGATCTCGAACTGCTTGTACTGGGCTTCCTTGACGCCGCGGACGATGTTCTCGAAATCGATGAACATCGCCAGCTTCCGGTCGTCACTCATGCGCACCATCCTTCCTGCCACGGTTGCTGCGGCGCCCCTGCTCCAGGACGGGCCCATGCCCGTCCCCGCGCCGGCCATCACCTCAAATTATAGGCATCCCGGGTCGGTCCGGCCGCCGAGATTTCACAGGCGCGTGACAACGTCGTGTCGCGCGCTCGGCTACACTCTGGCCATGCGCACGATGTGGCGGCTCGTTCTGGCCCTCGGGCTGGGCGCCTCCATGCTCGCGGCCGGGGGGCCGTGGCAGCCAGGCGGGGCGGCCGGGACCCTCGTCGCGGTCGGTCAGCCGGCGCCCGAGATCACGGGCGGCCCCTGGATCAACAGCGAGCCCCTGTCGCTGTCTGGCCTCAAGGGCCGGGTAGTGCTGGTGGAGTTCTGGACCTACGGCTGATACAACTGCAAGAACGTGATCCCGCAGTTGCGGGACTGGCACCGGAAGTACGAGGGGCGGGGACTCACGATCGTGGGCGTCCACTCGCCGGAGTTCTTCTGGGAAAAGCCGCTCGGCAAGGTGACCGAGGCCACCCGGGAGCTGGGCGTGCGGTATCCGGTGGTCCAGGACAACGACTTCGCCATCTGGCGCCGCTACAACAACTGGGCGTGGCCGGCCGCGGTCCTGGTCGACAAGCGGGGCGTCGTGCGATTCACCCACATCGGGGAGGGGGCCTACTCGGAGATGGAGCAGCTGATCCAGCGCCTTCTGCTCGAGCCCTAGGTGGCGGCCCGGCCGGCCCCGGTCCTCATCTTCGGCGCGGTCTTCGCCGCGGCGGTGGTCCTCACCGCTCTCGGCTATCTCTCGCTGCGCCGGTGGGAGGCGGCGGCCGAGCTGCAGCTGCGCGAGCAGGCGCGCGATACCGCGACGATGGCGGCCGAGAAGGTGGAGATGACCGTGGTGCGGGCGGAGCAGGACGGCCTCGCCGCGTTGCAGGCCGCGGCGCTCGAACCCGACTTCGGCTCGTCCTCGGTGGAGGCCTGGAAGGCGCTCCATCCCCTCTTCGCTTCCGTGTACGTGTGCGACCGGCGGGGTCGTGTGCTCTACCCGGTCCGGTGGTCGCCCGAGGACGCCGAACTCATCGACGCGCTGCGTGCCGAGATCTCCGAGAAGCTCTGGGTACGGGGCGGACGCCGCTACCTGGAAGCGGGCGAGCACGTCCTCCTGGCCGCGGTGATTCCCGCCTCGTCACGAGGTCCGCTCCTGGTCGGGCTCCTGCGCGACGAGCAGACCCTGACCAGGGAGGTGCTCCCCCGGGTCCTGGGCGGCGACGGAAAGAGCGCGCTCGCGATCCTGGACGGGCGCGGCCAGACGGTGTTCGCGTCGGAGCCTCTCGGCGCCGCTGCGCCGGTGCTGACCGTGCCGTTCCGCGAGGCGCTGCCCGCCTGGCGGGTGGCCCTGTACCAGCCGGCCGGGCTCTCGCCCCGCGACATGGTGCGTCGGCAGGCCATGATCTTCATGGCGGCGTTCGCGCTGCTGCTGGTCGTCATCGCGGCCGGCCTCGTCGCCACGTACCGGCTGGTTCGCCGGGAGTCCGAGATCGCGCGGCTGAAGTCCGATTTCGTGGCCAACGTCTCCCACGATTTGAAGACCCCGCTCTCGTTGATCCGCATGTTCGCCGAGACGCTCGAGATGGATCGCGTGCCCGATCCGGCGCGCCGGCGCGAATACTACGCGGTGCTGACCCGCGAGAGCGAGCGGCTGAGCCGGCTGATCGACAACGTGCTCGACTTCTCCCGCATCGAGAGCGGGCGGCAGCGCTACGACATCACCGTGGGCTCGGTCGAGCCCATCATCCACGAGGTCCTGGAGAGCTTCCGTCACCCCCTGGACCAGCAAGGCTTCACCCTGGACGTCTCGATCGCGCCCGACCTGCCCGACCTGGCCATGGACGGTGACGCGATCAAGCAGGCCCTGGCCAACCTCCTGGACAACGCGATGAAGTACTCGGCCGAGCGCCGGCACGTCACGGTGGCGGCCCGGCGGGAGGGCGACGGCGTGGTGGTGGAGGTGGCGGACCGGGGCATCGGGATCCCGGTCGCCGAGCGGGAGCGAATCTTCGAGAAGTTCTATCGCATCGGACGGAGTGAGACCCAAGGGCGGCGCGGGAGCGGGGTGGGGCTGGCGCTGGTCAAGCATATCGTCGAGGCCCACGGTGGCCGGGTGACGGTGGAAGGCGAGCCGGGGGGCGGCAGCCGCTTCAGCGTGTTCCTGCCGTCCGCCGCGCCCCAGCGGCAGCGGGTGGGATGAGGCCCGGCGGAGGCGTCGAATGCCTCGCATCCTGATCGTCGACGACGAGCCCGAGATGGTGCGTGGGCTGGAGGACAACCTGCGCTTCGAGGGCTATCAGACCATCGCGGCGGGCGACGGCAAGCGTGGTCTGGCCCTGGCGCTGTCGGAGGCGCCGGATCTGATCCTCCTCGACGTCATGATGCCGGGGATGAGCGGCTGGGACCTCTGTCGGGAGCTGCGCGGCCGAGGGCTCGACACCCCGGTGATCATGCTGACCGCGCGGGGCGAGGAGGCGGACCGGGTGCTGGGGCTCGAGCTGGGAGCGGACGACTACGTGACGAAGCCGTTCAGCCTGCGCGAGCTCATGGCGCGGATCCGGGCCGTGCTCCGGCGTCCCGGCCCACGCCAGAAGTTCGAGGAATTCGCCTTCGGCGACGTCCGGGTGCACCTGCGCGCCCGGCAGGCCTTCAAGGGCGGCCGAGAGGTGCGACTGACCCGGAAGGAGTTCGATCTGCTCCGCTATCTGGTCGAGCACCCGAGCGAGGTGATCACCCGCGACCGGCTGCTCGACGAGGTGTGGGGGTACGAGCGATTCCCGACCACGCGGACGGTGGACACGCACATCCTGAGGCTGCGGCAGAAATTCGAGGACGACCCGGAGCGGCCGGCGCACATCCTGACCGCGCACGGCCAGGGCTACCGGTTCGTCGTGGAGAGAGGAGCCCCGTCATGAGCGATCGTGCGGAGGACCTGGCCCGGCGCACGCCGCCTGGTCAGGTCCTGACCACGAAGTGGCCGGTCCTCACCTACGGCCTGACCCCTCGGTTCGATCCTAAGAAGTGGTCGTTCCGCTGCTTCGGTCTGGTCGAGCGGGAGGTGAGCTGGACCTGGGAGGAGTTCCTCGCGCTTACGCGCACCGAGGTGAAGTGCGACATCCATTGTGTCACGCGCTGGTCGCGTCTCGACAACCGCTTCGAGGGCGTGTCGGTCCGGGAGATCATGGCGCGCACGGATCCGAAACCTCAGGCGAGGTACGTCATGGTCCACGCCGATCCGGACTACACCACGAATCTCCCGCTCGCGGATCTGGTCGACGAGGATGTGCTGCTCGCGCTGAAGCACGACGGCCGCGAGCTCACACCCGATCACGGCGGCCCTCTCCGCCTCGTGGTGCCGAAGCGGTACTTCTGGAAGAGCGCGAAGTGGGTCCGAGGCTTCGAGTTCCTCGACGTGAATCCGCCGGGATTCTGGGAGGTCAACGGCTATCACATGCGGGCCGACCCGTGGACGGAGGAGCGCTACTCGGATCAGGAGACGCACGCGATGCAGACGATGCGGGCGGAGGCGGCCCGCCGCCTCCGGACCCGCTAGACCCCGAGGAAGGTCCGGATCTCCCGGACGAACTCCTCCGGCCGGTCTGCGGGCACGGTGTGACCCGCGCCGGCGATCTCCACCAGGCGCCCGTCCGGAAGCCGCTCGGCCATCTTCTTGGCCACCTCGGGCGACAGGATGTCGCTCTCGGAGCCCCGCACGACCAGGGTCGGACAGGAGATCCGCGGCAGCGGCTCCCACAGGTCCACGGTGTCCCGACGCCCCTCGCGCATCATGTCGCGGAGGCCCTTGGCGTACTTCCACGTGAGCTCCCCGTCGGGCAGCCGCCTGAGCCCGTGACGGACTCGCGCGCGCAGCATATCGACGTCCTGGAGCGGATTGGCGCGGCGGATGTACTCGACGGCCCACTCCTCGCTCTCGATGCGCTCCGGCGACCTCGCCATCATGTCGCGCACGCGCTGGAGCCCGGCCAGGTTGATGTCGGGCCCGATGTCGATGATGACCAGCCGCTCGAGGCGGGCCGCGTGGTCGGCCGCGTACTGGATCGCGATGCGACCACCCATCGAGTGGCCGATCAGGACGAAGCGATCCAGGCGGAGGCTGTCCGCGAACGTGCCGACGTCGTCCGCCATCGTGCCCACCCGGTAGTCGTCGTCGGGAGCCGGATCGCTGTCGCCGTGGCCGCGCTGGTCGAGCGCGATCACGCGCCTCTGCGGTGCGAGTCGCCCAGCCAGGTGATCCCAGACCCGGGCGTGTCCGGTGATGCCGTGCAGCAGGATGACCGCTGGGGCGTCGACCGGGCCCCAGTCGAGGCAGTGCAGCGCGATGCCATTGACCTTGACGGTGCGGTCGGCGAAGGGCATGTCCGAGTAGTCTAGTCGGCAGGTCGCCCCGCGGTCAATCTCGGCCGGCTTGCCTAGGCCCGAGCCCTGACGGTACAGTGAGTTGCCCTTCACCGTTCCTTCTCCCCATCGGGGAGAGGGGGAAGAGAGACTCGATACATGGCCAGGTGCCCGATCACGGACGTGGCGATCATCCTGCGGGCCGAGGACGACGTGGCCATCGCCAAGAAGGAGATTACGGCCGGGACCGTGCTCGAGGACTCCGAGGGGTCGATCGAGGTCCGTCACGACATCAAGCCCGGGCACAAGGTCGCCCGGCGGGCCCGCCGGCTCGGGGAGCCGGTCCGCCGCTACGGCCAGCCCATCGGCTTCGCCACCGCCGATATCGCGGTCGGTGACCACGTGCATACCCAGAACGTGGCGGTCGGCGATCGGCATCAGGAGTACGAGGTGGGCACCGACGTCCAGCCGGTGGCGTTCTACCCGCCGGGCCAGATGAGATATTTCGACGGTTACCTTCGAGACGATGGGCGGGTCGGCACGCGCAACTACGTGGCGGTGATCTCGGGGGTGAACTGCTCGGCGAGCGTGAGCCAGTTCGTCAAGGACAAGTTCCGTGACGTGAAGAAGGACTACCCGAACATCGACGGCGTGCTCGCCATCACCCACAAGTCCGGGTGCGGTACCAAGCTCTTCGGCGAGGACCACATGGCGCTGCAGCGGGTACTGGCCGGCTACGCCAAGCACCCCAACGTCGCGGCGTACATCCTGATCGGGCTCGGCTGCGAGGTGAACCAGGCGGCGGTGATGGTCGATCGGCAGCGCATGGCCGCGCCCGGTCACCGGGAGCGCAAGCCCTTCATCGTCAACATCCAGGAGGCGGGCGGCATCCGCAAGACGGTGGACGTCGCGGTGCGTGAGGTCGCCAAGCTCCTGCCCATGGCCAACGCGGCCCGGCGCAGCAAGCAGCCGGTGTCGGAGATCACGCTCGCCACGAACTGCGGCGGCTCCGACGGGGCCTCGGGGATCACCGCGAACCCCGCCCTCGGCTGGGCGGTGGACGAGCTGGTTCGCTATGGCGGCACCGGGGTCCTCGCGGAGACGCCGGAGATCTACGGGGCCGAGCACCTCCTGATCCGGCGGGCCATCAACGAGGGAGTGGCCAAGAAGCTGATCGACCGCTACAAGTGGTGGGAGTGGTACTGCCGCGGCATCGAGGCGATGGACAACAACCCAGCTCCCGGCAACAAGGCGGGCGGCATCACCACCGTGTACGAGAAGTCCCTCGGCGGAGTGACCAAGGGCGGGACTACGCCCATGATGGACGTGTTCCAGTACGGCGAGCCGATCACGACTCGAGGTTTCGTGTTCATGGACACCCCGGGCCACGATCCGGTGTCGATCACCGGCCTGGTCGCGGGCGGCTGCAACATGATCTGCTTCACGACCGGCCGTGGTTCGGTCTTCGGCTGCAAGCCGGTTCCGTCGATCAAGCTCGCCACCAACAGCCTGATGTACCGGCATATGGCGGAGGACATGGACATCAACTGCGGCGTCATCCTCGAGGGTACCCCGCTGCCCGAGGTGGGCCGGCAGATCTTCGAAGAGATCATTGCGGTCGCCTCGGGCAAGGCGAGCAAGAGCGAGCTCTCCGGTGTCGGCGAGGAGGAGTTCGCCCCTTGGATCATCGGGCCGGTCATGTAGTGCGAGGCGCAGCCGAAGGCGAGCCGAGCGAATGCGAAGAGAGCAGTGAAGAAGTACTGCGAGGCGCAGCCGAAGGCGAGCCGAGCGAATACGAAGAGCAGTGAAGAAGTAGGGGAGGGCAGCGAGGCGAGCCTAGCGAATCCAAGCGCGCAGTGAGGAAGTAGACGAAGGTCGACGACGCAGGGAGAGCCAATGGCAAATCCGGGTATGTACCGCGGCGACCGGCGCCGCAAGGAAGATCAGCGCAAGGCCAAGCTCGAGGCCAAGAAGGCGCGCAAGGCCGAGCGGCGGGAGAGCGGCACGACCGGGCCCGAGATCGCGGAGCAGCCCGAAGCAGCCGCGACGGCGACCGAATTCGTGTGGTTCTCGCCGAGCAAGGCGCGGACGCTCACCACGAGCAGCGCGACCCCGCCGGTGGTGGATGGGATCGACGACTGGATGCTGCTCAGCGAGCCGCCCGCGAGTGGCGGCTAGCCGCGGAGCAGCTCACCGGTGCGGGACGAGCGGGCCGCCGGCACGGCCTCGCGCCGCGGGTCGTCGGCGAGCTGCGCGCCCTTGAAGAACGCCCACCAGAAGCCTTCCTGGGTCACCGGCCGGCGGGCCCGATCCGTGAAGCGATCGGCCCGGAAGCCGGCGCGGGCTCGCACCACGAAGCTGTAGAAGTGGACGAGACCGCCAGACGCGAAGCGGCCGTTGAAGACGATGTCGAGCGGCAGGTGCAAGACCATGCCGAGGACCCAGCCCCACAGCCACTCGGTCCCTGTCATCCATGCGAGCGCGGCGAGCAGCGCGAGCAGCTCGTAGGAGTGCAGGAGCAGGACGACCCGCTTGGGCTGGCCGTCCATGTAGTAGCTCAGGAAGCGGGCGGGTCGCAGGTCGCGCTGGCCCTCGAACAGGACGTAGTCGACCACGTGATCGAGGTCGATCAGGAAGCCGCCGGCGGCGAGGCCTGCGGTGAGGGCGACGCTCTCCGTGCCGGCGTAGACGGCGGCGCAGGCTGCCGCGGTGGTGACGAGATGCCCGCCCGGGCTCATCGCGCCCGGGCTATCGAGCGTACGGGTTGCGCGCTCGGCGGACCGGGACCGGCGTCATGCGCCGGAATGGGCCACCGAGCCACCCGAGCGGGAGCGTATCGATCAGGTCCAGGACTCGCGTGCCGATTCGCTTCAACATGCCCTCCAGGGGAGCAACTCCGGTGCCAGCGCCGGACCCGTCCGAAGTGGCTGAATTGCCTGCGGTGCACAGGGAATGTCGGCGGGCTGACGGGCCAAAACAGGAAGCCGTGAGGACCAAAATGGGGAGCACGTTCGAGCAGATCGTGGGATCGGAGCCGTCCGTGTGGCAGATCCAGACCGCGGGCGCCGGACCGCATGGCCGGCTGCCCCTCACCGCCGAGATGCTCCTCGAGCGCCCGAGCGGCGACATCTTCGGTCTCACCCAGAATGCGGGGATGGGCTGGGACCCCGGCGAGCTCGGGCGTCCCCAGTACCTCATGCTGTCGACGCAGGGTGGGATCCGCGCCGCCGACGGTCGACCGGTCGCGCTCGGCTATCACACCGGGCACTGGGAGATCGGCCTGCTGATGCAGGCGGCGGCCGAAGAGCTCGCCGCTCTCGGATGCCTGCCCTTCGCCGGCTTCTGCTCGGACCCCTGCGACGGACGTACACAGGGTACGGCCGGCATGATGGACAGCCTCGCCTACCGCAACGACGCCGCGGTAGTGCTGCGGCGGCTCGCCCGTTCGCTGCCGACCCGCAAGGGCGTGCTCGGGGTGGCGACCTGCGACAAGGGCCTTCCCGCGATGATGATGGCGCTCGCCGCGCTGTCGGAGCTTCCGTGCGTGCTCGTACCCGGTGGCGTCACGCTGCCGCCGCGCGACGGCGAGGACGCGGGGACCGTGCAGGCGATCGGCGCTCGCTTCGCCCATGGCGAGCTCACGCTCGAGCGGGCCGCCGAGCTGGGATGCCGGGCGTGCGGCTCTCCGGGGGGCGGCTGTCAGTTCCTCGGGACCGCCGCCACCTCGCAGGTCGTGGGCGAGGCGCTCGGACTGTCGCTCCCGCACAGCGCCTTGGCCCCGTCCGGCCAGCCAGTGTGGCTGGACATGGCGCGGCGCTCCGCCCGCGCCCTCGTCGCGCTCGAGGCGCGCGGCCTCACCACCCGCGATGTCGTCAGCGATGCCGCGGTCCGGAACGCGATGATGGTGCACGCCGCGTTCGGCGGCTCCACCAACCTGCTCCTCCACCTGACCGCGGTCGCGCATGCGGCCGGGCTGACGCGTCCGACCGTCGAGGACTGGAGCCACGTCAACCGGCAGATCCCGCGCCTGGTCGACGTGCTGCCGAACGGGCCGCGCAACCATCCGACGGTGCGAGTGTTCCTGGCCGGCGGCGTGCCCGAGGTGATGCTGCACCTGCGGCGCG
>Ga0187773_10001140_pt1 | contig 10686 bp, 9 predicted proteins | sample 0216_BV02_MP05_1_FD_133133 | JGI IMG/M metagenome (GOLD analysis project Ga0187773, IMG submission 133133) | Tropical peat soil microbial communities from peatlands in Department of Meta, Colombia - 0216_BV02_MP05_10_MG | ecosystem: Environmental > Terrestrial > Soil > Wetlands > Peat | place...
GCCATCTCCTGCCACAGGCGCTTGCAGTAAGGGCAGTTCGGGTCTTCGAAGGTCGCGAACACGCGCCTGCCATTGCCGTGGACCGTCTTGATGGCGGCGTCGAGCGGCAGGTCCCCGAAGTTGATGGTCAGAAGCTTCTGACGCTTTTCCTCGGTCAGATTGCGTCCGGATTTCATGTCGACGAGCGCGACCCCGCTGTCCGACGGCATGAGCACGTAAGTGGCTTTCTCGTCGACATAGATGATGGTGTCGTCGCCCACGACCACTTCATAGAGCCCGGGGTACGGCGTCTTGGTGACGCTGCTCACCTTGACGCCCGTGAAGCGGGCTTCGATCGCCTTCTGCACCGACGCCTCGTCCGCGAGTGCCGGAGCGCACAGGCTCGCCGCCAAGACCAACGCCAAGATTCGCAAATTCATCACATCTCCCTCCGGTGAATCTGCCCGCCGATCCCGATGGCGCGACGCGCGAGCAGCGTCTTTATGACCGCGCTGGAATTGGTAAGGTTCAGCCCTAAGTTGCGGATTCGCGCGGCCGCGGGGTGCCCGAGGCCGAACAGCCGGAACATCCCGTCGGTGACCCAGCGCATCGCGAGCACGTCCTCCGCGCGCGAGCGCTCGAAGCGCCGTAGCAGCAGCCGGTCTCCCGGGTCGCGGCCTTCCGCTTCCAGGAGCAGCGCGCCGAGCGAATGCACATCGCCGAATCCGAGGTTGACTCCCTGGCCGGCGAGCGGATGCACCACATGCGCCGCGTCGCCCACGAGCGCAACGCGCAGGCCGATCATGCTCCGCGCCGACAAGCGGCTCAACGGAAACGCCGCCGGCGGCGTGATCATCTCGAGCGCTCCGAGCGCTTCTGCCCCGGCGGTCGAGACTCGCCGGGAAAGCTCCGCGGGCGGAAGCGCGAGCAGCTCGCGCGCATGCTCCTCGGGCGTCGACCACACGATCGATATGCGCCTGCCAGGCAGCGGCAGGAACGCGAGCACGCCATCCCGGCGGAACCACTGGTACGCCGTGTTGCGGTGCGCTTTCTCGCACGAGAAATTGGCGACGACACCGCATTGCCCGTAGCTCGCCGCCGTCGCGTCGATGTCGGCGGCGCGCCGCAGCCATGAGTCCGCGCCGTCCGCGCCGACGGCGAGCCTCCCCGAGACGACTCCGCCGTCCGCAAGGCCGATCTCGACGCGTCCCGCGCGGCGCACGAGCGCCGAAGGCGTCGCCGGGCACAGCAGCGAGAGATTTCGCTGCCGCTGCAGTCCTTGCCATAGCGCGTGCTGGAGACGCGCCGACTCGATCGTTACCGCGAGTTCGGGAACGCCCGCCTCATACCCCGAGAAATCGAGCCTCGAGCGTCCATCGTCCCCGAAGATATGCATGTCGTGGATCTGCGTGACCCGGCTTGCGTCGATGCGATCCCAAGCACCGACGTTGCGGAGAAACGCGACGCTCGCGGGCGTGAGCGAGTAGACGCGCGAATCCCAGTCCGCGGCGGGCGGCGAAGGCGGCCTGCGCTCGACGAGAGCGAGCTTCAATCCGCTTTCCCGAAGCGCGCACGCAAGGCTCGCGCCCGCGAACCCTCCTCCGACGATGACGACGTCCACGTCCATTGACGAATTCTACCCGCGCGAAGCTGATCGAGCCGCGGAAAGCGAGCGCAAATGCAGATTTTTTCCTGCGCGGCAACGCGCGCCCCCTTCTCGGCGTTTTCTTGACAACCATCGGACGGGAAAAGGATAATTCGCCGCTTTCCGTGGCGAATTAGCTCAGCTGGTTAGAGCGACGGAATCATAATCCGCAGGTCCGGGGTTCGAGTCCCTGATTCGCCACCATTTTCTTTCACCGGCGAGCGAACATGTCACCACGCGGCGCCTCCTTGCTGGTTCTGTCGGCTCTCCTCGCCGGCCCGGCGATCGCCGACCCGCGCCCCTTGCCCGCGGACGCGAGTCGGGGCGTCATCCGGCACGCCGGAGAAATGTCGGTGACGGTGAATGGAAACCCGGCGATGCTCGCGCCGGGGGCGATCATCCGCAACCAGCAGAACCTGATCATCGTTCCCACCGCGCTCCCCGCCGAGGGCGCATGGGCGGACTATCTCCTCGACAAGAGCGGACAGATCTACCGCGTGTGGCTGCTCACGCCCGACGAACTCGCGCAGCCCGTCGGAGCGCAGAGGCAATAGCGTGGCGAGGAAGTTCTACATCCGCACCTTCGGGTGCCAGATGAACGAGTACGACTCCGAGAGGATCGCCGACGTGCTGCGCGACGCTGAAGACTTCGTCGCCACGGATCGTCCCGAGGACGCCGACCTGATCGTCTTCAACACCTGCTCGGTCCGCGAGAAAGCGCAGGAAAAGGTGTTCCACGACCTCGGACGAGTCAAGCACCTGAAGCGCGAGCGCCCCGGTCTCTTGATCGGCGTCGGCGGCTGCGTCGCGAGCCAGGAGGGCGAAGCGATCGTGGCGCGGGCGCCCTACGTCGATCTCGTCTTCGGGCCGCAGACGCTGCATCGATTGCCCGCGTTGATGAAAGCGCGGCGCGATTCCGGCAGAGCGCAGGTAGATGTCTCGTTCCCGGAAATCGAGAAGTTCGACGCGCTCCCGCCGCCGCGGGTGGGCGGGCCGACCGCGTTCGTCTCCATCATGGAGGGCTGCAGCAAGTACTGCAGCTTCTGCGTCGTTCCCTACACCCGCGGGGAAGAGGTATCGCGACCTTTCGAAGACGTGCTCACGGAAATCGCCGATCTCGCCGACCAGGGCGTGAAGGAGGTGACCTTGCTCGGCCAGAACGTCAACGCCTACCGCGGCAGGATGGTCAGCGAAACGCCCGGCGGCGGCGAGCTTGCGGACTTCGCCCTGCTCCTCGAATACGTCGCCGAGATTCCAGGCATCGAGCGCATCCGCTACACGACTTCGCATCCGAAGGAATTCACGCAACGTCTCATCGATGCGCACGCGGCGATCGGCAAGCTCGCGCCGCACGTGCACCTTCCCGTCCAGTCGGGCTCGGACCGCGTGCTCGCGGCGATGAAGCGCGGCTATACCACGCTCGAATACAAGTCGATCGTACGGCGGTTACGGGCGGCGAAGCCCGATATCAGCATCTCGTCGGACTTCATCGTCGGATTTCCCGGAGAGACGGAACGCGAGTTCGACGCGACCGTCAGGCTCGTCGAGGATGTCGGGTTCGACGATTCCTTCTCGTTTGTATACAGCCGGCGGCCGGGGACTCCCGCGGCCGAGCTTTCCGACGACACGCCGCAGGACGTCAAGCTCGCGCGGCTTGCGCGGCTGCAGGCGCTCATCGGTGCCCAGGCGCGGGCGATCGGCGAGCGGATGGTCGGAACGCGCCAGCGGATACTCGTCGAAGCCCCGTCGAGCAGGGACGCGGGCGAGCTCGCCGGCCGCACCGGCAACAATCGCGTCGTCAATTTTCCGGGCCCGCGCGACCTCGTCGGCCGGTTCATCGACGTCGACATCGTCGCGTCGCGCTCGCATTCGCTGCGCGGCGAAACGCGCATCGCCGCCTAAACGAGCTTGCCCCCGCGCGCGATGCCGGAAAATCCTTCCCGCTCCTCGAAGACGAAGCCGCTCGAACTGGTCCTGTCCCCGGTCGACAATCAGCGCCTCGCCAACCTGTGCGGCGTGCTGGACGAAAACCTGAGGCAGATCGAGACCGCGCTCGACGTCTCCATCGCGCGGCGGGGCGAGCGCTTTACCGTGCGCGGCGCACACGCCGCACGTGCCGTCGAGCTTCTGCAGAAATTCTATGGCGATGCCCAGCGCAGCCTTACCGTCGAGGACATTCAGCTCGGGCTGATCGAGTTTCGCGCGCCGCGCGGCGCGGGAGAGACCAAAGAGCAGCCGCTGCTGACCCGCCGTGCCGACCTGCACGGCCGCACGCCCCGTCAAAAACAGTACATCCAGAACGTTCTCGAGCACGACATCACCTTCGCGATCGGCCCTGCCGGCACCGGCAAGACCTACCTCGCGGTCGCCTGCGCCGTCGACGCGCTCGAGCGCGACGCGGTCAAGCGCATCGTGCTGGTGCGGCCCGCAGTCGAGGCCGGAGAGCGCCTCGGTTTCCTGCCCGGCGACCTGGCCCAGAAGGTCGACCCGTACCTGCGGCCGCTCTACGACGCCCTCTACGACCTGCTCGGCTTCGACAAGACGGGAAAACTCTTCGAGCGCGGCGCGATCGAGCTCGCGCCACTCGCGTACATGCGCGGGCGGACGCTCAACCATTCGTTCGTGATCCTGGACGAAGCGCAGAACACCACGCCCGAGCAGATGAAGATGTTCCTGACCCGCATCGGATTCGGCTCGAAAGCGGTGATCACCGGCGACGTCACCCAGATCGACCTCGCGCGCGGACAGAAGAGCGGGATGGTGGAAGCGCAGAGGATCCTCGCCGATGTCCGCGGGATCGCGTTCAGCGCGTTCAAGAGCGACGACGTCGTGCGGCATCCGCTGGTGCAGCGCATCGTCGACGCCTACGAGCGCCATGGAAACGACTAGGCGGCGCGCGGTCGCGCCGCCGCCCGCGTGAGCCCGGCGCCGAATCCGCGCTCGCGCGGCCCGCGGACGACGCTGCGCGTGCAGTTGGCGGTGCGGAAGTCCGCGGCCCCGGGCGCGGCGCGCTTTCGCCGCTGGGCCGGCGCGGCGCTGCGGCGGCCTGCAGAGATCACCGTGCGGATCGTGGGGAAGGCGGAAGCACGCTTGCTGAACCGCCGCTACCGCGGCCGCGACTACGCGACGAACGTGCTCAGCTTCTCCTACGCGCCCTCGCGCGGAATCGTGCAGGGCGACGTCGTCCTGTGCGCGCCGGTGATCGCGAGCGAGGCGCGCGCCCAGGGGAAGAGTCTGGAAGCGCACTTCGCCCACCTGACGGTGCACGGCCTGCTGCATCTGCAGGGCTACGATCACGCCCGGCCGCGGGAGGCCGCACGCATGGAAGCGGCGGAAAAGCGCCTTCTTGCCAAACTCGGTTATCCTGATCCCTATGAGGTGAGCGCACGGCGGTGACTCGCGGCCGGGCCCGCACGCGGAAACCCCCGGCTCACGACCACCGGCGCGCAGAATCCGCCCCGCAACATGGACGAACCCAACAACAAACCCACGCTGCTCGAACGGCTGTCGACGCTGCTCCTGCACCAGCCCGAGGATCGCGAGCAGCTGGTGGCGCTGCTGCACTCCGCGTTCGAAAAGAACCTGCTCGACGGCGACGCGCTCTCGATGATCGAGGGCGTGCTTCAGGTGTCCGAGATGCAAGTGCGCGACATCATGGTGCCGCGCGCGCAGATGGACGTGATCGACATCAACGAGACCCCCGACAAGTTCATTCCGCTGGTCATCGCCACGTCGCACTCGAGGTTCCCCGTCTTCGACAAGAATCGCGACGACGTCATCGGCATCCTGCTCGCGAAGGATCTGCTGCGCTACTACGCCGAGGAGGAGGAGTTCAACGTCCGCGACATGCTGAGGCCCGCGGTGTTCGTTCCCGAATCGAAGCGCCTGAACGTATTGCTGCGGGAGTTTCGCGCCAACCGCAACCACATGGCGATCGTCGTCGACGAGTACGGAGGCGTCGCAGGGCTCGTCACCATCGAGGACGTCCTTGAGCAGATCGTCGGCGACATCGAGGACGAATACGACTCGGCGGAAACCGAGGACAACATCGTTCGCGAGCAGGGCGGGATCTACCGCGTCAAGGCGCAGACCGAGATCGCGGATTTCAACCAGGCCTTCGGCACCGATTTTTCCGACGCGGAGTTCGACACCGTGGGCGGGCTCGTTCTCCATCGCTTCGGCCGCCTGCCCAAGCGCGGCGAATCCGCCACGCTGGGCGGCTTGCGATTCCAGGTGCTGCGCGCCGACAGCCGGCGGCTCTACACCCTGCACGTGCAGCGCGTGCCGGGGAAGGTTTGAGCGCCGCGCTGCGGACGCAGCCCGCCGCCCTCGCCGCTGCGACGGCCGCGGGAGCGCTGACCGTCGCCGCTTTCGCGCCGCTCGGCTTGTGGCCGGTTCCCTTCTTCACGCTCGCGGGGCTGCTGTTCCTGTGGCAGCGCGCCGCGGTTCCGGCGCAAGCCTTCTGGCGCGGGTTCGCGTTCGGCGCAGGACTTTTCGGCGCGGGCGTTTCGTGGGTGTACGTGAGTCTGCACGATTTCGGCACGATGCCGGCGCCGCTCGCCGCGCTAGCGACGTTCCTCTTCTGTGTAATCCTCTCGCTCTATCCCGCGGCGGTCGGCTGGTGCGTGGCGCGCGTGCGGCCGGCCGGCGCGGCGGCAGTCCTCGCGTTCGCCGCGCTGTGGACTCTCTCGGAGTGGCTGCGCGGCTGGATCTTCACCGGCTTCCCGTGGCTCGCCGTCGGCTACAGCCAGAGCGACTCGCCGCTCGCGGGCTTCGCGCCCGTCGCGGGCGTTTTCGGCGTGTCGTTCGCGACGACGCTCTGCGCAGCCATGCTCCGACTCGGGTTCGGCTCCGCCGGACGGGTGCGCGCCGTCACCGTCGCGGCTCTCGCGCTGACGCTCGGCACCGGATTGCTGCTGCGGCAAGTCTCGTGGACTTCGCCCCAGGGCCCGCCGGTGCGGGTCGCGCTGCTCCAAGGCGACGTTCCGCAGGATCTGAAGTTCGATCCCGAGCGCTACGCGGAGACGCTTTCCACCTACAAGCGGCTGATCGAGGGATCCCGGGCGCAGCTCATCGTGCTGCCCGAGACCGCGATCCCGCGGTTCCTCGACGCGGTCGATCCGGCCTACCTGCGGGACCTCGCGCGGATCGCGCGCGACAAAGGCGCCGACCTTCTCATCGGCGCGCCGCTCCGAGATTCGGAGGGCCGCTACTTCAACAGCGTCGTCAGCATCGGCGAGTCGCCGACGCAGCGCTACGACAAGTCGCACCTCGTCCCGTTCGGCGAGTTCGTTCCGGCGGGATTCGGCTGGATCGTCAGGACGGTCGCGATTCCGCTTTCGGATTTTTCCCCGGGCCCGGAACACCCGCAGCCGCTCGCTCTCGCCGGGCAGCTCGTCGCGCCGAACATCTGCTACGAGGACGCGTTCGGCCAGGAGATCGTCCGACAGCTTCCGCGGGCGACGCTGCTCGTCAACGTCTCCAACGTCGCGTGGTTCGGCGATTCGCTCGCGCCGGCCCAGCACCTGCAGATCTCGCGCATGCGCGCGATCGAAACCGGGCGCTACATGCTGCGCGCGACCAACACCGGCGTCACCGCGATCATCGATCCGCGCGGCACGGTCGTCGCGCGCCTGCCGCAGTTCACCGAGGACGAGCTGCAGGGCGAAGTGCGCGGTTACGCCGGCGCATCGCCGTACGTGAGATCCGGAAACGCTCCGATCGTGGTCCTCTGCCTCGCCGTCGCGGCCGCGCTCGCGCTCGCGAAGCGCCGCGGCGTTGGTGCCCCCGAGGAAAGCCGGTAGAATCCGCTGCGTCGTACGCGCAGCCATGCTCACTTTCCAGGATCTCATTCTCAAGCTGCAGAGCTACTGGGGCGCGCAAGGCTGCGCGCTGCTTCAGCCGTACGACATGGAAGTGGGCGCGGGCACGTTTCACACGGCGACCTTCCTGCGTGCGATCGGCCCCGAGCCGTGGAATGCCGCGTACGTCCAGCCCTCCCGCCGGCCGAAGGACGGGCGCTATGGCGAGAATCCCAACCGGCTGCAACACTACTACCAGTTCCAGGTGGCGATGAAGCCTTCGCCCGAGGATCTGCAGGATCTGTATCTCGGCTCGCTCCGTCACGCGCTCGGCATCGATCCGAAGAAGAACGACATCCGCTTCGTCGAGGACGACTGGGAGTCGCCGACGCTCGGCGCGTGGGGTCTTGGCTGGGAAGTGTGGCTGAACGGAATGGAAGTCACGCAGTTCACGTACTTCCAGCAGGTCGGCGGGCTCGACTGCAAGCCCGTGCTCGGCGAATTGACCTACGGCCTGGAGCGCCTCGCGATGTACCTGCAGGGCAAGGAGAGCGTCTTCGACCTCGTCTGGGTCGACGGTGTCACCTACGGCGACGTCTATCGCCAGAACGAGGTCGAGCAGTCGCGCTACAACTTCGAGCTCGCCGACACGGCGATGCTGTTCCGACACTTCGGGGAGTTCGAAGGCGAGGCGAAGCGCCTCATCGAGGCACGCTGCGTGCTCCCCGCGTACGAGATGGTGATCCGCTGCTCGCACGCGTTCAACCTGCTCGACGCGCGCGGTGCGATCTCGGTCACCGAGCGCGCGGCGTACATCGGTCGCGTCCGCGCCCTCGCTCGCGCGGTCGCCCAGGCTTACTACGAGTCGCGCGAGAAGCTCGGGTATCCGATGCTGAACTCCCAGCGCGTCGCGAAGAAGCGGCGGACCTGAGACGATGGCGAAGAAAAGAACCGCGGGGCCGGCGAACGACACGCTGCTCGTCGAGCTGCTCACAGAGGAGCTGCCGCCGAAGTCGCTGCGTCAGTTGGGACAGGCCTTCGCCGACGAAGTCTTCAACAGCCTAGTCCGGTATCAGCTCAAGCTGCCCGATTTTTCCGGACGCCGTGTCTTTGCAACCCCACGGCGGCTCGCCACGCTCATTCCGGCCGTTCGCGCCGCCGCGGAGAGCCGTTCGACTGAAATCACCGGACCTTCCATAGCAGCACCCGCTGAAGCGGTCGCTGGATTCGCCAAGAAGCACGGCCTTACTGCGGGCGCTCTTGAGCAGCGCGACACGCCGAAGGGACGCGTCTTCGTGGCCCGCGTCACGGTCAAAGGCGCGTCGCTCGATGCAGTCTTGGGTGACATCATCAAGGACGCCGTGAAGAAGCTCCCTATTCCCAAGCTCATGCGGTGGGGATCGGGTGATGCCCAGTTCGTTCGCCCCGTGCACGGGCTTGTCATGTTGCATGGCAAGCGCATCGTGCCGGGCAACGTACTGGGCGTTTCAAGCGGAAAAACCACGCTGGGGCATCGTTTCCTGAGCGGCGGCCGCATCGCAATCGACAGCGCCGACCGCTACGAAGCAGCACTCGAATCGAAGGGGCGTGTGCTCGCGGCGTTCGACGAGCGCAAGAGCCGCCTGCGCGGCGAGCTGGAAAGGCGCGCGCGCGGCTCGACAATGGTGTGTGGCGACGCGCTGCTCGATGAGATTGCGGCGCTCGTCGAATGGCCCGCCGTCTACGAAGGCGCGTTCGCGCCGGAGTTCCTCGAAGTACCGCCGGAGTGCCTGATCCTCTCGATGCAGCAGCATCAGAAATACGTGCCGCTGCGCGACGGCAAAACGAACGAGCTTCTACCGCGTTTCCTCTTCGTCTCAAATCTGGAGGCGAAGGACCCGCGCGAGATCATCCGCGGAAACGAGCGCGTGCTGCGTGCGCGGTTGTCTGACGCGAAGTTCTTCTACGATCAGGATCGAAAGACCCAGTTAGAAGTGCGTGTACCGAAGCTAGCCGATGTCGTCTATCACGGCAAGCTCGGTACGCAACTCGATCGCGTTGGGCGTTTGAAACTTCTCGCTGGCTGGATTGCGCGCAAGGTCGGCGCGGAGACCGCACTAGCCGAGCGTGCCGCTTGGCTTTCCAAAGCGGACCTACTCACCGGCATGGTGGGCGAGTTTCCGGAGCTCCAAGGAATCATGGGAGCTTACTACGCAGCTCACGACGGTGAGAACCCTGCCGTTATCGAAGCGATCCGTGACCAGTATCGTATGAAGCGCGACAGCGCAGACGCGGGGAATCTCGTGAGTGCATCGCTCTATCTCGCGGATCGTATCGAGGCGCTAGTCGGACTGTTCGGCATCGGCGAGATGCCCACAGGCGAAAAAGACCCATTCGCCCTGCGCCGCGCGGCGCTAGGAATCATCGGCACCTATGAGTTGATTGCCGCTGCCCGCGAGTTAATAAGTGAGGATATCCCGGATGTCCGGGATTTTTTGGAATACGCAGCGACCTTGTTTCCGCCCAATGTTATGTCGCGCGAAGTCGCCGATAAAGTCCACGATTTCATCCTCGAGCGCTACTGGAATAATCTGGCTACCGTGTTTCACATGGACAAGAATGCGGTTGAGGCAGTCATATCTCAGCGACCAAAACTCCTGGAAGTGAGGTCACGCGTTGACGCCGTGCAGGCCTTTCAACGCCTTCCAGAAGCCGAAAGCCTCGCGGCATCTAACAAGCGAATACGCAACATTCTGCGCAAATCAGAGGCGAAAGAAGGAAGACTGGATGAGACTCTGCTGCGAGAACCTGAGGAGCGTAATCTCCTTGAGACCGTTCGAAGAATCCAACCCGAGGTACACGCATTTATACAAGCGGGTAAATTCACTGAAGCACTGCAAAGGACGGCTTCCATCGAACCATCGGTAACGGCATTTTTCGACAAGATTCTGGTCAACGCGGAAGATCCCGCAATTCGCACTAACCGCCACGCTCTGCTCCGTCAGGAGCTTGGGCCATTCATGAATCAAGTCGCCGACATCTCCAAACTCGCCGTCGAGAAATGAAGCTCGTCATCCTCGACCGCGACGGCACGATCAACTACGACAGCGACGATTACATCAAGCGTCCGGAGGAATGGCGGCCGATCCCCGGAAGCGTGGAGGCGATCGCGCGGCTGACTCAGGCCGGCTGGCACGTCGTGGTCGCGACCAACCAGGCGGGAATCGGCCGCGGGCTGCTCGACATGGAGACGCTGAACGCGATCAACGCGTCGATGCACAA
>Ga0187773_10001141_pt1 | contig 10684 bp, 8 predicted proteins | sample 0216_BV02_MP05_1_FD_133133 | JGI IMG/M metagenome (GOLD analysis project Ga0187773, IMG submission 133133) | Tropical peat soil microbial communities from peatlands in Department of Meta, Colombia - 0216_BV02_MP05_10_MG | ecosystem: Environmental > Terrestrial > Soil > Wetlands > Peat | place...
CAAGGTCGAGAGCCTCGACGAGACACTCGCGCGCGCCGCGGAGCGCGGTTACCAGGTGGTGGGCGTCGAGCGCAGCAACCCGCACTGGCAGGAGGCGTTCCTCCACCCCCGGCAGGCGCAGGGCATCGTGGTGCAGATGGTCGAGCAGAAGCCGCGCGCGGGCGGCGAGGACTGGCCGGTCGCGCGGCCGCGCCCCGACGCGGCGCAGATCCGCGGGCTGCGCCTGTCGGCGAAGTCCGCCGAGGCGGCGCGCCGCCAGTGGGGCGAGCTGCTCGGCGGCAGCGGCTTCGTCCAGGGCGACGCGCTGATCTTCCGCTGGGAGGAGTCGCCGCTCGCGATCCTGGTCGACGTCCGCCCCGACCAGGCGGAGGGCCCGCTCGCGATCGAGCTGTCGGCGCCGCGGGACCTGGGCCTGCCCGGCTCGGCCTATCCCGGTCTGGGCACGCGCTTCGCGCAGGTCTAGGGAGTCACGGGGTGCCGGCGCAGCGGTGACTCGGAGAAGATCTTCTCGTCGATCGCCTGACCGAGCCGGATGTTGCGCAGGTGCAGCACGCTCTTCGCGTTGCTCTGCACGTCGTCCATCTCGATCCGTGTCGGCATGGAATGGCCGTCGATCTTCACCAGCTCGCCGAACGTCTCCAGCTTGTAGAGCACGCCATCGCGGTCGTAGAAGCTGACGCGCACCGGCAGCGCCGTCGTCGGGTCCAGCACCGCCTCGACCCGCTCGTACACCGAGTACGGGCTGCTGGTGACGCGAACCAGCGGGCGCCCGTTCTCCTCGAAGCGCTCCGCGTGGCGCCACTCCGACTCGCGGGGCGGCGCGATCTCGAGGTCCTCGTAGCTGAACTCGCTGCCCATGAACGAGTCCGTGCGGCGCACGCCCCGGAGGTCGCGCGTGCGCCGCACCGGGACCAGGTAGACCTTGCGCTCGAGCGGCCGGCTGGCGTGTGCGTCGATCTCGTACACCGTGCCCGCGGCGCCTTCGGGCGCCACCACGCGCAGCTGCGTGCGCAGCTCGTCGCCGTGCCGGTCCCGCACCAGCCGCAGCTCCATGTCGAGCCCTTCGCCGTTCTCGTCCTTCGACTCGAGCGTGGCTTCCGCCTGCACTGCGTCCGACGGCCAGAGCGCGTGCGTCATGCGCTCGATCCAGGCTCCGGGCGACTCCGCCGCTTCGCTCGCTGCACCGGCGTTCGCTGCGAATGCGAAAGCGAAGCTGAGCGCGATCGCGGGGGCACGGGTCACTGCCAGTGAGACACTCGGAGCGAGCGCCTGATTCGGCGCGCGGACGTGCTAGGTCCTGAGCGCGGACGCGAGGGCCTGGCGCGCGAAGCCGGTGTCGAGCAGGTCGAGACCCTCGCGCAGGTCCGACAGGATCGCCGCGAGCTGCGCCCGCGCGCCGGGGTCGCCGCCCCCCGCGACCGCGTCGAGCTGCACGATGCCGGTGAGCGCGCGGATCTGCCACTGCACGCCGTGCTGCGCGGTCGCCAGCTCGAGGCCGCGCCGCAGGCAGGCGTGGATCTCGTCCCGCGAGGCCGGCAGGTCGGCGAGCAAAAGCCCGGCGCGCGTCAGGTCGATGGCCGGGCTCATGCGCAGCTCGCCGGTGCGCGGCATCAGCTTCGCAGCCTGGTCGAGCAGCGCGAAGGCGGTCTCCCGCTCGCCCAGCCGACCCCGTGCCTCGGCCAGGCCGAGCAGCGCGCTGCAGCGCCCGATCACCGTGCCCGTGACCTCCATCGCCGCCATGCCGCGCTCGAGCTTCGCGAGCCCGCGCGCCACGTCGCCGCTCGCGGTCTCGATGTAGCCGATCAGGCTCTCCGACCAGCTGGCGAGGTCATCGAAGCCGTGCTCGCTCGCCAGCGCCTGGAGCGACTCGCACTGCGCGCGCGAGTCGGCGAGCTCGCGCCGCTCGAGGTGGATCACGGCGAGGTACCAGGTCGCCAGGCCGAGCAGGTACGGATTCGGCCGCTCTCCGAGCGCGTCGAGCATGCGGCGCATGCGTTCGAGCGCGGTGTCGGGCCGGCCGAGCGCGCACTCGACCTGCGCGAGCGTGCCCTGCGCCACCACGCTGACTCCGACGCGGCTCGCGGGATCGAGCGCCTCCTGCTCGGCAAAGGCGCAGGCGCGCTCGAGCTCCTGCGCTGCGGCCTCGTACTCGCCGGAGTAGAACAGCCGCTCGCCGATCTGGCCGTGGCCGCGCGCCGCGAGCTGGTGATCGCCGGACTCCGCGATCGCGGCGAGGAGCTCGGGCTCGAAGGTCGCGGCCGTGCGCAGCTCGCCGCGCATCACGTGACAGGAGCGCAGCCCGTATGCCGCCTCGAAGCGGTGTCTCGGGTCCGGCGAGCTCCGCGCCAGCCGGTACGCGCGCTCGTAGACCTGGCGGCGGCGCGGCGATGCGTCGCCGAGGGTGGCCAGGAGCACCTGGCCGAGCGCGAGCAGGAGCTCGAGCGTCGCCTCGCTCTGTGACTCGCCGACCTCGTCCGCGAGCGCGAGTGCGGCCTCGAAGTGCGCCTCCGCCTCGCGCAGCGCGTGGCGCGCGAGCGCCCGCTCGCCCGCCTCGCGGTGCCGGGCCGATGCCGCCCGCGCGTCGCCCGCGGCGCGGAGATGGCGCGCGAGCTCGGCCGGCTCGGCCCCGCCGCGCTCCGCGAGCTGCTTCGCGCACGCGGCGTGGAGCTCGCGCCGGCGCGGTGCCGACAGGCGCGCGTAGAGGGCGTCGCGCACCAGCTCGTGCGCCAGGGAGAAGGTCCGCGCGAGCGGGCCTCCCGACCGGCTCAACAGGAAGCTCGAGCCCAGGATCGCGCGCAGCCGTGCCTCGGCCTGCTCCCGCGTCTCGCCCAGCAGCGCGGCCAGCGCCTCCGCGTCGAACTGCGGGCCGATCGCGCTCGCAGCCTCCAGCGCCGCGAGTGACTCGCGCGGCAGCGCCGCGAGCTGTACGTCGAACAGCCGCTGGAGCGTGGCCGGCAGGCCCTGCGCCACCCGCTCCGCCGGCTCGGCGAGCCGCCACGCGCCGCTCTCGAACACCAGCCGGCGCGCGTCGAGGAGGTCGTTCGCGAGCCAGGTCATGAACAGCGGCAGGCCGCGCGCGCGCTCGTGGATCGACGGCGCGAGGGCCGCCGCGATCCGCTCGTCGAAGCGGCGCTCGAGATAGGCGTGCACGTCGGCGGGGCCGAGCCGGCCCAGCTCGAGCTGCGTGCAGCCGTCGCGGCCCACCCGGCCCGCCAGGAACTCGCGCAGCGCGGACGAGTCGCTCGCGAGCGCGGCGTCGCGCAGCGTTCCCAGCAAGAGCAGCCGCGCCGGCACGGTCCGCCGCGACAAGAGATCGACGAGCGCAATGGTCGAGGGATCCGCCCAGTGCAGGTCCTCGAACGCCAGCACCACGCGCCGGTTGCGCGCCGCGTGCTCGAGCGCGGCCGCCAGCTCCGAGAGCATGCGCTGCTGCGTGAGCCCCGCGGGCGCGAGCGGCGCGGCGCCGAGCTCGGGCAGCGCCATGGCCCAGGACGGCGCGAGCCGGCGCAGGTCGCGCGCGAACCGGCCGCTCCCGTCGGCCTCGAGCAGCTCGCCCAGCACTTCGAGCACGGGCAGGTAGGGCTGGCCCTCGCCCTGCGGGATGCAGTGGCCGCGGCCGACCAGCGACCCCGCCAGCCCGGAGTCGGCGAGCACGCTCTCGAGCAGTCGGGTCTTGCCGATCCCGGCCTCGCCCGACAGCAGCACGAGCCGCCGCTCGCCGCGCTTCACCGCGACCAGCTCGGCGGCGATCTGCGCCAGCGCGTCGCTGCGGCCGACCAGCTCGAAGCCGCCGAGCGGGGCGGGCGTGACCGGGCCGATGAAGCGGAAACCGCGCCGGTGGACGGTCTCGATGTAGGTCGGGCGCTGCGCGTCGTCGCCCAGAGCGGTGCGCAGCTCGTGCACCCGCCGCGCGAGCGCGGCGTCGGAGATCGCGGTGCGCGGCCAGACCGTCGCCACCAGCTCCTCCTTGCTCACCAGCTCGCCGGCACGTGCGAGCAAGAGCTGCAGGACCAGGAGTGACTTGTGCGTGACTGCCACGGGGCCGTCGGCAGAGCGCAGCCGCAGCTCCAGGCCGTCGAGCTCGAAGGGTCCGAAGCGCACCGACGGCTGCACGGGCATGGCTCTCGCCTCAGAACCTGGGGGGACGTTTGGCGAGGAAGGCCGCGGTGCCCTCCTTCATCTCCGGCGTGCCGCACAGCGCGCCGAACAGCCGCGCCTCGAGCTCGATCGCATCGGGCAGCGCCAGCTCGAGGCCGTCGCGGATCGCCGCGAGCGAGGCCGCGAGCGCCCGCGGTCCGTTGGCCAGACACGCGCCGAGCCAGGTGCGCGCGCGCGGGAGCAGCGCCTCGGGCTCGGCCACCTCGTTCGCGAGCCCGATGCGCACGGCCTCCTCAGCGGAGACGTGGCCGCCGTGCAGGATCAGCTCGATCGCCTTGCCCCGGCCGACCAGGCGCGCGAGGCGCTGCGTGCCGCCGAAGCCGGGCAAAATCCCGAGCTTAACCTCGGGCTGGCCGAACTTCGCCTTGGTCGAGGCGATGCGCACGTGACAGGCCATGGCCAGCTCGCAGCCGCCGCCCAGCGCGAAGCCGTTCACCGCCGCGACGACCGGCTTCTCTAGCCGCTCGAAGCGCGCGAACACGGCCTGGCCGCGCCGGGCGAAGGCGAGCCCGCTCTCGCGGTCGAGCTGCGCGATCTCGGAGATGTCCGCGCCCGCGGCGAACGCGCGGCCCGCGCCGGTCACGATCGCGGCCCGGATCGCGCTCTCGCGCTCGATCCGCGCCGCGGCCGCGTCGAGCTCGCCGAGCAGGGCCTGCGAGAGCGAGTTCAGCGCGTCGGGGCGGTTCAGCGTGACCTGCGCGATGCCGTCTCGGAGCTCGAGCTCGACCAGCGCCATGGCCCTAGACCTCGACTCCTTCGACTCCGACCAGCGCGCGCAGGCGCTCGGGATCGATGCGGTGCAGGAACTCGCCGGCCGGCAGTCCCTCGGGGTTCGCGTCGCGGATCGCGCGCAGGAGCCCGAGCAACACCGGCACCATCTGCTGCGACGAGATCTTCTCGTACAGGACGTGCGCGATGCGCGTGCCCTCGCGCGAGCCGCCGACGGCGATCATGTGCGCGTTCTTGCCGAAGCCGGTGATGCCGATCTCGGCCGACGGCGGGCGCGAGCAGTGGTTCGGGCAGCCGGCCATGCGCACCACCACGTCCACGTCGCCCAGCCCCGCGGCCTCGACCGCGTCGGCGAGGCCCGGGATGGCATGCTCGGCCTGAGTCATCGCCAGCCCGCAGGTGGGCAGCGCAGGGCAGCCGAAGGCCTGGCGCCGGAAGCGCGACATCGCCTCGATCCGCACCCCGTGCTCGGCCAGGATCTCGTCCACGCGGGCGCGGCGCGCCTCGGGAACGTGCGCCAGCAGCAGGTCCTGGTTGCCCGTGATGCGCACGGCGACCTCGCGGATCTCGCGCGTGATCGCGCCGACCGCGCTGCGCAGCCGACACGTCTCGGTGTCCTTCACGCGCCCGCTCTCGACCGGGATGCCCAGGAACCACTGGCCCCGTCCCGCCTGGCGGTGCCAGCCGTGCCAGAACTGGTTCGGGCCGAGCGGCTGCGGCTGGGCGTCCTTCAGCTCGAGCTTGAAGCGCTCGCGCAGCTCGTTCTTCACGCGCTCGACTCCGAGCCGGCGGATGGTGTACTTCCAGCGCGCCATGCGGCGGTCGCCGCGGTCGCCGTGCTCCTTCTGCAGGATCGCGATCGCGCGCGTGGCGTCGACCACCTGCGCGCGCGGGACCCGGCCGAGATACAGCGCGAGCAGCGCCTTGGTCTCGGCCTGACCGTGCGTGGTGCCGAGGCCGCCGCCCGCGTACAGGTCGTACTGCTCCGCGAGCGCGCCGTTCACGACCGGCACGAAGCCGACGTCGTTGGTCAGCACGTCGACCGAGTTGTCGAGCGGGTGGGCGATCGCCACCTTGAACTTGCGCGGCAGATACTGCGGCCCGTAGATGGGCTCGTCGCTGGTGAGCGGCGTCTCGGTCTTGCCCGCCTCGTCGGTGAGGAAGACCTGCCAGTACGCCGAGCTGCGCGGCGCAAGCTCCATGGCGATGGCGTAGGCGAGCTCGCGCGAGGCGAGCGGCAGCTCGGGCAAGAGGTCGTCGACCACGCAGCACATGGTGTTGCGGTTCACGTCGCCGCACGCCGCCAGGGTCGACATCTGGTAGCCGGTGCTCGGGTAGGTGCGATTCAGGAAGCGGATCAGCGGGCCGAGCGCGGGCGCGGTCACGTAGTGGAACTGGACGCCCTGGCGCGTGGTGAGCCGCAGCGAGCCGTCCGCGAAGCGGTCGCTCGCCTCGCACGCGGCCGCCCACTGCTGCGCGCTGAACTCGCCGCCGGAGGGCACGCGCAGGCGCACCATGAAGATGTAGTTGTGGGACTTGCGGCCCTCGATGCGCTCTTGCTGCTTGTAGATCCCGAAGTGCTTCGAGATCTCCTTGCCCTCGTTGGTGAGGGTCGGCGCCCGCCCGGCTGTGAGATCCTCGATCTCGGAGCGAAAGCTGTGCCGGTTCTTGCCCGCGACCCAGAACAGCCCCTGACTCTCGAGCTTGAGCGTCTCGTTCTTCGACATCTCCGACAGATCGGAGTCGACGAGCGTCTTGGCGTGGGGGGGTGTGGCGTCCTTCGCCATATCAGGGGCGCGACGGTAACCCGGCGCGAAGATTGGAGCAATTTGAGTCTGAACCGGTTTCGGGCAACGGGGAAGAGCAAGTGATGAGCTCTCCCTCGGATGCCGATCTGATCGGGCGCTCGCTCGCGGAGCCCGAGGCGTTCGGCGGGATCTACGACCGGCATGCGCCGCTGCTGCTGCGCTTCCTGGGCCGGCGGGTGGGCGCGGAGACCGCGGAGGTGCTGGCCCACGAGGCGTTCCGCATCGCCTTCGAGCGCCGGAAGAGCTTCGACTCGAGCCGGTCCAGCGCGCTGCCCTGGCTCTACGGCATCGCCTCGAACCTGCTGCGCAAGCACCGGCGCGCCGAGGCGCGCCGCCTGCGCGCGAGCGCCCGGATGGCGGCGGGCAACGAGGCCGCGGATCGCCGCAGCTCCGCGGCGGCGCTCCACGCGCGGGTGCTCTTGCCGCGCGTGGCCGATGCGGTGGCCGCGCTGCCTGAGCCCGAGCGCGAGGCGCTCCTGCTCTACGCCTGGGAGGAGCTCTCCTACGAGAGCGTGGCCGAGGCGCTCCAGCTCCCGATCGGCACCGTGCGCTCGCGGCTCAGCCGCGCGCGCGCGCGGCTGCGCGAACTCCTGGGCGAGACCGGGAAAGGGAGGACGAGGTCGAGATGAAGACGATGGACGCCCTCTCGAAGCTGCGGCGCAACGCCGCCTTCGCTCCCGGCGCACTCGACCGAGGAAAGGCGAAGCTCATGGCAGAGATCGAGTCCCAGACCGCGCCGCTGCCGCGGCCCACGGTCGTCCCGCAGCTCCCGTATCACGACGTGCGCGCGGCGCTCGAGTTCTTGGAGCGCGCGTTCGGCTTCCGCGAGCTCACGAGCTCGCGCGTGGAGGACGAGCACGGCGTGGTCGGCCACGCCATGGTCGCGTTCGGCGACGGGCTGATCGGGCTCGGGCAGCACGGCGGACACGGCACGAGCAGCCCCAAGAGCCTGGGCGGCGAGAGCGAGTACGTGAGCGTGTACGTGCCGGACGTGGACGCCCACTACCGGCGGGCGCTCGCGGCGGGCGCGCGCATCGCCAACGGGCTGCGCGACCAGTTCTGGGGCGACCGCACCTACGAGGCGCTGGACCTCGAGGGCCACCGCTGGCGCTTCCACCAGCGCGTGCGCGAGGTGCCGCGCGCGGAGTGGAAGTGGAGCCCGAGCGACGACTGAGTAGAATGACTCCCCGAGGAGTCACATGTCGTCGCGACCGCTCCGGAGCCTGCTCGCCGCTGCGCTCTTCTTCGCCTGCGCCCACACCGGGCCGCCCGGCAGCTCGGGCGTCGGCCAGTTCGTGTTCGCCGGCGTGGTGGGCGGGAGCGGCGAGCAGCCGACCGTCCACTGGCAGTACGGCTTCCGCTTCGCGAGCGATCCCGGCCGCATCACCCAGGTGAAGCTGTCGTGCGGGGACCTCCCCGGCAGCGCGCTCTTGGTGAAGAGCTTCGAGCTGAACGTCGACGCGAGCCGCACCGCGCGCTGGCGCGGCATCGACCTGCCGCTCACTCCCCAGGCCGTGCCGTGGCTGTTCGACTCGGGCACGACCAGCGAGGTGTGCGAGGCGGTGCTCTCGCGCGACGGCGAGCCCGACGCGGTCGAGGGCTTCCCGGTCGCGTTCACCGGTGAAGCGAAGCAGGCGATCGTGGCCAAGCTGCGCGCGGCGCACGGCGCGAACCGCGCCGGCGCGGATTGAGGCGCGCTCACTCGCGCGGGTCGACCGCCCACTCCTGGGTGTCGGCCACGCGCACGAGCTTCATCCAGGGCACGCGCCGGCCTTCGCCGGCGGTGTGGCCCACCATCAGCAGGAGCTGCGTGTCGTCGAGCGCACCGAGCTCGCGCGCGAGCTGCTCGCGCGTCATGCGGCCGTGGGGGCAGAGCACCGGGCGCACGCCGTAGGGCAGGGCGAGCCGCCGCCAGGTGTCCTCGTAGCGCGACGGCGCCACGATCGGCACGTCCGGGCGCTGGCGGGCGAGCAGGCGCGCCGCGATTCCGCCGCGCGACCAGGTGACGATGGCGCGCGCGCCGCAGTCGCGCGCGGTGCGCACCGCGGCCGACGAGAACACCACCAGCTCGCGCAGGTCCTCGTTCGCGCCGGCCAGCGGAGTCTCCGCCCGGTGCGGGTAGGCCTCTTCCGTGGCCGCGATGATCCGCGCCATCGCGCGACACGCGCGCACCGGGTCGGCGCCGACCGCGGTCTCGTCCGAGAGCATCACCGCGTCGCTGCCGTCGAGCACGGCGTTGGCGACGTCGGTGATCTCGGCGCGGGTGGGCCGCGGCGAGCTGACCATCGACTGCAGCATCTGTGTCGCGGTGATCGCGGGCCGGCCCGCGAGCAGCGCCGCCTGCACGATGCGCTTCTGCTCGATCGGCACGCGCTCGAACGGGATCTCGAGCGAGAGATCGCCGCGCGCGATCATCACCGCGTCGGCGCGCGCCAGGATCGCCGCGAGGTTGTCGAGCGCGAGCTTGGTCTCGATCTTGGCGACCAGGCCCGAGGGGCGGCCCAGGCGCTTGAGCGCGCGCCGCACCGTGAGGACGTCGTCCTCGCTGCGCACGTACGAGACCCCGACCAGGTCGACGGCGAGCTCGGCGCCGAGCTCGAGGTCGCGCGCGTCGCGCTGCGACAGGATCGGCCGGGCAGAGACCCCGCCCGGCGCGTTCACGCCCTTGCCGCTCGAGATCGGCCCGCCCACCACCACGCGGCAGTGGATCTCGGGGCCGTCGACCTCGCTCACCTCGAGCTCCACCGCGCCGTCGCCGAGCAGGATCGGCGCGCCGGGGCGGGCCTCGAGCGCGAGGTACTCGTCGGGCACGGGCAGGCGCTCGGCGTCGCCCTTGCTCTGGCCGCACACCAGCATCACGCGTGCGCCGCTCTCCAGCACGACCTGGGGCGGCACCAGCTCGCCGAGGCGGATCTTCGGCCCCGGCAGGTCCTGCAGGATCGCGACCGGGCGGCCCGCGGCGCTCGAGGCGGCGCGGATCCGCGCCACGTTCTCGCGGTGCTCGGCCTCGTTCCCGTGCGCGAAGTTCAGCCGCGCCACGTTCATGCCGGCGTCGACCAGGCCCCGCAGCACCTCGGGCGAGCGGCTCGCAGGGCCGATCGTACAGACGATGTGCACCGCTCGAGGGCTCATCTTCCCCCTGGACGGCCAGGCACTATGTTTGCTTGACCTTCACTTAACATGGGTTTGCGCGGGACCCGATGCCACAGCACGGAGGACGGACGGTGACCACCAAGCGCGTCAAGGAGATCCTTTCCTGGTACAGCTCGGACAACGCAGGCACGAAGGCCAACCTGGCGCGCATGCTGAACCACGGTCGCCTGGCCGGCACCGGCAGGATGGTGATCCTGCCGGTGGACCAGGGCTTCGAGCACGGCCCGGCCCGCAGCTTCGCGCCCAACCCGCGGGGCTATGACCCCCGCTACCACTTCGAGCTGGCGGTCGAGGCCGGCTGCAACGCCTATGCGGCGCCGCTGGGCTTCCTCGAGGCCGGAGCGGCCGAGTTCGCGGGGGACATCCCGCTGATCCTGAAGCTCAACAACAACGAGTCGCTCTCGAAGGGCGGCGAGCCGCTGCCGTCGGTCACGGGCTCGGTCGACGAGGCGCTGCGGCTGGGCTGCTCGGCGATCGGCTTCACGATCTATCCCGGGTCCGGGGAGTCGAAGACGATGTACCACCAGATCGCAGAGCTCACCGAGCAGGCGAAGCAGAAGGGCCTCGCCGTGGTCGTGTGGTCCTACCCGCGCGGCGCCGGCGTCTCGAAGGACGGCGAGACCGCGATCGACGTGGTCGCCTACGCGGCGCAGATCGCCTGCCAGCTCGGCGCGCATATCGTCAAGGTGAAGCCGCCGACCGCGCACCTCGAGCAGGCCGAGGCGAAGAAGGTCTACGAGAAAGAGAAGATCCCGATCGGCACCCTCGCCGAGCGCGCCCGCCACGTGGTGCAGAGCGCCTTCGGTGGCCGGCGCATCGTGATCTTCTCGGGCGGC
>Ga0187773_10001142_pt1 | contig 10680 bp, 10 predicted proteins | sample 0216_BV02_MP05_1_FD_133133 | JGI IMG/M metagenome (GOLD analysis project Ga0187773, IMG submission 133133) | Tropical peat soil microbial communities from peatlands in Department of Meta, Colombia - 0216_BV02_MP05_10_MG | ecosystem: Environmental > Terrestrial > Soil > Wetlands > Peat | place...
GACCGCCTCAGGGCTTTGCGGATCGAAGAGATCGGAGAGCACCGGCCGGCCGGAGAGCGTTCGGAAGGTGAGCGCGCCCACGAACCGCTCCGCGTGAGCCGTGGTGACGACCGTCACGTGCGCGCCGGCGCGGGTCAGCTCGCGCAGCAGATAGACCGCCTTGTACGCGGCGATGCTGCCGGTGACGCCGAGGATGAGCTCCTTGCCTTTCAGGGGCATGGGTCTCTAGAGCTTCGGAGCGTCCTCTTCCTTCACCCGGTAGCCGACCCGGGCCTCGGCGATCTCCTCGAGTGCGGTGCTCGTCGGCTTCTTGTGCCGCGTGTCGACCTGGGACTTGGCGCCGCGGTTGAGCTGGCGGGCGCGCTTGGCGGCCAGGACTACGAGCATGTAACGGTTGGAGACGTTGTCGAGCGACTTCTCGAGGGATGGAAAGGACATCACGCCGGAACCTCCATGTCGGGAAAGCGTAGGGTCAATCGGCTCGTGCGGCAGCGCTCGGCCCGGATGATCGTGGCGAGCTCGTCCACCGCGTCCTTCACGTCACGGTTGATGATGAGATAGTCGTACTGCCGCCAGGCCGCGATCTCCTCCCGGGCGCGGCTGAGACGCCGTGCGATGTCCCCGGGCAAATTGCTGTTGCGCTCATGCAGCCGCGCCTCCAGCTCGGCCATCGACGGCGCCATGATGAAGACCGAGACCGCCTCCGGATACCGCTGGCGGAGCTGACGGGCCCCGTGCGTGTCGATGTCCAGCAGCACGTCGAGGCCGCGGCCCAGCGCGCTCTCGAGCGCCTTCGCGGGCGTCCCGTAGAAGTGGCCGTGGACCTCGGCCCACTCCGCGAACTCGTCGCGGCCGCGCATCGAGGTGAACACCCCCTCGGTGACGAAGAAGAAGTCGGTCCCGTTGGTCTCGCCCTGGCGGGGCTGCCGGGTGGTGTAGGAGACCGAGTAGTAGAGATCCGGGACCAGTGAGCGCACCTCCCGGCAGAGCGTGGTCTTGCCCGCCCCCGATGGGGCCGAGACCACCACCAGCGTTCCCCGGCGCTTGATCAGGTGCATCCGTGGCTACGCTCTCATGTCCGTTCGCCTCGCGTTCGGCTCATCGGGCGGCTACTCGATGTTGGCCGCCTGCTCGCGCATCTTCTCGAGCGTCGACTTGGCCGCGATCACGGCTTGCGAGATCTCCAGGTCGTCGGCCTTGGAGCCGATCGTGTTCACCTCGCGGTTGATCTCCTGGATCAGGAAGTCCAGGGTTCGCCCGACGGGATCGTCACCGGCGAGCAGCGTCCGGAGCTGCGCGAGATGGGCGCGCAGTCGTGACAGCTCCTCGCTCACGTCGGTCCGGTCCGCCCACACCGCAACCTCGGTGGCCAGGCGCGCCGGGTCGGGCTCCGCTCCCGCCAGCATCGCCTGCATGCGCTCGCGCAGGCGGGCGGCGCGCCGCTCGACCGCGGCGGGGGCGCGGCGGGTGACCGTGTCGACGTGGGTGGCGAGTACCGATCCGAGGCCGGCCAGATCCTGGGCCAGCGCGGCTCCCTCGCTCTCCCGCCGCTCGACCAGCTCGGCCAGTGCTCCGCTCAGCGCCCTCTCGAGCAGCGGCCAGGCTTCGTCGGGCGTCAGCGGGACCTGCTCCTCCCGGGTGAGCACGCCGGGCTGACCCATCACCCAGCCGAGGGACGGCCCATCGGACAGCTCGAGCGCCTCGGCGAGCCGACGGGCGACGTCTGCATATTCTCTCGCTTGGGCGAGGTTGACCGTGAGCGGATTGAGCACGGCGCCCTCGACGGCGCTCAGGGTCACGCTGACGTCGATACGTCCGCGCTGGACCGCCGCCTGGATCAGCCGGCGGGCGTCGGCCTCGAAGCCTCCGAGCACGCGGGGCAGCTTGATCGAGACATCCAGGTGACGGTGGTTGACCGACTTGCACTCGACGGCGAGGAGGGTTCGCGCCCCTGCCGACTCCGCCCGACCGTACCCGGTCATGCTGCGAATCATCAGGCCCTCTCCAGTGCCGGGGTGAGGGGGAGGTCGGCAACAACCATCACCGGGACGATAGACCAAAAATCCTTATCTGTCAATGTCTTTGGGCCAACCAAGCGTTGACACCCCACCCCGGCGCATGTAGCATGCCCCCAGCTTTCCACGGGAGGATTCGCATGGCATCGGAGCCACGGATTGGGCGCGTGACGCGCCGGGACTTCCTCGGGATGGCAGGACTCGTGGGCGGCCTCGCGGCGGCCTGCCCCTTGGCTAGCCCGGCCCGGGCTCAGGCCCTCAGGAGCATCTCGGCTTCCCACAGCGTCTCGACCGTCGTCTACGGCCAGCATCTGGTCGCGGCACAGAAGAGATTCTTCGAGGAGGAGGGGGTCAAGACCCCGGATTTCGTCGTGCCGGGCGGCGGGGCCAAGGTGGTCCAGGCCCTGGCGGCAGGGCAGGTCATGTTCGCCCTGGGCGACTCGAACCACCCGCTGAAGATCACCGAGAAGGGCAAGGACGCCCTGATGATCTTCGCCACCGACACGCGTTGCTCGTACGCCAACATCGTGATCCGCAAGGAGCTGTGGGACCGCGGGGTGAAGACGGTGGAGGCCCTCGCCGACCAGAGGCTGGTCGGTCGCAAGGCGGTGGTGGCCGCCACCGCCATCGGGTCCGGCACCTACGTCTACGGGGTCTACGTGCTGCAGAACACCAAGGGCGGTGACGGCAAGCCGGTCAACGATCACGTCGAGTGGGTCGGTGGGGGCGCCTCGACAACGATGCTCGGAGGGCTCAAGGCGGGCAAGTTCGACGCGATCATGGCGGTGCCGGAGTGGCAGTCCGCCGCGGTGGAGGAAGGTTTCGGCAAGCCCCTCTACGACATCCAGGACGAGAAGGCCTGGAACCGGGTCTTCGGCGGGCCGATCCCGGTCACGGTGGGGTATGTGCTGAAGGAGACCATCGAGCGATCGCCCGACCTCGTGCAGGCCTACGTCAACGCGTGCTATCGGGCGCAGCAGTGGATCCGTCACGCCAAGGACGACGAGGTGACCGATCTTCTCTGGAAGCCGTACATGGACACCTTCAAGCGCGAGGTCGTGCTCGAATCGGTCCGCTACTACCGGACGATCTTCGACTGGGACTTCGTGATCGAGGAGAAGGACTACGACCGCGGTATCAAGGTCTGGGTGCCGACCGCGGTCGACAGGCCGATCCCGTTCAAGCAGGCCGTCGACATGAGCTTCGTGAAGAAGGCGCAGGCCAAGTTCAAGTAAGCCCGGTAGTGGTGCCGCGCGTCCGCGTCTCGATCCAGGAGCTCTCAAAGACCTTCCGCCAGGGCTCTCGGGAGGTGGCGGCGGTGGCCCCGGTGTCCTTCGACGTGCACGAGCGGGAGTTCGTGGCGATCGTGGGGCCATCGGGCTGCGGGAAGTCTACCGTTCTCAACATGGTGGGCGGTCTCGTCGAGCCGACCGGGGGACAGGTCGTGGTCGATGGCCGGCGCGTGACCGGCGGGCCACCGGCCCAGGTCGGCTACGTGTTCCAGAAGGACACCGTGTTCCCGTGGCGCACCGTGGAGCGCAACATCGCGCTCGGTCTCGAGTACCGCAACGTGCCCGCCGCCGAGCGGGAGACCCGCGTCCGGGAGGCCATCGCGCTCGCCGGGCTACAGGGCTTCGAGGACGCCTTCCCGGCCACGCTGTCGGGCGGCATGCGCCAGCGCGTGGCCCTCATGCGCTCGCTGGTGGTCGATCCCGAGATCCTGCTCATGGACGAGCCCTTCGGCGCGCTCGACACGCACACCAAGCTGAACCTCCACGCCGAGCTGCTCGGCCTCTGGCAGGCGAGGCAGCAGACCGTGATCTTCGTGACGCACGACCTGTCGGAGGCCATCACGCTCGCCGACCGCGTCGTGGTCATGACCCGGCGGCCCGGGCGCGTCAAGCGCATCTACGACGTGAAGCTGCCCCGCCCGCGCGACGTTATCCGCATCCGCGAGACCGACGAGTACTCGCGCGAGTACGGCGAGATCTGGCACGCCCTCGGCGAGGAATTCCGGGCCTCCACGCCATGACGGCTCCACGCACCTGGCGGTCCGTGACCGGGGGGAGTGCGGGGGCCATGTCTGGGCCTCCCGACCGATGACCCGGGACCGCCTCCGCGTCCTCGCCTGGCAGCTGCTCATCCTGGTGGTGGCGCTCGCCGCCTGGCAGTACCTCACCGGCATCAAGGCCATCTCGCGGATGCCCGGCCTCTACTGGATCGACCCGTTCTTCATCAGCCGGCCCTCCACGATCGCGGAGCGCTTCGTGTACCTGATGTCGCCCCGCGTCCGCCTCGGCATCTGGCAGATGGCCCTGTCCACGGTGCAGTCGACGGTGTGGGGGTTCCTGGTCGGCATCTCCACCGGCTTCGTCGCGGGACTGGTGCTGGGCCGGAGCGATCGGCTCGCGCGTATCCTCGGGCCCTACATCGTGGCCTTCAACTCGCTGCCGCGCATCGCGCTGGTGCCGCTCATCACGATGATCTTCGGCTTCGGCCTGCTCGCCAAGATCGTGCTGGCCTGGAGCATCGTGTTCTTCATCGTGTTCTTCAACACCTTCCAGGGTGCCCGGAGCGTTGACGCCGATCTCATCCACTCCGCCCGCTTCCTGGGCGCCTCCGAGCGCCAGATCGTGACCACCGTGATCGTGCCGTCGGCGCTCGCCTGGACGTTCGCCTCGCTCACGCCCTCGATCTCGTTCGCCCTCATCGGGGTGGTGGTCGGAGAGTTCATCGGGGGCGAGTCGGGGGGAGGTCTCGGCTACCTGATCATCCAGTCGCTCGGGACCCTCAACGCGGCCGACATGATGGTGGCGCTGTTCATGCTCGGTGCGATCGGGATCCTGATGGCCCTCGGGATCAAGCAGGTCGAGGCCCGCCTGCTGCGGTGGCGACCCGAGTACCAGAAGCGGTGACCGGCCGGTCAGTGGGCCGAGTAGCTGCTCAGCTCTTCCTCGTAACCGCCGTCGGGGGTACCGCCAGCCTGGATCTTGACCCAGCCCTTCACCTCCGGGCTGTACCAGAAGGTCTGCCAGGCGCCGCTCTCGATCTCGTGCCGTGACACCTTGAAGGCCTTGAAGGTGCCCGCCGGGGTCTTCACGTCCTCATAGGCCTCTACCGCCCAGACCCCGGTGAGGACGAAGCGCTGCTCCGAGTCGCCGCTGTCGTCGATCCAGGTCACGGTGGCCGACCACTGCTTGCCCACCTGCAGGGGCCACTGCCAGTCCTCGGGCGGCACCGCGCGCCGGACCACCTTGTCCCCGCGCAGGCGGGCCGCGTACCCGAGCCGCGTCGTGTACCAGTAGCGCACGTCACCCGCGTCGATCTCGTAGCCCCCGAATCCCTCGAACGTGCCTTCCCGGAGGACCTTGCGGGTGACCGTGTAGGGCCCGGCGGTCCGTTGCCCGCGGTAGGTCCACGCGTCGTTGGCCACCCAGACCGGACGCTCCGCGATGTGGACGGTGCGCGAGCTACCCGTCTCGGCACAGCCCGCGGTCAGCAGCGCGACCGGCAGCGCCAGCAGGGCAAGCGCGATCGCGCGGTGGTGATGTGCGCTCACACGAAAAGGATACTACGCGAGGCGGGCGATATAGGGCAGGTTGCGGAACCGCTCCTCCCGGTCGAGCCCGTACCCCACCACGAACACGTCGGGGATCTCGCGCCCCACGTAGTCGAGGGTGAGGTCCTGGGCGCGCGCGCACTGCTTGGCGAGCAGGGTACACACCCGGATCGACGCGGGGTTACGCGTCCTGAAGTTGCGAAGCAGGTAGGCGAGCGTGCGCCCGCTCGCACAGATGCCCTCTACGACGATGATATCGCGCCCCTCGATGGGCTCGTCGAGGTCCTTGCGGATGCGCACCACACCCGACGCGGAGACCGGGCCGGGCCCGTAGGGCACGACCGAGATGAAGTCCACGGTCACCGGCACCGTGATCGCCCGCATGAGATCGGAGAGGAAGATCGCGGAGCCCTTGAGCACGCCGATCAGGTGCACCGGCCTGCCGCTGTAGTCGGTCGAGATCAGGCCGGCGAGCCGGGTGACGTCGGCCTCGATCGCCTCGCGCTCGACGAGGACCTCGCCCGGACCGCTGGGCATCGGAGGCATCAGGCGAACCGGGTCTTCCTGAGGAACTCGCGCGACTGCCGGATGAGGTCCGCCGGGGCGAGTCCGGCGCTCTCCCCCTCGTCGAAGCACTGCGAGATCGTCAGCACGGAGTGCAGTGTGTACCCACGCGCCGCGAGCAGCTCGCGCCCGCCTTGCTCGCGGTCGATGAGGACGACCAGGTCCTTCACGACCAGGCCGGCCTCCTCCAGGGGCTGGATTGCCTCGAGCTTGCTCACCCCGTCCGTGATGATGTCGTCGATGAGGACCACCCGGTCGCCCGGCTTGAACTGCCCCTCGACCCGCCGGCGGGTACCGTAGCTCTTCTCCTCGCGACGCGGATAGACGAGCGGCAGGCGCCCGGCCAGGCTCGCCGCCACCGCCAGCGGCAGCCCCGCGTAGGGGATGCCGCCGACCCGCTCCCCGCCGCAGCGCCGTGCCTCCGCGGCCATGATGGCGCCGATCTGCTCCAGCACCTCCGGGAACGAGATCACCACTCGCAGGTCGATGTAGAACGGGGAGACGATGCCGGACTTGAGGGTGAACTCGCCGAAGCGGATGGCTCCGATCTCGTACAGCGCGCGGATGAGGGCGGCGTGCGCATCCCCGGTCACGAGGCCATCTCCCGGAGCACCGCCTCGGCGGCCCGGCCCGGATCCGCGGCCGCGGTGATGGGGCGCCCGACCACCAGGTAGTGCGCGCCGGCCTGCACCGCCGCCCGCGGGGTCGCGATGCGCGACTGGTCGCCGGTGGCGCTGCCGGCCGGTCGCACTCCCGGCGTCACGATGACCCACCCGGTGCCTCGATTCGTTCGCAGCGCTGCGATCTCGTTGGGTGACGCCACGCACCCGTCGAGGCCCGACTCGGCGGCCATGCGGGCCAGGTGGAGCACGTGTCCCTCGACCGAGGCGGCCACCGATAGCTCCCGGCTCAGCGCGACTCGGTCGAGGCTGGTCAGCACCGTGACCGCGAGCACGAGCGGCCGGCGGCTTCCCAGCTCCTTCGAGGCGTCCGCCGCTCCCTCCGCGGCGGCGCGCATCATGGCCCGGCCGCCGGACGCGTGCACGTTGAACATGAACACGCCCATCCGGGTGGCCTCGCGGGCCGCGCCGGCCACCGTGTTCGGAATGTCGTGGAATTTCAGGTCGAGGAACACCTCGGCTCCGCGCTTCTGCACGTGCTCGACCGCGGCCGGTCCGGCAGCGGTGAAGAGCTGGGAGCCGATCTTGAAGCGGGTGACCAGCCCCTGCAGACGGTCCACCAGGCGCTCCGCCTCGGTCAGGGTCTCCACGTCGAGTGCGACGATCAGGCGGTCACGAGGGTCCATGGGCTCCTCAGCCGGCCCGCTCCCCCGGTGGGAGAGTCGGCGGGTTGTAGTACTCCTGGAGCGGCTTCACGGAGATCTCGCCCTTCAGGAGGGCCTCGATGCCGCCGATGGCAGCCTGGGCCCCGTCGACCGTGGTGTAGTACGGGATGTTCTGGATCACTGCCGTGCGCCGGATCAGGTACGAATCGCGCCGCGCGCGGCCGTCTTCGGGCGTGTTGAAGACCAGCGCGATCTCGTCTCGCTTCATCAGATCGACGATGTTGGGCCGGTAGTTCTCGTTGACCTTGTGGACCACCTCGACCGTCATGCCCTGCCGCTGCAGGAGCTTGGCGGTTCCCGCGGTGGCCACCAGGCTGAAGCCCATCTCGGCCAGACGCTTGGCGACCTGCAGGACCGCGCGCTTGTCGCGGTTCTTCACGGAGAGGAAGACCTTGCCCGAGGTGGGCAGCGGGGAGCCCGCCGAGAGCTGCGACTTCACGTACGCCTTCCGGAAGTCGTAGTCGATGCCCATGACCTCACCGGTCGACTTCATCTCCGGCCCCAGGATCGTGTCGACGCCGGGGAACTTGATGAAGGGGAACACCGCTTCCTTGACCGCGATGTGCGAGACCTCGCGCTCCTCGGGCAGCCCGAGCGCGGCGAGGGTGGAGCCGAGCATCACCCGGGTGGCCAGCTTGGCGAGCGGCACCCCGATCGCCTTGGAGACGAAGGGGACCGTGCGCGAGGCGCGTGGGTTGACCTCGAGCACGAAGACCTGTTCGTTCTTGATCGCGAACTGGATGTTCAGGAGCCCGATGACTCCGAGCTCGCGGGCCAGAGCCCGGGCCTGGGCCTGGATCTGCTCCACCTGGTCGTCGCCGAGCGAGTACGGGGGCAGCGCGCAGGCCGAGTCGCCCGAGTGCACCCCGGCCTTCTCGACGTGCTCCATGACCCCGCCGACCACGACCCGCTCCGCGTCCGCGATCGCGTCGACGTCGATCTCCAGCGCGTCCTCCAGGAACTTGTCCACCAGGATCGGGTGCTCGGGGCTCACCCGCACCGCCTCGCTCATGTAGGCCTGCAGATCAGACTCGTCGTAGACGATCTGCATGGCCCGGCCGCCCAGCACGTAGGACGGGCGCACCAGCACCGGGTAGCCGATCTGCGTGGCGATCCTGGCCGCCTCCTCGTAGGACCGGGCGGTGGCCCCCGGGGCCTGAGCCAGGCCGAGGCGGTCGAGGAGATCGGCGAAGCGGCGCCGGTCCTCGGCGCGGTCGATGGCGTCCGGGGGTGTCCCCAGGATCGGGACGCCGGCACGCTCGAGCGGGACGACCAGCTTCAGCGGGGTCTGACCCCCGAACTGGACGATCACGCCCCGGGGCCGCTCGCGCTCGACGATGTTCATCACGTCCTCGAACGTGAGCGGCTCGAAGTAGAGGCGGTCGGAGGTGTCGTAGTCGGTGGAGACCGTCTCCGGGTTGCAGTTGACCATGATGGCCTCGACCCCGGCGTCCTTCAGGGCGAAGGCGGCGTGCACGCACGCGTAGTCGAACTCGATGCCCTGGCCGATCCGGTTCGGGCCGCTGCCCAGGATCACCACCTTGTCGCGCGGGGTCGGGGGCGCCTCGTCCTCCTCCTCGTAGGTCGAGTACAGATAGGGGGTGTGGGCCTCGAACTCGGCCGCACACGTGTCGACCATCTTATAGACGGGTGCGATTCCGGCTCGAAGCCGGGCGTGCCGGACCTGATCCTCGGCGGATCCGGTCAGCTGTCCGATGCACTTGTCGGAGAACCCCATCTGCTTGGCGCGGCGGAGGACGTCGGCGTCGCCGAGCCCGACCGACCCGATCACCGACTCGTACTCGACGATCTGCCGGATGTTGTCGAGGAACCAGGGATCGATGGCGGACAGCTCGTGGATCTCGTGGGTGCCGAGTCCGCGACGGTAGGCCTCGGCGATCGCGAAGCAGCGATCCGCGTTCGGGATGCGGATCTTCTGGCGCAGCTCGTCGAGATCAGCCACCGGCCGGTCGAGCGCGAGGCCCCACCGATCCTGCTCGAGGGAGCGCACCGCCTTCTGCAGCGCCTCCTTGAAGGTCCGCCCGATGGCCATGACCTCGCCGACCGACTTCATCTGGGTGGTCAGGGTCTGATCGGCCTCCGGGAACTTCTCGAAGGCCCAGCGCGGAAACTTCACCACGCAGTAGTCGATGGCCGGCTCGAAGGAGGCGGGAGTCTCCCGGGTGATGTCGTTGCGCAGCTCGTCCAGCGTGTAGCCCACCGCGAGCTTGGCCGCGATCTTGGCGATGGGGAACCCGGTGGCCTTGGAGGCCAGCGCGGACGAGCGCGACACACGCGGGTTCATCTCGATGACGACCATGCGGCCGTCGGCCGGGTTGATGCCGAACTGGATGTTGGAGCCGCCGGTCTCGACGCCGATCTCTCGGATGATCGCGAGGGAGGCGTCCCGCATCAGCTGGTACTCCTTGTCGGTCAGGGTCTGGGCGGGGGCCACCGTGATCGAGTCTCCGGTGTGCACCCCCATCGGATCGAAGTTCTCGATCGAGCAGATGATGACCACGTTGTCCTTCAGGTCGCGCATCACCTCGAGCTCGAACTCCTTCCAGCCGATGACCGACTCCTCCACCAGCACCTGCTGGACGGGGCTCTGCTGCAACCCCCACTTGATGGCGGCCTCCAGCTCCTCCGGGTGGTAGGCGATCGAGCCGCCGGTGCCGCCCAGGGTGAAGGACGGGCGGATGATCAGGGGGAACTGCATGCGGCGCTGGCGCATGCCCGCGAGCGCATCTTCCGGGCTCCGGGCGTAGAAGCCCTTGGGCATCGCTAGGCCGATGCGCTCCATGGCCGCGCCGAAGAGGTTGCGATCCTCCGCGGTCCTGATCGCCGGGAGCTTGGCGCCGATCAGCTCGACGCCGTAGCGGTCCAGCGTGCCGTCCTCCGAGAGGGCCACCGCGAGGTTGAGGCCGGTCTGCCCGCCCACCGTGGGCAGCATCGCATCGGGGCGCTCCCGGGCTATGACCTTGGCCACGAACTCCGGGGTGAGAGGCTCCACGTAGGTACGATCGGCCATCTCCGGATCGGTCATGATGGTGGCGGGATTGCTGTTCACCAGCACGACCTCGAATCCCTCCTCCCGGAGCGCCTTGCAGGCCTGGGTGCCCGAGTAGTCGAACTCGCAGGCCTGGCCGATCACGATCGGCCCGGAGCCGATGAGGAGGATCTTGCGGAGGTCGGTA
>Ga0187773_10001143_pt1 | contig 10680 bp, 13 predicted proteins | sample 0216_BV02_MP05_1_FD_133133 | JGI IMG/M metagenome (GOLD analysis project Ga0187773, IMG submission 133133) | Tropical peat soil microbial communities from peatlands in Department of Meta, Colombia - 0216_BV02_MP05_10_MG | ecosystem: Environmental > Terrestrial > Soil > Wetlands > Peat | place...
CAGGTTAGGGAGAAGCCGGAAGTTCTTCAGATTCGTGCGCGCGTCAAGGGCGACCTCGACAACCTCCGCACCAAGTACCTGCCCGAGCTGACCGAGACGGTCCAGCTTCCGGGCCGCGACTACCCGTACCGGGCCTACACCGATCGTCCGTGCTTCGCGGCTGCGATGGTTCAGATCATCACCGACCTGAGCCACCACAACTTCAAGGACGAAGTCCTGAAGCAACAAGGTCTCGAACGTGAACAGCTTTACCATGATGTGTGGCACGTCATGTACGACGCCGAGCGCAAGCTCGAAGAGAAGGCCAAAAAGAACAAGACGCGCTACTCGACGCAGGCGAGCTTCGGCGGCTTCGACGACTTCTGGGAGCGCTACCGTTCGAGCACGGACGAGAGCGGCGGCTTCACGATGGTCGAGAACCCCGCGCCCGCGCGTAGCCGCGCGCGTACGCAGACCGAGGCCGACAACGCGACCGAGGCGCAGGAGTTCCTCCGCAAGCAGGACAAGCGCTCCTCGAAGAAGACCACGCGGTCTCGTCGCCGGACGCGCTGAGGTATAAAGCGCCATGGGTAGACGCGCTGAAGTGCTCGAAGGTCTCGTGCTCCAAGGCGAGCGGATCGTCTCGCCGGGCAAGTACGAGAACGAGATGGCCTACGTCCCCTACTTCTGGGAGAAGGGGCTCGACGGCTGGGCCGACGCCGAGGCCGACAACGGCGACTTCATCTTCGTGGTCATGCCTGAGGATTACGCCGAGTTCCCCGAGCTGCGGGGCAAGAAAGGCGTGAGACTCCACGAGGATGAGCAAGGTTTTGTACGAGAAGTCCCTGTGGATAACCCTGTGGAGACGTATTGACAATCGCTTCCTAGATTGATATACACGGAACATGTACCGGATGTGGTACGTGTTCCAGCATGGCCGACCAAGGTGATCTTTTCGGTCCCGAGACTTACAAGGACTCGGGGCGCTACGCTCTGAAGGTACTTCGCGACCGCGCGATTGTTTGCCAGAAGTGCAAGTTGCACGAGACCCGCAAGAACGTGGTCTTCGGTGTCGGCAACTTCGAGCGCCCGCGCATCTGCTTCGTCGGCGAAGCACCCGGTGAGAACGAGGACATCAAAGGCGAGCCGTTCGTAGGCAAGGCCGGCCAGCTCCTCGACAAGATGATCGTCGCGATGGGCTTCACGCGCGAGCAGCTCTACATCGTCAACGTCGTGGGCTGCCGACCGCCGGGGAACCGCCCGCCCGAGCCGGACGAGGTGGCAGCGTGCAAGGAACACATCGTCGGGCAGCTCCGGCTCATCCAGCCGCAGATGATCGTGACTCTCGGCGCGTCGGCAACGAAGGCGCTGCTCAAGTCGCAGAAGGCAATCGGCGAGCTGCGCGGCCGTTGGTACGAGTGGGAAGGGATTCCGCTACGCGCGACCTACCACCCCTCGTTCCTCCTGCGGTCCCCGCACAAGAAGAAGGACGCTTGGTCGGATCTGCAAATCGTTTTGCAGAAGCTGGCAGCAACGGACAGCTACGGACAAGGACAAGGAGACGGACATGGACACGGCAATGAAGCTACAGACAGCAGTCACGGAAACGGTCGAGATGGCAGTTCACCACCTGTTCCCGAAGGTGAAGGAGCTGGTCGCGCAGGAGATCCTGAAGCAGTTCGATCTTCCACTGAAGCCGCTACGCGGACCGAGTGGCAGCCGCCCCCTGAAAAGGAAGACGGCACCGGCTTCTAAGAAGATCGCGAAGAAGAAGACGATCGCTGCGAAGCGCACCGGCAAGAAGCTGACGCGCGCGCAGATGCAGTGCCGGCACCCGAAGTGTACGAAGCGCTCGATGGGGCCGAAGTACAGCTTCCGTTGCAAGGACCACCCCATCAACGAGGGCAAGACCGAGAAGCCCAACCTCCGCATCATGCGCGGCGGGCTCGCCGACAAAGGCAAGCCGAAGATCGCCAAGGCCGCGTAGATACTAAGATCCGGTCTTGGTCCTACCACAAAGAGATGCTATTGTTAAGGAGTGATGCGTCATGGCAGACGAAGAGCTGAGGTGCGCGGGATGCGGGAAACCCATCGAGCGCGGCGCCGACGTTGCCCGCGTCGCCGAAGGTACGCTCTCGACGAACGGGTTTCGTGAGAAGAAGGAGTGGGGAATCCTCCACCGTTCCTGCTTCAACCGGGCCATCGGATCTCCAGATGCCGTGCTGGAAGAGCTTCGACAGATCCGGGAGAAGCGTAAGAAGACCATGTGACCACCAAGACCCTCTCGAAGCTACACGACGAGGCAGAAGACCTCGGATACACGCCAGACACGCCGGAGTTTGAAAAGGCTCTGTGCGCCTTGAAGGTGTCGCGCTGCAAGGAGTTGCAGGGCGTGCACGAGTGCAAGGACTGCAAGGCTTACGAGCACTGCGACCTGGTCCGAGAGTACCTCCTCGATCTCAGGTTCCCCACGCGGAGAAACCGATGAACGCCCCCGCTCAGCTCCACGAAGACGACCTCGACGACAACACCCCGCTCGACGATGTCGGCATCCTGACCGAGAACGTGATGAAGCTCGTGGACCATCCCGAAGACGTGTTCGTGGAGGAATCTCAGAACAACGACGGCGCCACCGTTCTCACCATCCACGTCGACTACGAGGACCGAGGTCGTGTCATCGGAACCGGCGGTGCGAACATCAACCTGCTCCGCAATCTCATGGGGATCTTCGCAGCGCGCCAGCGCAAGCGCATCATCCTCGAAGTCGCCGGCACGAGACCACGTGGTCGCCGGGAACGCAGGAAGGCTCGCGTATGATGCTCCGGCTCCGTCGTTTCTTCGCTCGCCTCTTCGTTCGCACTCCGAAGGTCGTGGTGCCGGTGACCGCCGACCTGCTCCGGCTCTACAAGCACATCGCGGCTCGGGAAGGCTTCACGGTCGAAGAGTGGGCACGTCGCGCGCTCAACAACGCCGTCCCCAAGAACGAGATGCGCAAGCTCGCGGCCGGGACGATGCGCGCAGCCGGAATCGACGCTGCCTTCGACCAGCTCGACAGGGACGAAGCGCTCATGCCGAACATGCTGCCGCTCGCGCCGACCGCGTCCGGCAACCCGGTCCCGATTCGGCTGCCGGTAGTCCCGCCTGTTCCCGGCCACCCGTGCGCGATGCTGCGCGCAGAGTACCCGCGAGGCTACACCGCGAAGGACTGCCAAGGCTCGTGCAGCCACCCTTCGCAGGAGGGCCGTGTGTGTCACTGGGGACCGCCCGTTGCTGCGCAGTGCCCCGTCTTCGTTCCGCGTTTCCGACTGCCGCAAGCTGCTCAACAGCAGTGAGTGTCAGACCCTTTCGCTAGCGTGGGTCCAGGTCGAGCGTTTTGACAATCCGCTCGCTTTTTGATACGGAACCCAGACGCAGGAGAGGGACTCACCATGAAGATCGATAAGGCCGCAACGACCACCCCATTCGCAGGATCTGTCGACCCGCTGGCCGGAGGAGAGATCCTCACGAAGCCAGTGGAGGAGATGACCGTACCCGAGCGCGCGCAGGCGCACGCGGTTCTCAACTTCCTCAGCAAGCGCGTCGAGGCGCGGATGAAGCAGCTCCGCGACCCGATTCTCGAAGACGTCCAGAAGCACGGCGAGGACGTTCTCGGGACGGACAACAAGCCGACCGGCTCGAAGAAGCTCTACGTCGAGGGCTCGAAGGTCTACGACAAGAAGAGCGTCGGCAAGGAGCCCGACTACCAGAAGATGACGGATCTCCTGGCCTCGAAGTCCATCGACATCGAGAAGGCGTACGACAAGGTCCAGACGTACGTGTTCAACCCGTCGAAGGTGCAGAACCTCATCACGACCGGGCACCTCAAGGAGAAGGACGTCGAGGATCTGAAGAAGGTGACGCACGCTCTGGTGATCGAGCCGTCGCCGGATCTCGCCGCGATGCTCGAAAACGCGGCCAAGGCTGCGTCGCTCCCCGAGCCCAAGAAGTAGATCGACGTTTGACAATCACGCGGCTGGCTGATACGTCTAAGTCCTATGAACTTGGTCGAGCGCCTGCCCAATGATGCCTTCCGAGTGACCCGGAAGTTACCGTACGTTGACGTCTTCAATCTGCTTCCGATCTACGAGAAGGTCGCCTTCCGATCGAACCTGGTGCTGGTCGGTCCGAAGGGAATCGGCAAGTCCATGTCGGTCGCACACTACGCGGTCGAGCAGCGCAAGCACCTGGTGACGTTCGACTGCTCCGAGGACGTCCGTCGCACACACCTCATCGGAACGCCGATGCTGCGCGGCCACGAGTCACCCTTCGTGCTCGGACCTCTGCCGACCGCCTACGAGGTCGCGAACGAGACCGGCTTCTGCATCCTCTGCCTGGAGGAGGTCAACGCCCTCTCTCCGCAGATGCAGAAGATCCTCAACTCGACGACCGACTTCCGCAAGCGCATCGAGGTTCCCGAAGCTCAGCGCGTGTTCGAGCTGAAGCAGGGCGCGAAGCTGTGGGTCGTGGGCACGATGAACACTGCGGTCTACGGCGGCGTGTACGCGCTCAACGAGGATCTCAAGTCGCGCTTCCGCATGGTGCCGCTCGACTACCCCTCGAACGAGTCCGACATCGTGGCGTCCGAGATGCGGGACCGTCAGATTCAGGTCGACCCGACCATCGTCCGCAAGGTGCTCACGCTCGCGGCCGAGACTCGGCAGAAGTCGGTCGAGTACGCGCTGTCCCCTCGCGATGTCGTCCAGATCGTCGAAGACATCTCGCTCGTCGGCGTGAAGGACGCTCTCTGGATCGCATCCGGCAAGTTCGACGACCAGGACCGCAAGTTCTTCCAGGACCGCGTCTGGGACAACTTCGACAACCTGCTCCTGCCCGGAGCGACCGCCCCGGCGCAGACTCGTCCGAAGACGCAGGCTCCGGCGGGTCAGCCGGGCCGGCCATGAACTCGGCAACCGTCGAGGACCGCTTCGATCTCGCAGAAGTAGGCACCGAGCTGGACGCCGATCAGGTCCAACGCCAGTCGGCCTACAAGACCGTCGAGGCGTTCGGCGGGATCACCAAGCGTCGGCTCTGGCTCAAGGACGGCCAGAAGCCGTACACGGACGGCCACGAGGTTTGCGTCCCGCTCGGAGACCCGGCTGCGTACAAGCTGCTCGGGCACCAGCTCGCGCACATCCTGTTCCAGACCAACCCGCACGCACGGAAGCTCTTCATCGAGGAGTACGTCAAGCGTATCGCCGAGCTGGTCGAGAAGAACGGCAAGCCGCTCGCAGGGAACCAGCAAGCCGCGTTCGCGCAGATGCTCGAAGAGATCATCAACGCCATCGAGTGCCATCGCGTCGAATCGTTGTGGGGCCTGCTCTACAGCGGCAGCTACAAGTTCGGGCGCACGCTCGCGCGCGAGGAAGCCGAGGAGCTGCTCCCCAGCGCACACGAAACGTTCGCGCAGTTCCTGAGCGTGCTCGAAGCCGGTTGTGACCCGCCGAGCGGCCGGTTCGATCGGTTCCGTCCGTACATCGTGGAGGCGTTCCGCAAGAGCGAGCGCCGGGGACCGAGCGCTACGCTCATCGTGAGCAAGTGGCTCATCACGCACATGGTCTCGGAGATCCTGCGCGAGGCCCGCAACGAACCTCCCCCGCCGGACGCGCAACTCCCCGACCTCCTCGCGGACCCGCCCGCGTTCCCAGAGCCCAAGCAGGACCAGCCACCTGGGAACAACGACGCGCAGAAGCCGCCCGATACCTCCGACCTCGACAAGAGCGACGCGGAGGGCGAGTCCGTCGGCGGTGCAGACCAGGCCCCGGAAGAGGACCAAGAAGGCAAGGAGCCTGGAGAGTCCGACGGTCCCGGCAAGAAGTCCGAGCACGCGCCGAAGGATGGCGAAGCGAAGGGCCAGTCCGACGAGGTGGGCGATCCCGACCCAGACGGAACGCCGGGCTCGGGGAAGTGGACACCTCCGAAGACGGACGCTTCGCAACAGGAGCGCGCGGACGCGCTGAAGAAGCTCATCGACCAGCTCGGGCGCGACCCCTCGAAGCAGAAGCCGGGACGCTTCAACGACGTCAAGGATCCTCCTGCCCCGGAGAAGGGCGCGGCGCAGGCTGCGGCCCAGATGGCATCCGAAGCGCTGAAGACCGACGTCGGAAACCAGAAGGCTCTCCAAGGCTCGCTCGATGCTTCCCGAAACGCGATGGACGAGCAGGTCGAGCGCGCACGCAACGCGTTCCGCCAGCAGATGACTCACGACGATTGGCTGCGCCGCGACTCGCACGCGAAGGTCGTCTTCCGCGACGTCAAGCCGCGCGACGTGCTCGGGATGCACGTGTACCCGCTATCGGCCGAGGACCAGCTCACGATCCAGAAGCTGCGCGGGCTCTTCAACCGTGTGATGGGTAAGCGCCGCCTACAGCTCGAAGAGACAGGCACCGAGATCGATGTGCCAGCGCTCATCGAACGGCGCGTGACGGGCGCGAACATCCCGGTGTTCCGACACGAGGTACGAGGCCAGGGCTTCAAGCCGCTCATCCTCATCGACCGCTCAGGCTCGATGGGAGGCGACAAGCAGATCCAGTCCGAGCGGGCCTGTCGCATCATCGCCCGCGCGCTTCGCTACCCGTTTGTCGACCTCCACATCTGGGGCTTCCAGTCGCTCGCGAACGGTCAGGTCGACATCGTCCGCTTCGACCCCAAGGTCGAAGTGTTCGACACGGACAAGTCTCGTATCGCAGGTGTGACGCCGTTCCACCTCGCGATCCGTGTGGCCCATCGGTTCCTCGAACGCGGGACCGAGATGAAGCACCTCTTCGCGGTGACCGACGGCTTCCCGGTCTACTCGCGCAAGGATGGTCAGTCCTTCAGCACGAAGCAGCTCATCATGCTCGTGCGCGAAGAAGTCCACGCTGCGAAGGTTCGAGGTATCGCGACGACCGGAGCCATCATCGGTTCGAGCGCGATGCTCTACAACGACCAGCCTGGATCAGCGTACTTCGACCTCGGCCCGCGCGAGCTGAAGTTCATGTTCGGCGCACAGCGCTTCTGGAAGCAGATCCACCCGCAGACGTTCGGGAACGACCTGGTCCGGCTCGTCTCGGCGAGCTTCATCGACTACCTCAAGAGCGGATGAACAAGCAGAAACATAGGTACAAGCTGCACCTCTCTGTTGGGGAGGCCGGCCTGTGCCCGGACTGCGGAGAGGAGACTCCGTTCCGTCGCGCATCCCTGCTCGGGGAGTGCGAGAAGGGTCCGTGGACAATCGACGCGTTCGTCCTTCGCGCGCTCTCGGCCTCGCTCAAGAAGCTCGTCTGCAAGACGTGTCGAGGCAAGCCGGCCAAGCTGCACTGGATTGACCTCGGGGAAGGGGCCGTCCTCGGACCGTACTGTTCTACCTGCCTGCGCGAGCAGCGTGACGACCTTCCGGTCTACGTTGCCCCTTCGTCTCAAGACACGCTACGTCACGCCTTGTTCATCACCAAACACGCCCCACCTTTGCCCGCCGTGACTTCATCCGACGCGCACTTGTTCTAGGAGAGACCGATGGAAGAAAAGATCCAAGAAGCACTGAAGAAGGGTCCCCGTACCAACCGAGAGCTGCGCGCAGATCTGGGTATGAAGGGCGGGTACGACGCGAAGCTCGATCGCACCCTCCAGAAGATGCGGAAGGAGGGCAAGATCAAGGTCGACAAGAACCGTTGGATTGGCCTGACGGTGTCGATCTGCGACAAGTGCGGCGGCAAGGGCTGGGTGAAGAAGTAATGGGGTTCTTCGAGTACCTCGATGCCCACCCGGTGTGGGCGCTCGTCTACCTCATCGTGACCGGCTTCTTCGTGGTGCTCGCGATCGGCATTCGGCGCGACTACACCGCAACCGAGATGCTGAAGGTCATGACCAAGACGCTCGACGCGAAGACTGCGGCAGTCTTCCGAACGAAGGCCGACGAAGAACCGAAGGGGCCGCGCCCGCTCAACGGATGAACCATGAGACGCCCGATTCACTTCTCTCCAGATCTCGCGTTCCCGCTCGAAGCGGTGACGCAGACGTTCGCCTTCATGGCGAAACGTGGTGCCGGCAAGACCTACGGAGCCGGCAAGCTGGCAGAGGAGATGTTGCGTGCGAACGCGCAGGTCGTGGTGCTCGACCCGGTCGGCAACTGGTACGGGCTCCGCATCGCAGCGGACGGGAAGGGTCCCGGCTTCGACATCCCAGTGTTCGGTGGCGCGAACGGTGACATCCCGCTCGAACCGCAGTCGGGAAGGTTGGTCGCGAAGTACGTTGTCGAGCGCGGGATCTCGCTCATCCTCGACGTCTCGCGCTTCCGCAAGGGACCGCAACGTCAGTTCGTCACCGACTTCATCGAGGAGCTGTACGAGCTGAAGAAGGACGAGCTGTCGGCGATGCACCTCTTCATCGAAGAGGCGCAGCGGTTCTGCCCGCAGAACGTGTGGTCGGGTGGTGAACGACTCCTCGGCGCGATGGAGGACATCGTCAAGCTCGGGCGCAACTACGGCATCGGGGTGAGCCTGCTCTCGCAACGTCCGCAGTCGGTGAACAAGGACTGCCTGAATCAGACCGAGGTGCTCGTCTGCCTCCAGACCTCGGGCAAGCAGGAGCGCAAGGCCATCAAGGACTGGATCGTCGAGAAGGAAATCGACGAGAGCGTGGACCTTGCCGAGCTTCCTTCGCTTCAGGTCGGACAAGCATTCGTGTGGAGCCCGTCGTGGCTCGGGATCCTCAAGAAGATCCAAATCGGTCTCAAGTCGACGTTCAACGCGTCGGCCACCCCGAAGGTCGGGGAGAAGCGTCGCCCTCCCAAACCGCTCGCCAAGGAAGACCTCGCGCGCCTCCGCGACGAGATGGCCGAGATGGTCAAGTCGGCCGAGGAGAACGACCCGAAGCGATTGAAGGCCGAGATCGCCAAGCTCAAGGCCGAGCTGGTGAAGAAGAAAGACCACGTGGTCCAGGCCCCTCCAAAGGTCGTGGAGAAGGTGGTCGAAGTTCCGTCGATGTCGCTCAAGGAAGCCGAGGCGGTGGGCAAGGTGCTCGCGCTCTCGCAAGGTGCCCTCCGGTTCTGGGGCGACGTTATCGACGGGAACCTGTCCCGGCAGATGAACGACCTCAAGAAGGCGCTTCCCGACGCGACGCGTGCGCTCGACAAGGTGAAGTCCTACAAGGCTGCACACACGAAGGCTTCGGTAGCTCCCCCACGCGCGATGCCCGCGCCTGCGCCCCCGCGCGCGCCCCTGCGCGAGGTTCTCGAAGAGACGCGTTCCGATGCTTCTCTCGATGCCGGAGCGCGTCGGATGTTGCTCGTGCTCGGGCAGCGTTACGCGCTCGATGGGAAGAGCCTGCCCAAGCGACAGCTCGCAACGATGTCCGGCTTCCAGGTCAACGGTGGCTCGTTCAAGACATATCTTTCGCGGTTACGCTCGGGCGGCTACATGGAAGGTTCTGCCGAGTTGACGATCACTCCGCGAGGTATCGAGTACCTCGGTGAACTACCTCAAACCCCGAAGACGACGGATGAGATGGTCGAGATGTGGTCCGCGAAGTTTGACGGCAAAGCGAAGGACATGCTCAAGCATCTCGTCAGGATCTATCCCGAGGAAGTCTCGAAGGAGGAACTCGCAGCCGCTGTCGACATGGACGTGATGGGCGGCTCGTTCAAGACGTACATGTCCAGGCTTCGGTCGAACGGTTTGATTGTTGCCGAGCGCGGCGGTCCCATCCGCGCAAGCGAGTCCCTGTTTCTATGAGCATCCCACCTGACTTCGACGAACTCGGCGAAGACCTCGACGTCTTCTATCGCATCGAACCTGACGGCAGCGTGTTGCTGACCGGCGAGAAGAGCATGTGCATCCTCAAGCGCGACTTGAAGGACGGCTCGAAGATCCAAGGCGGTATCAACAGGGGTGGGATGTTGTTCGGAGAGCGCATCGCCCTCGTGAACGGCCAGGTGGTGAAGTACCCGCTCCACTGGCGAGACGTCGCACAGCCGCCTTCCCGCCTCGCGGTGAACGAGCGCAAGCCTCCTCCGCAACTGTCACCACCGAAGTCCATCGAGGACCCCGTCTTCAACAGAGACCGGCCGGCGTTCGACAAGACCCTTCAACAGGATCTCCAGAAGGTCGCGCAGGCGACAGCTCGCCCTGTCGACACGCAAGAGCTTCGCGAGTCGCAGGAGCGCATCAAGAAGGAGGTCTCCAAGAACTCTCGTAGCGAATCCGGTGGTCCTATCTCGCAGCGCATGAAGGCACTCCTCGGACGTCGCAAGGGCAAGGAGACCGACACAGATACAAACCTCGAAGCACTGACGGAGGCCGCAGACGCCATCGAGAAGACGATGGCCGAGGTCGAGCGCGTGCGTGAGGACGGCAACCGCATCGCACAGGAGCTGCAACAGGTCCAGCAGATGAACGAGCAGCTCCGTGAAGAACTCGCGCGCGTGCGCGCGGAGGCGCGTGAGACGCTCGCGCAGACGACGGAGGAGTTCGGTCGCAAGGTGAAGACACGGCGCTGGCAGGTCGAAGCTGTGGGCGCGCACGACGTCATCACCGAAGGGATGGAGAGCAAGGCGCTCGAAGTCGAAGACCCCGAAGGACTCATGCGCTACATCGTGGTGTCAACTGCACCGCGAGGGACAGACCAGCGCACGCTCTCGCAGTGGCAGACCGACCTCCGCTCGAAGGTCGACCTGATGCCGTTCGGGCA
>Ga0187773_10001144_pt1 | contig 10678 bp, 8 predicted proteins | sample 0216_BV02_MP05_1_FD_133133 | JGI IMG/M metagenome (GOLD analysis project Ga0187773, IMG submission 133133) | Tropical peat soil microbial communities from peatlands in Department of Meta, Colombia - 0216_BV02_MP05_10_MG | ecosystem: Environmental > Terrestrial > Soil > Wetlands > Peat | place...
CATCAATCCGCTTTTGGCGTTCGGCAGACATTCGCTCTTTATGCTCCTGCTGCGACTTCTCGGCCTTTTGCCTCTTTTCTTCCTCTTTTTGCCGGGCCTGGTTTTGCTGGCCCTCCGATATTCTTTCCGACAGTTGTTTCAACTGCCCGGAGTATTGATTAAACAGGTAATCGCCAAGCTGTTGCTGGTTTTCGTAAACCTCTCTCTGGGCAACCTCAACGGCGTCCCTGGCCTTGTCACCGCCCCGGGCGGGCGGGCGCTGTCGGTGATGGAGGGGCTCACCGGTCAGCTGTACCTGGCGGTGCTGGTGGCCCGACTGGTCGGCATCCACACTGCCGGCGCGCCGCGACGGTGAGGGCCGGGTGGACGAAGGTCGCCGGTGGGCCCCCGGCGTCGGCTCAGCCGGCCAGGCGGTAGACGCGCGCCGCGGTGTCGTGGAACAGCGCGGCCTTCTCGGCGGCCGAGAAGCCGGCGGTCAGGCGCTTGAACGAGTTCCAGAGCACGGTGTAGCTGCAGCTCACGACGTCGACCGGGAAGTTCGACTCGAACATGCACCGATCGACACCGAACTTCTCGATGGTGTGCTCGTAGTAGGGCCGGGTGGCGTCGGCCAGCTCCTGGCTCGACGGCGGCCGGGCCCGCTCGTGCCAGCCGAAGCCGTTGACCTCCATGTTGATGCCGCCGAGCTTGGCCACGACGTTGGGGCAGGTGGCGAGCTCGTCGAGGTGGCCGCGCCACTCCAGGTACACCTCGCGCGCCCGGCCCGCATAGGAGCCGATGCCGACCGGCCCGCCGAAGTGGTCGAGCACGATGGTGGTGTCCGGAAACGCGCGGGCCAGGGACGTGACGTCCGGGATCTGGCGGTGGTAACACCAGGCCTCGAAGGAGAGCCGGTGCGGGGCCAGCTCGGCGAAGCCCGCCCGGAAATCGTCGCGCAGGAAGAGCCCCGGCCCGGGACGGGTCCGGTGATTCGGCACCGCGTCGTCGGGATCCCACGCGGCCCCGAGCCGGATGCCGCGGAACCGGCCGCCCCCCGCCGCGATCTGGGCGTCGAGCACGGGGCCGACCGCCGCGCCCAGGCGCAGGCTCGCGGTGCCGACGATGCCCGCGGCGACCCGGGTCCGGCCGTAGAGGCCCGAGGCGCTCATCGCGGCGATGCCGTTCACGAACTCGGTCTCCCCGATCGGACGCAGGGCCTCGGGCCCCTCGGTCTTGAACATCGCGCCGCACTCGATGAAGACGGTGGAGACCACGTTGTGTCCGCTCCCCACGTCGGCCAGGATCTCGTCGAGCAGGTAGCGGGGAGCGACGCGGGCGGTCTCGCGGTCCCAGAGGTGATGGTGCGGGTCGCAGATGCGGAGGTCGGGCTCGAGGGGCTGCTCGACGGTCCGCGCGAGCCACTCGTGGTTCTTGGGGCGGGCGGTCACCGGTCCGCGGTCCGGCTCAGCGCTTCTCGTACTCGAACCAGAAGCCGTTGCCGTCGCGCACGACCCTTCCGAAGGACGGCGACGGGAAGTGCGAGGCGCAGATGACCACGTCCTGCTCGCAGTAGCGCTCGAGGAACGCCCGCCGGGTCGCGGTGGCCTGCACCGGGTCGAAGTCGGGCCACGGCACCCAGTCGGTCTCCTGCAGCTGCACCGGGGAGTGGACGAGGTCGCCGGTGATCACCGCGTGCCGGCCCCGGGAGGTGAGGTGCACGCTGACGTGGTCGGGGGTGTGCCCCCAGGTCGACTCGAAGCGGACCTCGTCGTCGATCGCGAAGTCGTTCTTCACCATCTGGGCGAGGCCGGCCTCCACGATCGGGATCACGCTGTCGCCGATCTGGTTCTGCGGTGTCTCCTTGTGCAGGGCCGACCAGTACGCCCACTCCTTCTCGCACATGACGTACTTCGCGTTGGGGAAGGTGGGCACCCACCGCCCGTTCTCCCAGCGCGTGTTCCAGCCCACGTGGTCGTTGTGGAAGTGCGTGGTCAGCACGTAGTCCACTTGTTCCGGGCGGACCCCGGTCTCGGCGAACCGCTTGAGGAACTCGCCGCTCGAGGTCATGTTCCAGCTGGGGCGTGCGCGCTCCTTGTGGTCGCCCACGCAGGTGTCGACCACGATGGTGTGGCGCCGGGTGCGGACCAGGAACGACTGCATGGGGAAGATGAGCGCGTTCGAGGCCAGGTCCATCGCCCAGCCCGCGAGCCGCTGGCGGTACGGCGCCCACTGCTCGGGCGTGACCTTCGGGAAGAATCTGGCGGCGTCGTAGTCCGGACGCTCGGACTCGATGACCCGGTGGATCGTGATGTCGCCGACCTGTCGCTGCAGCATGGGCGCGGCCTCCTTTGAGCCCGCACCATACGGCGGGCACGGGCGGGGTGTCAACGTCGCCGGTGAGACCTGTGGCATAATCCGCCCCCGATGCCCCGCCCCGCCCTCTTCGTCGTCAAGGCCACGATCAGCCCCGCGCTGGAGGGCGCCTTCAACGAGTGGTACGACTCGGTGCGGTCACGGGAGATCGCGCAGGTGCCCGGCTGCCTCGGGATGCGCCGCTACGCCGCGATCCCGCTCGAGACCCCCCACGCGGGATCGGAGCCTTGGCAGTACATGGTCTGCTACGAGTTCGACTCCGAGGAGTCGCTCCGGGCCTTCGTGGCCTCCGACACCCTGCGCGCGATGACCAGGGACTACAACGCCCGCTTCGGCGGGGCGGGGGAGCGCGCGCGGCTGGCGTACCGCCAGATCTACCCGTGAGACGGCGGGGTCGCGCGGCTACTTGACCGCGTAGGGATTGATCGGGGTGCCGACCGCGCGCGTCACCGGCAGAGGCGGCGCCACCAGCAGGAACGCGTAGCGTCCGTCCTCCGCGCAGTCGGCGGCCAGGTCCTCCAGGAAGAATATCTCCCCCAGGGTGAGGCCCATGTTGGGGATCGCGACGACGTGGAACGGGTTCCGGAATCCCGCGATCTCCGACGGCCGGACCTCGACCGCGTAGTTGTCGCTGGCGATCGCCGCGACCTGGCGGGCGTGCAGCCACGGGGCGGTGTGGACCGAGACGCCGGGGAACGGGTCCAGATCGTAGTGCCGCCAGTCGTTCCTCTCGAGATAGCGCGACATGTGGCCGGTGCGCACGAGCAGGATGTCGCCGGGCAGGACCTCCACCCGCTGGGCCGCGGCGGTGGCCTCGAGGTCCGCGACGGTGATCGCGTAGCCCGGCTCGAGCGCCTTGACACCCTTGTGGCGCGCCACGTCGAGCAGCACGCCGCGGCCGGCGAGGCGGCTCTTGGTCTTGTCGATGCTGTTGCGAGCCGCGCCGCTGCTGGTGACCAGGGCCGCGTCGTAGCCGTTGTACATCTTGCCCTCGTAGAAGATGTGGGCGAGGCTGTCCCACTGGGTCACGCACTGCAACGGCATCACGATCCAGTCGTCCGAGCCCCCGTAGCCCTCCATGGCCCGCACTTCCTCGGGGGTCTTCGGCGCGTCGCCGCCGTCGCGGAACATGGTGTGGATCGGGTTGAAGCGGGCGCGGGTGCCGCTCTGGGGGCCGTTGCGATCGAGCGGGATGCCGAGGGCGAAGATCTTCCCGGTGGTGGCCAGCCGGCAGGCCGCCGCGATCCGCTCGGGCGTGATGTAGTTCAGCGTGCCCAGCTCGTCGTCCGGGCCCCACCGCCCCCAGTTCCGCACCTGCAGCGCGATCCGGCGCAGGGCCTCCTCGCTCATGCGGGGCCCCGTGCGCGGAACGCCGGCATCACCTCGTGGGTCAGCATCTGCAGGCTCCGCGTCTCGAGGTCGGGCGGGATGCGCCCACCCGGGTTGAGCTCGGCCACGATGCCGTCGAGACCGAGCTGCTCGCGCAGGGCGGTGAGCCGGTCGACGACGGCGGCCGGCGTGCCGAAGGCGACCTTCCGCTCCAGCATGTCGTCGTAGGTGAGGCCGGCCATGCGCTGGGCCTGCTGCTGGCGCCGATCCGCGGGGCCGGCGCCCGCGCGCCCCACCGCCGCGCGGGCCAGCTCGGTCTGGCGGGCGAAGAAGGCGGTGAGGCTCTCCCGCGGCTCCTCGACGGCGCCGGCGGCGGTCGGCGAGACGTAGACCGGGATCCGCAGGAGCACGCTCGGGTCGCCGCCGTGCCCGGCCTCGCGCCAGGCCCGGCGGTAGGGCGCGAGCTGTGACTGCAGGTCCGCGATCTCGGTGGACCGGAGCCCGACGAAGATCGGCAAGCCCATCCGCCCGGCGACGGGGAACGTCTCGTCGCTCGTGGCCGCCATCCGGATCGGCGGGTGGGGCACCTGGAACGGGCGGGGCGCCACGGTCGCGTTCGCGACCCGGTAGAACTCGCCCGCGTAGCTGAACGGCTCGCCGGTCCAGGCCCGGCGGACGATCTCGAGCGCCTCGCGGAAGCGCGCCTGGCTCTCCGCGTAGGGCAGGCCGTACGTGTCGTAGGTGCGCACGACCCCGCTCCGGCCGATGCCGAACTCGAAGCGGCCCTCGCTGATGTGATCGACGGTGGCGACCTCCTCGGCGATGCGCAGCGGGTGATTCAGGGGCAGGACCTGGACCGCGGTGCCCACGCGGACCCGGCGGGTGCGGGCCGCGATCGCGCTCGCGACCTGCAGCGAGGCGGAGATGATCGAGCGGCTCGGGGTGAAGTGGATCTCGCCGAGCCAGACGCAGTCGATGCCCCAGGCCTCGGCGCGCTCGGCGGTCTCGAAGATGTCGCGGAACGCCGACGCCTGGGTCGCCCCGTGACGCAGCTCCTCCACGAAGACCCCGAAGTGCACGGCGTCGTCGATACTGACCTGCCAGTGCGGTGCAGTCAAGCGAGGTCATCGCGCCGCGGCGCCTCTTGACCGCCGCCGGGCCCCGCACTAGACTCGGCGCACTCCATGCCGAACCTGCTGCTCCCTCGCGGCGACGGCTTCGTCCCCTTCGAACGTGCCGCTCTCGAGCAGAGCATCCCGCGCCGCTTCGGGGAGCAGGTGGCGGTGGGGCCGGGCCGGCTCGCGGTCGCGGTGGGCGCCGACACGCTCACGTATGCCGAACTCGACGCACGGGCCAACCGTGTCGCCCACGCGGTTCTCGCCGCCCGAGGCGATCGTCCCGAGCCGGTTGCCTGTGTCGTCGAGCAGGGGCTCGCGCTGATCGCGACGATCCTCGGCGTGCTCAAAGCCGGGAAGTTCTACGTTCCGCTCGAGGCCGCGCTTCCGCGTGATCGCCTCGCCTATCTCCTGGGGGATTGCGGTGCTCGTCTCGCCCTGGTCGACGCGTCCGCGGCACCGCTCGTCCGGGAGATCGGCGCGGTGGGTCTCGACGTGCTCGACATCAATGGCCTCGACGCGGATCTGCCCGAGCGGCCGCCGGAGGTCGAGGTCGCGGCGGGCGCGCCCGCCTACATCTACTACACGACCGGATCGACCGGCCGACCCAAGGGTGTCGTCGACTCGCACCGAAACGTTCTCCACAACGTGATGCGCTACACCAACGGACTGGGCATCACCCGGGACGACCGCCTCACCTTGCTCCAGTCGCCGAGCTTCAGCGGTGCCGTGTCCAGCATGTTCTGTGCCCTCCTGAACGGAGCCGCGTCGCTGCCCTGGGACGTTCGCAAATCGACCGCGGCAGAGCTGGCCGACTACGTCGATCGGGCGGGGGTCACGATCTACCATTCGGTGCCGACCGTCTTCCGTAGCTTCCTGCGCGGTGACCGCGTGTTCCCGCGCGTACGCATCGTACGCCTCGAGGGTGATCAGGCCGCGATGCTCGACGTCGAGCTGTTCCGGCGCCACTTCGCCCCGTCCTGCATCCTCGCCAATGGTCTGGGTGCAACCGAGACCGGGATCGTCCGGCGCTTCCTGGTCGACCGCGACACGTCGATGCCGGATGGAACCGTGCCCATCGGCTATCCGGTCGAGGATATGGACGTGATGGTGGTCGACGATGACGGTCATCCGGTCCCGACGGGGACGCTCGGGGAGATCGCGGTGCGTAGCGAGTATCTCGCCCTGGGCTACTGGAATCGGCCCGACCTCACCGAGCAGGCGTTTGCGGTCGACCCGGGCCACCCAGGCCGCCGGACGTATCGTACCGGCGACCTGGGGAGGTTGCGGGAGGACGGCTGCCTCGAGCATCTCGGCCGCAAGGACTCGCGCACGAAGATCCGCGGCGTCACAGTCGCGGTCGCCGAGGTAGAGGCCGCTCTCGCCAGCCTGCCGTCGATTCGCGAGGTGGCGGTGGTCGCCCGGAGCACCCCCGGCCAGGAGCGGCGGCTGATCGCATACTACGTGCCGGTGAGCGGTCTCGCGCCGACGGTGAGCGAGATGAGACGGCATCTCGCCGAGCGACTTCCGCCCGAGATGATCCCCGCCGCGTACGTAGCGCTCGATCGCCTACCCCTGAACACGAATCTGAAGGTCGACCGCGCCACGCTTCCGACGCCGTCTCGGGAACGCCCGGCTCTCGACACTCCCTATGCGCCTCCGGAGGACCCGACGCAGGCGGAACTCGTGCGCATCTGGCAGGACCTCCTGGAGGTCGAGCCGATCGGCATCCACGACGATTTCTTCGAGCTGGGGGGAGATTCATTGCTCGCGACCGCCATGCTCGGCGCGATCGAGGAGGCAGTCGGCGGCGCCGCGCCCTCGACGGTTCTGCTTGCCTGCTCGACGATCGAGCAGATCGCGGCGAGCCTGACGTCGGAGGCGCGGACCGGCGCCGCGGTGGTACCGGTGCACCCCGGGGGCTCGAAGCTCCCGCTCTACTTTCTCCATGGTGACTACCTGGGCCACGGCGTCTACTGTCGCAAGATCGCGCGGGCGTTGGGGAGTGACCAGCCGTTCTTCGCTCTCACGCCGTGCGGCCTCGACGGAGAACGCGTTCCCGCCACGATCGAGCAGATGGCGGAACGGCACCTCCGCGCGCTGCGCGCGCACCAGCCGCGAGGCCCTTACCGTCTGGCCGGCAACTGCAACGGCGGTCTCATCGCCTACGAGATGGCACAGCGCCTCGCGGCCTCCGGCGAAACCGTCGATCGGCTGATCGTGATTCGAACGTCTGCGGCGAACGCGCGCTTCAGCGGGATGCGGACCCGCGTGGAAGCGGCCGGCCGGTGGCTCGGGATCTCGGCTGACGCCCAGCGCGCGCTGGTCCGCCGTCTGCGGTGGTTCGCCATCGCGTGGTCCAAGCGCAGCCCGGGTCACCGGGCCATGCTCGTGCTGGACAAGCTCGGCAAGCTCGCACGGGTGCTCGTGGCGCCTCGTGGCTCCAGCGTGGTGCCCGCCGTCGCTCCGCTCCCTGAGCGCGACCACCTGAGCGACACGTTCATGACGGCGGCCGACGACTACGTGCCGTTGCCGTACGCAGGACCCGTGGTGGTCCTCTGGCCCGCGCAGGAGACCGAGCCGGCCACGGCGGCCTTACGCGCCTGGCGCCGGCTCTCGCCGACCGTGGAGATCGAGACGATTCCGGGTGACCATCTCTCCACGATCACCGCTCACGCGGAGGTGCTCGCCGCGCGGCTTGCCGGGCGTCTAGGCGACGACTGACCGGGCCCGGGCCCGCCGTGGCTAGGTGTTTCTACATAGCCCGCCCGAGCGCGTGCGACCCGGCGGGGATCCCGTGCGCCGCCCCGGCCGGGGGGTGATAGCATACCCGCGCCATGAGACGAGGGCGTCTGATCGGCCTGGCCGCGGCGGTCCTGCTGATCGGCATCGTCTACGGCGCGTATCTCTGGTGGCGAAGCTACTCGTACGTGGCCACCGACGACGCGTACGTCGAGGGCAACATCGTCATCATCAGCGCCAAGGTTCCGGGGCACGTGGCCGAGATCCACACCGACGACAACCGCGTGGTGAAGGCCGGCGACCTCCTGCTCCGCATCGATCCCCGCGACTACGTGGCCCGGCGGGACCAGGCCAAGGCCGCGGTGGCGGTCGCGCTGGCCGCCCACGAGGCCACCCGCTCCGAGACGCAGCTCACGCGCGAGACCACGAGCGCTCAGGTCGAGGAAGCCCGCGCTGCGCTCGAGTCCGCCCGGGTGGCGGAGCAGGCCGCGGAGTCCGCGGTCTTGGAGGCGCGCGCCACCGTGGAGGCCAAGCGCGCCGCGACCGCCGCCATGAGCGCGGAGGTCACGGGCGCCCAGAGCACCCAGCGCCAGAACGCGCGCGAGATGGACCGTATGAAGCGGCTGCTGCAGGGCGGCTTCGTCGCCCAGCGCGACTACGATCAGGCGGAGATGGCCGCGCTCACCTCGACCGCCACCCTGGAGGCGACCCAGAAGCGGGTCAGCCAGGCCGAGAAGGAGGTGCAGCAGGCCGAGGCCGCGCTGTCCAGCCGGGTGCTCGCGGTGAGCCTGGCCCGGCAGCGCGTCAACGAGTCGCGGGCCGCGCTGGGGCGCGTGGAGAGCCAGCGGCGGCAGGTCTCGGTCAAGGAGGCGGAGATCGAGCGTGCAGAGGCCACGCTGAGCCAGGCTCAGGCCGATCTCTCGTTCGCCGAGCTGCAGCTGCAGCACACCGAGGTCCGCGCCCCCGGTGACGGGGTGATCTCGAAGAAGAGCGTGGAGCCCGGCCAGATCGTGCAGATGGGCCAGCCGCTCCTGGCCATCGTCCCGCTGCAGGCGGTGTGGGTGGTGGCCAACTTCAAGGAGACACAGCTGGGGCGGGTCCGGGCCGGGATGCCCGCCACCGTGGAGGTGGACACCTTCCCGGGCACGATCTTCCACGGCTCCGTGGACTCGCTGAGCGCGGGCACCGGCTCCCGCTTCTCGCTGCTGCCGCCGGAGAACGCCACCGGCAACTGGGTCAAGGTCGTGCAGCGTATCCCGGTCAAGATCCGGCTCGACCCCCGGGAGTTCGGCAACCCGCACACCCTGCGCGCCGGGATGTCGGCCTACGTCGTCATCCAGGTGAAGTAGCCATGGCGCCGCCGGCGGAGCCCGCGCCGATCTCGGCGGCCCGCAAGTGGGCCATCACGCTCTCGGTGATGGTGGTGGCCTTCATGCAGGTGCTCGACACCAGTGTCACCAACGTGGTGCTGCCGCACCTCCAGGGCTCGCTCTCCGCCGGCCTCGAGGAGGTGTCGTGGGTCATCACCTCCTACCTGGCCGCCAACGCGATCATCATTCCCGCCACCGGATGGCTCGCCGGCGTGCTCGGGCGCAAGCGGTTCTTCCTGGTCTGCTGCGTGCTGTTCACGGTCAGCTCGGTGCTGTCGGGCATGGCGCCGAACCTCACCTTCCTCATCCTCGCGCGCATCGTGCAAGGTATCGGCGGCGGGCCGATCATCCCGCTATCGCAGGCGATCCTCTGGGAGATCTTCCCGCTCGGCCAGCGCGGCCTCGCGATGGCGGTGTGGGGCGTGGGCTTCATGATGGGGCCGATCGTCGGGCCCACCCTCGGCGGGTACATCGCGGACAACTGGTCGTGGCGCTGGATCTTCTACATCAACCTGCCGGTCGGCCTGCTCGGCTTCTTCATGGCCAGCGCCTGGCTCTTCGACCCACCGTTCTTGAAGAAGGCCTCCCGCGTGGACTGGCCGGGCCTGATCCTGATGATCCTGGGCTTCGGCTGCCTGCAGCTCATGCTCGACCGCGGGGAGCGCGAGGACTGGTTCGACTCGAACCTCATCGTCACGCTCGCCCTGGTCGCGGGCCTGTCGCTGGTCGGCTTCCTCGCGCGCGAGCTGCTCGCGGACGACCCGATCCTGGACCTGCGGGTGTTCACCGATCGCAACTTCGCCTTCGGCGCCACCTTCATCGCGCTGATCGGCCTCGGGATGTTCTCGAGCATGGTGCTGCTGGCCCTGTACTCGCAGAAGCTCCTGGGCTACGACGCCTACACCTCCGGGATGGTGCTGGCGCCGGGCGGGATCGGCAACATGTTCTCGCTGATCCTGTGCGGGCGCCTGGTCACCCGCGTGGATCAACGGCTGCTCCTGACCTTCGGCTGCCTCGTGAACGCGATCAGCCTCTACATGATGTCGAACCTCACGCTGAGCATGGACTACTGGACGCTGACGTTCCCCCGGGTCATCCAGGGCTTCGCGCTCGGGTTCATCTTCGTGCCGCTCTCGACGCTGACCCTGGCCACCATCCGGAAAGACAAGCTGGTGAACGCCACCTCCGCCTACAACGTGCTGCGCAACCTGGGCGGCAGCGTGGGCATCGCGCTCGCCACCACCTTCCTCGCTCAGCGCAGCCAGTTCCACCAGCACAACCTGGTGGGCCACGTGACGGTGTGGGATCCCGAGACCAGCGCGCGTCTCGCGCAGTGGACGCGACACTTCCTGGCCCAGGGCGCCGACGCTTTCACCGCGCAGCGCCAGGCCACCGCGATGCTGTACCAGGACGTGGTCGGCCAGGCCCAGGTGCTGGCCTACGCCGACGACTTCTGGATCCTCGCGATCCTGTTCTCGCTGGTGCCGCTGTTCCTGCCCCTGATGCGCCGGGTGCACGCCGAGCCCGCGGCGGTGCGGAAGGGCGACGAATCGGACGGCGAGCGTGTGGCCCCGCTGCCCGCCCCGGTCGAGTAGGGCTACCCGGCCGCGCGCCCGGCGCCGCCGCCGAGATACATGCGGCGCACGTCGGGATTCTCGAGCAGGGCGCGGCCGGGGCCCTCGAACCGGTTCCGGCCGAGCTCGAGCACGTAGGCCCGGTCCGAGATCTCCAGCGCCCGCGCCGCGTTCTGTTCGACCAGCATCGTGGTGA
>Ga0187773_10001146_pt1 | contig 10672 bp, 9 predicted proteins | sample 0216_BV02_MP05_1_FD_133133 | JGI IMG/M metagenome (GOLD analysis project Ga0187773, IMG submission 133133) | Tropical peat soil microbial communities from peatlands in Department of Meta, Colombia - 0216_BV02_MP05_10_MG | ecosystem: Environmental > Terrestrial > Soil > Wetlands > Peat | place...
AACAGCTTATTTCGAAGAAGATGAAGTTTTATATTATCGACGCTGTATCGCTGGCCGAAGAACTGGGACTCGGCACGAGAATAAACATGATCATGCAGACCGCTTTTTTCGTTATCGCCGGGATAATACCGAAGGATGCTGCGATCAAATCGATCAAGGACCAGATCAAAAAGACCTACCAGAAAAAGGGTGAACAGGTGGTCAAGATGAATTATGCGGCGGTGGATACGGCCCTTCAGAATATCGTCGAGGTTTTGGTTCCTGATAAGGTCACAAGCAGAATAAAGATGAGACCGTCTGTCCCGGAGAACGCCCCGGAGTTTGTGAAGACCGTCAGCGCGCGAATGATAGAAGGCAAGGGTGATCTTCTGCCTGTTTCGGCTATCCCCGAGGACGGAATTTGGCCAACAGCGACGACCCAGTATGAGAAGAGAAACATCGGGATACATATCCCCGTATGGGAACCTGACATCTGCATACAGTGCGGGCAGTGCTCATTTGTTTGTCCCCATGCTACGATCAGGATAAAGGCCTATGACCCTTCCAATCTAAAGGATGCGCCTTCTGCGTTCAAGTCGGCTGATGCCAAGGGCAAGGAATTCAGCGGGAAGAAGTTTTCGGTCCAGGTGGCGCCTGAGGACTGCACAGGATGCGGATCGTGCGTTTTTAACTGCCCTGCGCATAAGAAAGATGCTTCAGGGAACAAAATACCTGATTTCAAGGCGATCAACATGAAGCTCCAGGAGCCTTTGCGTAAACAGGAGGTCGAGAATTACACATTCTTCCTCAATCTGCCCGAAACGAATCCTTCACTCTATAATGTGACGACAATAAAGGGAAGCCAGTTCGTAAAGCCGCTTTTCGAATACAGCGGCGCATGCGCAGGATGCGGTGAAACGCCTTATATAAAGCTCCTCACGCAGCTTTTCGGCGACCGGCTTTTGATTGCGAACGCCACAGGGTGCAGCTCCATTTATGGTGGGAACCTCCCCACAACTCCTTATACGAAAAGATCGGACGGAAGGGGACCCGCATGGGCCAATTCTCTTTTTGAAGACAATGCCGAATTCGGACTCGGCATGAGGCAGACCGTGGCCAAATTCAATGCCCAGGCTCTTGAACTCTTGGACAGACTAGGTTCGTTGTCTCCATATGCAGGATCGAAAGGTCTCTTCGATTCAATAAGGAACGCGGAACAATCGACACAGAAAGGGGTCGAAGAACAGAGAGCGCGTATTGAGGAACTGAAGCGGCTTATCGCGACGGACAAATCAGCCCAGGCCAGGAGTCTTCTTTCACTTGCCGACTATCTCGTCAAGAAGTCGGTGTGGGCCATCGGAGGAGACGGGTGGGCGTATGACATAGGATACGGCGGGCTCGACCATGTCCTCGCCTCAGGGGAAAATATCAACATCATGATCCTGGATACTGAGGTCTATTCAAATACCGGAGGGCAGATGTCGAAATCGACGCCGCTTGCGGCCATAGCGCAGTTTGCGGCAGGAGGGAAGAGGACTCCGAAGAAGAGCATAGGTGCTATCATGACCACATACGGGAATATTTATGTTGCCCAGATCGCCTTTGGCGCCAACCCTGCGCAGGCGGTTAAGGCGCTCGCAGAGGCGGAAGCCCATAACGGCCCTTCACTAATAATAGCTTACTCAACCTGCATAGCTCAGGGCATTGATATGAGCAAGGGGATCGAAGAGCAGAAAAGGGCTGTTGCCTGCGGTCACTGGCCTCTTTTCCGGTATAATCCGCAGCTCGAGACAGACGGCAAGCCCCCCCTTGTCATCGACAGCAAGGAGCCGACCATATCATTCGAGGAGTATGCTTATAACGAGATCCGTTACCGATCGCTGAGGCAAAGCAAGCCCGAGCTTGCGGCCGAACTCATGAAGCAGGCCGAGGCGAATGTGAAGAGGAGCTGGAGATACCTCAAGCACCTCGCAAAGTGGGGAGCCGGGGAATAGGATTCCTTGCTCCAGATGTGTGAGAAATTCATGGACCGAGATTCAGAAAGGGACGGAAAGACACCCGTCCCTTCTCATTTTTTTGATTCATGCAAGGCCGACATTCTCTTGCTGTAATCCTGTCATCCCAGTTCGTCCGGTCTCCTTGGCGACTCGTCTCCTCGGCGAATCCTCCTGAGTGCGGACCGGGGCGAGAATCTTTCTTCCGGAAGGACTCCCGACAAGCGGGAGTGACAGAGATGGTTTGATTCATCAGTAGTCTTCCAGGTGATACCACTCCGGATTTTCGAGCCAATAACTCGGCCTCTCTACGAAGTCGATTATTTTTTCAAGAATGAAATAATGCCGCTTTTCTTCATCGGCGATCTTGAGAAATACTTCTTTCTGTGATTGATCGACTCCATGAGCTTTTTCCAGATAAAAGTCCCGTGACTTCCGCTCGATATCCAACGCCTTCTTAAACATCTCCATATGAGAGACATCTACTTCTGTCTGATTTTGTTCTCTCATCTGGATGAAGATGTTTTTCACGTCTTTCAAGATCGGAGAATCGGCTACATGGACCTTATCATGCACTTTCATATTCTGGAAGAGCTTGCAGTGTCTCACTTCTGCGTCGGCCAGCATGGCGAAAATTGTCCTCAGCCCCTTGTTCGGGGTCTTTGCTTCAAGTTCGCGGTAGTAGTTTTCGCCGTCCCTCTCCATCTGCATCGCATATTCGTAAATATCCATTTGTGACCTCCTCACGATAATTGTCATAACGAGAATACGACTCGTTACTTACATATTAATTTCAATCGAGTAAAATAACAAGAGGGGAGATACAGCAAAATCTTTTCCCGGAAAGGGGCGTATGGTGAGCGTCGAAGACAGGATGAAGACGGCCTTGACGGCAGACGGAGATAATCTCTGGAAGGCGGTGAGAGACACGCACCCTGCCGTTATCTCAAACGCCGTTCTGAACAGAAACCTCACCGAAGACATGGCGGTATTCGTAGCGAAAAGGAGGACGACTTCTTCAGAGACGCTCGGGTTCCTTGCCAATGACGTGCGGTTCAAGGACAGCTATAAACTCAAGAGCGCTATCTGCAAGAACCCGGCAACGCCTCAAAGAACAATACTTTCTTTACTAAAATTTCTCAGGATTTTCGACCTTGCTGACATATCAAGAGATCACCATGTCAATATCAATGTAAGAAGAAAGATAGAATTTCTTCTGTCGGAGAGAATGCCGTCGACGCCCTCGGGAGTCAAGATCGCCTTTGCGAGAAGGGCTGGCAGCAATATCCTTCTTACTCTCATAGAAAGCGGCGATGGAAAGGTCATCGGTGCATGTCTGGAGAGTCCGATGCTCACAGAAGCGCATCTCTACACATTAATCAACAGACCTGCCACGAAGGCGGCTGTCATCAAAATCATATCGGAGCACGGCAAGTGGGCGTTGAGATATCACGTGAAGTTCGCACTGATAAGAAATTACCATACCCCGATGAGTGCAGTGCTTCAGTTCATAAAGGATATGAAAACAGTGGACCTCAAAGACCTCTACGCAGACCCGAAACTCCCGATATCCACGAAGCCCTTTATATTCAGCGAACTGATCGAGAGGAAGGAAACGACAGAAATCAATACACCGGAAATCTTCAGGCTTTCGGGAGATGAGGATTCACAAATAACAGAAGACAACGGCGATATATAGTTGTCGCTCTTTTTTGCTCATAAGCGATGAGTCATACAAGCCGAATAAACGACTGCACCGACTCCCATTTAGAGGGCACTGTCAGAAAGTCGCAACCCCTGCATTGTCAAGAACAAGCTCAGCAACGTTGAGAAGGTTGGGCTTTTACTCCCTCCTGTATTCAACGCCTGCGGTGTATATAATTAGACTAGGGACTACAAGCGTAAGTCAATAGATCAAGCGATTTTAACAACGTTGCCTTGAGAGTGCTTCCCAACCTCTTATAGAGTAAAGAACGAAATTATACGGGAATATTCACAGATTGGTCCTCCCTCAACTGGAGATAGTGGCCCTTCTCACTCCGCGCCGAACAAATCGACCAAATGTTGCTCAAATTGCCTTTCCCCTACCTGAGTAGGATTCATTTTTGACAGATCGTGTGTTATAAAAAAGACAAAGATGGATTGTCGATAAGGGCAAACTATCCGAAAGGATAGGACGCAAAGACACTGGTCTAAGACCTTTCTTGGGGTTATGACAGCAGGGCCTGCCGAAGGATCTCAGCGAAATTCATACAAATCACGAAAGGGAGAGGCCTACGTGAAAGGAGGAAGTTATTATGAAGTTGAAAGAACTGTACGAGAAAATGATCGTAAGGATTTTCACTGCATTGCGCAGCGAAGAAGGGCAAGGGCTTATTGAGTATGCTCTGATACTTGTTCTGATAGCAATTGTAGTAATCATAATGCTGAGAGGCGCCGGCCAGCAGGTCAACGCTGTGTATTCGAAGATAAACAGCGCATTAGCCACGCCATAGGTTTTTGTAGTCATAAGAGCCGCAGGTCTCCGGGCGTGGTCCGGAGACCTGACGTGACTATCCCGGGGAAGCCCCTGGGTTTCAAGCGGTAATTGTTACCCTGTCAAAAATGGTGCTTGTGTTGGTTAGTCGGCTGCGTGCTTCAGAAAGAACCTTTAACGAAAATTACACTGTCTCAGTATCTCATTACGCACTACATAATTTTAATGATTGGCGGTCATTATACTTATGCGGAAGTGCTATTATTAAATAGGTGCCCGACAGCGCTGGCAGAACTTCAAGAAACTACGTAAAGTAGTCATGCGGACGTATTGCAGACCAAGTTAGCACAAATTAGCACAAAGAAAAATACCAGTAGCCAAAAAAAATCAATGTCCACGGGATACTTGTCGATTCCTTGTCCATTATATCGACTTCCTTAAGAATTATTATTGCTACTCCTCATCATTTTAGCAGACAGGAAGATAAATGTCACAGGAAGGAAGGTTGCCCCAACGTTGTAGGGAGTGAGAAACACAGCTTTCGGTATTGATGCGACTTCCAATAAGGATCATTAACGATATGAAGCATCCGCTGTTCCACGGATACTCTCGACAACATACCCGATATCGTAAATGCCCTTAATGGTTAACTCGGCATTACCCCTCTTTAGAACAAGCGAACCGGTACGGAAGGGCGCTTCAATCAAACTCTGCTTGAAAGTTATCTCATGAATATTTGAAATAAGGAAGATTCGTTCCTTTCTGCTCAGGCTCCCCGCCAACAAGCGAATTTGGGAAGAAGTGATTTCATAGCTGGTCATCATATTCCAAAGCAGTGTGCGAATTCCATAAATAAGGAAGGGGAGAGAGAAAATTGTTCCATACGGGAGGTTCTGAAACTGATTTGCATGCGGTATGTTCAATTTCATAACCTGTCTGGCGATTTCCCTGGAGATTGCGGGAGAGTTTTCTATCAGCAATAAAGAAATACCGAAGCAAAAGAGATAAACGAGAAGAAAAGAGATAAAAGCCGGCTTTCTCTTGTAATTGAAATCAGATTTTTCCACTGGGAACTACCTCCTTTGTTTGACTCGTCTATACTAAGTGTACAGCCATTCCCAAGTAAAGCATAAAATCAGGAATTTAAGTGGAATAGTTGATCCATGCCTCAAGGTCCGGTTTGCTCACCGCTCCGTTGAGTTCGTTGATTTTTTTACCGCTGTGGTACAGCTCCAGTCTGGGGACGGAAAGCACGTCAAAACGTCGTGCGAGTACAGGCTCTCTCTCTGTATTGATAGTCGCAACTTTTATTATACCGGCTTTCTGATGCGCCAGCTGTGCGATCATAGGAATCATAGCGCGGCAGTGAGCGCACCAGGGCGCCCAGAAAAAAACGAGAACAAAGCCTGGAGACCTCAGAACTTCGGTATCAAAATTCGATGACGTTACTTCTATGGCGGTTTGCGGAAATTCTAAAGGGGTCTTACATTTACCACATTTAGGTCTGTCCTTCAGCCGGTTCGTGGGAATACGGTTGACCGTTGCACATGACCTGCATCTCAACAGCACCGAATCTCCTACCATACTTTCTCCTCTTTACAGATTACCACATAGAAAAGGCTGCTCATTCAGGAGATCTTGAAATGAACGACATTGTATAATAACCTGAGAATGAATAGGAAGTATTGATTGATAACCGACAATATCGGAAAAATATGAGGAGGTCGGAATGAACCATGTTCTTGAGGCGATAAAGAAAAGGCGGTCGGTGAGGTCCTATGAGAATAAACCTATTCCGAGAGATATTATCAATACTGTTATAGAAGCAGGCAACCAGGCGCCCTCCGCGATGAATAGCCAGCCCTGGCGCTTTGTGGTCGTGGAGGATGAAGAACTCAAAAAGAAACTGCTCCGGACGGCCCTTCCCAAAGCGAAGAATATTCTTAAATTCGCAAAAGACGCTGATCCGGAAAGATATATATTAACAGCGAAACGCTACGAAGAGATGGAGGATCCGATCTACTATTCGGCGCCGGTAATCCTTTTTGTCATAGGATCAGGAAGATACGCAGACCATTCGTGCCCGCTGGCCTGCCAGAATATTATGCTTTCTGCGTATTCTCTCGGGCTGGGGAGTTGCTGGGTAGGGTTCGGCTCGATGGTAACAGACGATGCCGAGATAGTAAAGACGCTGGAGTTGAAAGATGACGAGAAGATCTTCGGCCCGATTGTGCTCGGGTATCCAAAGGTTTATCCTGGTCCTCCCGCGAAAAGAGGTCCTGTTGTGAAGTTCATATAGCCATCGGTTTCCTTTTTGACTATTTTTTGGGTTAATGCTAAAATTCAACTCCCAAGCTGTTTTGCCTGTGATAACGGTACGTGAGTCCATGGATATCAAAAAAATAGAAAAAGGTGTACGATTAATCCTCGAGGGAATCGGAGAAGAGCCCGATAGACCGGGGATAAAGGAAACCCCCGCCCGTGTGGCGAGGATGTACCAGGAAATATTTTCGGGACTCGAAACTCCCACCGAGGAGATTCTTCAGCACATGGAAGGCGAAAGCCACGATGAGCTTGTGCTGCTGAAAGATATCCCTTTTTATTCCGTCTGCGAACATCACCTCCTTCCGTTTATTGGCAAGGCTCATGTAGCCTATATCCCCGGGGCTGGGAAAATTGCCGGTTTAGGTGAGCTTGCAAAGGCAGTCGAGATTCTGGCAAAAAGACCCCAGGTGCAGGAGCGTCTTACGGCTCAGCTTGTGGACATGATCATGGGAAAACTGAAACCAAAAGGAGCGATGGTCATCATTGATGCCGAGCATCTATGCCTGTCTATGAGGGGCATGAAAAAGCCCGGCGCCAGGACCGTCACTTCCGCTGTCAGAGGAATATTCAGGACAAAGGAGTCAACGAGACAGGAACTGCTCGAACTGATCAAAAAAAGAGATTAGGGCTGTGGACGAGGCATCTCTATCAGCGCGGCTGATAATAAATTAACGTTTATATTAAAATATTAAGGAGGAGCAACATGGCTGCAAAAATCATCAGCGGCACTGAGATAGCCGCACAGATAAGGGAAGAGCTCAAGAAAGAAGTTGCCGGTATGAAGGCAAAGCACGGCGTAGTGCCAGGACTTGTTACCATCCTTGTCGGCAAGAACCCCGCATCGGTCAGTTACGTAACCGGCAAGCACAAGGCCGCCGACGAGATCGGGTTTTTTTCGATCCAGGACGATCAACCCGAGAGCATATCCGAGGCTGATCTGCTTAAGCTCATCGAGAAGTATAATAAAGACCCGAAGATACACGGCATCCTTGTTCAGCTTCCGCTGCCTAGGCATATCGATGAAAAAAAGATCCTCAACGCCATTAATCCCGATAAGGACGTAGACGGGTTCCACCCGGTCAATGTGGGACGCCTTCTGATAGGCGGCGACGAGGCCAAGTTTCTGCCCTGCACGCCTGCAGGTATCCAGGAACTAATCGTACGCTCCGGTTTTGAGACATCGGGCGCCGAGGTCGTCGTGGTCGGCCGCTCGAATATTGTCGGCAAACCTATCGCCAACATCATGCTACAGAAGGGAAAGGGGGCCAACTCCACGGTTACCGTGGTGCATACCGGTACGAAGAACATGGCTGAACATTGCAAACGCGCAGACATCCTCATTGTCGCCGCCGGCGTCCCGGGACTCGTGAGGCCTGAATGGATCAAGCCCGGTGCATGCGTCATCGACGTTGGTGTCAACAGGGTCGGCGAGAAGAAAAGCGAAAAGACCGGCAAGATGGTTCCCATTCTCAAGGGAGACGTGGATTTTGATGCAGCAAAGGAAATAGCCGGGGCGATCACCCCGGTGCCCGGCGGAGTCGGACCGATGACGATTACCATGCTGATGAAGAATACTGTCACGTCGGCAAAGATGCATTCCGGCTTGCCGATGCGATGAGGCTCATGAAAAAGGCAGTCTTCAGACGGCATGGGACAGATGACTCATCTGATAAACACGATAATGAATGCTGGTAAAAACTGAAGCAGGAGTAATATATGGAACAACAAGAAACAGAAAAGGCATCGAAGCCGTACCGCCCGTACGGCGCTGATATAAAGGAGACGAGGCCCTACTCGCCCTGTCGGGCGGCGTGTCCGGCACATACGGACGTGCAGGCCTATGTAGGTCTGATTGCCCAGGGCAGGTACACCGAGGCATTTGAAGTGATAACGTCGGTGAATCCTATCGCCTCCGTCTGCTCGATGATCTGTCACCATCCCTGCGAGCAGGCGTGCAGGCGGTGCACCATCGACGAACCACTCGCTGTCAGGCACTTGAAGCGGTTCGCCATCGAGAAGTCTTTGGACTATCGGAGAGGCAAGCGCAAGCTCGCTCAGAAGACGAAGGGCAAGAGCATCGGCATCATCGGCTCGGGACCATCGGGACTGACTGCAGCGAACGACCTCGCTAATTTCGGATACTCGGTCACGATCTATGAACGCCATCCTGTGCTTGGCGGCATGCTTGCATCCGCGATCCCACCCTATCGACTGCCGAGAGAAGTCCTGCAGGAAGATATTGATGACGTCACAACCAAGGGCATCGAGGTGAAGACGAACTGCGAGATCGGAAAGGACGTGAGGCTCGAAGAGCTCGCAAAGAAACACGACGCTGTGCTCATAGCCATCGGCCTTTCCCAGAGCCGGTCGCTGAACATCCCCGGCGTGGAAGGTCCCGGCGTACTGCTGGCAATCCCCTTCCTCGAGGACGTGGCATTCGGCAGAAAAGCGAAACTTGGGAGCAACGTTCTCGTTATCGGCGGAGGCAACGTGGCCATGGATGTTGCCCGGACCGCAAGGCGGCTCGGCGTGAAGAACGTCTCGATGGTCTGTCTCGAAAGCGCCGAGGAGATGCCGGCATGGAAATGGGAAGTGGACGAGGCTGTCGAAGAGGGCATTGCGATCAACCACCGCTGGGGGCCCAGAGCTGTCAGGCGTGAAAAGGGGAAAGTCTCCGGGCTTGAGGTTGTGAAGGTCAAATCGGTCTTCGACCAGAGCGGCCGGTTCAACCCGGCTTTTGATAATGACCTGACGTCATTTATCGAAGCAGATACTATTATCATTACCATCGGCCAGATGTCGAACTTTTCATTCCTGAAGAATAGTCAGGTAAAGCTCGACGAGCGCGGCCGCGTTGAGTGGAACCCCGCAACACAGATGAGCGGCGCCCAAGGCGTGTTTGTGTCGGGCGAGGTTGTGACCGGACCGGGATCGGCGATCGCCGCAGTGGCGAACGGCCACAGAGCGGCGTTGGCAATCCATCTCTATTGCCAGGGTGAGAGCATTGAGGGGAAGCTGCCTGCTCAGGAGAAGGAAAAGATCGCTCAGATGCCGGAGGATGTTATCGAGAAGATCAACAAGGAGCCGCGTCTCAGGATCAAACACCTCGCTCCCGAGGTCAGATGCGATACCATGGTCCATTTCGAGATCGGCTATGATGAAGAAGAGGCACTTAGGGAAGCGGGACGTTGCCGCGGTTGCGGCAGCGGGGCCGTGGTGGACCAGAAAAAGTGTATGGCCTGCCTTACCTGCCAGCGCGTCTGCCCCTATGGCGCTCCGGTGGTTACGTCCGTGTCAGAGATACGGCCCGAGTACTGCCAGGCCTGCGGTCTCTGTGCTCCGGAATGTCCGGGCCAGGCGATCAGCATGGTGAGCTATGACGTCAAGGAGATCAGGAACACCCTCCCGCAGGTCGTCGGAAAGATCGACCCGAATCGGCAGGAACCGGTTATCGTGGCTTTTATGTGTACGCACCATGTGGGTGTTACGGGTTTTGATGTGCCGAAGAACGTGCGCACGGTCCCTGTGCACTGCACCAGCAGGATTGATGTGCTGGATCTTCTGAAGGCGTTTGAGTCCGGCGCGGACGGCGTGGCAGTAGTGCGCTGCAGCGACGGAGCATGCAAGTACCGGGGGATAGACCACCGGGTAAAGGCACGAGTTAAGCGGGGGCAGGATCTGCTCGGTGTCATAGGGATTGAGCCCGGACGTCTGGGAATACTTTCTGCAGCGGTCGGGAACGGCAGCAATCCCTATGCGACTGTGTGCGCCGACTTTTCTCTTGAGATAGAGAAGATGGGACTGCGGGAAGTGAAGGAACTGTTTACGTGAAAACGCATGATATACATGATATAAAGGAGTATTGAACTATGATCATCGGATCACAAAAACCAATCGA
>Ga0187773_10001147_pt1 | contig 10669 bp, 11 predicted proteins | sample 0216_BV02_MP05_1_FD_133133 | JGI IMG/M metagenome (GOLD analysis project Ga0187773, IMG submission 133133) | Tropical peat soil microbial communities from peatlands in Department of Meta, Colombia - 0216_BV02_MP05_10_MG | ecosystem: Environmental > Terrestrial > Soil > Wetlands > Peat | place...
GATCGGTGAACAAGATAAGATTTCTTTTATGAATCGGTTAGCTACAGAGCCTTTTCAGCCAGAACAGAGGCGCTCTTCATTTGAAGACGCTCTGGAATTGATTCGAGATGATTTAGAAAAAGTGGATCACGAGTTCCGAAAGAACTTGAGATCCAGTGTTCCTATCATTGCTGCTATCGGAGAACATCTCCTTCGAAGCGGCGGCAAACGATTTCGAGCAAAGCTCTTGCTGCTCTCGGCCAGACTTTGCGGGTATTCTGGAGACAACCATATCTCCATGGCCGGCCTTATCGAATTTGTTCATACCGCCACATTGCTGCATGATGATGTTGTGGACAAGGCCCAGTTACGAAGGGGCATTGAATCGGCCAATTCCAAATGGGGGAACGAGGCGTGCGTCCTGGTCGGAGACTTCCTTTTCACGAAGTGTTTCACCCGGATGGTGGAAAGTGGCAATTGGAAAATCCTTCATACCCTCTCGAGAGCGACCACCATTATGGCGGAAGGGGAACTGGAGGAGTTGATCAGGACCAACGACCTTTCCCTGACGGAGGAGACTTACCTGTCGATTATCGCCCGTAAGACCGCCTACCTCATCTCAGCAGCCACACAGATCGGCGCCATCCTTGGGAATGTCCCGGAAGAAAAAGAGGAGGCGTTGACTCAGTTTGGGATGAATGTGGGAATCGCTTTTCAGCTCACCGATGACAATCTCGATTACACTTCCAACAAATCAGGAAAGAAAATCGGCATCGACCTCCAGGAGGGCAAAATCACTCTCCCCCTGATCATTGCCCTGAATCACTGTAACGAGGAGGAGAGGGCTTTCATCCGAACCTTGACGGACTGTCAACCTTTTACCGAAAAAGCTTTCTTCCACGTCGTCCAGATTATTGAACGATACCACGGAATCCGCTACGCATGGGAAAAGGCAAGGGCCTATGTCGAAAGGGCGAAGGATTGCCTTCTTCTCTTTCCAGGATCAAAAGAAAAAGACGCCCTCTGTGCCCTGGCCGATTATGTTTTGGTACGAAGGCTCTAGGGATTCTACCGAGACGGCCCCGGATCCGTCCTCCGTAGGAATTACGGGCCCATCTTGAACGGCTAATCGTGTATCCACCGCGGAAGTGGCGGAACGCATTTCAAATGAGTTATATTGTTTTTAATAACTTGGACTCAAGGAGTAGAAAATGGCCGACGAATTAGGCTTAGTTCACATCAACGATAAGACTTTTACGACGGAGGTCCTCAATTCGGACATTCCCGTCTTGGTCGATTTCTGGGCAACATGGTGTGGCCCCTGCCGCAGCATCAGTCCCATCGTTGAGGAGTTGGCAAAAGAATTTTCCGGTAGGGTGAAGGTGACCAAACTCAACGTCGATGAAAGCCCTGCGACACCCAGCCAGTACGGGGTGAGGGGAATTCCTACCCTGATTCTTTTCAAAGGTGGAAAGATTTTCGATCAGATTGTCGGTGCGGTGCCGAAGGCCCGCTTAAAAGCCCTGATTGAAAAGGCCCTCTAGCCACATAAATCCCGAACACGAAATCTGAAGACCTGTGAAAACGTAAGGACATGAAGCGAACGTTTCTCACCTGGTTTTTGATCTTTAGTTTCTGCATGGGAGGTGTCTTCTCCCTTTCCCGTTGTTCCAAAGGAGAAAAAGAATCCTTTTCAGCTTTGGCGCCGGATTTTTCCCTTAAGTCCTTTGACGGGCAAGAGATCACCCTTTCCCAACTTAAAGGGAAAGTTGTCCTTCTCGACTTCTGGGCGACCTGGTGCGGACCCTGTAAAGAGTCTATTCCCCATTTAATTCAACTCTACAAGAATTATCGAGAAAGCGGATTTGAGGTGGTTGGAATGAACATCGATAAAGGCGACGGGGAGGCCGTTCGCCGTTTTGTCAGGTCCATGGATATTCCCTACCCCGTCGTTATCGCACCGGAAGATGTGGTCAGGAGCTACCAGGTAACCGGTATTCCGGCTACTTTTCTCATCGATAAGCAAGGCAAGATTCGGGAAAAAGTGGTCGGCTTTAGTAGCGCCATCGCTCGACAGTTAGACACCAAAGTGGGAGACCTCACGTCCGAAAAACCCTGAGCCCCGTCTCTGCCGGGGAAACTCGAAGCACAAAATCAGAAATGGTTTAAACTCCAAAACACCAAACTCTAAATCCTAAGTAAATCCAAAATCTAAAACTCAAAAGATCATCCAGTTTTGAGTTTTGTGCTTTGAGTATCTAAGCTTGTTTAGAGTTTAGGGTTTCGAGTTTAGGATTTAACAGGCTGTTTCGGATGGGTGCGAAAGGAACGCTTCGCTCGATAATTGCATTTCGTTTTTAGCGAAAGCGGGATGGAATTATTTCTTTCTGGATTCTTCCATAAAACCGATGTATTCCTCGATGACCCTCTGAGGATCCAGATCGAGAGACTGGGCATAGCTTTTCAAAAACCCCTTGAGATAAACTAAAGCTGGAAGTTTTTCAAAGGCTTCTTCTTCGATCCACTCCAACGACTTCATACTGATCTTTGTTTCATTGGAGATGGTCTGTGGTTCAACTCCCATTCTCTCCCGGACCTTCTTCAAGACCTTCCCCCGAAAGACCTCCTTCTCGACGTTGAACGAAAGTCCCGAAAACGAGAGAGAAGTCTTTTTCTCTTCAGAATCCTCCCGGGCTTCAGAAGGCTCATCCATCGGCAACTCACCCCCTGTTTGGAAGTGGGACCGATCATAACTACTCCTCAATCCCTCATCCATGAGAATGCGGTGGGCCTCTTCGACGGCTTCCTGGATTTCTTTCACCTCCGCTTCAGAAAAAAGGGAATAGATCGCCAATGAATCGACGTCAAAGGTCTCCTTGGCTTGTTCATAAGCCCTCTGGATTTCTTTGGGTGTCGCCGCAGGGCTGACTTCCAAAACCTCATAATAAGTTTGGTCTTTAATGTCCTTGAGGCTCATATCCTTCCTTTGAGGTGGCCTTTTTGTGACTACTGGCCAATTTGGAGGCGATCTCCATCACACATTGAGAAGCCCTCGACCTGGGAGACTCTAGGACCAGAGGTTTCTTCTGCCGGATGGAGTGATTCACATCCCGATCGTAAACGACATAGCCCAAATAATGAAGGCGGATGCCAAAATATTTCAGACAGGCACTTCGAATCGAAAACCCTATTTCAATATCTTTCTTAGACCGGACTTGATTCAGAATCAGATTCGGGTGGAAGGTTTCGATTTCCCCCGTCATCTTTTGCGCGTCCCCTTCATCCATCGCTTTCGCCACTTTGATGAGGTCGTGCGGGTTTTGAATTCCCATCTCATTCTTTCGGTCCATCGCGCCATCGATCAGGGCCTTGACAGACGAATTAGAAACCGATTGTTTCAGCCTCCGATAAAAAGCACTCTTCAGAAACCGATAAGCATTTTCGATGGAAGTGGGCTCGGGAGTAACGACCAAAATTCCTCCGTCCGATATCAAGAAGAAATCGAGGACACTCAACGAATTGCCTGCTCCCAAATCCACCAGGGCGGTGTCGCTGTTCAGGCTTTGAATGGAACGAACCAGTTTTCCCTTCTGAACGCTCCTTACATCCGCCGCATTCAGGAGGTCTTGTGCCCCGGTCAGAAGGTGAAGGTTTGGAATGGCTGTCGGGATGAGGATCTCATTAAGATGAGAAACTCTCTTTTTGATGAAATCGGAAATGGAAAGAGCGGGAGGAGGAATCCCAAGAAACGTGTGGAGATTTGCTCCCCCTAAATCCGCATCGACGAGGACCACCCGGATCCCCAGTTTGGAAAGGCAGATTCCGACGTTCGTCGTGATAAAACTCTTTCCGCTTCCTCCCTTGCCACCTCCGATGGTCCAGATCATCTTCCGATGGTTCGCCTGGTCTTCCCCCACCCTGTCCTTCCTATTGAAAACTGAAAGATTCAAAATGCAGGATGAAAATGAGCAATTCAGCTCCAAATCCCGTCAATTTTACCCTGGCAATGACGGCATGCTCCGCCCATCACGTCATTTTTTTCCACTCGAAATCCTATCCGTTCAATCAATTTTCGGCCGCAGTGAGGGCAGGAAGTATCTTCGCCTTCCTCTCCGGGAATATTCCCACAATAGACATACCGAAGCCCTGCCCGGATTCCAATCTCTCTGGCTCGATGAAGGGCCGCGGCAGGGGTTCTCGGATGGTCGAGCATCTTGTACGTCGGATAGAAGGCTGAGATGTGCCAGGGCACCTCCGGCCCAAGGGAGAGGATGAATTGGGCGATCTCTTGAAATTCCTGATCGGAGTCGTTCAGAGTTGGAATAGCAAGCGTGGTGATCTCCGTCCAGATCCCCATCTCTCTCATCCGTTTCAGGTTCTCCAGGATCGGTTCTAATCTTGCCCCGCAGACGTCCTTATAGAATTTCTCCCTGAAACTCTTCAAATCCACGTTGGCGGCATCTAAATAGGGCTGAATCGCTTCGAGGGCTTCCTCCGTCATATATCCATTCGTGACAAAAATATTTCTCATTCCTTCCTGACGGGCCTGGCGGGAGATGTCGTAGGCATATTCGAAATAGATGGTGGGTTCGGTATAAGTGTATGAGATGGATTGACATCCATATTGCTTGGCTAGCGAAACAACTTTAGACGGGGAAACCTCTGAACCCTCAATCCGACCCTTCTGATCCTTTGGCAACTGAGAGATCTCATGATTTTGACACTGGAGACATCGGAAATTGCAACCCGCCGTCGCAATGGAGAACGACGTTGACCCCGGAAAGACATGAAAGAGCGGCTTTTTTTCAATCGGATCAACATTCAAGGAAATCGCACGGCCATAGACGAGGGTATAAAGTTTTCCTTCCCGGTTCTCTCGAACTCCACAGATCCCCCGTTTTGCGACTGGAATCATGCATCGGTGATTGCAGAGATAGCATTGCACCTTTCCGTCCTCTAAGGGGGTATAAAGCATGGCTTCTTTCATTTCCTCTTTCCTATCCCCGGACAGAACACATCCTGGCGAATTCATCGCGGCATTTAGAGATCAAAATGGGAAAGTTGTTCAAGAACATATCCCGTGAGGCCCGGGGAGATAATCCCCTGAAATCGTTTGTCGATGAATTCGGCTTTCACCCATGAATCAGTCTCTTTGGCCTTGAGGACTTGTGAAATAGACATCGATATACTTCCCGGGCTAGATGTCCTCGGAGTTCGCAGTACGGAACATCTTTCTTTCTCCAGAGATGAACAATTTCTTTCCATATAACAGAAATTTATCGAACCTGTCTATACAAATTTTAAGAGAATCCTTCTTGCGAAAGTGAAAGGACAAAACACGTGAGGAGTTACAAGTCTTGAAGGTGTTTATAATTGTTCGATCAGGTATCCTTTCCCTCTTAGGATCTCAATGATCCCCCGGTCGCCCACAAGATGGCCTGCTCCGACAACGACAAAGTAGGTCCCCCCCGCTCGTAAGAAATCTTCTATTTTGGAGGCCATCTTCATGTTTCTCTCGTAGATGACTTTTTCAAAAATGGGTAATAATCTCTTATCTTCTGAAACACTTCTCATCACGATGGACTCCATGCTTCTTGTGTCCCCCGATGTCCACGCCTGAGTCAACTTCTCCAACTCCTGCTTAAGTATTTTTAAATCAACTAATGTATAGAGTAGAAGCAACTCCTGGTCTTTATCGGAAAAGCCAGAAAGGAGGTCGACCTGGTAATCAAGACTCTCCAGTTCTAGGATCTTTTTCCCGCCTTCGGCCTTTGAGAGAAAATACTTATCTATCCCAAGATTGGGGTCAAACCCTAATTTCAAACTTTCGAATGCCACCAGCGTGATGGCTAAAAACCAAGGTTTTTGTTTCACAAGAAGTTCAAGGGGAATACCCAGCCCGCTCGTCTCTTCCACAACCCGTTCATAGATCTCAGGAGAAACATGCTTTGCGAGTGTATCATTTTCCGAATAGAAGGCACGGGTCACGAATTTTTGGATGTCAAATTTCTTAATATCATTAATGTCTGCTTCAACCACTAAAACCTCCGATTCACTAAAGGCTCTTTCGATCTTCTCACTGAGAGGATAGATCTCTTTCTTAGAAAAATGGAGGGAACCCAAGACATAAGCCGTGTTCGTTTTTGATCGAATTTTCCATAAAAAGCTCTTCTGAGAAGCTGAAACAGTTTCTCGCGGGAGCGCTGAGGATCCGAATAGAGCAATGAGAAAACAGATGACCAATAACTTTGACTTCTTATTCTTCATTCCTCGACACCGTCTTTCTTTTAAACATACGCAAATTTACGTGATCGATTTTTGGCGTAGCCTCTCAGGATAGACACCATCCACCTTCCCAAAGATTACCATTTTTTCTTCCATTTCCAAAGCCTTTTATTCTTAAAACCCATTCTGAATCTTTGGATCTACCTTACTTTAAGGGCCCAGCAGCTTCGATCCAAACAGCCATAGCAATCACCACTTCGGCACCAGTCCCGGAAACCCTTGATACGAGCAAATGTCTCTCTCTTTTGGGCTGATCAATTTTAGTCCAACTCTCCAATAATGACAATGCCAGTCGTCGTTTGGCACTTAAATTGCTTTTATCCATTTAAATTTTGATCTCTCTTAAGAAGAAACCTCTTGTTCCAAATTAGGTCTGTTTTTCCAATGTTTCTTCTCAAATGTTCGGAGGGATCCGGAAAAGTAATTATGAAAAAAGTATCAATTTTGTTAACCCTGTTCATTTTTGGGAGTTTTGTCTGGGCATGGTGTGATCCAGTCAAATCAATAAAGGACGGAGAAGTTCAAGTTACAACAATGACAATTGGTAAAAATAAGGCGGTCAAGCAGAAAAAGACAGAAACTACAAACGAATCTGCCGGGTGGATGAAAAGCAGCCAGGACAGACTCAGAGACGTGGACTTTTTGAGAACCTTGGAAGAAAAAAAGAGGTCCCAGTGGATAGAATCGTCGGATAAGGTGATTTCTTCCCGTGAGTTTTCGGAGAATGTCTGGCGAAATAAATCCTCCAGCCCTCTGCAGGCAAGAGAAATTAAATCTTCAAACTTCGATTCTGGAAAATCTTTTTTGAATTTCTATCCCGATAGAAATAGTTCATTCGAGCAGGGAGAAATTTTGAAGACATTAAAACTTCTACAATCTAAGGAAGAAACATTCAAACAAATATTTATGGGGTTTCGTTTTTCATTTGATCTAACAGGAGGGCATCTGTCTTTAGAGGTGAATGTGACCCCTCCCGCTGAGACCCGGTCTGGCTTGACGATTCGATTTTGACCGGTAGCGGCCTCCCAGAGCCTGCCCGGTTTGCCTTTGGGGGCGCAGGACAGGCGGGAGGCTCAAAGAAAGGGACAAGGACTTCTCCATGGATAAAGATTATGTTAATATTCTCGTCTTGGGCCACACGACCTTCGGCATCAGGCGCCTGAGAATAAAAAAGGAAAGTCTTCGCATGGCGGCCTATCTCCTCCTCTTTTTTCAATTCTCGATCACATTCTTCCTCTGCGACTACATCCAGGTGAGGAAGAGGACTTTTCTTCTGAATCAATTGCGGCAGGAGTCGCAGATCCAGAAGTCTCACATTCGGCTCTTTTCAACGAAGATCGATGAAGTAGAGAAAAAACTCTCCAGATTGAAGGAGATTGACCAGAAGATTCGCGTGATCGCTAATCTGGAAAGAGGTCAGGAGACCCTCCCCTTTATCGGCATGGGAGGTTCTTCGTTTTCTGTGCCCCGACCAAAATCAGTGTCTCGTGGAAAATCACCAGAAGAACTCAAAGCGGAGAAACCCAGAAGAGAAGAATCAAAAGGACAAGAACCCAGAGGACAAGGAATCAAAGAAAGTGAATCGAACAAAGAGGCTGATCCAACCCTTTCGCCAAATGACCCTCCCATCGGGACTACCCTAGAACCGCAATAGCATGCTTTACGGTTTTCTCGTCAAGGGATACTTCCCGGTAGATGCTTTCCACTTCCACCCTGTCCAGTCGTTTGAAATCCTTTTCCACGGGAGTGATCAAGAGGCCTCCCATATCGATCACCCCGGGGCTTATCACCACTCGGTCATCCCCCTCTTTGAAAAAAACCTCTGGACGGTGCTTGCGGCGCGGGAAGATCAAAAGGCGCCATTTTCCCTCCTTCTGGAAGCCAGCAATATTCACCATCGGTTCCTCGTCGATGAGAAGAACCTGCTTTAGACCGTTCAAAAACTCTTTCAAAACACCTTCTACGGCCATGGGGTCGTCCCCCTCCAGCAGGATGACTTCCCTTCCTAAACCTCCCAAGCGATAGAGGTGAACACCACCACGTTTCATCAGGGGGGCTCTGTTTTTCCAGTGTATTTCTTTCTCGAGGGGCATCTGTCCTGATGGGCCCACATGAAAATGAAGGTGGTCCGGCGCGGAAGCACCACACTTTGGTCCATTGTAGAGGACCCTCCAGTCGAAGCCGAAATCAGCTATGAGCCGGAGAAAAAGATCGATTTGTCCGGCGATGGCCTGGAGACGATGGTCCAAATGAGAAACGATGAAGTGAGAAGGGAAAACGGGCATGGGATTGCAAAGGATCAGATACTCGTTCCGGTAGAGGATCCCTTTCTGGCTTTCAGGCAGACGACCTAGACAGAGAAAACATCGCCGTTCGTCTATTTTTCCTTCACCTACAGCGGCCAGACTACTCTTGATTCTTCGGGGATTGTACTGGAGGCGGATTGAAAATCTGCCGCAGGATAAATCCCTTTCTCTAACGTTCTCCAGAGATTCGTAGCCTACACGGAGGTCCTGCCAACTCTTTTTCTGCTCCGACAGGAGCTCAAGACAGAGCCCCGGGAGACTCTTTCCCCCCCCGTCAAACGTGGCGTAAATCTTCCGATGAAGCAGGTTGCTCGTTTCTATTCTCTTGTAACCGATGAGGTGAGCCACCGTCGTTTTCCCCATCGTGAAAGGTTCTTCCCGGACGAAGTGAAACCCCACCTTCTTGTAAAAATCGAGGGCCTTTCTGTTTTTTACCATCACCCCGATCCACAATTCATCGAGACCTTTTTCCGTGGCGCATCCTTCCGCCGCTTCGATGAGCCGGCTGCCTATCCGCTGCCCCTCAAATTCCGGAAGAAGGTATAAAGAAGAAACATAGAGACGGTTCTCATCTGAGCTGAAAAAAAGTCGCGCGTAGCCGACGGCCCGCCCGTCCGTCGCCGCAACGAAACCCTGCATGGAAGGATCATCGAACAGGCTGAGAAGGGATTCCTCTGTATAGTGAAGATCGAAATAGGATTTAAGGTCGTCCTCGGGAATGAAATCCAGGTACGTGGAAATCCAGGACTCCCAGGTAATTCTGCGGATGGACGCGAGATCGCTCCTTTGCCACGGCCGAAGGGTTATTCCCATTGCCGTCCCTCATTCTCCTTGATTTATCTTCTTCCGGGCGAGAATCTCATCGGTCCGAATTTTATCCTTAAAGGCATTGTTTCGGTTCGCCTTTTCTATGCTCAGGACCGCATCGGTGTTCCCCGGCCAGCGCCTGCAAAGGTAGAGGCTTTCATAGATTCTTCCGATCCGGTATTCCCGGGAGATCCGGAGCGCGGCTGCGTAATCCTCGCCGTAGCTTACATTGAGAAATCCGAGGTTGCGCATCACGCCGGTGTCGAAAGCCCGCGGTGCACCCAGGCCATTAATTCGCAACGCGTTATTGCGGCCGTTTTCATCGGTCCATTCGCGGTGATCGATGAGGCCCGGCGGGATCCTCTCCAGCTCGGAATCGACCAGGGTGTAAGAGCCGATCACCAAGGCATAGTTGCCCTCCCGCAACATGGCAACCAGTTTCTGCAAGCTATCGGGGTTGCTGTAAAGATCGTCCGAATCGAGCTGAACAGCATAGCGTCCGCAGGTCTCGTTTTGAACAGCTTCGTTCCAGCAGCCGCCAATTCCAAGATCAGTCCTTTTAGGAATGATGTGCTTCAGCCTAGAATCTTGCCGGCCAAGATCGGAGAGAGCGGCGGCTGTTCCATCCGTGGAGTGGTTGTCTACGACAATGACGTTGAACGGAAAATTCGTTTCCTGAGACAGGGCGCTCTTCACGGCCTGAGCAATCGATTCTTTCCGGTTCAGCACAGGCGTGATGACCGAAGCCTCCACCGGAAAAGATTTTGTCGTTTCCTCAACTTCCTTGAAGCGGTAAGGCGGCAAATAGGCCCCAATCTTCTTCAAATAATCGGTGAAAACGGCTTCCATTTCTTTTTGAGCGGATTCATGACGGGGATCCACATAAGCAAATATCTTTTCATTCAAGGAGGACTTCGTTGTCCCTACGATGGAATAGAGCGGCTCCTGCAGATGATAGACAGGATGATCTATAGAAACCTTCAGACGAAGATCGTAAAGGCCGGCAAATTTCATCCCTGGAATAAGGCCGTATTGTCTGATGGCTTTCCGAACGGCAGCGACGGAGAAGAGGATTATACCGCCGAAGTCAAAATCATCGCGGACACTCCCTGGCTGATAATCACAGAGTGGATGAGGGGTCTTTCTATGTGGGCTTTCATCATCATAATCCGAATAGACCAGGCCTGCCTCTGATGACCCAGCCTTCTCCAGAAGTCTCTCCATCGTTCCAGGCTCAATCGAAATGTGCTGGGCCTCCGGGAAGAGAAGGAAGTATTTCGTTCGAACCTCGC
>Ga0187773_10001149_pt1 | contig 10658 bp, 7 predicted proteins | sample 0216_BV02_MP05_1_FD_133133 | JGI IMG/M metagenome (GOLD analysis project Ga0187773, IMG submission 133133) | Tropical peat soil microbial communities from peatlands in Department of Meta, Colombia - 0216_BV02_MP05_10_MG | ecosystem: Environmental > Terrestrial > Soil > Wetlands > Peat | place...
CCGTTCCTGTTCCCGTCGCTCTCCAGCGTGCTCGCGCGCTTCGCGACGATCCTGACCACCGCTTCGCAGTTCGCCGACGTCCTCGCGACCGTCGCGCGGATCCTCGCCGGCCTCGCCGGCGCCTTCGTCGTCGGCGCGGCGATCGCGCTGCTGATGTGGCGCGCCCACGCCGTTGACCGCTTCGCCTCGCCGATCCTCACTTTCTTCCAGGGAATCCCGGCGCTCTCCTGGGTCGTGTTCGCGATCATCTGGTTCAAGGGCATCGAGTTCCGGATCTTCTTCATCATGCTGGTCACGACGCTGCCGGCCTTCGCCTTCCAGATTCTCGGCGCGCTGCGCGGGATGTCGAAGGACCTGTTCGAGATGGTCCTGTCCTTCCGCCCGACGCGCGCACGCATGTTCCGGACGATGGTGCTGCCCTCGGTGCTGCCCGACATCGTCACCGCCTGGAAGGTGAACCTCGGCAACGCCGCGCGCGTGGTGGTGGTGGCGGAGCTCGTGGGCGCGACCGGCGGCATCGGCTACGAGCTGCTCGAGCAGCAGCAGCTCTTCGACATGGCCGGGGCGCTGGCGTGGACGCTGCAGCTCGTGGTCTTCGTGATCGTGGTGCAGCAGCTGCTGTCCTGGATCGAGCGCGCCGCCTTCGGCTACCGCGCGGTGTCCGAGCGCTCGCTGTGACGGCCGGAGCGCAGCCGGGCGCCGGGGCCGCGGTGCGCTTCGAGCGCGTCGTCAAGACGTTCGAGAAGGCGGGCGAGGGCGGGACGTTCCGCGCGGTGGACGGGCTCGATCTCGAGATCCGCGCGGGCGAGCTGGTCGCGCTCCTCGGTAGGACGGGATGCGGCAAGTCCACCCTGTTCAACATGATCGCGGGCCTGCTCGATCCGACGGAGGGCAGGGTGTCGGTCGACGGGCGCGATCCGTTCCGCGAGTTCGACGCGCTGCGGGGAAGGCTCGCCGTGGTCTTCCAGAACGACCGGCTGCTGCCCTGGCGGACGGCGATCGGCAACGTGGAGCTGGGCCTCGAGATGCTCGACGTGCCGCCCGGGGAGCGCCGCGAGAAGTCGCAGCGGTGGCTCTCGCGCCTGGGGCTCGCCGGCCACGAGGACGACTATCCGCACGCGCTCTCCGGCGGCATGCGCCAGCGCGTGAGCATCGCGCGCGCCTTCGCGACCGACGCGCCGCTGCTCCTCTGCGACGAGCCGTTCTCCGCGCTCGACGAGATGACCGCGCAGCGGCTGCGCGAGGAGTTCACGAGCCTGGTGCGCGAGAACGGCAAGACCGCCGTCTTCATCACGCACTCGATCGACGAGGCGCTGCAGATCGGCGACCGCATCGTGGTTCTGACGCGTCCGGCCCGGATCGCGTACGACGTCAGGGTGACCGCGCGACTGGGGACGGCGGAGAAGGACGCGATCCGCGCGAGGATACGCGAGGTGCTCGCCGCCTGAGCGCCGCCGTGCGATAAACTTCTCCGTCATGGGAACCGAGCTGAAGGCCGTCAGCCTCGCCGAAGTCTCGGCGGGCGTCGCGAAGAGCGTGAGGCCCGTCTCCATCCTCTGGCAGGCGCCGGACACGATCGCGTTCGTCGCGCGCGGGCGCGCCGGGCGGAGCGAGTTCCACTCGGACCCCTCCGACGAAGTGATGTACATGATCAAGGGCGTGATGAACCTCCACTACCGCGACGACGCGGGCGCGGAGAAAGTCGCGGTCGTGCGCGAGGGCGAGATCATCTACTGCCCCGCGGGCGTTCCGCACTCGCCGCGCTTCTCGCCCGATTCGTTCCTGCTCGTCCTCGAGAGGAAGCGCCGCGCGGAGGAGCAGGACCGCTTCTCGTGGTACTGCGCGAAATGCGGCGCGGAGCTCTACCGCGCCGTGCGCCACGTCGCGGACTACCGCGAGGACCCGGTGTCGCGCGTATACGAAGAGTTCTACTCCGAAGACAAGCACCGCACCTGCGGAAAGTGCGGGCACGTCACGCCAAGGCCGGCGTAGGTTCCGGCGACCGCGTCGCGAAAAAAAAGTTTTCACCGGCTCGTGTCGGGAAAACCCTGACAGCGCCGAGTATTGATCCGTTCCGGATCAGGCGCTTGCGCGAACGGATGTCTAGCGGGAAATCCCCACCTGTCGTTTACTACAGGATTGACAGGAAATTTTCGTTCGCTATCCTCTCCCCCGCGTCGACGACTTCGATCGACGTGCGGGCCGAAAAAAAATCCATGGTCCGACGACTTGTACTTGGGAGGGCAAGTGACAAGATTTCGTTCCTTCGCTGTGGCCTTGATCGCGCGCGCTTCGCCGCGAAAAATCATTTCCGCGCTCCTCCTGGCGGCGGGTGGAACGGCGATGGCATCGTCGACCACGGCGCCGCCTCTGCCGTTCGGGTGGATCTCCGTCGACAGCGGCGGGTACGCCAACGCGGGTTCATGCCAGCCGAACCTGCCTGGCACAAACTATTGCCTGTATTTTTCCGCAGCGTCTGCGTGCGCCGCGCAGGGCTGCTCGTCCTGGGTTCAGGGGCCTGGGTATGTCACGTGTATTGTTCGCGGCGGTGATGTTCCGGGGGACTTCTCCGGACCGCCCGCCCAGTATTCGTGCGTCGGGACCATCTCTAGCGGATCCGCATATGAGTACTACACATGCCCGTCTCCCCTCGGGCCGGGCGGCGTCGGCCGTCAGACTGCCTGCTCCTGCCCGGAGGGACAAGTGGTCGGCACCGACGGCGCGTCCTGCGTAACGCCGCCGGTACCCGATCCGAAGAATCTCGGCCCTTGTCCGACATGCACGGGCAACCCCGTCAATACGGGGATCGGCAACAAGTTCGAGACCGAAACCGATTACGCCGGCCAAGGGCCGTTCCCGCTGGTATTCCGCCGCACCTACAATTCGCTCCCTGCGAACGCAGCCAACATGGGCGCCCACTGGCGCGCCGGATTCAACCGCAGGATCGGCCGGCTCATCGCTTCGGGCGTCAACGAAGCCGTGATGTATCGCGACGACGGGAAGATCTACAACTTCTCGCTCGCGAACGGCGTATTCACCGGCCCCGCCGACATCGCCGACCGGCTGACTCTACTAACCGGTTCCAGCGGGTCCATCACCGGATACAAGTACGTCACATCGCCGGGTGATGAAACCGAGATCTACAAGCCCACCGGCGAGCTGCTCTCCATCAGCGCCCGCAACGGCCTGACGCAGACCTTCGGCTACGACAGCCAGGGGCGTCTCGCGTCGATCACCGACTCCTTCGGGCGGAGCCTCGCGTTCACCTACGACGCGAGCAATCGCATCGCGACCATGACCGACCCTGCGGGGGGGCCGTACGTGTACGCCTACGACGCGAACAACAATCTCGCGTCTGTCACTTATCCCGGCGGCGCGGTGAAGACTTACGTGTACAACGAGCCGGCCAACACGAGCGGCGCGAATCTCCCCAACGCGCTAACGGGCATCGTGGACGAGAACAATGCGCGGTTTGCGACCTACAAGTACGACACGTCGAACCGGGCGATCTCGACCGAGCACGCCGGGGGCGCTCAACGGTATACGTTGACTTACAGCGCGGGGAGCACCGTCGTTACCGATGCCCTGGGCACCCAGCGCACCTACGGCTTCCAGACGGTGCTCGATGTCGTCAGGAACAACGCCCAGACCCAGCCCGCGGCGGGTGGCTCCGGATCGGCCACGCAATCCTTCAGCCTCGACGCGAACGGCAACGTGAGTTCGCACACCGATTACGACGGCAACGTTACCCACTACACCTACGATCTCGCGCGCAACCTCGAGACCTCGCGTACCGAAGCGTTCGGCACGCCGCAGGCGAGAACAATCAGCACGCAGTGGCATCCGACCTTCCGCCTTCCGGTGAAAGTCGCGGAGCCTTTGCGCATCACGACCTACGTCTACAACGGCGACGGTGGGGCGAGCTGCGGGCTCGAGGCGGACGGGGTGACGCTCGTTCCGGGCGTGCTGTGCTCCAAGACGATCCAGCTGACGATGGACGCGACGGGCGCGCAAGGCTTCAGCGCGACTGCGGCCGGCACGCCGCGCACCTGGACCTACACCTATAACCAGAACGGATCCGTGCTTACGATCGATGGGCCGCGTACCGACGTAGCCGATGTCACCACCTACACATACTACGCGAAAGACGATGCCGACCTCGGCAAGCGCGGCAACGTCGCGATGATCACCAACGCACTCGGCCAGACGACGAGCATCACTGCGTACAACGCCTACGGCCAGCCGCTCACGATCGTCGATCCGAACGGGCTCACGACAAACCTCACGTACGACTCACGCATGCGCCTCACCTCGCGCAGCGTCGGCGGCGAGACGACGGGCTACACGTACGACGCGGTCGGCCAGCTGATCCAAGTCACACTGCCGGACAGCTCGTCTCTCACCTACACCTACGACGGCGCGCACCGGCTCATCGGAATCGCCGACAACCTCGGCAACCGCATCGCCTACACGCTCGACGCGATGGGGAACCGAACCCAGGAGCAGGTGTTCGATCCGTCGAACAACCTCGCGCAGACACGGAGCCGCGTCTACGACGCCCTCAATCGTCTCTCCAAGGACATCGGAGCGCTGGGAAGCGAGGTCACGCAGTACGCCTACGACAACCAGGGCAACGTCGTCTCGGTCACCGATCCGCTCACGCATGTCACGGGCAACCAGTACGACGCGCTGAACCACCTCGTGCAGGTGACCGACCCGAACCTCGGGCAGACGAAGTACGCGTACAACGGCATCGACCAGCTGACGAGCGTGACCGATCCGCGCACGCTGACGACGAGCTACAACTACGACGGGCTCTCCAACCTCAACTCGCAGCAGTCGCCCGACACCGGGACGACCGCGAACACTTTCGATGAGGCGGGCAACCTTCGCACCCAGACGGACGCCAAGGGTCAGACGACGACCTACGCCTACGATGCGCTGAACCGCGTCGCGAGCATCGTGTTCCAGGACGGCTCGAAGCAGATCTACACCTACGACCAGGGGAACAACGGCATTGGGCGCCTTGCCTCGATCGCCGAGTTCGATCCGAGCCTGAACCAGACGAGCCTGCTCACGTACTCGTATGACCAGCACGGGCGCGTCGTCACCGACACGCGCACGGTCGCCGGCGTCGCCTACCTGACCGCCTACCAGTACGACGGCGCGGGGCGCCTTTCGGGCATGACCTATCCAAGCGGAAGGACGGTCGCGTACGCGTTCGATGCGCTCGGACGGATCAACCAGGTGACGACGACCGGCCCCGCCGCCGCGGGCGGGCAGACGCAGGTGCTCGCCTCGAACGTCGGCTATCAGCCCTTCGGCGGCGTAAACGGATATCTGCTCGGCAACGGACAGAGCTACACGCGCGGCTTCGACCAGGACGGGCGCATCGCGGGCTACAACCTGGGAGCCACGACTTACGCGCTCGGCTACGACGCGGCGAGCCGCATCGTCTTCATCAACGACACCGGCAACCCGCAGAACTCCAATACCTACGGCTACGACAACCTCGATCGGCTGACCAACGCGGTCCTGCCCAACGTCCCCTACGCCTACAGCTACGACGCGGTGGGCAACCGCCTCTCGAAGACCGTCGGCGCCGCGACCGACAACTACAGCTACAGCGGCACCAGCAACCAGCTCGCCGCCATCAGCGGCGGCACCAACCGCACGTTCAGCTTCGACGCGAATGGCTCCACCATCAACGACGGCGTCAACCAGTACGTCTACGACACGCGCGGCCGCATGGTGCAGTCGGTCGGCGCGCTCGGTTCGACCGCGTACCAGGTGAACGCGCTCGGCCAGCGAATACGCAAGACGAACTCGTCGGACGACCGCATCTTCGTGTACGACACGCGCGGGCGTCTCATCACCGAGGCGACCGCGGCGGGAGCGGTCACGCGCGAGTACGTGTACCTGAACGACATCCCACTGGCGGTCATTCAATAGGGAGCCGCCATGAGAACAACAACGATCAGGGAGAAGGCGGTGAAGGTGCTGGCGATGCTCGGCGCGGCGACGCTCTTCGCACAAGGCGCGTACGCGCAAAGCGCGGGGACAGTGATCGCGGGACCGTACACCGTACCGATCGTCACCTCGAAGACGATTTCCTTTGCGACGAACTTCAACGTTCCGCCGCCGATCCAGGGTTCCTACATTCTGCGCGTGCAGCTCTCCGCGCCGAACAGCTTCACGACGCTCTCGGTGAAGCTGAACGGGGCTCAGCTCTACAGCCTTTCGGACTTTGCGGGCGGCGTGACGAGCGTGGACAAGCTGGTGACGCTCGCAGCTTCCGACTCGATCGCGGTTTCGGTCGCGGGGGTGGTCGGCAACAAGGTCACGGTCACGGTGTTCACGGTGGCGATGCCGCAGCCCACCGCGATCGCACCCAGTCCGCTCGCCTTGAACGCCGGAGCGAACGGCACGCTCACCGCGACCTTGTCGCCCGCGCCGACCGCTTCGGGGACGCTGACGGTCTCGAGCAGCAACACCGGGATAGCGACGGTGCCTTCGAGCGTTTCCTTTGCCTCGGGGCAGACGAGCGTCTCGATCCCGGTGACCGCGGTGGCGGGAGGAAGCGCGAGCATCACGGCTTCGGCCAACGGAGGCCAAGCCACCTCGACGGTGAACGTGAACGCGCTTCCCACCGTGAGCCTCACGGCTCCGGCGAACGGCACGCTCTACAGCGCGCCCGCGTCGATCACGCTCTCGGCGAACGCCGCCGACTCGGATGGCACGGTGGCGAAGGTGGACTTCTTCGACGGCGGGACGCTGGTAGGCACCGCAACCGCAGCGCCTTACAGCGCGACGCTTTCGAACGCTGCGGCCGGAGTACATTCGCTCACCGCGCGCGCCACCGACAATCTCGGGGCGATCAGCACTTCGGCTGCCGTCACCGTCACGGTGGATGCGCCGCCCACGGTGAGCTTGAGCGCACCTGCCAATAACGCGGTCTATCCCGAGCCCGCGACCGTGACGCTCACGGCAAGCGCGACCGATGCCGTCGGCAACGTCAGCAAGGTGGACTTCTACCAGGGCACGACGTTCATCGGATCGGCCACCGCGGCGCCTTACAGCTTCGCCTGGACGGGCGTTCAAGCGGGGAACTACAGCCTCACCGCGATCGCGACGAACGACGGGGGAGGGACGACCACTTCCGCTCCGATCGCGATCAAGGTCGATTCCGCGCCGACCGTGACTCTCGATTCGCCGGCGAACAACGCGGTCTTCGCGCAAGGGGTCGCGGTGTCCTTGAGCGGGACGCCGGCCGACACCGTGGGCGCGATCGCGAAGGTCGACTTCTACGAGGGCGCGAACCTGATCGGCACGGCCAATGCGAGCCCGTACACGGTGAGCTGGACACCCTCCGCGCCGGGAGTCTATTCGCTCACGGCGGTCGTGACGAACGATGCGAACATGACCGCGACCTCGACCGCTGTCGCCGTCACCGTCGATGCGGCCCCGAGCGTGTCGATATCGAGTCCTGCCGACGGATCGAGCTTCACCGCGCCTGCGACGATCAACCTTGCGGTCACGAGCGGCGACACCACCGGCACCGTGACGCAGGTGGACTACTACCAGAACGGCACGCCGATCGGAAGCTCGATGACCGCGCCCTTCGGCTTTGCGTGGACGAACGTCGCTGTGGGGAGCTACAGCATCACCGCGGTGGCGACCAACGATGCGGGAGAGACCACGACCTCAGCCGCGATCAACATCATGGTGAAGTCCGGAATCGCACAGGTCTACTACATCGAGACCGATCACCTGAACACGCCGAGGCTCATTCAGGACCAGAACGGCAATGCGGTGTGGAGGAACGACAACGCGGAGCCCTTTGGAGACTCGGTCCCCAATGCTGATCCGAACAACACCGGAACGAGCTTCGAGTTCAACCTTAGGTTTCTGGGGCAGTATGCAGACAAGGAAACGGGGCTCTCATACAATGCGTCCCGAGACTTTGAGCCGAGTATTGGCCGTTACGTTCAGAGTGACCCGATTGGTTTGCTTGGAGGAAACAATACCTACGCCTACGTTGATAGCAACCCATTGGTCTCTGTTGATCCCGAGGGTTTGATTGGTCAATTAAGGAAGCGTGGAAAGTGGGCACAATGCTCACGCGAAGATTGGAAGTTTTGCGAACAGTTTTGCGGGGATCGCGGAGTTGAAAGTTGCAGGCGTTGGTGGTCTATTCGAACCGAGTTAATCGGCGGAAAGATAGTAGAAGGCTGGAAACCAGCTCCCGAGCCAAGCTGCAATTGTAAGGAATGCCCTCCAGCGCCATCTCCCGGTCCACGTGGAAAGGACGACGATCTTTTGAATAATCTGCTCGGTGGCGGTGACAGCCCAAAGCCAAACGGGAGTCCGTTTGGGCCATTTCCTTCCCCTCAATGGCTCCCGGCCCCGTAAAGGAAATATCGCAATGAAGGTGAACTCGAAAACCGATCGGTTCATAACTGGGCAGATATATTTCATCGTCATGTTTGATGATGAGAATCTGACCGTGCCGATAGTACAGACTCTTCGCTTTGTGAAGAAGGGCGAGCGACGCAACGGGAGTAAGTACTATTTGTTCAAACAACTTGGGTGCGATGCCAAGAGACGGGATTTCCTAGTTGACGAGAAGGATGCAGAACATCTTGTAGTCGACCATCCCGGGTTGATCCGAGAGCTTAGGGACTGTTTTAGTGGAAGGCTCTCTACTTCGCCGAAAAAGAGCATATAAGAAAGAAATGTGGGACAGGGCATTGTAAGTATGTAAGGGGACAGACCACGTTTCCCGAGGATTCGTCTCGCGCAAGCTCGCGCTAGTAACAGTCTTGCGGCTATTGCGGGCTTTGCTCTCGCGCGATCACGGATGCCGATACGTTGGGGTTGTCAGCGTCTTAGGCAATTCTGATCCGACATTCCCTACCATCCCCGACAGGAGGCTTGAGTGAACATAGATTGGAATCTGGTTTTCTCAGGGCTGCTCGTTCTGATTACGTTCTTGATATACAAGCTCAACGAGCGGCTCACGTGGTTCACCGGTGCGATGGAGTCGCATTCTGACTTGATGCTTCGCATCGAGGCGTACCGAGGAATCAATGGGAAGAGGATCGATCTGGTTTGGTGGGATCCTTCGCTTGGGGCGCCGCCGATAAAGAGGGAGCACGGACAGCCGGTGCAGCTGGAACGAATCTATTGTTTTCTCCCGGAGAGGGAACGCCAATTTCGCCCGACTTGGTGGGACCGCTTGGTCGACACACTTTTCGGCGGCAGCCCGCTCTAGCGCGAGCCTCACTGCCCGCACTACCATCTCGGTCGGTCCCTCTTGGTGCGGTGCGTTTGATGCCTTTTAGGACAGAGCAGTGTGACTATTCACAAAATAGGTTAGATCGTGAAGATATGGGATCGGTTTATCGTGATGTCCGTGTTGTTTGCCATCACCGCTCTCATTTTGACGGTGGTCGATTCCTTCTTGTTTCCAGTGGACATTAATAGTCTCTTTTCGGCCCTGGTGTTGACTCTAATGGTGGTCGTATTCTGGTTTGTGGCGCCATGGATTGCAAAATACATAAAGGTCGGAAAAGAGCCCGAATAACATGATGAAGCACGAACCTCCTCGGCGGCGACGCTCTCTCTAGCATCGAATGCGGAAGCAATGCCCGCGTTCAAGTGACCCGCGTCACACACGGGTCACTCTCGTCATGCCCGAGCCCCCGGGGATTTGCTAAGCTCCGAGGCCTATGACGCTTCCCGATCTACCACAGGAGAGCCGGAGCGAGCTCGCTGTGAGCGCGCCGGCTGCGCGCTTCGCGTGGCCTTCGCTCGCCGGCGTCCTCGCCCGCTCGCGGCTCGCATCGCTGACGCTGATTTCCTGGCTCGTCATCCTGATCCTCCCCGCCGCGACGACGTTCTCGTCGTGGCACGAGTGGGACGTGAACCGCACGTACTTGTTCCTGACGTCGTGCTGGCTGCTGCTCGCGCTGCGGGTGGCGTTTCCCGGGCCGCGGTTCTTCGTCGCGACTTACCCGATCGCGCTCGCGGGCGCGCTGTGCGTGGGGGCGGACACGCTCGCGAGCGTCGATCCGCTCGAGCTGGTGTCGCAGTGGCGCACGTTCTCCGCGCTCGACGTCGAGTCGGCGGTCGGCCCGTACGTCGTTCCCGCGGCCGTGGCCGCGGTGCTGCTCGCGGCGATGGCGTGGCTCGGCTACCGCTTCGACGCAAGAACCGGACGCGGGCGCTGGACGCTCGCCGCGTTCGCAGCGAGCGGCGCGTTCCTCGCGGTCGCGGCGCCCGGCGTGTCGTGGCTGCGCGCGTGGCCGGTGAACGCCGCGCTCGTCGTCGCGACGACCGCGACGCAGTCGCGCACGCTCGCGCTGCACGTGTTTCCCTATCTCGCCGCGGTGGACCCGCGCGATCCGCAGGCGCGCTGGAACGCGGCGCTCGCGGCGGCGCCCAAGGGAGCCGAGAACTTCGTCTTCGTGATCGGCGAGGGCATCCGCGCCGACTTCCTCCGCGAATGCGGCGGGCCCGGGGGCGTGCGCCGCGTCGCGCCGGGCGCGCTCGTCGCCTGCGACGTCACCGCCGGATCCGACGCGACCCACACCTCGGTGCCGCTCCTCGTCTCGCGCGAGCTGCCCGGCCACGGCATGCGCGTCTCGAGCGACGCG
>Ga0187773_10001150_pt1 | contig 10653 bp, 9 predicted proteins | sample 0216_BV02_MP05_1_FD_133133 | JGI IMG/M metagenome (GOLD analysis project Ga0187773, IMG submission 133133) | Tropical peat soil microbial communities from peatlands in Department of Meta, Colombia - 0216_BV02_MP05_10_MG | ecosystem: Environmental > Terrestrial > Soil > Wetlands > Peat | place...
CTCGTCGCAAATGAACACCGACGGTCCGGCAATGAGCTTGCGAACCTCGTGCTGGCTTTTGCCACAAAAAGAGCAATAAAGCAGTTTTTCGCCGCCGATTTTATCCGACATCAATAGTCTCCCCTGTTGCTCCTCAACCTATACGACATCAGGTAACGTTTTCGGTTCTGCTCACCAGAACCTTGTCGGCGATTCCATACCGCACCGCTTCCTCGCCGCTCAGGAATGTGTCGCGGTCGGTATCTTTCTCGATGGTCTTGATGCTTTGTCCGGTATGCTTGGCCATGATCTCGTTCAAGCGCTGGCGCAGATAGAGAATTTCCTTGGCGTGGATTTCCACGTCCGAGGCCTGCCCTTGAAATCCGCCCATCGGCTGATGAATCAGCACCCGCGAATTGGGTAGGCAGAAGCGTTTGCCCTTGGCTCCCGCTGCGAGCAACAACGCACCCATGCTTGCCGCCTGGCCGACACAAAGGGTGCTTACGTCCGGCTTGATAAACTGCATGGTGTCATAGATCGCCAGTCCCGCCGACACGGAGCCGCCCGGGGAATTGATATAAAAATAAACTTCCTTATCCGGGTTTTCGGATTCAAGGAACAGCAGTTGCGCCACGATCAGGTTGGCGGTAACTTCGTCCACCGGCCCAACCAAAAATACCACGCGCTCTTTCAATAACCGCGAATAAATATCGTACGCGCGTTCCCCGCGCCCGCTCTGCTCGATCACCATCGGGACCAAGCCCAACCCGCGTGGTTCCCAATCTCTGTTCTGCATCATTTAAGCATTTCCCATCAGTTCGTCAAAGTTCATCGGCCTGTCTTCCGCCTTTGCCTGTTTCATTACCCATTCTACAACGTTATCTTCAAGAATCATCGCTTCGATGCCGCTCAGGTGTTCAGCAGCCGAATAATACCACTTCACCACCTGTTCCGGGTGTGGGTGGCTTTGCGCATGCGCTTCGACGACGGCGCGCACCTGTTCCGGTTTGGGTCGAAGATCGTGGGTTTTGACCAACTCGGCGATGATCAGGCCGAGGGTTACGCGGCGTTTGGCCCGTTCTTCAAACACCTCGCGCGGCGCTGGTAATTCCTTGGTTTTGATGCCGCGTGATTCGAGGTCCTTGCGCGCGCTTCCGATCAAGCGTTGGGTTTCCATATCCAACAGGGACTGGGGAAGATCAACATGCGTGGCTTTAAGCAGCGCCTGCATCGCCTGATCCTTGATTCCGGCTTGCACGCGGCTCTTTACTTCCCTTAGTAGACTGCTCTTGATCTCGCGTTTCAGTTTCTCCATGTCCCCGTCATGCACGCCGAAGTTGCCAGCAAACTCCGCATCGATTTCAGGTAGCTTGGGTTCCGCCACCCGTTTCAGCGTGATTTCGAAAGAGGCGGTTTTTCCCGCCAGTTCCTTGTCATGATAATCCTCCGGGAAAGTTAATTCAAATGTCTTAGTCTCATTCGCGCGCATGCCGGCAATCTGTTTCTCGAATCCCGGCAGCAATCGCGCTTCGCCTAACACGAAAGGCAAATCTTTGCCGTGGCCACCGGCGAAGTCCTGCCCGGATATGGTGCCGTGGAAATCGAGTGTTACCTGATCGCGCTCCCTGGCTTCGCGTTCCACAGCATGATACGAAGTACGCTGCTTTCGCAGCAATTCCAACGTCTTCGCCACTTGCTCTTCCCCCACCTCCACCACTGGACGGGTGATTTTTACTCCCGAAATATCGCCGAGTTTCACTTCCGGGTATATTTCAAAAGTGGCGCTACATTCGAATTGTTGGCTTCCGGCTTGCTGTGGCTTGGCTTCAAACTTGGGTTGCCCCGCAACTCTTAATTTTTGCTCGCGCACTGCGTCGCTGAAACTTTTTTGCAAAGCGTCTCCCAGCACTTCTTGGCGTACTTGCGCTCCGTATTGCTGGGCAATGACCTTGAGCGGCACTTTTCCAGGACGGAAACCGTGCATTTTTGCGGTGCGAGCCAAGTGCTTCAATCTGCTTTCCACCTCATCGTCGATTTTATCGAGTGGCAGCATTATGTTAATGCGCCTTTGCAACTGGCCCAAATTTTCCACGCTTGATTGCATTTCGTTTGCCTAAGAGAGCCGCACATTAAAATTAAGTTGCCGCGTCACGGCAACGCGGCCTGGTGCGAAAGGAGGGACTCGAACCCACAAGCCTTGCGGCGCTGGAACCTAAATCCAGTGCGTCTACCAATTCCGCCACTTTCGCCGTGGCATAAGTTTAATATATCAGGTCTCGAAATTCCATCTTTAACTTTAACTATATCGTGTAACCTGCTGAGATATCGAGTTATTAACTACCCGTCTTTTCCTCGGAACTTGTTTCCATTTTCAGACAGGCACATGACCCCCGAAGACTATTGCCGGAACCTAGCGGCGCCAAGCGGATCTAGTTTCCATTACAGCGTTCTCTTCTTGCCCGCGGGAAAACGCAGCGCACTTACTTGCCTTTTCGCTTTCTGGCGCGAAATCAAGGAAGGCGCCGAAGATTGTTCTGATCCCGCACTGGGGCAGATCAAGCTCGACTGGTGGCGGCAAGAACTGGCAGCAGCGTTTAGTGGTCGCGGCCAGCATCCGGTGACGCGGGCGCTGTTTCCTGTTGCAGCTCGTTTCGACCTGCCGCGAGAACTTCTCTTGGAGCTGATTGACGGCGTGGAAAGCGGTTTATTCAAAAACCGTCACGCCGATTTCCGGTCCCTGCAGGACTATTGTGGCCGCACCAGCGGGCTTGCAGAGCAGCTTGCGGCGCGGATTCTCGGATTAAACGATCCAAGCAGCCTGCAGCACGCTCAAGAGCTGGGAATAGCTTTTGGGCTTACCCATGTCATTCTCAATCTGCGCAGCGATGCAAAGCGTAACCGAATTCTGCTTCCGCAGGACCAATTCGTCCGTTCAGGCGTCGCCGAGGAGGATATCCTCAACCTGCGCGAAACCGAGAACTTGAAAAAGTTGATCGAATTTGCTATTGACAAAGCAGAAAATTGTTATAATCGCGCAACTTCCAAATTTTCTGCGGCTGAACGAAAGGCGCAGCGAGCGAGGTTGGCGCTGGCGGCAATCTACCGCAGTCAGCTACGGGAAATCAGGGAAGACGGGTGCGGTATCTTGCGGCGCAGAGTCGAACTGACGCCTGTCCGCAAGCTGTGGTTGGCGTGGACAACTTGGGTAGGAGGTTAGCAAAGATTGTACGGTTTTTCGGCTGACAGCCTTTATTTTTAAGGAGAGGGGGCGAAAAAAATGACCAGCATGATAGTCAGCACACTAAGCGGACTCCATATCATCGGAGATCTTTACCAGTGCGACCCGACTCATCTTTCTGACTCAGCCGAACTAAAAAAGCGCTGTATGCAGCTGTGTACCGACGCCGGGCTTACGGTGCTCGGTGATTTTTTTTACCAGTTTGGAGACGCCGGCGTGACGGGCACCGTGGTTCTCGCGGAGTCTCATATCGCCATTCACACCTGGCCCGAAACCTGTACCGTGGCTCTCGATGTTTTTGTGTGCAATCACAGCCGTGATAATAGCGACAAGGCGCACAAGCTGTTCGATGCCGTGCTGGAGTTTCTGCAACCCACGGAAGTCATCCGCAAAGCCGTTGAACGCGGACGGCTATGAGCGATAAACTGCTCACCGAGTGGCTTAATGCCAATAGCGGCTATTTTTTCCGCGCCGGCGAACGACTCGAAGAATTCGATACACCGTACCAGCATCTGGAGGTTTACGAAACGCCTGAATTCGGACGTTTGTTCCGCCTGGACGGGTGTTTCATGACTTCGGAAAAAGAAGAATACTTTTACCATGAAAACATGGTTCATCCTGCGGCCGTATCCCACCCGGAGCCGAAACGGGCTTTGGTGATTGGCGGCGGTGACGGCGGTTCGAGCGAAGAGCTGCTCAAGCATCCCAGCATTCAAAGCGTCACGCTGGTTGAACTTGACCAGGCAGTGGTAGATATCGCCAAAAAATATTTTGGCGAGGTACACAAAAAGATTTTCGACGACCCCCGTCTCAAGCTATTGATCGCCGACGGTTATGCGTTTATCCGTGAGACCGCAGAGCGTTTTGATCTGATCATCCTGGATTTGCCCGACCCCGTCGGTCCCGCTACCGAGCTTTACACGGAGGATTTTTTCAGCCAGTGCCGGCGCGTGCTCAAGCCGGGCGGTGCGCTTACGCTGCACATGGGCTCGCCGGTATCGCGCTCCGACAGGGTTCGAGTGCATGCAAAAAGGCTCTCCGCCGTTTTCAAGATCGTCCGCCCATATCTGGTCTATATTCCTCTTTACGGCTCACTTTGGGGTCTGGCCTGCGCTTCTGACACCCTCGATCCGCTTACTTTAGACCACGCGCAAGTCGAGCGCACGCTCGAAAAACGCGGTATCGCGAATCTGCATTACTACAACGGGGACACCCACCGCGCAGTGTTTGCCCTGCCCAATTTCATGCGCCAGATTTTAAGCTGAACGCGTTTGCCGACGCCAGATTATCCTGCGGCAAAAATCGTGATCCAAAACTAACCGGCCCAATAAAATTGTCGGTCACGTGCAGAATTTCCGCGTTGCGCGATTGAACTCATGGGACGGCAGCCTTGACCGCGCCGCTACCATCGCGCTTGCGCCAAAGCAGACAACATGACATGCTCATTGCGCCAATAAGCCACTAGGGGGTTTTATGTACAGGACGCTCTTTATTCTTACCTTGATCGCCGGATTATTTGCCCTACCTCAGCCGGCGTCTGCACTGAAGCTGCTTACCGAGGAAAACCCGCCGCTCAACTACACTGAGAACGGCAAACTCACCGGAATGGGAACCGAGGTTGTCAAGGAAATGAGCCAGCGCGCCAACGTACCCGTCAAGATTGAGGTCATGGTCTGGGCGGATGCTTACAAGCGGGTTCAAACCGACAAAGAGACCTGTCTTTATTCCACTGCACGCCTCCCGAACCGCGAGTTGGTGTTCAAATGGGTAGGCCCGATTGCGGTCAACAAATGGGGTTTATTTTCCAAAAGTGGTTTTTCGCAACCGATCAAGACGCTCGCCGATGTCAGGCCGTATCGCATTGGCGGTGTGACACGTGATGCCAAGACCGAGTATCTGAAGCAGAAGGGCATTACCAATATTTTCGAAGTGGCCGACGACAAGCTAAATCCGCCCAAGCTCACGCTAAACCGCAAAGAGCCGCAGCGCATAGACTTGTGGATCACCAGCGTTGCGGGCGCCAAGGAAATCGCGGCGCAAGCCAAGGCGCCAGATGTGAAGCTGGTCTTCCTCGTGCGCAAGGTCGATTCCTACCTGGCGTGCAACCCGCGCACTTCAGAAGCGACCCTGAAGGCATTGTCAGCAGCACTCGATGAGATCAAGAAGGACGGCACCTTCAAGAAAATCGTAGACCGCTACGAGAGCAGGTAGCCGGGCTAGCCTCAACCGCCAAGCCGTCCTGGCGGTTCAGTTCTGAAGCTGATTGCGCAGCTCTTCGGGCACTGGAATGGATTTCCCTAACTCGCGGTCTATCCACACCACGGTGACTTCGCCTTCGGCGAATTTAACCTCGGGATGACCCTCCAGGTAAATCTCGTGATACATCGGAAAACTGCTGCGACCAGGCGCCCCGCCATAGACGCTCACCTCCAGCGTTGCCGGATAAACAATCGCTTTGATGAAGGTGCAACTTGCAAAAACAATCACCGGCCCCTTCCGGGTTGAGTCGACGCGCATCTTGTGCGACTCCAGCCAGGAAATGCGCGCCTGTTCCATGTACCGAAAATACACCGCGTTGTTCACATGACCCGCCGCGTCCATGTCGCCCCAGCGCACTTTGATTTTCTCAACCCACATTAATCTTTTTTTCTGTGTCATGCCAATTGTTCGCGAGGCAAAAACTTTCAAATGTTCATGGTTTATCAGCTGCGGAAATTCTAGCGGTAGATAGCCAATTGCAAAGATCGGCCAAGAGGCAAGACCTAGAGCCCCTCGAACACGCCGGCGGCACCCATGCCAGTGCCGACGCACATGGTGACCATGCCGTATTTTTTTCGGCGACGGCGCAAACCGTGGACCAGGGTTGCGGTGCGTATGGCGCCAGTCGCTCCCAGCGGATGACCCAAAGCAATCGCCCCACCCAAGGGATTTACCTTATTCCGGTCCAGCCCTAAATCCTGAATTACCGCCAGGCCTTGCGCAGCAAAAGCTTCATTCAATTCAATCCAATCGAGATCATTTAATTTAAGGCCCGACTGTTTCAGCACCTTGGGTATCGCTTCTTTGGGTCCAATACCCATGATTTCTGGCGGCACACCTGCCACCGCGTATCCTGTGAAGCGCGCCAGCGGTTTCAGATTCAACCGCTGCAGAAAAGCTGCGCTCATCAATATCACAGCGGCGGCACCGTCCGACATTTGCGAACTGTTGCCCGCGGTCACCGAGCCGCCGACGGCGAACGCGGGCTTGAGCTTGGCCAGTGCTTCTAACGAAGTGTCTCGGCGCGGACCCTCGTCGGTCGCAAGCTCTTTAGTCTCTTGCACCACTTCCCGGCCCACAAGATCAGGCACGGTTTCAGTAACGGAGTAAGGCCCGATTTCCTGCTTAAACTCGCCGGTGTCGATCGCCTTTACCGCGCGCTGATGGCTTTCCAATGCGAATTCATCCTGTTTTTCCCGGCTCACTTTCCATTGACTTGCCACTTTTTCCGCGGTTATCCCCATCCCATAGGCGATGCCTATGTTTTCGTCAGTGAAGATTGCGGGATTGATAGAAATTTTATTGCCGCCTATTGGAACCATGCTCATGCTTTCGGTTCCCGCCGCGATCATCACCTCGGCCTCGCCCAGTCTTATGCGGTCGGCGGCGAGCGCTACTGCCTGCAAGCCGGAGGAGCAAAAACGGTTGATCGTCATTCCCGGCACCCGCTTGGGCAGGCCGGCAAGCAACAACCCGATGCGCGCGACGTTCATACCCTGCTCGGCCTCCGGCATGGCGCAACCGACTATTACATCGTCGATAGTGTTGGGGTCGAGCCCCGGACATTGTGCGACCGCGGTTCTCAAGACATGTGCCAGCATGTCGTCGGGCCGCACGTACCTTAACATACCGCCGGGCGCTTTGCCGACCGGGGTGCGAGTTGCCGCGACAATGTAGGCATCCTGAACTTGTTTACTCACGATATGTTCCTAGTTCCTTAAGGGTTTGCCGGTCTTCAACGTGTACTCTATGCGCGCCTGGGTTTTTTCCGTCGCCAACAGCTCGATGAACGCTTCCCTCTCCAAATCCAGGAACCACTGCTCGTCCACCAGACTGCCCGCATCGACGTTGCCCCCACACAGCACATGCGCGATTTTCGACCCTATTAAATAGTCATGCTCGGAAATGAACCGACCTTCGAGCATGTTTGTCATTGCCATTTTAAAAGTAGCAATGGCACTTCTACCCGCGGCTGGAATGTTCATTGCCTTGAGCGGCGGCCGGTAGCCGGCTTCCGCCAGTGCGCGCACTTCAGCCTTTGCTGCATGCAGAAGTTCGAATCGGTTCATGACCACTTGGTCGCAGCTACGAAGATAACCAATCTGCTTAGCGTGTTCTGCGCTCTTGCTGACTTGCGCCGTGGCTACGGTCTCGAAGTATTTTTGCAGAAAAGGAAAGATGTTGCCGCCTTTGGCATCCAGCGCTGCCCTCAATGCGAGCTCCTTGCAGCCGCCGCCACCGGGCAGCAGTCCTACACCCGCTTCCACCAATCCGATATAACTTTCGAGAGCGGCCACTGCACGATCGCAGTGCATAATGACCTCGCAGCCTCCGCCGAGCGCCATTCCTTCTACCGCCGCGACCGTAGGGATGGCCGAGTATTTCAGTGCCTGGTTCGTTTCCTGCAATTGGACTATCACGGCCTCAATCTGCCCCAGTTTTCCCGCCATCAGCGTATCTGCGACGTGTAACCTGTGCGCAGCCTTTAAAACCAGCGACGACGCGGCGCGCGTAAATTTTTTAACCACGGTGCCGAATGCCGTCGGTTTTTCTCCGATCATGGCGCCGCCCAATTTTGTTAAATTCGCGCCGAAGGAAAATGGCGCTTCGGTTTGCCAGATAACCAACCCCTGGCTGCTGCGCTCGCCCTCCTCGATTGCTCGCAGCACGCCGTCCAACACCTCGCTGTCGATCGTGTGCATCTTGGTCTTTAAGCTGAGGATGGCAATGTCGTCGCCGGTGTGCCACATACGCACGGCGTCGGTCTCGAAAATCGTTTCGCCGTATTTTTGCCCTTCGCCAAGCAGCGAATCGGGAAAAAGTTGCCGCCGGTAAACCGGGAGCGTGGAGCGGGGCTGGAAGGTTTTTTGCGCTGGCGAAAATGAGCCTTTTGGTCCATGTACGCCCTTGTGGCCGACTTCTCGCACCCATTCAGGCAAAGGCGCCGAAGCCAGGGTCTTGCCGGCAGTAATATCCTGGTTAATCCGGTCGGCTATCGCGTTCCAACCCGCCGCCTGCCAGATTTCGAAAGGTCCGCGCTGCCAGCCAAATCCCCAGCGCAGCGCAAAATCCAAATCGCGTGCATTTTCCGCGATGCTCTCGAGATGCACTGCGCAGTAATGAAATGCTTCACGAAATATTGCCCAAAGGAACTGCGCTTGTGGATGTGGATTTGCATAAAGCTGCGTGAATCTGTCATCCGCGCTTTTGTTTTTCAGGATTTGCCGGGTATTTTCATCAACGTTCGCCGCGGCCGGATAGTAGTTCCCCTTGGCCGGATCCAGTACCTGAATCTCCTTGCCGACTTTGCGATATACGCCAGCCTTGGTTTTTTGTCCGAGCGCCCCTCTGTCGACGAGAGTCTTCAGCCACTCCGGAATTTCATAATACTTGTGCCAGGGATCATCGGGCAGTGTATCCCGCAAAGTATTTACCACATGCACAAGCGTATCCAGCCCGACCAGATCTGCGGTGCGGAAAGTAGCGCTTTTCGGGCGCCCGACGAGCGGACCGGTCAGCGCGTCGACCACATCAAATCCTAGTCCGAATTTTTGAGCATAGTGCATCGTCGCCAGCATTCCGAAAACACCAACTCTGTTAGCAATGAAATTCGGAGTGTCTTTCGCCCGGATCACGCCTTTGCCGAGAGTTGTGACCAGAAATTTTTCCAGCCCGTCTAGCAACCGTGGGGCAGTCGTTTCGCCGGGAATCAATTCTACCAAATGCATGTAGCGGGGCGGGTTGAAAAAATGCACCCCGCAGAAGCGGTGGCGGATTGCTTCCGGTAACGCCTGGGCCAACCTGTTTATGGATAGACCGGAGGTATTGCTGACAAGAATTGTCTGCTCACCCAAATGCGGGACGACTTTCCGGTATAAATCCGCCTTCCAGTCCAGGCGCTCGGATATCGCTTCTATCACGATGTCGCACTCGCGGAGCAGTTCCAGATTCTGGTCGTAATTGGCCTGGCGGATAAATGATGCGCGGGAAGGCACGGATAGCGGACTTGGCTCGAGCTTCCGCAAGATGTCCAGCGCCTTCTGCACGTTGGCATTTGGGTTGCCTTCTTTGGCGGTCAGCTCAAATAGCGTTACCTCAACATTTGCGTTTGCCAGATGAGCGGCAATTTGCGAGCCCATGACGCCCGCGCCCAGCACCGCCGCGTTTCGCACGATATGAGGCAATTCCAGTGACATTAATTGTTCCCGCTCCGAGGTCCAACCCTAAAAATCGTGGTTGTACTGCAGACTCAGAATGTTTGCATCAATTTTATATGTACCTATCAGGAACCCCCCGCCCGACGACAACTGGTTGTTGGCAATACCGCCATCGTTGAAGAATAAGTGCTGGTAGGCGAAATCTACCGAGTCGGCTTTGGAGTACTTGTAATTTAAGCCCGTTGCAAGTATTTTGCGGTGGCTATCGGGGATGGCCGCCGTGCGGTACCCGGTCCGCACCGGACTTTGGTCAAAGCCTCCTCCGGCGCGCAGCTTCAAGCGATCGCTGAACCGGTAAGTCATTCCGAGCGTGCCGCGGAATGTGTTGCGCCAGTTTTCCTGGGTGACACTCGTTTGCCCGTTCGCAAAGACAACCGCGACCTGATTGAAATAGCTCCAGCGGGTAAAATTTACATCGCTGAGCAATTCCCATTTGTCACCGATTTTCTGAACCAGGCTTAAGGAAATCGAGTCCGGCAATGTTACGGCCGCTGTCATTTTGCTGTTGGCAAAACGCGGATCACCCAATAACGAAGCAGGCACATTGCTAAACGTCGCGCTTCCCACCAGCGTTTGGTGAACCTTTGAGCGATAAGCGATACCCACGCGGGTTGAAGTGGGAAACTGAAAAAGCGCGCCGAGGTTATAGCCATAGGCCCAGCTGTTACCTGCGGCTTCGACTGCGCCATCCGCCGATTGCGGCACGCCACCGCTAAGCAAACCAAAATCGATAGCCTTGCTGAGGGACGCGTTGATGTACTGCGCGTTGAAACCCGCGCCGAAGGATACCCGATCATTTACCTTGTACGCCAGGCTGGGGTTGAGATCGTACGACTGGAGTTGGCTCTTCAGCGCCTGGTAGCGCCCTACCCAAGTGCCGTTATACTCGGTCTGCAAGCCGAACGGCGAGCTTACGCCAAAACCATACTTGATGTTGGGCGAGATATCGGTGACCAGGTA
>Ga0187773_10001152_pt1 | contig 10643 bp, 10 predicted proteins | sample 0216_BV02_MP05_1_FD_133133 | JGI IMG/M metagenome (GOLD analysis project Ga0187773, IMG submission 133133) | Tropical peat soil microbial communities from peatlands in Department of Meta, Colombia - 0216_BV02_MP05_10_MG | ecosystem: Environmental > Terrestrial > Soil > Wetlands > Peat | place...
CAATCGCGCTACGACAAGGCCGGTCCTGGCGGCACGGGTGCCGACTACATCAATTGCCCGCTCACCCGCGAACAATACGAAGCGTTTGTCGCGGCGCTATTGACCGGGGACAAAACCGGCTTTCACGAGTGGGAAGTATCCACGCCGTATTTCGACGGATGCTTGCCGATTGAAATCATGGCCGAGCGCGGGCCCGAAACGTTGCGGCACGGCCCCATGAAACCGTTTGGTCTGACCAATCCGTATCAACCAGGCATCAAACCTTATGCGGTCGTGCAACTACGGCAAGACAACAAGCTGGGCACGTTGTTCAACATGGTCGGGTTTCAGACCAAGCTCAAGCATGCCGAGCAGGTCCGCATTTTCCGCACGATCCCCGGCTTGCAAAAAGCCGAATTCGCCAGACTGGGCGGCCTGCACCGCAACACGTTCATCAACTCTCCCAAACTGCTCGACGGGACGTTGCGACTTAAAGCAAATATGCGCTGGCGCTTCGCGGGCCAGATCACCGGTTGCGAAGGCTATGTGGAATCCGCGGCGGTTGGATTGCTCGCAGGCCGGTTTGCCGCTGCCGAACGGCGTTCGGAAAAAATCACGCTGCCGCCGACGACCACTGCGCACGGCGCGCTGCTGGCTCATATCACCGGTGGTCACCTAGAGACCATCGATGCTGGGCCCTCTTCCTTCCAGCCGATGAATGTCAATTTCGGACTGTTCCCGCCCCTGGCTGCGGCCCCCGAAGGACGGCGGGGCGGGCAGCGTGGCCTTGCACGCAAAAGCGGCCTAAGCCGGCGCGCACTCACCGACCTCGCGCGCTGGATCGAGGGCGAAAGCCACACCGCAGCGGCCGCCGAATAGGCTCTCCAGCGGCTCCTTTAGCCGAATATCCGCTTCGGATTGCGCGTGGCGCGCCATATCAGCCATTGTCGCCGCCATGGTTGCACCTGCGGAGGCTGGAATGGGTCGTAGTCGCCCCGCTCCATCCTGAACAGCAACGAGCGTAGGGGCGCCAAAGACAGAAAGGGCGACCAGGCACGCGCAGCAATGATGGCAGGGCTTGTGTCTCCGATGTGTGCCAGGTGGCGTCGCGCCCTTAACCGCAACTCGGCAAGTGCGGCGCGCAATTCGGGCGTGGCCCGCATCGCGAAGATGTCTTCGGGCTCTGCCCCATATTGCTGAACGAGGTCCAGCGGCACATAGAGCTGGCGGCGCGCGGCGTGCCGCGGCAAACGCATCATGACATTCGCCAAGGTTTCCGCCTGCCCCGCCTCTCCGCTTACGGCTGCGGATGAGCCGAGAATTTGTACCGCCGACTCGAAAATCGCACCCGCCGTTTTCAACGCATAGGACTGAAGGTCAGCGGGATTTCGCATCGGCTCGTCGTAGATATCGAACCGATGCGCCTCGACAAGCTCGGCCAGTCGCTCCCGTGGCAGATTGTAACGCGACAGCGTCTGCAACAGCGCCGTCGCAACTGGGTTGGCAGCGGCTTCGCCGCGGCGCCCGTCCAAAAGCACCTCGCGCCACCATTGCAGACGGATTTCGCCGGGCATCGGCTCGCGTGCCAGATCGCGTACCCGGTCAATTTCCACATTGAACGCGTAGAGCGCAAATAACGCGTCGCGATGCTCGGCGGGGGCGAGCAACGTCGCAAGGTAACGATCCCGGTCGGCCTCGCGCACCAGCGCTGTGCAGTGCATGAATTGTTCCTGCATCGGATGAGCTTAGCGCGCGCTTCACGCAACCGCGATGAGGCCCGCGCCGATGCGCCGGTTCTCTGCCAGCAGGATATTGTAGGTTCGCACTGCGGCCCCGGTCGTCATGCAGTCGACCGAAAGCGATTTCGTGCGAAAGTGCTCCCGTAAAACCGCAGGTAACACCCATGGATCGCGGCCGGCGCCAATGATGAAAAAATCCAGGCTCTCCGCGCGATCAAACGCCGCAGACAGCGCTGCCTCGCCGAGCTCTCTCACGTCCTTGATCGGCCAGGCCCAGATTCCGTCCGGAAAACACAACAGCGAGCCGCGATGCGACATGCCGGCAAAGCGGAAACCACCATCGCCGTAAGCGTCGATGGGCGCCGAGCGTGGAAAATGCGGGACGTCGCCGCCGCCGAGTCCCATCTACTTGTTTCGGTCTGGCGCGGTCAGGCTGTCCCGGCCGGTACCGACACCGAGATAAATCAGGATCGGTGAAGCAATGAACACCGATGTATATGTGCCAACCAGCACCACCCCGAACATCATGGTCGCGGTGAAGCTATGGATCGCCTGTCCGCCGAACAAAAGCAGGGCCAGCAAAGCCAGGCTGACGGTGACGTGCGTCACCACCGACCGCGACAAAGTCTGGTTCACCGATGCATTGAGCAGATCGGGCATCGGCATCTTGCGGTACCGCCGCAGCATCTCGCGGATACGATCATAAATGACCACCGTGTCGTTGAGCGAGTAGCCCAGAATGGTCAGCAGCGCAGCAATGCTGGTCAGATCGAAATCGATCTGGGTGATCGACATGAACCCGATGGTGAGCACGATATCGTGCACGTTGGCGATCATGGCGCCGAGCGCGAATTGCCATTCAAAGCGGAACCACAGGTAGATCAAGATGGCCAAGATCGCGAGCATCAGCCCGACCACGCCGTAGGACAGCAACTCGCCCGAGACGCGCGGCCCCACCACCTCAACGCGCCGGTAATCGACCTCATTGCCGAGCGCACCGCGCACTTTTGTGACGGCCTCTTGTTGCGCTGTCTCCCCGCCCGGTTGCTCGGCGATCCGGATGAGCACGTCGTTCGGCGCGCCGAACTGCTGCAGCTGAACCTCACCGAGGCCGAGCGTGTTTAGCGAGGCGCGCATCTTGGCAAGATCGGCTGGGCCGGACTTCGACTGCACTTCGATCAGCGTGCCGCCCTTGAAATCGATGCCGAAGTTCAGCCCATGGAAGAAATAGAGCGAGATCGCAACGATCGAGAGCAGCGCCGAAATGGGAAAGCTGATGCGCCGGAAGCGCATGAAGTCAAACTTGGTGTCGTCGGGAACGATCCGGAGCAAACGCACGGCGTGGGTCTCCTAGATCGGCACGCGTTGCGGGCGCCGCCACCGCACCCAGTAAGCGACAATCAGCCGGGTCAGGGTGAAGGCGGTGAACACCGTGGTGATGATGCCGATACCGAGCGTAACGGCAAAACCGCGCACCGGACCGGTACCGATATAGAACAGCACCGCGGCGGCGATGAAAGTCGTTATGTTCGAGTCGAGGATGGTAGCGAGCGCACGGGAAAATCCGGCATCAATCGCGTTGATCGGCGTGCGGCCGCCGCGCACCTCCTCGCGGATGCGCTCATAAATCAGCACGTTTGAGTCAACGGCGATGCCTACCGTGAGCACGATGCCGGCGATACCCGGCAATGTCAGCGTGGCGTTGAGCATCGACAACAGGCCGAAAATCATCGCGACATTGATCGCAACCGCGATATTGGCGAACAGCCCGAACAGGCCGTAGGTGACGAACATGAAGATGATTACCATGGCCGCGCCGACATAGGACGACACTTTACCCTTCGCGATTGAATCCTGGCCGAGGCCGGGGCCAACGGTACGTTCTTCGATGATGGTGAGCGGCGCCGGCAAGGCGCCAGCGCGCAGCAGAACAGCGAGCTGATTGGCGCTTTCCACAGTGAAGCTGCCGGAAATCTGCCCGGAGCCGCCAAGGATCGGCTCGCGAATGACGGGCGCGGAAATCACCTCATTGTCGAGGACGATCGCGAACGGTTTGCCGACATTTTCTTGCGTGACCTGCGCGAACTTGCGCGCGCCCGAGGTGTTGAAACGGAAATTGACGACGGGCTCATTGGTACGTTGGTCGAACCCTGGCTGCGCGTCAGTAAGATCAGCGCCGGACACGAGAACCCGCTTCTCGACGAGGTAAGGCGTCTTCGGTTGAGTGGTGCTGTAGAGAATTTCATCATCGGGCGGCAGGCGGCCTTGTGCGGCCTGCTCTGCCGGCATCGACACGTCGACCATGCGGAAATCGAGCTTGGCGGTCTTTCCAAGAATGATTTTCAGCTGCGTCGGATCCTGCAATCCGGGCACCTGCACCAAAATTCGGTCGGTGCCCTGACGCTGAATCAACGGCTCGACAGTGCCGAGCTCGTTCACGCGCCGCTCAATGATCTGGATCGATTGCTCGACTGACTGACGAATGCGTTCCAGGATGGCCGGGTCGGTCAGTGTCAGGCGGATGAGATTGCCCGGTTCGGTTGTTATGTCGAGAGTACGTTGGCCTGTGCTGCCGCCCAGAATGCCGCCCAACGGCTGCGCCAGCTCGCGCAGCTTCTCCAGCGCCTGATCGAAATTGCTGCCTTCGCGGATGCGGACTTCGACGCTGTTGCCCCGCACCACAAGACCGGTGTAGCCGACGTGCGCCTCGCGCAAGACGCGGCGCACATCATCGAGCAGGCTTTGGAGCTTTTCCTTTCGTACCGCGTTGCTGTCGACTTCGAGCAGGATATGCGAACCACCCTGCAAATCGAGGCCCAGCACGACGTGCCGCTGCGCCCATTTCGGCCAGGCTTGGACCATTTTTTCGGGCAGGAAGTTTGGAACGGCAAACAGACAGACGATGAATGCCGTGAGCAAAATCGCCGTCGCCTTCCACCGCGTGAAATAAAGCATGACGTTCCGACTTGCGGCCTGAGGCCTAGTCCGCCGCCGTTCAGCTGGCCGCGGCCTCTTCCTTGACGGGTTCACCCTTGGCGCGAACGTCGGTGACCATCTGCCGTACCTGACGGATGCGCACGTCGTCCGCGATTTCGATTTCAATCTGGTCGTCGTCGATCACCTTGGTGACCTTACCAATCAGGCCGCCATTGGTAATGACGGTATCCCCCCGGCGCACGTTTTTGACCATCTCGGCGTGCTGCCGCGCGCGCTTCTGCTGCGGGCGCAGAACCAGGAAATACATGATCCCGAACATCGCCACCAACATCCAGATCGGCGACCCCAGATTGAACAGGTCGCTTGCCGGGCTGGTGCCCTGGGCAAATGCAGGCGTAATCCACATTTAATGAGATCCTCGGGTTTGTGGGGCTTTGCCGCTAACCGGGCTGATGTCCGCATTTCAATTTCGCGCGGACTATAGCGGCCACACGTCCAATTGCAACGCCGCTATACCCGCTGAAACCGGTCATTTTCGGCCATTTCCGCGCAAGCCCGCTTGCGGCAACAACGCCGCCCCGCTAAGAGCAGCGCGATTTGCGGAAACAACCGATGGCCAAACCGAAGTCCAAATCGTCGCATCCCTCCAAGTCGAACCGGAAGACCGGCGCGGCCGACGCTGACGTGCTTGAGCGCATCGCATCCGCGCTCGAGCGTCTGGCGCCACAGCGCGCGAGCCTGCCCGACCTGACTACCGCCGATGCGTTCGTCTGGCATCCGGACGGAGGGCTTGTGCCGGTTGCCCGCGTCAACCGGGTGGATATGTCGTTACTCAAAGGCATCGACCGCGTGCGCGACGTGTTGGTTGAGAACACAGAGCGCTTCGCAAAAGGTCTCCCGGCCAACAATGCGTTGTTGTGGGGCGCCCGCGGCATGGGCAAGTCATCGCTGGTCAAAGCCGCACATGCCTCGGTCAACGCCGCTCTCTCACGCAATGCCAAGAGTGGTCCGCTCAAACTGGTCGAGATCCATCGCGAGGACATCAATGGCCTGCCGGCACTGATGGCGCTCACCCGCGGCTCGCCGCACCGTTTCATCGTGTTCTGCGACGATCTTTCCTTCGATGTGGAGGACACCACCTACAAGTCGCTCAAGGCCATGCTCGAGGGCGGTATCGAGGGCCGGCCGGACAACGTGATCTTCTATGCGACATCGAACCGGCGCCACCTGATGTCGCGCGACATGATGGAAAACGAACGCTCGACCGCGATCAATCCCGGTGAAACCGTCGAAGAAAAAGTCTCGCTCTCCGATCGCTTCGGTCTTTGGCTTGGCTTCCATCGTTGCAGCCAGGACGAATATCTCGCGATGGTCGACGGCTATGTTGCACACTACAAAGTTTCAGCACGCGGCGAGTCATTACACCGCGAAGCGCTGGAATGGGCGACCACGCGCGGGTCGCGCTCCGGCCGCGTCGCCTGGCAATTCGTCCAGGATCTGGCCGGACGGCTTGGCATCGCGGTGAAGAACTAACGACAAACTGCTCATTCCCGCCCGCACCTTGAAGGTGCGAACGGGAATCCAGAACAACGATCTTGCGCTGGGTCTCAGCTCCTCATCCTTCGCTTACGCTTCGGGGGACTGAAAAATGGGCCCGTCGAAACCTTGGCGAAGACAGGGCGCGGGAACGAACGGCCACACTAGGCTCCGCCCAGGTACTGGGTCGGGTCTACCGGGGTCGATCCTTTTCGGATCTCGAAATGCAGTTGCGGCGACGTGACGTTGCCGGTTTGCCCGGCGTGCGCGATCACCTGGCCGCGCTTGATGGTATCGCCGCGCTTGACCGTGATTTCGCTCGCGTGCGCATAGGCGGACACATAGCCGTTGGCATGGCGGATCAGCACGAGGTTGCCGTAACCCTTAAGTTCGTTACCGGCATATGCGACGACGCCGTCGTCGGCAGCCTTGATTGGCGTGCCCTCCGGCACCGCCAGATTGATCCCGTCGTTTTGTGTGCCGTTCGGCTTGCTGCCGAAACCGGTGATGACGCGGCCGCGAACGGGCCAGCGGAATGACGGCATCGCCCCACTCGGCTCCGCCGTTTTGACGGCGGTTTCGGCCGGGCGCGGCTCTTCTTTGGCTACGTTTGCACTCTGCATCGGCAGGCTCGCGACCTTCTGCGCCTGCGGTGTGCGCGCTTGCGCGACCTGCGGCTGCGGAGCCGGCGCCGGACGGGCCGCGGTGGCAACCGGATGGCCGCCGGCCGGAATGGTCAACCGATCCCCGATGCTGAGCTTGGCGGTGGTCTGAAGTCTGTTCGCACGCGCCAGCGCCGACAGCGTCACGCCATTGCGGCGCGCGATGCTCATCAGCGTCTCACCCGAATGAACCACGTACACGTTGCCGCCCGCAGCCAGCTGTGACGAACTACGCGCGGCGGGTTGTGACGCGTTCGCGACATTGCGCGGGATGACCAAACGCTGGCCCGGTTTGATTTGCGCCGAGTCACGAATGCCATTTGTCTGCATGAGCGCAGACACCGGCACATGATGTTTGTGCGCGATGCTGTCGACCGTCTCGCCGTAACCAACCGTCACGGCTGAACCGCCGTCCCAGGTCCAATGCGCGTTGGTTGTTGACGCTGTCTGACGCGGCGTGCCGGTGATGTCGGAATATTGACCGCTCGACGGATAGTAACGTTGTGGCATGTAGGTTGTGTTTGGCGAAGCTGCGACTGTCGCAGGCGGGCTTACGGCCGGCAGCGGTTGCGCTTCGACACGCTCGATTGCCGGACGCGCAGGAGCGACGCTGGCGACATTTTGCGGTGGGGCCGGACGCTCTGCGTTGTAGGCGTCGAAGCGCGCGGAGTCCGCACAGGCGGAGGCGGTGAACCCAACAAGGCCGAGAACTGCGACGCGCGGCCAAGCACATGGACGAGATTGCACCTTGGGGCGCGGCATGTGGTTACTCACTCGTACGCGTGAAACCTAGAATTTGAATAAACCAGCCGCGAGTAAACAACGCTTTAAGAACTAGCGCGCGAAGAGCGATGCATTTTGATCCGGTAAAAAGTCACAGCACTTCGAGCCGCTTCCGCTTTTTGGATGAGATCGTGCGCGAATTTACAGTTCTTGCGCTTGGCCCGGCAGCATTGGCACGAAACGGACTGGAATAAGGTTATCGCGCTGAGTTCCCGTTTGCGACTTGGTAAGCTTGACAATGTGTTGAGATCCATCGCGCGAGCCGAGCGGGAGGATCATAATGCCGTCATCAGCGAGCTGATCGAGCAACGTCTGCGGCAGCGTTTCGGCCGCGGCAGTTATCATGATGCGGTCGTAAGGCGCCCTGCCTGGCACGCCGGCGAAGCCATCGCCAACGACCAATTCCACATTATCGTAGCCGAGAGACCTCAGACGCTCGCGCGCATGATCGGCGAGCGTCCGGTACCGTTCGATGCTCACCACCTCGCGCGCAAGCCGCGACAGCACCGCGGCCTGATAGCCAGAGCCGGTCCCTACCTCGAGAACGCGATGGTGTGGCAACACCGCCAGCTGTTCGCTCATGTAGGCCACCACATAGGGCTGGCTGATCGTCTGGCCGCAGGCGATCGGCAATGCCTGATCCGCGTAGGCGCTGTCCGCGTAGTCAGTCTCAACAAAGCGCTCGCGCGGCACTTCGTCCATCGCGCGCAGCACGGCCTGGTCGACGATCCCCCGCCGGCGCAACGTCAACAGGAATTCCATGCGGTCGACGTCCTGTTGATTGCGCGATGTTTTTGACACGTCTTCGCCCCTTTCCGGGCACTATTAGCATGTTTGCTGGCAACTGAGGTAAGCTGCCGCCGGCGGCGTGAGTGCGGACCAGTATTGGAACTTCGCACCCGTCATCGAGTTGTAGGCCCGGGAGACACCCAATGACAATTTCCTCGCCAACGCCACGCGTGCTTGTGGTCGAGGATGAATATTTGATCCGCATGTTGCTCGAAGACATGCTGGACGAGCTCGGCTACGGCGTTGCCGCTGCCGTCGGCACGATTTCGGAGGCGCGTCAACTCGCCACCAGCGGCGAGTTCAATGCCGCCATCCTCGACGTCAATCTTGACGGCGAAGAGATTTATCCGGTTGCCGATATTCTGGCAGAGCGCGGCTTGCCATTTGTTTTTGTCACCGGCTACGGCGAGCGCAGCTTGCCCGAGCCCTATCGCGGCCGCCCCGCCCTGCAGAAGCCGTTTCAATCCGAACAACTCAAAAACACGCTTGCCGGACTGCTCGGCTAGTCGAACATCTCCGCCAGCTTGGTCATGAATGGCTCGTCGGTGAGGTCGAGCCGGAGCGGCGTCACCGCGATGCGCTTTTCCGTCAGCGCGGCGAGATCGCTGCCCGGAGCCGCGCCCGCAACTCCGCCGCGCTCGAACGCAATCCAGTAGTAGGGATTGCCGCGCCCGTCGTGGCGGGCATCGATGCGCAGCAATTCCTGGTCGCGCTTGCCCTGCGTAGTGATGGCAACGCCGGCAACTTCGTCCGGCAAGCAGTCGGGAAAATTGATGTTGACGAGCACGTCGCGTGGCATTCCCGTCTTGAGCACGCGTTTGATCAGACCGGGAGCAAATTTGATCGCGGTCTCCCAATAAGGATGATGCTTGGTGGTGAACGCATAGGCCTGCGAAAGCGCAAAAGACGGAATGCCCAGCACTGCACCTTCCATGGCGCCGGCGACGGTACCGGAATAGGTGACGTCCTCCGCGCAATTGCGGCCGCGATTGACGCCGGAGAGCACGAGATCCGGCTTCTCCTTCATCAGATGCCGCACGCCCATGATCACACAGTCAGTCGGCGTTCCCTTGACCGCAAAATACCGGTCGCCGACCTCGCGCATGCGCAACGGATCGTTCAGCGAGAGCGAATGCGAAACGCCCGACTGATCGGATTCCGGTGCGACGATCCACACTTCGCTGCCAAGCGCGTGTGCGATCTTTTCGCAGGCAACCAGTCCCGGCGAATGAATGCCGTCGTCATTGGTGATGAGGATACGCATGACACCTTTCGTGTCCCGGGCGCAGCGCAGCATGAAATGATGCGCTGCAGACCCGGGACCGTTTCAAATTCCAACTCCGTAACGGTCCCGGATCAGCGGTGCACCGCTTTGCGCTGCACCGCGTCCGGGACACAAATCTTCAGCTCCGCTCTATCACCTTCAGCCCACCCATATAAGGCGCAAGCGCCGATGGCACCGCGATCGCGCCGTTCTCCTGCTGATAGGTTTCCATCACCGCGATCAGTGCGCGGCCGACGGCAACGCCGGAGCCATTAAGGGTATGCACGTGCCTCACGCCGTCCTTGGCGCGGTAGCGCGCATTCATGCGGCGCGCCTGGAACTCGCCGCAGTTCGAGCAGGAGGAAATTTCGCGATAGGCATTCTGGCCCGGCAGCCAAACCTCAATATCGTAGGTTTTCTGCGCGGCGAATCCCATGTCACCGGTGCAGAGGGTGACTACGCGATAGTGAAGCTCGAGTTTGTTCAGCACTTCCTCGGCGCAGGCCAGCATGCGCTCATGCTCTTCCCTGGATTTTTCCGGCGTGGTGATGGAGACGAGCTCGACCTTGGTGAACTGGTGCTGGCGGATCATCCCGCGCGTGTCCTTGCCCGCGGCGCCCGCTTCCGCGCGAAAGCACGGCGTGCAGGCAGTCAATCGCATGGGAAGCTGAGCTTCCTCGACGATCGATTCACGTACCAGATTGGTCAGCGGCACTTCGGCGGTGGGGATGAGCCACAAATCGTTTGTCGTTCTAAATTGATCGTCGGCGAATTTCGGTAGCTGTGCAGTTCCAAACATAACGTCGTCGCGCACGAGAACCGGCGGATTCACTTCGGTGTATCCATGCTCCCTGCTCGTATGCACATCGAGCATGAACTGGCCAAGAGCACGTTCGAGCCGCGCCAACCCCTTCTGCAAAACGAAAAAGCGCGCGCCGGATAATTTGGCGGCGA
>Ga0187773_10001153_pt1 | contig 10642 bp, 11 predicted proteins | sample 0216_BV02_MP05_1_FD_133133 | JGI IMG/M metagenome (GOLD analysis project Ga0187773, IMG submission 133133) | Tropical peat soil microbial communities from peatlands in Department of Meta, Colombia - 0216_BV02_MP05_10_MG | ecosystem: Environmental > Terrestrial > Soil > Wetlands > Peat | place...
GGCGCGCGCCGGAATCTCGGCCGGCTCGGGTTCCCACAGCAACTCGAAGGCGATATTTCCGCAGTGGCAGCTTCCGGAGATGAGCAAGAACGCTCCCTGTGCGTACGGTGCGACGCCTAACGTGTAATGGTGTGCATTCCTGCCTGTTTAACACGGTCGGGGTCTGAATGCCGGGTGCTATTCCCGTTTGAAACCACGGGCTTGCTGCTTCGCATTTGCGTCTCGACTTTGCTTAACGGGCAGAATTCGGGCAACTCGTTGATTCGCAAGTGTAAGCTCGCGAGGCCGCGAAACCCATCGGGTAAACCCGACATCGCCTGTCGGGTCATTTCCCTGCCCGCGGGTTTCCGCCCCGGCTCAGTCGAGCGCGGCTGCGCTCCCGGGCGCCGGCGCCGTCTTCGCCGGCGAGCGCAGCAGCGCGATGAGCGGCACGGCCGCGAGGGCGACCCACATCATCAGCCGGAAGTCCTGCAGGTAGGCGAGCAGGGCCGCCTGGCGCGTGGCTTCCGCGTTGAGCACGGCGAGGCCCTGGGGCGTGGCGAGATCGTAGACGCCCTGCTCTGCCGCGTAGCGCAGCGGGAGGCTGAAGGGGTTGAGGTAGCCGGCGAGCGCGGCGTGGTTGGCCTGCGTCCGCTGGGCGAGGTAAGTGATCACGACCGAGATGCCAATGCTGCTGCCGATGTTGCGCATCAGGCTGAAGAGGGCGGTGCCTTCGTTGCGGTAGCGCGGCGCGAGCGTGGCGAAGGTGATGGTGGAGAGCGGGACGAAGACGAAACCCAGCCCGAGCCCCTGGGTGACCCCGGTGCGCACGATGTCCCAGGCGGTGATGTCGGTGGTAAACCGCGTCATCTCCCAAAGCGAGAGCGAAGTCAGCGCCAGGCCGAGTAGGATTTTGTAGCGCGCATCCACCCGCCCGGAGAGGCGGCCGACCACCATCATGGCGGCCATGGTGCCGACGCCGCGTGGCGCGAGCAGGTAGCCCACGTCGATGACGGGATAGCCGATCAGGTTGTGCAGGAACGGGGGGAGCAGCGCGAGCGTCGCGAGCAGGATCACGCCGACCAAAAAGATGAAGAGGAGGCCGACGCTGAAATTACGGTCGGCGAACAGGCCCGGCTCGATGAACGGGTGCTCGTGGGTGAACATGTGCGCGACGAAGAGGTAAAGGAACAGGCCGGCGAGCATCGCCTCGACCGTCACCTCGGCGCTCGCGAACCAGTCGAGCGACTCGCCGCGGTCGAGCATCATCTGCAGCGCCCCGATGCCGAGGCTGAGGAACGCGAAGCCGAGCAGGTCGAAGCGCCGCGAGCGGTCGATCGGGGTCTCGCGCACGTAGGCCGCCAGGCCCAGCCAGGCGAGCAGCCCGACCGGCAGGTTGATGTAGAACACCCAGCGCCAGTTGAAGTGCTCGGTCAGCCAGCCGCCGAGCGTGGGGCCGAGGATCGGTCCGACCATCACGCCGACGCCCCAGAGCGCCATCGCGGACCCATGCTGCTCGCGCGGATGGCTGTCGAGCAGCACCGATTGCGACATGGGCACGAGGCTCGCGCCGAACACGCCCTGCAGCAGGCGGAAGAACACGATCTGCGTCAGGTTCTGCGCCGCGCCGCAGAGCATGGACGCGACCGTGAATCCCGCCACCGACCACATGAAGATGCGCTTGCGGCCGTAGCGCGCGGCGAGAAAGCCGGTGAGCGGGGTGAAGATCGCCGCCGCCACAATGTACGAGGTGAGTACCCAGGCGATCTGGTCCTGGGTCGCGCCCATGGTGCCCTGCATGTGCGGCAGCGCGACGTTGGCGATGGTCGTGTCCACCGCCTGCATGATCGTCGCCAGCATCACCGAGACGGTGATGAAGCCGCGGTGGCTCGCGTCCGTGCTCAGAGGGCGGCGCCCAGGATGCGGCGGCGGTGGCCGGTATCGATCTCGACCGTGGCGCTCAGGCCGGCACGCAGCTGCGGCAGGCCGGGCTCGGCGTCCAGCCTGATTCGCAGCGGCAGGCGCTGGGTGATCTTCACCCAGTTGCCGGTCGCGTTCTGCGGCGGGATGACCGAGAACTCGGCGCCGGTCGCCGGGCTGAGGCTCTCGACGGTTCCGGTCCAGACCGCCCCGGGGTAGGTATCGATGCGGATCGACGCCGGCTGCCCCGGGTGCACGTGCGTCAGGTCGGTCTCGGTGAAATTGGCCTCGACCCAGAGATTCCCGCTCACCACGAGCGCCAGCATCGTTGCACCTGCCGCGGCGTACTGGCCGGGCTTCGGCGGTTTGCTCACCGTGCCGGGCAGCGGAGCGCGCACCTCCGTGCGGGCGAGGTCGAGCTTCGCCTGCTCCAGCTCCGCGAGCGCGGCGAGGTAGGCGGGCTGGCGCTCGAGCGGCGTATCGACGCCGCCGGCCAGAGCCTCGCCGATGCGCTTCAGGTCCTGCTCCAGCGCCACGATTTGCTGCGCGGCGAGCTCCGCGCTCTGCCTGGCCTCGTCGAGCTTCGAGGCGGAGATGAAATTCTTCGCCGCGAGGTCGGCTTGGCGCCTCTGGTCCCTGAGCGCGAAATCGTACTTCGTGCGCGCCAGGGCGATCTCGGCCTGCTTCTCACGGTAGCTCGCCTTGAGCGCCGAGACGTCGGCGCGCACCTGCCCGAGCTTCGCCTGCGCCTTCGCCACGGCGACCTGGAAGGGCGCCGGGTTGAGGCGAAAGAGCAGCTGTCCCGTCGGGACGAGCTGGTTTTCCTGTACCGGCACTTCCTGGATCGCCCCAGACACCTCGGCGCTCACCGGGATCTTGTCGGCCTTGACGTAGGCGTCCTCGGTCTCGACGTAGCGGCCGCCCAGGAGATACACGACGAGCACTGCCAGCCCTGCGACGGCAGGGACGACGAGAAGGAGCAGCCCCCGCCAGGCCCGGCGGCTCATGTCAGGTTCTCGCGCATCTTGCGCAGGCCGGCGAGGAGGGTGCCCGCTTCCCTGCCGCTCAGGCCGCGCAGCGCCTTCGCGCGGACCACGGCGGCGACGCGCCCGATTTCCGCAAGCTGCTTCCTTGCGACGGGCCGAAGGAAGAGCTGATAGGCGCGCCCGTCCCCGGGGTGGACGCGCCTCTCGACGAGGCCGCTCCCGTCGAGCTGATCGATGAGACGGGCGAGCGTGATCGGCTGCACCTCCAGGAGCGAGGCGAGTTCCACCTGGCGGATGCCCTCGTGGAGGGACACGTACACCAGCGCTCTCGCCTGGGCGAGCGTGAGCGATCGGGCCTTCAGGCGGCGCGCGAACGCCGCACGCATGAGGCGGGAGACGTCGGCGAGCACGAAGCCCAGGCTGTCGCGCGACAGGCGCAAGGGTCTCTCCAGTTAATAAGCAAAGCTTATTATATTCGAAGCGGCGGCGGGGCCGTCGGTGCCCGGCGCGGGAGCCCGGCCGAGCCGTCCTCGAGCGGCCACAGGGGCCGCCGCTCGATGATGCGCGCGGCGAGGTCCATGAGGAGCGCGCATTCGACGCCGAAGGGGAGGTATCCGGCGTAGCCGAGGATCGGCATCTCGAAGAGCTGGAAGCGCTGCACGTAGGGGACCGCGTAGTGCCACTTGGGGAGGCTGCCCCAGTTCCACATCTCCCAGAAGAATCCGCACACGAGCGCGGCGAGCGCCGGTTGCAGCACGGCCCGCCAGTCGCCGCGCGCGAGCGCGGAGAAGAGCGTTTCGCCCGCGATGAGCTGCTGCAGCCCGGCGAGGACGAGAAGCGGCGCGACCCACAGGAGGGGAAAGGAGAGCTCGGGCCGGAGGCCGATCGTCGCGAGCCCGATCGCGCCCGCCGCGAGGGCGAGCCAGGCGAGCGCTCCGTGGCCGCGCAAGGGCGGCAGCGTCATGGCGTCGAGCCGCGGACTCGCCCGCAGCCACGCCCAGGCGCTCGCGACCGCGGGGAGCACCGTCGAGAAGGGGAGCGTCGCGCGCACCATGTATTCCCAGTCGCTTTCTGCCCTGACGCCGCCGTAGTGCCAGTTGTGCACGAACTGGTTCAGGTACTCGAAAAGCCACCAGAATCCCGCGCTCAAGGGGAAAAGCCAGAGGAACCAGCCGGTGCGGTGCGCGAGGGGGCACCATCCCTGACGCCTGAGAGCGAGCGCGTTCAGGGCGAGGATGGCGCCGAGCCACAACAGGGTGAAGGTCTGCCCGCGCCACGCGGAAGCGAGCGCGCCGCTCCAGGCGAGCGGCCAGGCGAGGGCGATGAGCGCGAGGCCGAGCCAGCCCCACCACGGGAATTTCCCGGCGCTCCTGGCGGCTTGCCCCGGCCGAGCGCGGGCGAGCGCCGCCCAATACAGCGCGAGCGCGCCGAGCGGGGGCAGCGAGAAGAGGACGAACGCGCTCCAGGCGAAGGGCGGCTGCGCGACGAGCGCGGTGCGCGGAGGAAATTGAAGGAAAGCCGCGACCGGCCGGCCCGCGAGGGCGAGCCCGGCGAGGGGCAGGGCCCAGACCGCGAAAACCGCGAGCACCAGGGCGGCGAGCGCGCGGCCTCGCATCACACCGAGCGCTGCGACTTGTCCTTTTCGTTCTGCGCGCGGATCGCCTCGCGCGCCCTCGCCCAGTCGGCGTCGGTCCACTTGAACAGCTCGTTGAACGAGCCGCCGTTCACGAGGTTCGCGCCGCCGTCGATCGCGATCGTCTGGCCGGTGAGGAACTCGGCGCCGTCGGCCATGAGGAAGGCGGCGAGGTTCTGCAGCTCCTGCATTTTCCCGGTGCGCCCCATCGGATTCACCGCCACCGCCTCGTCGCGGAAGTCCCGCCCCGGCGCGAGGCGCTTGCCCGCGCCCTCGGTCGGAAAGATCCCCGGCGCAATGGCGTTCAGGCGTATCCCGTGGCGGCCCCATTCGACGGCGAGCGACTGGGTCATGACGTGCACGCCGGCCTTCGACATCGCCGAGGGGACGACGAAGGGCGAGCCCGACCACACCCAGGTGACGACGATGGAGATCACGCAGCCCTTGTGGCCGCCGGCGATCCAGCGTTTCCCGACCGCGTGCGTCACGTAGAAGCTGCCGTGCAGGACGATGTTGGCGATCGCGTCGAAGCCGCGCGGGGAAAGGTCCTCGGTGCGCGAGATGAAATTTCCGGCGGCGTTGTTCACGAGCCCCGCGAGCGGGCCGCCCTCGTCCCAGATCGCCTGCACCATGGCGTCCACCGCGGCGGGGTCGCGGATGTCGGCGGCGTGGCACTTCACCGAGCCGCCGTGGGCCGACACGAGCTCCTTCGCGGTCTGCTCGAGCACGGCCTTCCTGCGGCCGCAGATGTGGAGCTCGGCGCCGAGCTCGAGATACTTCGCCGCGATCTCGCGCCCCAGGCCCGTGCCGCCGCCGGTGACGAGGATGCGCTTGCCCTTGAGGAGGCCGGGGGCGAACACGTCAGACCGTCAGCACGATCTTGCCGATGTGCGCGCTCGATTCCATCAGCGCGTGCGCCTCGGCGGCTTGCGCGAGCGGGAAGGTCTTGTGGATCACAGCCTTGATCTTCCCCTTTTCGATCAGCGGCCAGACCTTCTCGAGGAGATTACGCGCGATCGCGCCCTTGAACTCGACGGGGCGCGGCCGCAGCCCGGAGCCCGAGATGGTGAGTCGCCGGCGCAGGATCTCCGAGAGGTTGACCGTCGCCTTGGCGCCGCCGAGAAAGGCGATCACAGCGATGCGCCCGTCGTCGGCGAGGCATTTCAGCTCCCGGTCAACGTACTCGCCCCCGACCATGTCGAGGATGACGTTCACGCCCCTGCCCCCGGTGGCCTGCTTCACCACCTCGACGAAGTCTTCGGCCCGGTAGTTGATGGCGCGGTCGGCGCCGAGCTTCACGCAGGCTTCGCATTTCTCCGCGCTCCCCGCGGTGGCGAACACCGTGTTCCCCATCGCCTTCACCATCTGGATCGCGGCGACGCCGATCCCGGAGGATCCTCCCTGCACGAAGAAGGACTCGCCGGGCTTCAATCCCGCGCGGTCGAACACGTTGGTCCACACCGTGAAGAAGGTCTCGGGCAGCGACGCCGCTTCGACCGGGGTCATGCCCTTCGGGATCGGCAGGCACTGCGGAGCGGGCGCGGCGCAGTATTCGGCGTAGCCGCCCCCCGCGACGAGCGCGGTAACCCGGTCGCCGACGCGCCGGCCCTTGACCCCGTCGCCGAGGGCGACGATCTCGCCGGCGAGCTCCAGGCCCGGGATGTCGGAAGCGCCGGGCGGCGGCGGGTAATGGCCGGCGCGCTGCATGGTGTCCGGGCGGTTCACGCCCGCGGCGGCGACCTTGATCAATACCTCGCCCGTCTTGGGCTGCGGCACGGGGCGCGTGCCGATCTTCAGCACCTCCGGTTTCCCCGGCTGGGTGATCTCGACCGCGCGCATGGTGGTGGGAAGGGTCATCGGTGTCTTTTCGATTAGGCGTGGCCGGGGCTGGCGGCGAATCTTATCGCAATAGCGTGCGGCGCCGCTTCCGGACGGTGCCCTCGCCGTGAGGCCGCAAGCGGCCGAGCTACGGGTACCCGGCGCAGCAGCCTCGGTCAGATTGAAGCTCTCGGCTGCTGCGCCACCCGTCACGCGCGACGCGGCCCAACGGCGCTTGCCCCGTCCGGGAACGGCGCCCCGCCCGAGAGAGCACTACCCCCAGACGCTTTTGGACACGTCCAGCACCAGCCCGAGCTTTTTCCACTGATCGTCCTCGGTGAGCACGTTCCCGTGGTGGGTGCTCGAGAACCCGCACTGGGGCGACAGGCACAGGTTCTCCAGCGGCACGTACTTCGCCGCTTCGTCGATGCGGCGCTTCAGGTCGTCCTTCTTCTCGAGCTCCGGAACCTTCGAGCTCACCAGGCCGAGTACCACGATCTTCCCCTTGGGGACGTGACGCAGCGGCTCGAAGCCGCCGGCGCGGGCGGTGTCGTACTCGAGGAAGAAGGCGTCCACGTCGAGCGTCTTGAAGACGGTCTCCGCGACGAAATCGTAGCCGCCGCTCGCGAGCCAGGTGCTCTTGAAGTTTCCGCGGCAGGTGTGGATCGCCACCGCCATGTCGTCGGGCACGTCGCGGATCGCCGCGTTCACGGCCTGCGCGTACATGAGGTTGTCCCTCTTCGGGTCGTCGCCGAGCTTCTTGAACTGCTCCTGCACCTTCGGGTCGCCCATCATGGCGATGGTGGTGTCGTCGATCTGCAGGTAGCGGCAGCCCGCCTTGTAGAGGTCGGCGATCTCCTCGCGGTAGGCGCGGGTGAGGTCTTCCCAGAACTCGTTCAGATCGGGATAGGTCTTCTTGATCGAGGCGCGGTCGGCGCGGGCGTGCAGCATCGCGGGGGAAGGCATGGTGAACTTGGGTATCTTCTTCGCGACCGACTTCAGGAACTTGAAATGCTCGAGCATCGAGGGCTTGGTGCGCCGGATCTTGCCGGTGACGAGCATGAACGGGGGCTGCTCGTCGGTGCCCTTGAATTTCGCCTCGCCGTAGGCGTCTCCCTTGTCGAGCGTCACGCCGTCGAAGCCGGCGAGGAAGTCGATGTGCCACCAGTCGCGGCGGAACTCGCCGTCGGTGACCGCGTGCATGCCGACCGACTCCTGCTTGGCGACCACCGCGCGGATGTGCTTGTCCTGGAGGGCGCGCAGGGCCTCGGCGCTCATCTCGCCGCGCCGCGCCTTGTCCCGCGCGTCGTGCAGTTCCTGCGGGCGCAAGAGGCTGCCGACTTGGTCGGCGCGGAATGGGGGTGTGTTTCGCTGTGTCATGGGAAGACTCCGGGTAGGGCGATGCGAGGAAACGGAAATCGAATTTCAGGCGAACAGGGACATACTGTCAACCCTATTCTAGTCCCAATCGAAAGTGGGCGCGAAGTGGGACTCATTCCCGGCCGCATCGCCGAGTAGAATAGCGGCGCGCTGCGCAGCCCGACGGAGGAGGGAGCCATGATCCGAAGCACGAGCCGCATCCTGACCACGCATGCGGGGGCTTTGCCGCGCTCCGAAGAGCTGCGCGAGATGATCATCGCGCGCTTCGAGGGCAGGTCCCATGACGCGCAGGCGCTCGGCGCCCGCCTGAGGGCCGAAGTGGCCGAGGTCGTGAAGAGGCAGCTCGAGTGCGGCATCGACAGCGTGAACGACGGCGAGCTCGGCAAGACCAACTTCACCAACTACGTGCGCGAGCGCCTCTCGGGCTTCGAGATGCGCGATTTCCGCCCGGGGATCGATCCCGCGCCGCTCAACATCGCGAGCCGCGATCTGCGCGAGTTTCCGAAGTACTTCGCGAGCGGCAAGGGCGCGCTGACCGGGGCCGCCCTGCGGCGCCGGCACGCGGTGTGCGTCGCGCCGCTGCGCTACGTCGGGCTGGCGTCGCTCAAGGAGGATCTCGAGAACTTCAGGGCGGCGCTCTCCGGCGCGAAGGCCGCCGAGGCCTTCCTGCCGGCGAACACGCCCGGGACGATCGAGCACTGGCTGCGCAACGAACACTATCCGAGCGAGGAGGCGTTCGTCGAGGCTATCGCCGAGGCGATGCGCGAGGAGTACCAGGCGATCGTCGACTCGGGGTTCCTGTTGCAGATCGACGATCCCGACCTGCCCGACGGCTGGCAGATGTACCCCGACATGAGCGTGCGCGACTACCGCAGGTACGCCACGCTGCGGGTGGACGCGATCAACCACGCGCTGCGCGGGATTCCGCGCGAGAAGGTGCGCCTGCACGTGTGCTGGGGGAGCTTCCACGGCCCGCACCGGAACGACATTCCTCTCGAAGACATCATCGACATCATCTTCCGCGTGCGCGCCTCGAGCTACTCGATCGAAGCCTCCAATCCGGTGCACGAGCACGAGTGGCGGGTGTTCGAGAAGGCGAAGCTCCCCGATGGCGCGGTGCTCATCCCCGGCGTGGTCGGGCACGCCTGCGACTTCATCGAGCATCCGGAGCTCGTCGCCGAGCGGCTGGTGAAGTACGCGGGACTCGTCGGCCGCGAGAACGTCATGGGCGGGACGGACTGCGGGCTGGGGCCGCGCGTGGGGAGCCCCGAGATCGCCTGGGCGAAGCTCGGGGCGCTCGCCGAGGGCGCGCGCATCGCCAGCCGGCGCCTGTGGGCGCGGGCGCCGAAGAAGGCAAAGGCGCGCAGGAAACCTGTCTCGGGATCGGCGCGCAGGCGCAAGGCACGGCGCTAGCTCGTGAAATCTCGCGCAGGCCGACCCCATGCGCACGGGGTACGCCGCGATGCGCCTCGGCTGGACCGTTTTCGTGATCCCGTTCCTGTTTGTTTTCTTCGGCACCCTGCTGATGCAGGGAAATCCCCTGTTCATTCTGCTCGACTCGGCGACCGCCGTAGTGGGCGTCTGGCTCGTTTCGGCGGCGGTGATGGGATATGCCCTGCGCCCGCTCGCGGTCGCGTTGCGGCTCTTCTACGGCGCCGCGGGGCTCTTTCTCCTGGTGCCCATCGAGGCGCTCGAGCTCGGGCGCTGGGTCAATATCGCGGGAGCATGCATGGCCGCGGCGCTGTTCTTCTGGGAGCGCCATCTGCGCCGGGCCCTGGGCGCATTCGGGAAATAGACCTGCGGCCGCCCGCGAGCCGTTGCGGCCGCGCCCCCGCCAAACTAGACTTCAAGCGATGCGCAAGGGAACCTACGTCAAGATCGTCCGACTAGTGAAACGGCGCTCGGACCTGACGCCGGCCCAGTTCAAGGAATACTGGCTGACGCGGCACGCGATCCACGAGCGGCGCGCGATCGAGACGACCCCGCTGCAGAAGGTCGTGGCGAGCGTTGCGACCGGCGAGGTCGCGCTGGGCGGGACGGTTCCCCCCTTCGACGGCATGGTGGCGCTCTACTTCAGGAGCATCGAGGAGGCCCGCGCGACCTTTCTGGGGCCCGCGGCCGCCGCCATGCGCGAGGACGCGAAGAACTTCGTCGAGCTCGACCCGATCCCGCCGCAGATCTTCGGCGACGAATACCTGATGTCGGAGAAGAAGGACGCGGCCGCCGCGATGAAGGCGGCCGGGCAGCTCAAGATCATCCGCACGGTGTACCGGCGCCGCGACCTCGCCCACGCGCAATTCAGGGACTACTGGCTGAAGGAGCACTCGAAGCTCGAGGACAAGGTGATCGAGACCACCGGCGTGCAGCGCATCGTGGCGACCTTCGCCGTTCCCCAATACCGCGAGGACCCGGATTTCGACGGAATGGTGGAGCTCTATTTCAGCCGAGTCGAGGACATCCGCGAGATGTTCGCCGGGCCGGTGCCGGCGATGATGCGCCGGGACGAGGAGAATTTCGTGCAGATGGACGCCCCGGCTGTGCGGCTGGTGGCCGAGGAATACCTGATCGGGGAGAAGGCGGCATGAGCAGGGAGCGGGGGCCCCATCCGTGGGGATGCGACCGACCGCGATTGCCGCCGGCCGCCGACGGAGCGGCGCGTACCCTGGCAGGACGGTAGAGGAGGCGACATGATCCAGGAAAAAGACGTCCAGGTCCCGGTGCGCGACGGCGTGAAGATCGGCGTGCGCATTTACCGTCCGGAGGGGAGCGGCCCGTTTCCGGCGCTCTTCGCGGCCTCGCCCTATCACCGATCACCGACGGCCTCTTCTTCCACGTGTACCGCCCGGACAAGATCGGCACCGACACGATCCATCACGACGCGGAGCACCCGTCGCAGCTGATACTGCCGGTGCTGGACGTCAAGTGA
>Ga0187773_10001154_pt1 | contig 10635 bp, 10 predicted proteins | sample 0216_BV02_MP05_1_FD_133133 | JGI IMG/M metagenome (GOLD analysis project Ga0187773, IMG submission 133133) | Tropical peat soil microbial communities from peatlands in Department of Meta, Colombia - 0216_BV02_MP05_10_MG | ecosystem: Environmental > Terrestrial > Soil > Wetlands > Peat | place...
GCGACCTGACGAGGGTGGCCAGACGTTACGGCCTAGCCGTCACCGAGACAGGGCTCTTCACGTTCTTTTCGCCCCCTTCTGCACTGGGGAACAGCCGAGACCTCCTCACCGCTGCCTTTGCCCTCACGCCGGCGCACCCGATCGCACCTGAGTCCCATGAGGTGGGAGGGAACTTTGTCCTCATCCAGCTCCGGTCCCGAGAACCTGCCTCAGAGGAGAAGCTCCAGAACGAGAGAGAGGCTCTCACCGAGCGCCTCCTTCGGGTCAAGCAGGAGCTCGCCTTCCAGCGCTGCATGACATCTCTCCGCCAACAGTCGGAGATCAAGGTGCTTCAGAGGCTGTGAACGCGGTCAGTAGTCCGTTGGCGGGGGCCCCCCAGGCCTTCCCGAGCACTGACGCTAAACGTAAGCATTCTCTTTTCGGCGCGTCACCCCGTCTCTGGGTCACCGCCTCCCCGTGTCGTCACGTCGCCGGGTCTTACGGCGTGAGCTAGGTCGAGGAGCTCTCGCCACACCGCCTCCACCTGGGCTCGGGTTTCCTCCAGGCGGCCGCTGTTGTCGATCACGTAGTCTCCGAACGCGAGCTTCTCCCTGAGAGGCATCTGAGCTTCCAGCGCCTGGCTGGCCTCTTCCAGCGAGAGACCATCTCGTTCCATGAGCCTGGCGAGCTGAATCGCCTCCCTGATGAAAACCACTACCACCCGGTCGAAGCCCTTAACGGCCCCCACCTCCACCAGGAGAGGTACATCCACCAGGAGCACGGAATCCGGCTCCCGCGATCCCATGTCCTCAAGCCAGGCCTTGACCGCGTGCATCACCTCCGGGTGCACGATCTCATTCAGTTGTCGGCGCCTCTCGGGGTGGCGAAAGACAAGGCTTCGCAAGAGGCGACGGTCGAGGCTCCCATCCGGATGAAAAAAATCCGTACCAAAGGCCCGACGTAGTCTGACCCAGGCGGGACGCCCAGGCTGTACCGCTTCCCGGGCAAGTACATCCGTCTCCAGAACTTTGGCTCCAAGCCCCGAGAACATGGCACACACCGTGCTCTTGCCGGAGGCGATTCCGCCTGTAAGACCGACCTTGACCATTAGCTCCTCGAGGTGCTCTGGTTCGTTGCCATCTTGATCTAATGCTGCGGCTTGCCTTGCTCACATGCCGGCACGACCCGGTGACACGGACACGCGCGGCGAGGCGACATCACATCGATCACCGCGTCGCCGTGTGGTTGTTTCCCCGCGTCCCCGTCTCTCCGTGTCATGGCGAAGCGTTGCCTCAGCTCACTCCGAGCCATAGCTTGCCAGAAAATCCAGCAGAGATCCCATATCCTCGGGGAGCGGTGCAGTGAGACGAAGGATCTCGCTGCGTGTGGGATGCTGGACGGCTACCGTGCTGGCATGAAGCATCTGTCTCTCGATCCTGCCCAGACGGGCGCGCACGAGAGGGTTCTGGATGACGGTAACTCTCCTTTTTCCGCCATAAGGACGATCACCCACGACGGGGCGATGGATATGGGCCAGGTGCACCCGAATCTGATGGGTCCTCCCGGTCCTGATGACCACCTTGAGGAGCGATAGCTCGCCGAGAGCCCTTTCCACCCACCACTGGGTGAGCGCCTCACGTCCACCCGCCACAACCCCCATCTTCGTTCGATTCTTGGAATGCCGCTCCATGGGAGCGTCGATGGCACCGGAACCGCCCGGCATCAGCCCGTACACCAGGGCGTGGTATTCCTTGTAGACCAAGCGTTCCTTGAACTGGCGAGTCAGGTGGCGGTAGGCCTCATCGGTCTTAGCAACCACAATGATGCCGCTCGTATTCTTGTCCAGCCGGTGGACGATACCGGGGCGGAGCGGCCCTCCCAGACTTGCCAGCCTGTCGCAGTGATAGAGGAGTCCGTGCACCAGTGTCCCCTCCCGGTGCCCAGCGGCGGGATGGACCACGAGCCCTGCCGACTTGTTCACCGCGATCACTTGATCATCTTCGAAAAGGATGTCCAGGGGCAGAGATTCGGGGATGAGTTCGGCAGGTGGGGGAGGCGGAAGGGAGATATGGACCTCTTCTCCCGGCCGGAGGCGGTAGCCCGCCCTCTGGTGTTCGCCATCGACCCTAATGCGACCGTCGTCGATGAGCCGCTGGACCTGGTTGCGCGAGAGTCCCAAAGGCGCGCGGCTCACGAAGACGTCGAGCCGGATAGCAGTGTCCTGTGTCGTGACCTCGAAACGGTGCTGGATCACAGTCTCTTGAGAAACCGACATGGTGACGCGGGAACATCGCGACGCGGCGAAGGGGAGACACGGAGATGGAGATGAATCGAAGGATTGTGGCGTTAGCCTGCTCCAACCCTGAGTCGGGGACCAACCATTGACCCCGCGACACCCTCTCTTTCCCGGTCCGCTCCCTATTGGCGGCGCTGGTGGGCATCTTCCTTCAAAGTGGTGAAAATCATGCGTCCCGCGGTGGTCTGCAGGATACTGGTAACCGCCGCTTCCACATCTTGACCAAGATACCTGCTGGCGTTCTCCACCACTACCATGGTGCCGTCATCCAGGTAGGCTACACCCTGGCCCTGTTCCTTTCCCTCCCGCATGATGTGCAGATGCAACACTTCACCGGGGAGCACCATCGGTTTGAGGGCATTGGCAAGTTGGTTCATGTTGAGAACGGGTACACCCTGAAGTTGGGCCACTTTGTTTAGGTTGAAGTCATTCGTTACGATCTTGCCGTGGAACTCTCGGGCAAGAGCGATGAGCTTGCTGTCAACATCATGGATCCTGGGAAAGTCCTGGTCCACCACCTTGATCTCGACCCTGCCGTCCTTCCGCATCCTATTGAGAATGTCCAGACCGCGCCTCCCCCTCGCCCGCTTAAGGTTATCGCCCGAGTCAGCGATGTGCTGAAGTTCTTGGAGAACAAACTGGGGGACGAGGAGCGGCCCCTCCAAGAAACCCGTTTCGCAGATATCGGCGATACGACCGTCGATGATCGCGCTCGTGTCAAGAATCTTCTCGCTGCCCCTTCTCCCTGTACCCTTGCTGAGGATAGGCCATCCGGGCCACCGGAACTCCTCCACCTTCTTGCCACCCAACACGAGACCGATATACCCGAAGATGCAGCTCAGGATCACCGAGATGGATATTCGAATGGCACTGTTTTGGAGCGCGCTGAAGGCATACCCGAGCAATTGCGCAATGATCAACCCGGAGACAAGTCCGAGAGTGCTGCCGAAGATCACCTTGAGAGGTAATCTCTTGATTAGTTTTTCTATGGATAATGCGAAGAGTGCAAAGATAAAGCCGGTGAAAGCCCCCACCCATTTGACCCAGGTACCCAACGTATCGAACGCCGGCAGTTGCGTGGCCACTAAGTAGCCACTGACCGAACAGATCGCAACGAGCAACAATCGAAGGATCGTCTGTGCCACGTTCATACCTCCCTCACCTCCTTTCTGCCCCGAGATGCAGTAAGTAGCCGATGCGAACATCCTCCCGCCGGTTCAGGCCTCACGCGGCCGCGCGGAAAGAGGCCAGATCCGTAGCGCTCCGCTCCGAAAAGGCGCCGCCCTCGAGACGCGCGTCCTCCCTCCCTTGCGCCCCCTGTCTCAGTTCGTCTGCGATCCGCAAAGGCAGGAGGAGAGCGACGCCCCTTCCTCGAAGATCACGGGACCCACGGCTGAACACAGGAGCAGGTAGGGAAGCGCGCTCCCATCATCCGGTAAAGATGCCGAGGATGTCCCTTTCCACCTGACCTTTGTCCATATGTTTGGCGATGGATATTTCTTTGACGAGGAGATTGCGGGCCGTGTCCAACATCTTTCTCTCGCCAAAGGAAAGCTCTTTATCCTCACGCAGGGTGCAGAGGTCGCGGAGCACTTCCGCCAGGTCGAACAGCGAGCCCGTCTTGATCTTGTCCATGTACTCGCGGTAGCGTCGATTCCAATTCTGGTTTTCCGCTATCACGCCTTTCGCTCTCAGGATGTCAAGAACCTTCGGAATCTCTCCCTCGTCGATCACCTGTCGCAATCCAACACTACCGACGTTCTGAAGCGGTATCATGATCGTCATGTTGCTGTCCAAAATCTTCAGAATATAGAATTCCTGTTTCGTCCCGGAAATGTCCCTGCTCTCGATCGATTCGATTACCCCAACCCCATGTGCCGGGTACACGGCTAAGTCCCCGATTTTGAACATGACCGCCTTCCTCCTCACGGAGTGCCAACCGCCGATCTCATCGTGACGACCGATCTCCCCCTGGCGGGTGGGAGGATTCCCTCGGCAAAGCCTCAATCTCACGGATGGTACACCGGGTCACTCCTCGTCGGACCGAAAGTTCCTGCCCCTTTCTCTTGTCGTTCGAAGTAAGTGACGAGATGTCCAGCGTTCTGGTCAAAAGGTCGTCTTGGACACACTTCCCCCAAGATAACAATAAAGTATATCACGTATGGTCATCCCTTTAAAGGCAATTTTGTCTCGCACAACTGGGCGCCTTCTCCTCCAGGAGAAGTCCAGGCGCGAACCCCGAAGAGGGCATGACTCTCCTTCCGAGGCCGATCACGTTCGCCCTTCCATGCCCGGCGCCAGATCGTTCTGCGGCGAAAATGTTCAGGTGAGTGGTGGGGAAGTGTGCTTGGCGTTTACCGTGGCCATGGCCCTGTCGAGACCATGGGCAACGATAGCGATTACGGCCGCGGCGGCCGTGCTCACGACTTCGGGAACCTCGACCCCTTGATCTTCGTACCAAGGGTCCAACACGTACCGCTCAGGAGACTCGCCGAAGCGCGGCCTGCTGATTCCAACCTTGACCCTCACGTAGCCAACGGTCGCCAGCGCCTCATGGATGGAGTGGACGCCACGGTGCCCGCCGCTCCCACCCCCGGGAACGATACGTATCCGCCCGAACTCCAGGTCCAGGTCGTCGTGAACGACCACGAGATCCTCGGGAGAGAGCTGGAAGTAGTCCATGAGGGCCGCCACCGCTTCCCCGCTTCGATTCATGAAGGTCTGAGGTTTGACCAACATCACCGGGTGACCGGCGATAGCACCTCGACCCCATAGGCTTTGCGCTCTTCTCCTCGCGACCTCGATCCCGTGCTCTTCGGCAACCTGGTCCACAACCAGGAAGCCCAAGTTGTGGCGCGTCAACCGGTAGGCTTCCCCAGGATTTCCAAGCCCGACTACCAGATGCACTGGCGCACTCCGTGGGCCGGCCTACACCGGAACTGCTATGTTTCCTGCTCCTCTGTCTCCGCAGCCGCCCCCTCCTCCGCCATCTCCTCTCCTTCCACCACGGCCTCAGGCTTCTCTTCCACCTTCTTGGGTGCGAGGACGGTGGCGATGGTAAGCCGTGGGTCGGCCAGCAGTTCAACACCCTCTGGAGCCCTGAGATCGGAGACGTGCAGCGAATGCCCGATGGTAAGAGAGCTCACATCCAGATCCAATGCCTCGGGGATCCTATCGGGCAGGCAGGCAATTTCGACCGTCCTCAGCACCTGCTGGAGCATACCTCCCGTTGCCGCGCTCACCCCGATCGGCTCACCGACAAGATTGACGGGAACCTCCACGGTAATCTGCCGGTCCATGGATATGCCAAGGAAATCCACATGCAGGATGTCCCGCTTCACCGGGTCCACCTGAATCTCTCGGATCATGGCCCGGTGACCCTGCACTGACTCGCCGTCGGCGACGGTGAGATCAATGAGGATATTCTCAGCCGAGGCGGTACCGATTGCCCCTGCTAGATCGTGCGGCCTGACCGTGAGGGGCACGCTCTCGAGGTCGCGACCATAGAGCACCGCGGGGATCAGAGACTGATGCCGGAGAGCGCGAGCTGCGCCCTTTCCCAGGTTCTTCCTCACTTGCGCCGTAAGTGCCACTGTGTGCATAAATCCTCCCTCACTCTTTCGGACTCTCAGGGATAAGACGGCGATGGGAGGCGCCCCTTATGCACGCCTCCCACTTCCATCCCCTGTTTCGTATCTATCCCCGCCTGATGGTCATCAGTTCATCTCAGACAAAAAGCGAACTCACCGAATCGTTCAGGTGGGTGCGCTTGATCGCCTCGCCGAGAAGACCGGCCACTGAGAGCACCTCGATCTTCTTGCAGGCTTTGGCCTCCGGCTTCAACGGGACACTGTCGGTGACGATAAGGTTGTCGATGGAGGAGTTCTCGATGCGCTCCACCGCCCGGCCGGAAAGCACCGCGTGGGTGCAGCAGGCGTTGACCGAGGCAGCCCCATCCTCGCTGAGCGCCGTTGCTGCTTCCGTGAGCGTTCCACCCGTATCCACCATATCGTCGAGGATGATTGTGGGCCTCCCCCGCACGTCCCCCACAACCTGCATCGCCTTCGCCAGCCCGCCTTTCTCACGCCGCTTGTCGATGATCGCCAAAGAAGCATCCAGCCGCTTGGCAAAGGCGCGAGCCCTTTCCACTCCGCCGGCGTCCGGCGATACAATGACCAGGTTGTTCTTGAAATGCTCGCGGATGTAGCCGAGCATCACCGGAGCTGCGAAAAGATTATCCACGGGGATATTGAAAAACCCCTGGATCTGATTGGCGTGCAGGTCGAGAGAGATGACCCGATGCCCTCCGGCCACCGTGATGAGATCGGCCACCAGCTTGGCACTGATGGGGACCCTTGGGGCCACCTTCCGGTCTTGCCGAGCGTACCCGTAGTAGGGAAGCACGACGTTGATCCGCCACGCCGAGGCCCGTTTGAGGGCATCGATGATGATAAGAAGCTCCATCAGGTTGTGGTTCACCGGGGTGCTCGTTGACTGGAGGACGAAAACGTCCCTTCCCCGTACATTTTCTCCGATTTCGACCATGATCTCCCCGTCGGCGAAGGTGGAGACCAGGGCCTTTCCCAGAGGGATCTGGAGATGATCACAAACCTTCACCGCCAGGTCCCGATTCGAGTTACCAGAAAAGAGCTTGAGCCGGTCGAGGATCATGGCCTTCCCACCATCGGACGACGCAAGGTTTCCGAATCCCAAGTCGAGCGATCTATTGGGATCACCAGTCTGATTTGCTTTCTCCCATCAAAGTCCCCCCTTTGCTAGAGGGGAGTAACCAATTTCTCGGTCTGAGCAATATCTTCGCTCATGGTCCGCGCCACAAACAGGACAACGCCCGGGCGCCGGCCCACCTGGTCGCGGGCTGCATAAGCCTCGGCTTCCGAGGCGAAAAGACCGACCAGCGTGGGACCACTGCCGGACATGGGCGCCGCCCGGGCTCCGGCTGCCAACAACGCTCGCCTGATTTCTCCGAGTTGCGGGAAATGGCTGAAAAGCAGCGGCTCAAAGTCGTTGACCAGGATAGGCAGCAGATCATCTAAGGTCAAGGGCTCTCCGTCAAAGAGCCGCTCGCGGTAAGCAGTCGCATCCCCTGCCGGAATCCTTACAGGATTTTTTATGCTAGAAGCATTTGCGCCGGTTGTCAACGTCAAATGCTCGTACGCCCACCGCGTGGATACCTGGAAACCCGGGTATGCCAGGAGCGTCCACACCTCCGGGACACCAGCACGCGCCATGAGCCGATCGCCGATTCCTTCCGCGACGGCCGCACATCCCAGAAGAAAGAAAGGTACGTCCGCGCCGAGGCTGACCGCGAGCCGGTGCAGGTCTCGACCCCGAAGGGGACGGCCCAGGAGTTCGTTCACCCCTCGCAGCGTCGCCGCCCCGTCGCTGCTCCCGCCACCCAGACCCGCTCCGACCGGGATGCCCTTTCTCAGCTCCAATCGGACCCCCGCGCTGCTCCGGCATTCGTTCAAAACCAGGCGAGCGGCTCGGTAGACCAGGTTCCCGTTATCCGTTGGGAGGTCACTATCCGGGCACCTCAGGTCTACCCCGCTCTTGCCGGACTCCAAAAGCACCACGTCGTAGAGCCCTACCGGGACCATAAGGGACAGGATGTCATGGTAGCCGTCGGCACGCCGGCCCAGGACCCGGAGTCCGAGATTGATCTTGGCCGGGGCGCGGAGGGTGATCGGCGGAGCGCTAGCGTGCTTTCTGAACATAGCGCAGCCGGAGGTCGTAGAGGATGTGCCTGACGAGGTTCTCCTCATCCTTGGTGAGGTTTCCCCGAGTCTTCTCCTCCAGGAGCGCAATGAGGTCTATGGTCTGCTTTGCCAGGGGCAGATCCATCTCGCTCTTGCCGGTGGCGGGCTCCGGGTAGTCCCCCAGGTGGACCAATGCCGAGGTGTTGAGGGAAAAGATAAAGGTGGCGAAGGTGATCTCCGGAAGGAGAGCCTCACCGGCAGCTTCCGGTCGAGTCGCTTGCGCCCTGGTGTCAGCCTGTTCGCCCTTCGTTTCAGGCCTTGCTTTCTCCTTGCCCTCGCCCTCCTCCGCAAACCGGCGACGATCCTTGATCACGAAGCCCTTGCCTTCAGTCTCCTCGTCAGCCATGGTTCGATCACCTCAGTTCTTGGTAAGGTACCTCGGGTCGATTCTGAACGCCTTGCCCCCACCGCTCCGGTCGTTCGGGCGACACGGAACGGAGACGCATCGTCCCTTCATAGCTCCAATCTTTGTACATAGAGCACATTCTCCAGCCCGAGCAGCTCCCGCTGCACCTCCGCGGGGACGGGGGTGTCGGTCCGAAGAAGAATGATGTTTTGTCCTGACTCCATCACCTGGCCCACGTCCATGGTGGCGATGTTGATGCGATGTCGCCCGAGGCAGGTGCCGATGGCGCCGATCGTGCCGGGCTTGTCATAATTATAAATGAGGAGGAGGTGACCCTCCAGAACCGACTCCACGCGAAAATCGTTGATCCGGACGAGGCGTGGGTCCCTCCTCCCGAAAATGGTCCCGGAGACGGTATTCTCAAGATCCGTCGTCGTCAATCGCACCGTGATGAGGTTGGTGAAGTCTTCCGCCTCGCTCCGTTTCGACTCTTTGACCTTTATATGCCGCTCCTTGGCCAGGATCGGCGCGTTGACAAAATTGACCTCGTCGCCCAGGATGGGGGTGAAGATCCCCTTCAGGAGCGAGATGGTAAGGGGCGTCGTATCGTACTTAGTCACGTCGCCGATATACTCCACCGCAAGCTCTTGGAGCCCGCCCCGGGTCATCTGGACTACCATGCTCCCGAGTTTCTCCCCCAAGGTCAGGTAGGGACGGAGGGTGGCGAGAGTCTCGCCGTCCACGGCGGGGAAATTCACGGCATTCCGGATGGTGCCGGTCCGCAGGAAATCCACGATCTGGTCGGCGACAGCCGTCGCCACGTTCTCCTGAGCCTCATCGGTTGCTGCCCCGAGATGGGGGGTCGCGATGACATTCTCCAGGTCGAGGAGGGGGTTGTCACCCGGGGGTTCCGTCTCGAACACATCCAGGGCGGCTCCCCCCACAATCCCATCCCGGAGGGCCTGGTAGAGATCCCGCTCGTTGACGATCCCGCCCCTGGCGCAATTCACGATGAGCACGCCTCGCTTCAGCTTGGCGAAGCACTTGGCGTTGATGAGATTGCGCGTCTCGGGGGTGCTCGGGGTATGGACGGTGATAAAGTCGGACCTGACCAGAAGCTCGTCCAGGGTGACCGGCTCAACCCCCAGCCTCCGGATGGACTCAGCGGGAATGTGGGGATCGTAGGCGATGACCTTCAGCTGCAATCCCTTCGCGCGCTCGGCCACCACCCGCCCGATCCGGCCGAAGCCGATCACGCCTAGGGTCTTATCGAAAAGCTCTCTCCCCCGAAAGCGCTTCTTTTCCCAGTAGTGGGCCCGCATGGAGGCCGCCGCCTGGGGTATGCTCCGGCTTAAGGCCATGAGCATGGCGATCGCGTGCTCGGCCGTAGCGACGACGTTTCCCTCCGGGGTGTTCATGACCACGATACCACGCTTGCTGGCCGCTGCAATATCCACGTTATCGAGACCGATCCCCGCCCTCCCGATCACCTTGAGTCGATTGGCGGCCTCGATGACATCGGCGCTCACCCGGGTCCCGCTCCTGATGATCAGGGCCTCGTAGTTCTTGATGATCCCCAGCAGCTCCTCCTGGGTGAGGCTGGTGTTCACCTCAACCTCAAACCCCGGTGTTTCCTCCAGTACCTGTATCCCTCTGTCGGAGAGGGGCTCGGTGACGAGAATCTTCATGAAGCGCTCCTCAAGCCGCCTGCCGCCTTCGCGCGCGGGGCCGGCACCCGTTGGTCAAGTACCATCATCCATGGGAGTTGTCAACGAGGGGCTCGCCCCGGCTGGCGCAAACTCCCCCTTTCGTAAAGGGGGATATTGGGGGATTTCCTCCCTCCGCCAAGATCCACCCTCGCCCTCCTTTGCAGTAGAGAGGGGTAATTCCACCTTGTCGACGACCCCCACTGGAGGCGGAAGGGGCGCGGGCGGGGATCCATAAGAAAGGGGAGCCTGGCATCGCTCCTCCAGGGTACTTTGCCCGCTCTGGTCGAACACGGCGGCGGATAGAAGGCCGGAGGCGTCAACCATTGGGAATGCCGGGACATTTCATGCTTGCACTTTTTTTCTTGACAACCTCTCAATCTCATAGTATTTTCGCGGCAGTTTCGTGTCCAGCCGCACGAAACGCCATCCTTCGGGGAAAGGAGGTGGTGCGTCGGGCGAGTCTCTCGTTTTTTCTCTGCGGGCCATTTCAAGAGTAAGGAGATCAGAGTTCAAGACAAGGAGGCAGTA
>Ga0187773_10001155_pt1 | contig 10634 bp, 10 predicted proteins | sample 0216_BV02_MP05_1_FD_133133 | JGI IMG/M metagenome (GOLD analysis project Ga0187773, IMG submission 133133) | Tropical peat soil microbial communities from peatlands in Department of Meta, Colombia - 0216_BV02_MP05_10_MG | ecosystem: Environmental > Terrestrial > Soil > Wetlands > Peat | place...
ACATCCTCAAGGAGGCGAACCACTACGCCGGACTGGAAAAGAGCGACTACATCAGGCGGGAGCACGTGCAGACCGCCATCGACCGGAAGGTCTACCGGTCTAACCTCTACGAGGAGCGGATCCAGGAGGTCGTCAAGAAGGACATCTTCTGGGTGGAGACGGACGGCCACAAGGTGGGGCAGGTGAACGGCCTCTCCGTCCTCATGACCGGCGACCACATGTTCGGGAAGCCGAACCGGATCACGGCCACCATCGCACTCGGCCGGGAGGGGGTAGTGGACATCGACCGAGAGGCGAAGCTGAGCGGGAATATCCACACCAAGGGCGTCATGATCCTCACCTCCTACCTACGGGAGAAGTTCGCCCACAACAAGCCGCTCAGCCTCTCCGCCAGCCTCTGTTTCGAGCAGAGCTACGGCATGATAGAGGGCGACAGCGCCTCGAGCACAGAGCTCTACGTGCTCCTCTCCGCCATCTCCGAGATCCCGATCTATCAGGGAATCGCCGTGACCGGCTCGGTGAGCCAGAAGGGTGAGATTCAACCCGTCGGCGGGGTGATTCAGAAGATTGAAGGGTTCTTCGAGATCTGCAAGCATAAGGGCCTGAACGGCAAACAAGGAGTCATTATCCCGAATAAGAACATCAACAACCTAATGCTGAAGCAGGAGGTCGTGAACGCGGTGGCGGAGGGGAAATTCCACATCTTCCCCGTCCGGACCATTGAAGAGGGGATCGAGATTCTCACCGGGGTAGAGGCGGGCGAGCGACAGCCGGATGGCACATACCCGGAGGGCACCATTTTCCGGACGGTGGATGACAAGCTCCGCCAGATGGCTGAAACAGCCAGGGAGTTTGCCAAAGGCAAGGAGGAAGGGGAAAAGGAGGGGGAAAAGAAGAGCAACCAGTGAAGGAAATTGCGGCCCCTCCGGTGTCTTCCACCTTTCGTCTGGCTGGAGTCCGAGCATGGCGCATGGCAAGAACTTGAAATTGGTCCTTTTCGACATGGACGGTGTGATCATTGACAGCGAGCCGCTGTGGTCGGAGGCCGAACGACAACTGCTGACTCGGAGAAACCTCACGTATTCCGAAGAGCTAAAACCGCTTCTCATGGGGCTCGATTCGCGGGAGGCGGTTCGCATCTTGCGAAAACGCTACGACCTCGATGAGCCGGTGGACGACCTGGTCGACGAGCGGAATCAGCTCGTGAGCGAGTTGATCCAGAAGCACGGGCAGACTATTCCCCATGCTGTAGACCTGCTCCGGCAGGCGCGGGAGGCAGGGCTCAAGACGGCCCTCGCCTCTTCTTCGCCGTACAGTCTGGTGGAGCTCGTGGTAGACAAGCTCAAGATCGGCCCCTTGCTCGATCTTGTGCTGAGCGGGGATGAGGTGAGCCGGGGGAAGCCGGCACCGGACATCTACCTTGCCGCCGCGAAGACGCTGGGAGTGGCGCCGGAATGTTGCCTCGTCATCGAAGATGCCCCGAACGGGGTGAGGGCTGCCAAGGCCGCCGGAATGCGCTGTGTGGCCATCACGACCGGTGTCAGCAAGGCTGACCTTGTTGCAGCCGACCGGGTGGTTGAGGATTTTCGAAGCCTCGACCTCATAAGCCTCTGGGCGGAAATCCACAAGCGTTCCTGATTCCATGATTTCACCTTCCTGAGATGGCACGGATCATTCACGACCTAAAAGCCTGGGGCGAGGGCCGGTATCGTCTCTATACTGACCTCGACTTTTGGGATGCGAGGAAGATTCTCAGGATGCTCGCCGCCGTCAGACGAAACTTCGGGGAATCTCCTCCCGGCGACCAGTACCCCACTCAGCTGATGGTTGATGCCCCGAGTCCTCAGCTGCGCCGCGAAATCGAGAAGCGCTTGCTACGGGCAATCCCATCGCCGCCGCGCCACCTCATCGTCCAGGCGATCACCCTCTCGGGGAAATTTAGCTTCCCGTGGCGAAGGTATTACCCTGCCCGGTGGTCTCCCTCCCGAGCTCTCTTTTTCACCAGAAAGCGCTTGCCGCTCAATCAACCGGTGATCAGGAGCCGGTACAAGTGGGTGGAACTTACCATTGTGGGTGAGACCATCGTCATCGAGCAACGTCAGGGAATGCCGCCCCGGGAGGCCGCCTTTGGCGACAAACGCGGGAAACCCGAGCCATGGGGGCCGTCCTGCGTGTAAGGGATAGTTTTGGACGCAGATTTACGTAGGTGAACGCAGATAAGGATCGGGCTGAAGGCAAGGGAGGGAAACGACGGGAATGACGAGGGACGAGTTGCTTGCGCAACTTCGGGAGCTGGAACGGTTGTACAAGGAGCATGGAGAGAACCAGCAAGGGGAGACGCTCGAGCTCAAGAACAGGCTACGTATTGAGCTGAGCGACGGCTATCTCCGGATGAAGCCGCATATCAAGAAGAAGACCCGGCTCCAGTGGTATGAGCCGGTCTACAGCTACGCCATCACGGGAAACAGGGACTACATTGAGAGGGTGCGGGAGGATCTGGCCGAAATCATCCGCCAGTATGAAAGCACTGAAGCCGGCGAGCCGTGAGGACTCCCCGCGAGTCGCGAGAACTTGTGTTCCCTCCGCCGCTTCCGGCATAGTCAAGGGAGTGAAAAGGCCCGTTGCGAGGCGCAACGGGCCTTTTCACTAGCTACGGCCTGTTTGTGATCCGTGGCCCAGTCACGGCCTAGAGGTCGTATTGTCCTTCCATGCTGAGCATGAACTCATCCGGAGCCTCACCTGGCTTCACCGTGAAAGTCCCCTGACCCTTGACGGTGGCGAGCTTGCCCGTCCCTTTATAGGTTTTCCAGGTTCCCTTGGTCAGCCTAGTCTTCCCGTCACGCTGCCCCTCGAACCGGCTGTAGACGGAGCCGTATTGGTAAGTGGTGATGGCATATCCCTGCATCGGGCCCCCGCCTTTGCTGCGATCGTGGAAGTTGACGCTCCGGCGGGAGACGAACTCCCCGGCAACCCCCACCTCATACTGGACCGGCTCGCCCTCCATCTCCGTGAGCATCAGGCTGTGGTCGGGCTCGTCGTGGACATAGAGAGCCTCCCTGCGGGTTACCCGAAGCTTGAATGTGGCCTTCCGTTTCATACCTGCCTCCTTTCCCTCTCACGTTATGGTGAAACTGACCATCTCCTGCGTGCTACCCTACCGTGAAATCCGCAGATTCCCCCAGGAGGGCCGAATCACTGCGGATGCGCCCGCGCCTCAACGTTCCATGTGGGAGCGAAGCCGCGCGACCACGGCTTCGACCGTCTCGCGGTACTCCCCGAGCGCTTGCTCCGTTTCCGCTTCGAAGCGCAGAACCAAGGCAGGCTGGGTATTGGACGCTCGCACCAGACCCCAGCCGCGATCAAAGAGCACCCTCACCCCATCGACATCAATGACTCGGTAGCGGCCCCGAAGGTGTTCCTTTACCTTCTCCACCAGGGCGAACTTGACCTCATCCGCGCACTCCACCCGGATTTCCGGGGTTACCACCGTCTCGGGCACCCCCTCGAGGAGTTGAGCGATGGTTTTGCCAGTTCTGGCCAGAATCTCTAAGAGGCGGCAGGAGGCGTAGATGGCATCGTCGTAACCGAAGTAGCGTTCGGCAAAGAACATGTGACCACTCATCTCGCCGGCGAGGACCGCATTCACCTCTCGCAACTTGCTCTTGATGAGGGAGTGTCCTGCCTTCCACATGATCGCTCTGCCTCCCCTCTCCCGGATATCGTCGTAGAGAGTCTGGGAGCATTTCACTTCCGAGACGAAGGTAGCTCCCGGCTGCCTCGAGAGGATGTCACGGGCGAAGACGATGAGCAGCCGGTCGCCGAAGACCACCCGACCCTGTTCGTCCACGACGCCGATCCGGTCGCAATCGCCGTCGTAGGCGATCCCCACGTCCAGCGACTCGCGCCTGACGAGAGCCATAAGGTCCCGGAGGTTCTCAAGGACCGTGGGATCAGGCTCATGGTTGGGGAAGGTCCCGTCCGGTTCACAGTAAAGATCGTGAACCTCGCAGCCCAGGGCTCGCAAGAGCGGCAGCGCCACCGGCCCGCCCACTGCGTTTCCGGCGTCCAGGCCGATCCGGAGAGGCCGCTCCAGGCGAACGGTCTTGAGAATGTAGTCCCGATACGGGGTGATGACGTCCGCGACCTCCAGGTGACCTCGATCGGCGACGAAGTCGCCCTGGTCCATGATGCGACGGAGTCCCTGGATCTCGGCGCCGAATATGGTGTCGGGGCCGCTACAGATCTTGAAGCCGTTGTACTCGGGCGGGTTGTGGGACGCGGTGATCATCACCCCACCTTCGAGAGCAAGATGACGGAGGGAGAAGTAAAAGACCGGGGTCGGACAGACCCCGAGATCAGTGACGTCGAGGCCGGTGTCGAGGAGTCCTTGGAGCAGGGCGGCGCGGAAGGGCTCGGAGCTGGGGCGAACGTCGCGTCCCACGCTCACGCGGCGCTTGCCCCGCCTTGCCATATAGGTGCCGAAGGCGCGGCCGAGCCTGGCGACGTCTGCCTCGAGGATCTGAGAGCCGACGATCCCGCGAATGTCGTATTCTCTAAAGGTCTTCGGGTCCATGCCCCAGTTCTTTCCCGAGAAGGCTCGCTACCGTTGCGGCGATGGAGACGATCAGGGAACTCTTCAAGGAATCGGGAGTGGGGGGCTCGTTTGACCTGGCCCGGGAACCAGTGTACAAGAAAACCTCATCTTGGCAATCCCTTTTTTGTGGAAGTCGGTCATTTCTTTCTTGTGCCGGCGGCTTCGGACGAGCGGAGGGTGAGGCGAGAGGATCACTGCCCTGCGGTCAGGCGGCCGGTCTCAGTGACCACTTCGGTTGCGGCTGACCATGTTTGCCTTGATCTACCTCGTGAAACAGGCTCTTCTCCCTCCCACGGTGATCCTGCTTCTCCTGCTCGCCGGTTTCCTCCTCGGTCGGGGCGGATGGCGTCGCGTGGGGATGACCGTTCTCGCTCTGGGGATCGTTCTCTACACGGGCCTTAGCCTGAGGCCGACGGCACACCTCCTGTTGCGCCCTTTGGTAAGGACCTTACCCACCCCTTGCTCCTGACAAGGTGCCGCACCAGGGTACCATCGTTGTGCTGGGCGGCGGGATGTGGTCGCGGCCTGATCTTCCGGCTGCGAGTCAGTTGAGCCGGGCTTCGCTGAGACGGCTCGTGGAAGCGGTTCGCATTTATCGCCTCATGGCAGAGGCGGACCTTGTCGTCTCCGGCGGCAAGGGGAACCCTTTTCTACCTCTCGCCGAGGCGCCGATCATGCGAGACTTCCTGGTGAGCCTTGGCATTCCCGAGGGAAAGATCATCGTCGAAGCCGACTCGCGCACGACCTTTAAGAACGTCGAAAGGCTTCGGAATTTTCCTCTCCGCCGTCCTTTCATCCTCGTTACCTCGGCGCACCACATGCCCCGGGCTGTGGGCGTGTTCAACGCCCTCGGGGAGCGGCCTCTTCCGGCGCCCGGCGATGTGCGAGGCCTCTGGGAGGCCGGTGACCCCTCCTCCTACCTTCCCTCGGCCGAGGCGCTCGCCGCCTCGACGAGTGCGGTCTACGAGTACCTCGGTCTGGCCTGGTACCTGCTCTCAGGCCGCCTCTGATGGTACCGTCTCCCCCAGGGGAGAAGCACGAGGCTGACCCTGCTTTTCTCCTGTTCATCCGTGGGAAAACCTTTTATATAGTAAAAGGCGGCCTAAAGGACGCGGCCGCTCTTTCTTCCGCGAGGGACTGTATGGGCTGCAGGGGAAAGACATCGCTTCTCGGCGGCTTCCGGGGGCATCGAGGCCACGGCGCGTTGCTCTGGCTCTTCCTCCCCGTGGTCTTTCTCACGTGGGGGGCCAGCGTAGCCTCAGCGTTGACGAAGAGCGAGGAGAATACGATCAGAGTTTTCCAGCAGGTGGCCCCCGGTGTGGTGAACATAACAACCACCGCCATCGCCCACGATTTTTTCTTTAACCCCTATCCCGCGGAGGGTAGCGGCTCGGGGTTTATCGCCACTGGCGAGGGCCACATCGTCACCAGTCTCCACGTGGTGCGAGACCAGAGTCACCTGGAAGTGACCCTTGCGGACGGGAGCAAGTGGCCGGCCCGCCTCGCAGGGAGCGCTCCTGAGAGCGATCTCGCGGTCATCAGGATCGAGGCGCCGCGCGAGGCGCTGAAACCTCTATCTCTGGGCTCATCCAAGGAGCTCCGGGTGGGTCAGAAGGTGCTCGCGGTGGGCAATCCCTTCGGCCTCGGCCACACCCTTACCGCCGGGACGGTAAGCTCGGTGGGTAGGGACGTGAGGATCGGTCGGGATGTGGTGATCCGCGGCGCTATCCAGACGAACGCCGCCATCAATCCCGGGAACTCAGGCGGCCCGCTCATCAACTCGAGCGGCGAAGTTATCGGCGTCAACACGGCTATCCTCAGCCCAACGGGCGCGAGCGTGGGAATCGGCTTCGCCATCCCGTCGGAGACAGTGCGTCAGCTCCTGCCCGGACTGGTTTCTCCGTGGCCGAACCTTGTGGCTTGGATCCTGGCCGCGCTGCTGGTGGGCTGGTTCCTCTGGTGGTTGCGGCGCCGTCTGTAGGCGGGGGTGGCCTCGAGGGGCGAGGCAGCCCCGGCTGCGAGCCCGGACCGAGTGTCGGCGACAAAGGAAGGACAGCATGCGCGAAATGCTACTGGGCCTGATCCTCTCTGTGGGTCTGGCAGTCAACGGTCTTGCCGTCACTGAGGAGGAGCAGAACAACATCGACGTCTATCGGACGGCGGGGCCGGCCGTGGTAAACATCACGAGCATTTCCGTGGAGCGTGACTTCTTCTTCAACATCGTCCCGCGGCAGGGCACGGGTTCGGGCTGCATCATCAAAGCCGAGGGCTACGTCCTTACCAATCACCACGTCATCGAGGACGCGCAGCGCCTTGAGGTAACCCTCGCCGACGGCAGCAAGTGGCGGGGAAAGCTGGTGGGAACCGATCCGGACAGCGATCTTGCGGTGATCAAGATCGATGTGGACCAAGAGCGGCTCCCCTACCTTCCCCTGGGGGACTCCAACAAGCTCATGGTCGGCCAGAAGGTCTTGGCCATCGGCAATCCCTTCGGCCTCGGGCAGACCCTCACCACCGGCGTGGTCAGCTCGCTCAAACGGACGCTTCGGGCTCAGAACGGCGTGCTCATGGAGGACATCATCCAGACGGACGCCTCCATCAATCCGGGGAATTCCGGAGGGGCGCTCCTGGACTCGAGCGGTAGACTCATCGGGATCAACACGGCCATTTTCAGCCCCACGGGGGCCTCGGTGGGTATCGGTTTCGCCATTCCGGTCTCGACTGCCAAGCGTCTGGTGCCCGAGCTTATCGCTAAGGGCTATTACGCCTACCCCTGGATCGGCGCCACGGTCACTACCCTCGTTCCCGAAGACGTCCGGGCGGCGGGATTGGCGGTGGAGCGGGGGGCGCTCATCGTCGAGACCGTAAGGGGTGGTCCTGCGGCCAAGGCGGGTCTTCAGGGAGGGAATCGCCGCGTCCGGGTGGGGAACAGGATCCTCATCCTGGGCGGTGATGTGGTCGCGGCAATAGACGGCCGGAAGCTGGAAACGGCTGACGATCTCATCAGCACCGTGAGGGAGAAACATCCCGGTGACCTGATTACGCTGGAGGTATATCGGGGAGGGTTGCAGCGGGATCGGGTCCAGGTGGTCCTCGAGGAGCGACCTCGACGGCGCTGATGGGATCGTTCGGTGTGCTTGGGCGAGCCCGGGCGATCTGTTCGGCAAGGCGGCACAGTCGCACCATGAATAAGGTTGCGGTGGTCCGGCCTCTGCGTGGCGAAGGTGCAGGTTCGGGAGGCGCTCCCGGCGGCTGAGGAGTTAGGAGGAGGCCCCAGGTGCGCCTCGCCTCACAGATCACCCGGTCTGCGGTGGGAGCCAAGCATGGGAAGGGTTTTTCACCAACACTAGCTGAGGAAAAGCCGGTCACGATGACGCGGAAGCGGCGTTATGAGTACTATATCGATGAGGAGGGGAGCTGGTTCTGCGAGGGCCAGCCGGTCCAGGATCGGGAGCTCCTGGTCTTGCTCAGTCGTTCCCTGGTCGAGAGAGGTGGGAGATACCTCGTTGCTTGCGAAGGCGAGGTTCATCCGGTAACGGTCGTCGATGCGCCCCTGGTGGTGCGCCATGTTCATCGGGAGGTCGGACCCGGCGGAGAGCTGAAGCGGGTCGAAATTGAACTCGTGGACGGACGCAGAGAGGCGCTCCAGGCCGGGAGCCTGGAGATCTCTTCGCAGCATATCCTCTACTGTCGCGCCACACCCCGAGGCTTGCGGACGCGATTCTCCCGGCCCGCCTATTACGAACTCATGCGTCACCTGGAAATGGAGGGAGACTTCGAGCGCTTCTACCTTGTCATCCAGGGAAAACGCCATTTCATCCGAGGCACCGGTGAGTGATCGGTCCGGCGGATAGGAGCAAAGGGTGCCCGAGCTTCCGGAAGTCGAGGTGATCTGCCGCGGGTTAGCTTCCACCCTTGTCGGACGAAAAATCACGAGGGTGCTCATCCAGAACCGCCGGCTGCGCCTCCCCCTCCCGCGAGGTAGCCTCAAGGGGTGGGTCGAAGGGGAGCGGGTAAAGTCCGTGACCCGGCGAGCCAAGTATGTGATCATGGCCGTGGAGAACGGAACCCTCATGGTGCTGCACCTCGGGATGACCGGCCGACTGGCTATTGTCGCCCACGGGTCGCCACGAAAGAACCACGACCACGTTCGGTTCATCCTGGACGAAGGTCTCGAGCTCCGGTTCAATGACGCCCGCCGCTTCGGTTCGCTTCGGGTCGTCGCCCCGCGAGAAGGCAATCCCGGGGATCTCTTTGCCGGTCTGGGGCCTGAGCCGCTTTCCCCAGAGTTTTCGGGTGCCTATCTCTTCGGGCGAACGCGCGGCAGGATGAGGCCAATCAAGAACCTCCTCATGGATGCCGCCGTGGTGGTCGGCATCGGTAACATCTATGCCAATGAGGTGCTCTTCGCCGCCGGCATCGATCCCGCCAACCCGGCGCGGGACCTCGATCGCAAGGCGTGCAGCCGGCTGGTCCGGGCTTGTCGTAAGGTCCTCGACCGGGCCATCGCCTGTGGCGGCACCACCATATCGGACTTTGTGAACAGCAATGGCCTCGCTGGCTCTTTTCAGGGCGAGCTTAAGGTGTACGGCCGCGACAGGGAAGGGTGCCCGAAGTGCGGGCACCATATCCGGCGTCGGGTTCTCGCCGGGCGCGCCACGTACTCTTGTCCCGAGTGTCAGAGGTAACCCGATGAGGTGGGCGGGGAAATGAGGGATAATGCTTTCCTCTGGCGCGGGGGCTTGGCATTGGGGTGAGATGAATCCAAGAAGAACCCAAAACCTCAGGGCTCTCTTCCTGGCAGGGCTGGTGTTCGCGGCAGGCGTCCTGTGCGGCGCCGGTCTCGGTGCGCTTCTCGCTCTTACCCGCGACCTCCCGAGCATCAGGGATCTTGAGAGTTTTCGGCCAAGCGCGGCCACGCGGCTCCTCTCCACCGAGGGGAAGGTGATAGGCGAGTTCTTCGTCGAGAAACGCCTGCCCATCACCCTCGCCGAGATTCCTCCCTACCTGAAGCAGGCTGTGATTGCCGTCGAGGACCAGCGCTTTTACGGCCATGCCGGCATTGACTGGCGCGGAGTCCTCCGGGCCAGCGTCAAGGATCTTCTGGCTGGCCGGATCGTGGAAGGCGGGAGCACTATAACCCAGCAACTCGCCAAGCTCCTTTTCCTGGATGCCGAGCGGACTCTGCGGCGAAAATTCAAGGAGGCGTTCCTCGCCCTCCAGATCGAGCGTCGCTACCGGAAAGACGAGATCCTCGCCCTCTACCTCAACCAGATCTACCTCGGGAGCGGCGCCTACGGGGTGGAGGCGGCGGCCAATATCTACTTCGGCAGACACGTGTGGGAGCTGGACCTGTCGGAGTGCGCGCTCATTGCAGGCCTATCCCGCGCGCCAAGTCTCTACTCGCCCCTTGTCCACCCGGACAGGGCGCTGGCTCGCCGCGCCTTGGTCCTCAAGCGCCTCCGCGAGACGGACGTCATCACCGAAGACCAGTATCGTTCGGCTCTGGGAAAGCCGCTCCAACTCGCGCCCTCCCACGGTTCGGGCGGAAGCAGCCTCTACTTCGCCGACTACCTTCGGCCGCAGCTCGAGGAGGCGCTCGGGGAGAACCTGGTCTACCGTGGTGGCCTCACGGTGCAGACCACGCTCCGGGAGGGCTGGCAACGGATCGCAGAAGAGGCTATCAAGAACGGCTTGAGCACCCTGGAACAACGCCATGGGAGCGGCGGCTCGGGGAGCGAGGCGCCGCAGGGGGCGGTAGTGATCCTGGACGCGGCCACGGGGATGATTCGAGCCATGGTGGGAGGCCGCGACTATGGGACGAGTCAGTTTAACCGGGCGTTTCAGGCCGAGCGCCAGCCCGGCTCGGCCTTCAAGCCCATCATCTATGCCTACGCCCTGGAGCGCGGTTACTCCCCGTCCGACCGCATCTATGACGGCCCCGTTTCCTATCCCCAGCCGGACGGGACGCGGTGGGAACCGCGCAACTACTCGGGTCGGTTCGAAGGGGAGATGACCTTGCGCCACGCCCTGGAGGTCT
>Ga0187773_10001157_pt1 | contig 10633 bp, 10 predicted proteins | sample 0216_BV02_MP05_1_FD_133133 | JGI IMG/M metagenome (GOLD analysis project Ga0187773, IMG submission 133133) | Tropical peat soil microbial communities from peatlands in Department of Meta, Colombia - 0216_BV02_MP05_10_MG | ecosystem: Environmental > Terrestrial > Soil > Wetlands > Peat | place...
CGGAATGGGGGAGGGAATTGGGGGATTTGGGTCAGCGAGTCCCGAGCAGAGAATGGAGTTCCTGCTGCACCGCAAGACCCCATTCGGTCTTTTCAAATTGCAGAGACTTCTGAACATAAGGCAGGGCTCGTTTCCATTTCCTTCGGGCCGAGCTGTCTCGATTCATCTCCTTCAGAATCTTACCGGCTTTCAGATCGTTGTCGGCAATCAGCAGATTAGGGAAAAAAAGGATACTGGTTCCCTCGAAAAGGGTGTATTCACAATCATCTTCGCTTGTATATTTCAGGACGACCATCAGAAAATCATTGGACGAATCATACTGCTTCAAGGCTTGCGGGTATTTTTTATCCAAGTAATCCTTTTCCGCTTTGGCCTTCTGCTGCACCCCCCCGCGATAAAAATCCCGCACTTCTTTGGCATTTTCCCAGTAGACCTCCAAACCTTCCTGCTCCTCAAAGACCGCCTCCAAGTTCGCCTTTTGCAGAGGAATTAAGGGGGAATCTGCCGAAGGCGGGGGAGGGAGGGTCGCGCATCCCAGAGACAACAAAAAGGGAATCAGGGGCAGGAACCTGCAAATGGACATCACTTCTCCGCCAATAACTTGTCGATAATGCTTACCGCTTCCACTCCCGTCCAATCTGCCGAACCCATGGCCCGGTAGCGAACCATTCCTTTCACGTCCACTAGGAAAGAAGTCGGATGAGCCCAGACCCCCAGGAGTTTGCCTACCTTATTCTTTTCGTCCAGGAGGATGGGCAGGGGAGAAAGGTTCTTTTCCAGAAATTTTTGGATCGTTTCCCGGCTTTCTTTCGTATCCACACGGAAAAAGACCAACCCTTTGGATTGGTACTGGGCGCACATCCTTTCCAGAGAAGGAGCCTCCTTCCGGCAATTGGGTCACCATGTGGCCCAGAAGTTGAGGAGGATCACTTTCCCCAGATGATCCTTGATCTGGACCGTTTTCCCCTGAAGGTCCTCGAGGGAAAAATCAGGAAGAGGCGCGGCCTTGGCAAAGGACTGAAAAACCATCCCCCCCCCGCCCTGAGCCCAGACCGGGTCCCCCACCTGGCTTCCCAGGATAAGCCAAGCCAGACTCGTAACTCCCCAAGTCATCCAACTTTTGACTTTCATGTTTCCCCAACCTCTTATGGCGATGCAGGCACGCTTGTTTTATAACATAGGAGTTCCTTCCGCGCAAGGACCTCCATTCCTCCCTCCGGAGTGATCCTTTACGGCCATTGGATATTAGAAAAGACGGTTTTCTCATTGATTTTTTTGCTGAATTTTTTTCTTGACTAAAAAATCATTATTTGTTAGCTTTACACTATCTTCTTTCCATCCCCGGCCCGCGGGGCTGCGGCCGGAGAAACGGCTTCAAAATTTCCCTTGGGAATTCGGGAATAGATCTGAAAAATGAAAGGAGGTGAAGGGCAGTGAAAAAGCTGATCAGCTTGGTTCTGGCAGTCGCAGTACTGGCGTCCTTTACCCTTGGCTGCGCCGGCTATGTTGGCAAAGAAACGAAAGTGAAATGCCCGAAGTGCGGGGCAGTATTCACGGTTGATGAAGGTCTGAAGACCCTCGGAGGACAGTAGACTCCGAATCAGGCAGGTTTTTCGTTCCCAAATTTATGAACGGGATGCTCATAGGGGGAGAACGAAGGTTCTTCCCCTCTTTTTTTTATTTTCTTTATATCCTGATTTTGGTTTCGGGGGTCTGCCTTTCTCCCCTGCAAACCGCAGCCCAGAAATCCGAAAAAGAAGCCCTCTCCCAATTCGACCGTCTGGCGGAAGAAGCCACTCAACTGAATAAACGGGGAAGGTTCGATGAGGTCATATCCCTGCTTGAGCCGCATAAGTCTGACAAGAGTAACGACAGCGCCCTGTTCTTTAACGAGTTGGGAATCGCTTACCGAAACCGGGGGAAACTCACTGAAGCCGTTCAGGCTTATCGTGAAGCCCATGCCCGGGACCCCCAAAACCCGGTCATCCTGAATAATCTCGGTTATGCCCTTTACCTTAAGAAAGAATACCCCCTGGCCATTGAACAGTTTGAAAAAGTCATCCAGACCTCCCCTCGATTCAAGGAAGCCCATTCCAACCTGGCCCTAGCCTATTACCAACTACAGAAATACGACGAGGCGCTCAAGGAGATCGATATCCTCCTGAAACTCGACCCGGGCCACGAAAACGCCAAAAAGTTCCGTGAGAATATTCGGCAGAAGATCCAGGAGAAGAAGTAAGATCAATAGGGGTCTGGGCCATTTTAGGATTGCCGCACAATCGGTTAGTGATATGGCCCGCATAGTCGCTTGGTTGTAATCTCCTCCGCTTTGAATGTTGATTGGGCCCTCCCCCGTTCTTTGGAATTTGGAAGGCCTATTTCTGCTTCAGGCACGCGAATCGATCTCGATAGGGATTTTATGGCAAGTGGACCAAACCAGGCAGGGCATTGACCGCGCGCCTGATCGACTAGGGGACTTCGCGACCCTACTCCCCAATGACTAGAAAAATCATCCACATCGACATGGACGCCTTCTATGCCTCGGTGGAGCAGCATGACAACCCGGCTCTCCAAGGGCTTCCGGTTATCGTGGGGGGTGATCCCGGGAGGAGGGGAGTCGTTTCCGCCGCCTCTTATGAGGCCCGGGTCTATGGCGTCCATTCAGCCATGCCTTCTTCCCAGGCCCGAAGACTCTGCCCCCAGGGGGTCTTTCTACCCGTGCGGATGCACCGGTACCGGGAAGTCTCCGACCAGGTTTTCCAAATACTCCGGGAATACACTCCTCTCGTCGAGCCTCTTTCCTTGGACGAATCCTTCCTGGACGTGACCGGCAGCGAAAAACTTTTTGGAACCGCTTTGCAGATCGCCATGGAAGTCAAACGCCGCATCCGGCAGGCCACTGGCCTCACCGCCTCCGCCGGGATCGCCCCGAATAAATTTCTGGCCAAGATCGCCTCCGATTATAAAAAGCCCGACGGCCTGGTGGAGGTCAAACCCGAAGAGGTCCAGGTCTTCCTCCGGGACCTTCCGATCTCCAAACTATGGGGAGTGGGGAAGTCCACTGAGGAAGTATTGAAGGGGATGGGGATTCTAAAGGTCGGCCAGCTGGCGGTCTTCCCCGCGGAAAAAATCGAAAGGAAACTGGGAAAATTCGGCCTGGAGTTGATCGCCTTGGCGCGGGGAGAAGACGAACGGCCGGTCTCTCCCGAGTCGGAAGCAAAGTCCATCAGCCAAGAGGAGACCTTCACTCCGGACCTGGAGCATTTGGAGCAAATGAAGAAGGTCCTCCTTGACCAGGCCGAGCAGGTAGGCTGGGAGCTCCGGAAACAGAAATTGAAAGGCTCCACGGTTACGGTGAAGGTCCGGTACCCGGATTTCAGCCTGGCCACCAGAAGTCAAACCCTCTCTTCCCCCACGGACCAGGGAATCGAAATCTACCGGACCGCCCTGAAACTCCTGTCCCGCACCGAGGCCCTCCAGAGAAGGGCCCGCCTCCTGGGAGTGGGCATCTCCCATCTCACCCATCGGGATGCCCCTGAGCAGTACCTCCTATTCGATTCCGGTGGCAAAAAAGCAGAACATTCCATTCAGGCCATGGATCGGATCTGGGAGAGGTTCGGGCCCCAGGCCATCAAGAGGGCAACCCTGGTGGACAAAAAGAAATGAACAGCTCAGGGGATCGGGAGATGGGGAGTGAATTTTCACCCCTTATCTCCTCATCTCCCCATCTTTCTTTCCTTGGGCAAGCTCCGCCGCGAACCTCTCCTGCAAGAATTCCAAGACCTTCTCCCCGATCTGCAGCCCCTGGTCGATGAATTCAGGCCCATAGGTCTTCCCCGTTTCGGTTCGGAAGGTCTCTTTGATCCGGGCGATCCCTTTCATCCCCTTGGGAAACCGATGGATCAGACGGACCATGGGCGCCTGGGAAAAACGGAGCATCTCCCAGAGAGTCAGGGTGAAGTTGTCCGGTCCCCAGCGGAATTTGTCGGCGTCATAGAGGACATCGCTGACCAACTGGCCAAGGGGGGATTCGATCGGTTGCGGTTCAAGAAAAGCTTCGTGGTTGGCGATCGCCTCCACGATCATCCGTTCCTCTCCCGGAGTGAAGGAAAATTCTCGGAGGATTTTCCTGGCCGCCAAGGCCCCCAGCCGGGCATGATCTTTTTCTCCACGACAAAGGTCATGGAGAAGGCCGGCCATCTGGACCAGAATCCCCGCCTGCTCTTTCCCCGGCTCTCCCATCATGAGCTTTTCAGCCTCGAGGAAGAGGAGGGCTCCGGCCTCTACCGCGACCTTCTGCACATGGTCCAGTCCGTGCCCCAGATTGTCTTTCAATTCCTGATGTACGATCGCCCGGCATTTCGAAATCCGTGGGTCTTCGGAAAAAAGGGATTGGGATAGCAGGAGCGACTGTCGGCAGCAGGTATAGAAGCGAAGAGGAGGAAAGGAAGCGGCAATCTTCTGGGAGACGGCGGTCATTTCGCTATAAATATCTCCCATGGCCTCTCCTCCGGAATCAAGTTTCCTTTTCCAACCGAAGAAATATCGTCACTTGAGAGGGCTGATCCGGAGCCAGACGAAGCTGGGGGAGATTGAGGTCCACGGGGACGGAGATTGCAGCGTCATCCTTCACCTCCCCCAGGTCCACTGGCTCGGTGAAGATTTCACGGACTTTCTTCAGGTTGACCGCAGGCCCCTGGATAACGATTTCCGGCGGCTCCACCTGAACCGACTTCAGGCGGAAGGGCCGGGGAAGTCTCCCCACCAGGTGGGCCTTCACAGGGATCGAACGGGACTTGATGTCCTCCAGCCGGATACGGACCATAGACGGGTTGATCTTGGTGATTTCCGTCCCCAGGGGAACCCGGACATTTTCCGGAGCGAGGCGAATGTTGTTGATCCCCGCCTGCGAGCGGGAAAGGTCCACATGAGCCTTTAATTGATCCGGGGTCATCGAGGAGATGAGAGTACGGGGACCGCGGATTGCGATTTCCACCCGGTTGATCAGCTCTCCGACGATTTCCATGTTGGAGGGCATGTTGCGGAATTCCAGGGGAATCGTCATCCAGATTTCGGCCCTCGGCTGTCCGCCGATGAAAACCCAGAGAATGCAGACCAGGAGGAAAGACACGATCTTGGGAACGAAATTATCGGTGAAGGCGGTCGGCCAGGCGTTCTTGTCCTGCTGCGGTTTGAAGATCGTAGACTCCAGACGGGTTTTGAGCTCCTCGGGGCTGTCGATCCGCTCGATCTCTCCTTTCACCGTCAGAGATACCTCCCCGCGCTCCTCCGAGACAATGAGCGCGATGGCGTCGCAGCGTTCGGTGATCCCGATCCCGGCTCGGTGACGGGTTCCGTATTTCTGGGGCAGCCCGGTATTGTCGGAAAGGGGAAGGTAGCACCCCATGCAGATAATTCTTCCTCCCTGAATGACTACCGCCCCATCGTGGGTGGGAGACTGGGGGAGAAAGATGCTGGAGAGGACTTCGTGGCTCACCCGGCCGTCGAGGGGAACCCCCCCTTTGAGATAATCTTCCAGCATATCCTGTCTTTTGAAAACGATGAGGGCTCCGATGCGTCTCTGAGCCAGGTCGAAAGCGGTTTTGGTCACCTCCTCCACGATAATCCGGTCAAAGGTTTCTGGCCGACCCAGGAAGAACCGTACCGGGCTCATCCGGTCCAGGACCTGGCGGATCTCCGATTGAAAAACCACGACAATGATGACCAGGATGACTGCCCACAGATATTGGAGGATCCAACTGGTGAGGAAAAGCCCGGACCAGCGGGCCAGGGGGTAGAAAATGCCCAGGGCCAGAAGGGCAATCAGGATTCGCAGGGCGCGGGTTCCCTGAATCCATACATAGAGTCGGTAGAAAACATAAGTGATCAGAAGGATATCGATGACATCCTGCCAGCGGATGCTCAGGAGGGCTTCTTTCAGGTATTGAATCTTTCACCTCCCGGGAGGCTTGAGATAATCTATCTTAATACATGCCGGGGTTGAAATCCACCTTTCAAATGGGGAATGAAAAAACATTGCTGGTTGCTCGTTGCGGGTTCCTGGTCGCTGGTTCCTGGCTGAGTTTTTAGTTTTTCTTCTTTAACGAGCAACGAGTAAACAGCAACCCGCAACTTTCTTGGAAATGGTGTTCCCCATTCCGAATTTCTCCGCCGGACTTTCAGGCCAGGCGGAGAACTTTTTTAACCACCTCCAGTGGGTCCCGTCCCAGGACCCGGATCATGGGCTCCTTTCCCACATCCCCCCGATCGTAGATGAGGTCGGGCATCTTTTTGGTTCTTCGCAAAACCTGTTCAACTCCCCAGGAAAGGGACGATCCCTCCCGCCGCTTCACCCACGCCGGTTCGTCCCTGCGGCTGAAATGCCCCAAGGAGAGACCCGCCTTTCTTGCCCGGGTCAAGAGGTCGTCGGAAAAACGCAGGTTCATAGCCGAGCGCGTCTCCGGGTTGTAGCGCAGGGCGGTCAGGATGATCTTGGCAATATGCTGGGAGGCCCCGAATTCCGGGTCCGCAATCCGGACCACCTCTTTTCCCCAACGTACGAACCTCCCCGGAAAGGCGGCCACATCTTCCGGGCCTTGGGCCATGGAAAGAGCATAACCCAGGTTCGACTGGACCTCCGGAAAAAGGTGGCCTACTTTTTTCTCTTGGATTCGATGAAAGGCCTTCCTCAGGCTATGGATCACTTGATATCTTTCCCCGTCTCGGATTGCCGGGGTGTAGGGATTCACCGGCCCGATGCCCTGTCCCAGGGGAAAAGAGAATTGGATCGCTGAAGTAATGAAAGACTTGGCCTTCTCCACGGCCGCCTTCGGCGAATTTCCTCTGGCTAATTCCAGGGCGATGCCCGCGGAGAGCGTGCATCCGGTTCCATGGGTATGGAGGGAAGGAAGGCGTGGCCCGGAAAATTCGGAAAATGACCTTCCGTCAAAAAAGACATCCACCGGGTCTCCGGTCAGATGCCCCCCCTTGATGAGCACATTCCGGGCGCCCATGCGGAGGACCTGCTTTGCCGCCCTTCTCATGCCCTCCACTCCCCGGATTCTGTCCTGGGTCAGGACTTCAGCTTCCGGGATGTTGGGGGTGAAAATTAGGGCCAGGGGGATCAGCTCTTTTTTGAGAGTCTCTTCCGCTTCCGGCGAAAGGAGCCGCACTCCCCCCTTGGACACCATGACTGGATCGACCACCACCTGGGAGATCCGGTATCGGCGGACCTTCCGGCTGACCACCCGGATGATGCTCGAGTTGCCCAGCATGCCCGTCTTCATAGCGTCCACTCCGATGTCCGAGATAACCGAATCCATCTGCAGGCCCACAAATTCGGCCGGGACCTCATGGATGCTCTGGACTCCCCGGGTGTTCTGGGCGGTCAGCGCGGTGATGGCGCTCATCCCGTATCCCCCCAGCAGGGAGATGGTCTTCAGGTCCCCCTGGATTCCGGCGCCGCCCCCGGAATCCGATCCGGCCACCGTCAATACTCGCGGAAACATGATTCCTTTCCTCCTGCCCACTCGCCCCGTTGTGCCTGAAGATATCGGCCGATCGGCTACTCGGGCTTTGGAGTGGTTTTGGGCATTGTAGCTCATTTCCGAGGATAATAAAACCAAGGCCGGAAAAAATTCATGAGGACTTTGTCGAGAGGCAATGGGGAGAGAGGAGTAGGCGTAAGATGGGTAGAATTTCCCAGGTTGCCAGGCCCGAAAGTCCGGCATAGGCGGATAGCGCGCAACAACCATAAGGCGGGATTCCTTTTCTGGGTCAGGTGGGCGAGCTCATTCCCCTTGCCCACCCCCAGTTTTTCATGCTTGTTGGGGTTCAGGGTGGAGGAATTTGGATCATCAGGCTCGGCGGGTGCTTGCCCTTCCATGAAACTCCTCCCCATGTTCCGCAGGCAGAGGCCTGAGAGGAGATTCCTCCAAGCAGAAAAGAGAGTCAAAGCATTTTTCCGTTTCAATCCCCCAGGACAGGCCCGATCCAATGGAAGAACCACCGCCTCAGGATGATGATCCAAATTTCTCCGCCCTGAACCCCATGAGATCCCCACCTCCTTTCCAGAGATCTAATTTTCGAAGGACTCTTTTTTAAGAACTGGGGGTGGGCAAGGCTCATTCCCCATTTGACAACCCCGCGTTTCGAAAGTAGAATAAAATTAGGTGCGGGCAGATTTTTTCGCAACTTCGAGGATTTCCCTTATGACCTTCAACCGAAGGGTTTTTTTTTATCTCTTCTTTCTTTCTTTGGCCGCCGCCTCCTGCTCTTCCGCCAAGTCCTTCCTGAGGGTCGAGAATCCGCCCCGTTCGGATTATCTGCCCCCGGGTCCGCAGGCTGAGGCCTATTATCATTTCCTCATAGGCCAAAAGTACCAGCAGGGGGGCCAGATGAACAAGGCCCTTCAGCATTTCCAACAGGCTCTGGAAAAAGACCCTGCATCCCCCTATTTGCACACCAACCTGGCGGCCATTTATCTGAAGCAGGGCGCTACGGAGAAGGCTTTGCTTCAGGCGGAAAAAGCGATCCAGGCCGATCCCAAGTACATTCAGGCGTATCTGCTCCTGGGAGGGCTTTATCTCTCTACCAACCGGCGGGACAAGGCCATTCAAACCTACCAGACCATTCTGCAAATCGATCCCAAGAGCCAGGAGGCCCTCCTCTTCCTTGGAACGATTAATGCCGAGGCCAAAAACTATGACTCGGCGATCTCTTATCTGAAGACCCTGCTGGAAATCGATCCTCAATCCTTGATGGGCCACTATTACCTCGCCCGGATTTACGCCGAGATGAAGCGGTTTGACCAAGCCAAGACCCATTACCAGTCGGCCCTGGCCATCCGGCCCCAATTTGAACCCGCCCTCCTGGACCTGGCCCTCATCCATGAGATTCAGCAGGAGAACGAAAAAGCCATCCAAATCTTGAAGGATATCCTTGATTTGAATCCGGCCAACGCGGAGGCCCATGAACGTTTGGGGCAGGTCTATCTCCGCCAGAAAAACCTCAGCGGGGCCTTGAACGAATTCCAGGCCGTGGAAAAGCTGACCATTCAAAACCAGGAAGTACGGACCAAAATCGGATTGATCCACTTCGAGCAGGGCCAGCTGGACGAGGCCATTAGCCAATTTTCCCTCGTCCTCTCTTCTCAACCCACGAACTACCGGGTTCGTTACTACTTGGCCTCGGCTTATGAAGAGAAGAAGGAGTGGGATCGGGCCCTGGAGGAATTCAAGAAGATCCCCTCCGATTCGACTTTTTATGTGGACAGCCAGGTCCAGCAGGCCTTCATCCTGGAGAAGCAGGAAAAGGTCCAGGAAGCCATCCAGGTCCTGAAGGCGGCCATCAAAGTCAAACCGCAAAACGCCGACCTGTACCGTTTTCTCGCTTCCCTGTATGAAAAGACCAGCCAGTACGAAGAAGGCATCCGTCTGCTCAAGGAGGCTCTCTCCTTCGCCCCGAAGGATGAAAAGATTTATTTCAGTCTGGGAGTCCTGTACGACAAGGCCGGCAACTGGCAGGAATGCATCGTGCAGATGCGCAAAGCCCTGGAGGTCAAGCCCGATCATCCGCAGGCCTTGAACTATATCGGCTATACCTACGCGGAACGGGGGATCCATCTGGATGAAGCGGAGGCGCTCATCAGGAAGGCTCTGGAGCTGAAGTCGGATGACGGGTACATCACCGACAGCCTGGGCTGGGTCTACTTCAAAAAAGGGGAATTCGCGAAGGCCGTAGCCGAGCTGGAAAAGGCCCACAGGCTGGCTCCCGAAGACCCCGTCATTGCCGAACACCTGGGAGACGCCTACGCCAAACAGAACCTAACCGCCAAGGCTATCCAGATGTACGAACGGGCCTTGCAGCTCGACCCCAAGAAGACCGAGGTGCAGGAAAAGATCAAGAAGCTCCGGCAGGAGAAAAAAGGGCCGTGAATCCGGGCCTCCACCTTGTCCTCCTGCTGGCAGCCTTTCTGTTCAGCGCCTGTGCCACCCTTCCTCCCCTTCCTGCCGTCCCCCCTCCTGCGGAAGAGGTCTATCAGCAGGTGATATCCCGCCAGGGGGCCCTTGAGGGTTTAAAGGGCCTGGCCCAAGTCAGAGTTATATCCCCGGGAAGGTCCTTCCATGGCCAGCAGGTCATCTTTGCCCGCCGGCCCGCCTTTCTCCGGGTGGAGAGCTTGAGTCCCGTGGGAACCCCCCTCCTTTACCTGGTAACCGACGGAAAAGAAATTCGCCTTTACAACCCTGAAGAGAACCGGTATTACCAGGGTGACTACCGGCCCGGCTCTCTATCCTTCGCCCTCCCGATGGACTTGCATCCGTCGGAGGTGGTGGACTTTCTTCTGGGCGGAGGTCTCCTGCCCGACCCAGATAAAATATCACTCCGCCCGGATTCCAGGGAAGGTCTTTGGGTTTTGGAACTCCTCTCCCCTTCGCGGGGAGTCACCGAGACCCTCTGGGTCCACCCGCAATCCTTTCAGGTCCTCCGGGCGGACCTCCACCGCCCCTCCTTGTCTTACCGAGTCTCTTTTTCCGATTTCCGCCAGGCCAAGGAAAAACTTTTTCCCCATCGGATGCGGCTCTCTTCCGAGGACTCCCGGACCCGAATCTCCGTAGTATTTCCCGAAGTCGAG
>Ga0187773_10001158_pt1 | contig 10629 bp, 9 predicted proteins | sample 0216_BV02_MP05_1_FD_133133 | JGI IMG/M metagenome (GOLD analysis project Ga0187773, IMG submission 133133) | Tropical peat soil microbial communities from peatlands in Department of Meta, Colombia - 0216_BV02_MP05_10_MG | ecosystem: Environmental > Terrestrial > Soil > Wetlands > Peat | place...
CGGTGTCGTTGATCGGCACGTTCGCCGGTTTGTTTATGCTCGGCTACTCGATCAACACCCTTACCTTGTTCGGCATGGTGCTGGCGATCGGGATCGTGGTGGATGACGCCATCGTCGTGCTGGAAAACGTCGAGCGGATCATGCGCGAGGAAGGCAAAGATGCGCGCGCGGCCGCGATTCAGGCGATGCAGGAAGTCTCCGGGCCGGTCATCGCGATCGTACTGACGCTGTGCGCGGTCTTCGTGCCGATCGCCTTCCTGGGCGGCCTGGCCGGCGAGCTCTACCGACAGTTCGCCGTTACCATCGCGATGGCGGTCGTGCTCTCCGGGATCGTGGCCCTGACGCTCACGCCCTCCCTGTGTGCGCTCCTTCTGAGGCACGGGCGCGCGGAACCGGGACGCTTCTTTCGATGGTTCAACGATGGCTTCCGTCGCATCACCGGCCGCTATGCCGCCGGCGTGGGCTGGATGATTCGGCGGGGCGCCCTCGGTCTCGTGCTGTTTGCCGGCATGGTCATCATCGCGGCCGGGTTGTGGAGATTGACTCCGGGCAGCCTGGTGCCGGACGAAGACCAGGGCTACTACATCGGCGCCGTCTTCCTCCCTGACGGAGCCACCTTGCAGCGCACGGATAAAGTCGTCGGCCAGGTGGTCAAAGCCATTCAATCGAATCCCGCCAACGAATATGCCGTTGCCTTCACCGGTCTGGACTTCATCGGAGGCGGGTTCCGCAACAACGCCGCGACCATCTTTGTGACCCAGAAGCACTGGGACGAGCGCAAGGTCAATACACAGCAGCTGGTGGGCGACTATTTCATGAAGACCGCATCCATCAAGGAAGGACTGGTGATCGCGTTCACCCCGCCGCCGATCTTCGGCCTCGGCAACGCCGGGGGTTTCGAGTTCTACATTCAGAACCGCGGCGAGGGGGGAGCCCAACGCCTGGCCGAGGTGACGGGCCGGTTCCTGGCGGCCGCCAACAATGACCCGGTGCTCGCACGGGTTCAGACCTTGTGGCGCTCGAATGTGCCGCAGCTGCACGTCGATGTCGATCGCGAAAAGGCCAAGGCGCTCGGCGTGCCGATCAACGATCTCTTTGACACCCTCTCGGCCACGCTGGGCTCTTACTATGTCAACGACTTCAACCGTTACGGCCGAACCTGGCAGGTGTTGATGTCGGCGGAGCCTTCCTATCGCGACAGTCCCGATTCGATCGGGGATCTGTACGTCCGGTCCGCGCAGGGTGAGATGGTACCCATCAAGGCGCTGGCCAAGGTGACATACTCATCGGGGCCCGATTCGCTCGAGCGATTCAACAATCTGCCCGCGGTCAAACTGCTGGGTCAGGGTGCGCCCGGTGTCTCGTCCGGCCAGGCGATCCAGGAAGTCGAAAAGATCGCCCAAAAAGTTCTTCCCGCGGATTTCAGTTACGACTGGGGCGGGGCCTCGTTTCAGGAGAAGAAATCGAGCGGAACGTCCGGTTTGGCGCTCGGCCTTGCGGTGATCATGGTCTTCCTCATTCTCTCCGCCCAGTACGAGCGGTGGTCGCTGCCGCTCTCCGTGCTGATGGCCCTTCCGTTCGGCACCTTCGGCGCGCTCGCCGCGGTCTGGCTGAGGGGCCTGACCAACGACGTTTATTTTCAAATCGGCCTGGTGACGCTGCTGGGCCTCGCGGCGAAGAATGCCATCCTGATCGTCGAGTACGCGGTCCTGAAGCACCAGGAGGGGCTGTCGCCCTCCGCGGCGGCGATGGAAGCGGCCCGGCTGCGGTTTCGTCCCATTCTGATGACCTCGCTCGCCTTTATTCTCGGCGTCACCCCGCTGGCTTTTTCCACTGGCGCGGGGGCCGGCGCTCGGATTTCGGCGGGAACGGGCGTGATGGGCGGCATGCTGGCGGCGACCTTTCTCGCCATCTTCTTCGTGCCGATGTTCTACAAATTGATCGCCGGTCGACGGTTAACGGAGTCCCGGTCGACCGCGGAAATCCGAGCCGAGATCGACCGACACAAGACGGCTTTACACGGGACGCCGGCCGGCGTCTCGGGGAACGGACAGGTCCGCCAGGACGGGCAGGCGGCGAACCCTCCCGTGCAAACGCCCGTACCTCAAGGAGGCTCATCATGACTTTTTATCGATTCATTGCGGCGCTGTTGCCGGCCGTGCTGCTCTCCGGCTGCATCACCGTCGGACCGGACTACCAGAGGCCGAAAATCGACGTTCCCGATCAATGGCCGGGAGAGAAGACCGAAGCCACCGTGCCGGTTCAGTGGTGGCATAGCTACAACGATCCGGTGCTCGACGCGATGGTCGACGAGGCGCTTGCACACAATTCGGATCTGGCACTGGCCATTGCGCGTGTGGACGAGGCGCGGGCGGAACTCGGCGTGACCCGCGCCGACCAGCTCCCGGGCGTCACCGCCGGCGCCGGCGCATCGCGCAACCGGATCTCGGAGCATAGCCCCTTGTTCTTTCCCGGCATCGACCCGATTTACAACGATTTGAACGTCACCCTCAACGCGTCGTGGGAAATCGACTTCTGGGGCAAGTACCGACGCGCCACCGAAGCCGCGCGCGCTGAGCTGTTGGCGTCCGCGTCCAATCGGGATGCGGTTCGGCTGACGCTGATCGCCGACGTGGCCAGGGGCTATTTTAACCTGCGTTCGCTCGATGCGCAGATCGCCGTGACCCGGCAAACGATCACAACCCGTCTCGCCTCCCTGGAGCTTCAGCGCAAGCGCTTCGCAGCCGGCGTGGTCTCCGAGCTGGAACTGCACCAGGTGGAAGCGGAGGCTTCCTCGGCGCAGGCGCTGCTGCCCTTCCTTGAAAATCAGCTCACGCAACAGGAAACGGCGCTCTCGGTGTTGCTCGGCCGCAGCCCGCGAGCGATCGTCGGCGCGTCGCCCGAGCGCGGCGCGGCCATCGAGGCGCTCAGCGTTCCGCCGGCTGTGCCTTCCGGGTTGCCTTCCGATCTTCTGGAGCGAAGACCCGACCTGCGCGAAGCGGAACAGGTGCTGGTGGCCGCCAACGCCCGCATCGGCCAGGCCAAGGCCGCTTATTTTCCGTCGATTCCGCTCACCGGCTTCTTTGGAACCGAGAGCACCAAACTCGCTGACCTTTTCACCGCGCCCGCTCAAATCTGGGTGATCTCCGTCTCCGCGGCCCAGACGGTCTTCGACGCCGGCCGGACCGGATCGCAGGTGCAGGCGGCGCAGGCCCGCCAGCGGCAGGCGCTTGCGCTTTACCAGTCGGCGATCCAGAACGCATTTAAAGATACGCGGGATGCCCTGGTGGCGCAACGCAAGGAACGCGAGCGGCTGGAGGCCGAACAGGCGCGGGTCGACTCGCTCCAGAAAGCGCTCGTGCTCGCGCAGCTGCGCTACGACAACGGGGAATCAAGCCTGCTGGATGTGTTAGACGCCGAACGCGGACTGCTGGGCGCGCAACTCGACCGGGTCGAGGCCCAACGCGCCGAACTCGCGGCAACGACGGATCTGTTCAAGGCGCTGGGCGGGGGATGGGAAAGCGGTCTTCAACAAGATAAAAAGCAAAGCTGATTGTTTGTCGCCCTCTGTTTATTAATATCCTCATCTTCGCAAAAGTACAGAAAACCTCTCCGGTAGTGCGACCGGGATGGAGGATTGTCTTGACTGGTCCACCAGGACGCATGAGAATATGGCCATATGGCCGGATTAAATGGGCCGATTCAAATTTTTTCTGAAACGCTGTCGATTTTAATCCCCTCCGAACGACAATAGGATGTAGACAGTCATTCACAAAATAAACCGTTAAAAGGGGAGGGTCCTATGAAATATATATGTTTAGGCTACATGGATCCGAAGAAGTGGGAGTCCATGTCCGAAAGTGAGATCAACACCTTTGTCGATGGCTGTTTTGAGTACGACGACGTCCTTCGGAAGAACGGCCACTTTTCGGGCGGGGAAGCGTTGCAGCCGCCTCAGAACGCCACGACCTTGAGGTTCCAGAACGGCAAAGTGACCGTCACCGACGGCCCATACGCGGAGACGAAGGAGCAATTGGGCGGAATCTTGATTCTCGAAGCCAAGGACCTTAACCACGCCATCCAGTTGATGTCGAAGCACCCGGGGGTTCGGGGAGGGCCTTTCGAGATCCGTCCGGCCGCGGACTTAACCGAGATGATCCGTGAAAGCGAGCGGCGGCGGTCGGTTAAAAAACTGTAGCTGTTCAGCGAGCAAGGCTCGCGAGAGGGGGAGGCTCCATCCGGCTGTGCCGGTGGAGGGGGCGACGTGAGCCCCTACGAAAATAGAAAGGAGACCCTATGCAGATTCAACCCTATTTGTTCTTTGACGGCCGCTGTGAGGAGGCGGTCGAGTTCTATAAGAAAGCGCTCGGCGCCGAGGTGACCATGCTGATGCGTTACAAGGACAACCCCGAGCCCCCTCAGCCGGGCATGGTCCCGCCGGGTTCGGAGAACAAAGTGATGCACGCGAACCTTCGCATCGGCGAGGCCACGGTGCTGGCTTCCGACGGTCATTGCCTGGGAAAACCGAGGTTCGAGGGTTTTTCGCTGTCGCTTACGGTGGGGAACGAGGCGGAGGCCGACCGGGCATTTGCTGCGCTTGCCGACGGAGGGCAGGTCCGGGCGCCGTTGACCAAGACGTTCTTCTCGCCGCGCTTCGGCATGGTGGTCGACCGCTTTGGCGTGGGATGGATGGTCTACGTGGCGCCTTGAGCGCCTCCACGCCGAATTCAAACCAAAAGGAGGTATGACGATGCGATTCATGATGTTTATGATCCCGAAGGTCTACCAACCCGATACCACGCCCGGAGAAAGAGCGGGGGAAGGGTTCACCCCGCCGGCCGAGGCGGTCGAAAAAATGATGAAGTTCAACGAGGAGCTGACGAAAGCCGGTGCCCTCATCGCGCTCGACGGGCTTCACCCAAGCTCGAAGGGCGCGCGCGTCTCGTTCAAGGGCGGAAAGCCGACCGTGACCGACGGCCCCTTCATCGAGGCAAAGGAAGTGGTCGGCGGGTATTGGATGATCCAGGCAAAATCAAAGGAGGAGGCTGTCGGATGGGCCAGGCGATGCCCTGCCGCGGACGGCGACGTGATCGAGATTCGCCAGGTCTTCGAGATGTCGGACTTTCCTCCCGACGTCAAGAAGGCCGCGGACAACCCCAAGGTGCGCGCGCAGGTGGAGAAGCATAAGCACGCGTGAGAAGGACGGAGGCCGGCGATGCAAAGAATCACCCCATGCCTGTGGTTCGATCATCAGGCCGAGACGGCCGTAAAGTTTTAGATCTCTCCGCCCCCGGCTTGATCCCGACCCCCAACTGTGTTATATACCGGTCCATTATGCTAAACGCCGGCCCAGGTATTGGGACCAAAGGCCTGATCGGACTGATCGTCGCGCTGCTGGTGTGGCTGGTGCCCGCCTCAATCCTTCGGGCGCAGACGCAGGCGGAGGAGCCGGGGGAAGCTCCGGGGACGGGAGAAGCGCCCCGCTGGTCTTCGTTCCTGCCTTTCATGGCGGAGGAGGCAACGAAACGCGGGATCCAGTTGCCGCTTCCGTTAGGCGTTGGGGCGGTATTCATCGGGCTGGCCAACCGGGATATCACGGTTACCGACGTGCGCGTGGGACTCAACGGCGCTCCTCCCCAATCCGTCAGCCGGTTCCTGAACCTGGGTTCGACGAGCGACGTCTTCAACGCCAACCTGAAGCTGGACGCCTGGCTGCTGCCGTTTCTTGACGTGTATCTGCTCGGAGGGTACGTCTACAACGAATCCACAAGCCGGGCGAATATAACGATCCCGAGGCCGGTGGGCCCCGGCAGCTTTAATTTCACGACGACCGTGCATACAAAACTGGACGGTTTCGTGGGCGGCGGAGGGATGACGCTGGCGGGCGGATACGGGGATTTCTTCCTGGTCGTGGACACGAACTACGCCCAGACGGATATCGGGTTCGATAACAGCTTTCGGGCCGTGGTCGCGACGCTCCGCTCCGGCTGGAACGGGCGGGTGGCCGATTATCCCTTGCAGCTCTGGCTCGGCGCCGGCTATTGGGAAACCCGCAACACGGCCGAGGGCCACGCGGACGTCCCGGGGGTCGGTCGTATCAAGTTCGAGGCCGACCAGGGTCCCAAGTATCCATGGCTTTATGACATCGGCGGCAGTCTCGAGATCCGGAAGGAGTTTCAACTCTTCTCCGATATCGGCTTCGATCTCCACGGCGGCTATCTTGTGGTCGTAGGCCCTACATACCGGTTTTGAGTCGGAAGGACCCGAGGGAAAGGAGAATTCACCATGAGTAAAATACGAGTTCTTGTCGGCACGCGCAAGGGCGCATTCATTCTGACGTCCGACGGCAAGCGCGCCAAGTGGGAGGTCAGCGGTCCCCACTTCGGGGGCTGGGAGATTTATCATGCCAAAGGTTCGCCCGTCGACCCGGACCGGCTGTACGTGTCGCAGACCAGCGGCTGGTTCGGACAGATCATCCAGCGGTCGGACGACGGCGGCCGGACCTGGTTTCAACCCGGCACAAAACCGGGCGAGCCGACGAAGACCCCGGACGGAATGCCGATGGGCGAAAGCAACAAGTTCGTCTACGACACCTCTCCTGAAACCGGCAAGCCCCTCACCACGCACCAGTGGTACGACGGAACGCCACACCCCTGGGAGTTCAAGCGTGTCTGGCATCTCGAGCCGTCGCTGACCGACCCTGACACCGTTTACGCCGGCGTCGAGGATGCCGCGCTCTTCCGCACGACCGACGGCGGACGGACCTGGCACGAGCTGGCGGGATTGCGCGGCCACGGCAGCGGATCCAAATGGATGCCCGGCGCCGGAGGCATGGGACTGCACACGATCCTTCTCGACGAGAAAAATCACAAACGAATGTACATCGCGATCTCGGCCGCGGGGGTGTTCCGGACCGACGATGCCGGAAAGACCTGGCGGCCGGTCAATCGCGGACTGGTCTCCCAATTCATGCCCGACCCGAAGGCGGAGGTGGGCCACTGCATTCACCACGTCGCGATCCACCGGTCGCGCCCGGACGTGCTGTTCATGCAGAAGCACTGGGACGTCACGCGCAGCGATAACGGCGGCGAATCGTGGCGGGAGGTCAGCGGAAACCTGCCCACCGATTTCGGGTTCGTGATCGACGTTCACGCGCACGAGCCTGAAACGATCTACGTCGTCCCGATCAAGAGCGACTCGGAACACTATCCCCCTGACGGAAAACTCCGCGTCTACCGCAGCCGCACGGGCGGGAACGACTGGGAGGCGCTGACGAAAGGCCTCCCGCAGCGGGACTGCTACGTCAACGTGCTGCGCGACGCGATGGCGGTCGACTCGCTCGATCCGTGCGGGATCTATTTCGGCACGACCGGCGGGCAGGTCTACGCCTCGGCCGACGGCGGTGACAGCTGGAATGCCGTTGTCCAACATCTCCCCGGCGTGCTGTCGGTGGAGGTTCAGGTCCTCCCGTGATTCGAGTGGCGCTCCCGTACCATTTGCGCACGTTGGCACGGATTGATGCCGAAGTGGAACTCGAAGTGAAGGGTCCCGTCACGCAAGGCGCAATCCTCGACGCGCTCGAGGCTAAATATCCGATGCTGTCCGGGACGATTCGCGACCACGTCACAAAACAGCGTCGGCCCTTCCTGCGCTTCTTCGCCTGCGGAGAAGATTTCTCCTTCGTGTCGCCGGACGCCCCACTGCCCGACCCGGTCGCGTCGGGAGAGGAGCCGTTTTTGATCGTCGGGGCCATCGCCGGAGGATAAGAAGCGGCGGATAGGGTAAGACACTAAGTCGAATTAAATATTCGTAAACGGCCTATGAGAACGGATCAAACAGCGCCTCAAATGATCGATGAATATATTGCGGGCTTCCCAAAGGATGTTCAAGGGATTCTAAAAAAGATAAGGGTGACGATTCGGAAAGCGGCGCCGGACGCGAAAGAAACGATCAGTTATCAAATACCGACCTTTACTCTAAAAGGGAATCTGGTTCATTTTGCCGCCTGGAAAAACCATATCGGGTTTTATCCTACCTCGTCTGGAATCAAGAAATTCAAGAAGGAGTTGTCGGCTTATGACGGCGCAAAAGGTTCGGTCCAGTTTCCATTCGACAAACCCATTCCTTTCGGCCTGATAAGCAGGATTGTAAACTTTAGGGTAAAAGAAAATTTGAAGAGAGCGGAAGCAAAGGGGAAGAAGAAATAAACGGAAACTGGGAATGGCGGACCCGGAATTCCCGGACGGTCTATCGACGGGCCGGTTCCCAGCTCGTTAGGGCGGAAAAGGAGGGATCGATGAAACTCTATCCTCTGCTGCTTGGACGAACGAAAGTGCCTTACGGACAATTTTATGGGGGCCTGTCCGGCTGGGAAGGCCTTCGCGCGCTTTTCCGGTTTGTAACCGATAAAAGCCACTTTATATGGGTGCCGATCCACGCCTATCTGCTGGAGCATCCAAGAGAGGGATTAGTACTGTTTGACGCGGGAATTTGCTCGGACCAGGCCCATCGACACAGCCAGTACTATCGCGGGATACTGCGCCTGATCCTGGACGAAGACGAGTACGCCCAAGAGCCGGATGAAACACTGCCGCAGCAACTGAAGCGCCTTGGTTTTCGTTCCGATGACGTTCGTACCGTCATTTTGACGCATCTCCATGAGGACCACGTCGGGGGACTGCGCGACCTGACCAAGGCCAAGGTCGTCGTTTCAAAAGCCGAGTGGGATGCAAGGCGCGTGAAGATGTTCGGCTTCATCCCGATGTTTTATGAACCTTCCTTCGGCTTTGTGGAACATTGGGAGCGCGTGAGCTTCGACTCCGGGGCGTTTCATACCTTCGACCGAAGCCAGGATTTGTTCCGCGACGGCACCGTTCGGCCGCTTCCGACGCCCGGACACACGCCCGGCCATACCTGCACATTGGTTGAAATGGGGGGATATCAACTCTTGATTACGGGAGACTGCCTCTATACGTTAAGACACCTTGCGACCGAACAGGTGCAGGCATTCCGCTTGAGCCAAAAAACGGGTGATGAACAAGTGGCTTCGATCAAAAAGATCGCCGGTCTGAATAGGCTTCTGCCGGGGCTTCATCTTCTGGTGGGACATGACCACACGGAATACCAATGGAAGCGTCTGGCTCCCTCTCTGTCCAAGGGCTGGCTGAATGAAGATGAACGACCTGCGCTGTCGGTGTACGAATCGAGCTTGTTTGACAACGATTGGAAGTTGCGACCCGGCGCGATGCCCCAGTTTCAGCGTGACGTAAATGGTGGCGTCGTTGGAACCGTCAGCGAGCCTGCCCCCCATCCGTCCTGAAATAATTCGAATACGGTTCCATGCTCTGGTTCGCGGTGCTGGCCATCACCCTTTGGCGTGCAAAAGATTCCGCGCCCGCGCGTGGGCGCGAACGTTAGGCCCCACAACCTCGCGCCCCCGCTCGCGGTTCGCGTGCGTGGTGCCTGACCCTTCCATACGGGCGGGTCAAAAATAGGACTTGACAGACAAGTCTGTCTAGTGTACATTGATGACATGGCCCATCCGCAAACAGAGAGGGAAGCGCGCCGGAGGATCCTCGACACCGCCCGGGATCTTTTCTATCGCAACGGGTACCGCGCGACCGGGATCAACGAGATCATCCGGAAGTCCGGCGTCGCCAAGGCCACGTTTTATGCGCACTTCCCCTCCAAGGCATCCCTGGCCTTCGCCTATGTGGAGTCCATGAACCGAGAGGAGCTCCGCGTGATGGAGGAAGGCCTTGAGAAGTTTCCGGGGCCGTACGAAAAACTCATCGGCCTCATCGAGCTCCTCATCCCCTGGTCGCGGGAGCGGGACTACCGGGGCTGCGCGTATCTGAATATATCGTCCGAAATCACCGATCCCGCCAATCCGGTGCGCCGGGAAAGCAAAGAGCACTATCTCGCGGTGCGCCGGCTGGTCGGACGGCTAATGAAGGAGCTCAAGAAGTCCGGGGGCGCGTCCTGGAGGAACCGCGATGCGGAACAGGCGGCCGACGACTTCATGCTGATCCTTTCGGGAGCGTTGGCCATGGCGCAGATCTACCACAATCCGGAGCCGTTTCGCGACGCGATCAAGGCGGTCAAGCGCCTGCTTCGCTGATTTTTTTTGTTTTCATAGGAGACAGACCTGTCTGTTTGTATTGATGTCCGGCCGTTCTGAAGGGGTTCGGCGGCGGGGCCGCCCAGGAAGCGATGACTCCCGTCTGATACGGATGACGGGCGCCTTTAGCCACAACACGGGAAAAGGAGGACACCATGATAAAATTGGATTCCGGTAAGATCGGGAATACGACCCGGACAATCTTTTTCGTATGAACCATAATATCCAGCCGGCCTGAGAGACCAAACGGGAGCTTTCGCGATGTTATCAACCATTCACAATGAGGAGGGACCTATCATGAATCCAAACAAAGCGTTGTGGGAGAAAGGCGACTTTACACAGATTGCCGCCCTGATGCGACAATCCGGAGAAGCGGTTGTTAAGTCACTCCGGATAACGCCGCCGTTGCGGGTGTTGGACCTCGGCTGCGGCGACGGCACGACGGCGGTTCCGCTGGCCCGTTTAGGGAACGAAGTGGTCGGAATCGATATTGCCCGGAACCTCGTCGA
>Ga0187773_10001159_pt1 | contig 10621 bp, 7 predicted proteins | sample 0216_BV02_MP05_1_FD_133133 | JGI IMG/M metagenome (GOLD analysis project Ga0187773, IMG submission 133133) | Tropical peat soil microbial communities from peatlands in Department of Meta, Colombia - 0216_BV02_MP05_10_MG | ecosystem: Environmental > Terrestrial > Soil > Wetlands > Peat | place...
GTAGACGCCCTCCTTTAGCGTGACGGCATGGTCGAGAACGCCGCTGAAGGTGGCGCTCTTCAACTGGACCACGCTCGGGGCTGGCGCCGGAGGGGGGAAGGGCGGCCTGTCGCCTTTGTCTCCCTGGGCCGGAATCTGACTGCAGGCGATGATGAGAGCGAAAGCCGGGATGGCAATCGTTATCGAGAACCTCATCAGCACCTCCACATGGAGAGGACAACCGTGGCGCTCCCTGAACTGCGAGACGAATATCGGACACGAAGAAGCGGGCCAAGGAAGTGCCGACCCCGCCTCAGGTCGGGGCCGGCATCGTAGAACAGACTTCTCGATTACTTGCTCGCCATGAAATTCGCGAGATCGGCGGTACGGACGCTGTAACCCCACTCGTTGTCGTACCAGGAGACGACCTTGACGAAGTTCCCCTCGCCGCCCAGGACCGAGGTGAAGGCCAAATCCACCGAGGAAGAGTGGGCGTCGCCCTTGAAATCGATAGACACCAAGGGCTCATCCACCGCGGCCAGGATACCCTTGAGCCGTCCGGCGGCGGCATCGCGGAAGGCCTGGCGGAGCTTGTCGGTGGTCGTGGGCTTCTCGACCTCTGCGGTCAAGTCCACCACGGAGACCGTCGAGGTGGGAACCCGGAGGGCGTACCCGTCGAACTTGCCCTTGAGATCGGGAATGACCAGGGCCACGGCTCTGGCTGCTCCGGTCGTCGTCGGAATGATGCTCATGGCCGCCGCGCGCGCTCGGCGGAGGTCGCTGTGGGGCAAATCCAGGATCCTCTGGTCGTTGGTGTAGGCGTGGATCGTGGTCATCAGACCCCGGACGATGCGGAAGTTGTCGTGGACCACCTTGGCCGCCGGGGCCAGGCAGTTCGTCGTGCATGAAGCGTTAGAAAGAACATGGTGCTTCCCGGGGTCGTACTTGTCTTCGTTCACACCCAGAACAACCGTGATATCCTCGCCCTGGGCCGGAGCGGAGATGATCACCTTCTTCGCCCCGCCGCGCGTGATGTGGTTCTCGGCGCCGAGAGACTGTCTTCCTTTCTTGTCCACTCCGTCCTTCTTGTTGGTGAAGAGGCCGGTAGACTCCACCACGATGGCGACACCCAGGTCTTTCCACGGGATCTTGCCCGGGTCCGTCTCCCTGAAGCCCTTGATCTTCTTGCCGTCGATGATGAGCTCACCATCACCGGCTTCGACCGTGCCGTTGAACTTGCCGTAGTTCGAGTCGTACTTGAAGAGATGCGCCATGGTCTTCAGATCGCCGATGTCGTTGAAGGCAACGACCTCCAGGGTCTTCGGATACTTCTCGTGGATGGCCTTGAGAACCTGCCTGCCGATGCGACCTAAACCGTTGATACCAACACGAACTGCCATCGCCAATCCTCCTTGGTGTTAAGGGTTCAAATTTCCGGTCCGGGACCGTACCATGGGGGAGCGGTAAAGGTCCCGCAAACTTGTGACGCTGAAACCTCAGCTCCCGGAGATAGTATCATTCTACCCGCAATTTCTGTCCGTGGCCTCCCGGTCTTTCTACCCCGCGTCACCCGCCGCAACCGACCTCGCGCCTGAAAATCGCCGCGACAAAGCGTATCACCAACCATCGGGGCAGCAGGGATTGTGCAGGGCAAGGGCAGATCCACCCCCGAATGCCACGATGGGTTGCACCTTCACAGCCCCACCTCGCCTGCCACCCCTCTGAGAATCTCGGCGCTCTTCCTCAGGGCCGCATCCTCGTCGTCGTCAAGTCCCGGCCGGAGCGTCGCCGCCACACCCTGCGCGCCGAGGATTCGCGGCAGAGAGAGGCTCACCCCCGCCAGCTCGCCCGCGCCCTCGGTTGAGGCTGAAACGGTGAGCACTGCCCGTTCATCGTCCCTTATGGCTCTCACTATTCTCGCGATTCCGGCGCCGATCCCATAATAGGTTGCCCCCTTGCCTTCGATTATGCGGTAGGCCGCGCGCCGAACGCCTTCGTCGATGCGGGACCTCACCTCTTCCGTGAGGGTGCATCGCGCCTGGCCACAGAACTCATTGAGGAGAACACCGCCGACCTTGGCACTGGACCAGACCAGCACCTCCGAATCGCCATGCTCCCCGACCACGTAGGCGTGGACCGACTGTGGAGCCACGCCGAGCTGCTCTCCCAGAAGAGCGCGGAATCGGGCCGTATCCAGGATCGTCCCAGACCCGATGACCCGCTCCGAAGAAAGGCCGGAGATGCTGGCAACCATGTGGGTGATCACATCGACCGGGTTGGAGACAACCAAAAGAATCGCACCCGGTGCGTCATTGAGCACTCGGGGAACAACGCTCTTGAACACCTGGTAGTTCCGCTCCAGGAGCTGCAGCCGCGTCTCCTCGGGTTTCTGCGCCACGCCGCAAGCGAGGACAATGACCCGTGCCCCGGCGAGCTGGGAGTAGTCTCCAGCAAAGACGCGCACCGCTCTGGCAAAGGGGGTCGCGTGGAGGATGTCCTCAGCCTGGGCGCGGGCGAGCTGCTCCTTAATATCGATAAGCACGAGTTCAGTGGCCGCGCCGCCCAGCGCTATGGCATAGGCTGCCGTGGCGCCAACGAACCCGCAGCCGACGATCCCCACTTTCATCCATCGACTCCTTACCCTTTTTTGCTGCGCGTGAGGTCGATGATCTCCATCCGGTTGTTCGCTTCCGGGCGCCTGGCTGAAGGTCCTTCGGTGACGACGACGAGGTTCCCTTGCACTCCGAGCTTCTTCAGGAGATTTCTGGCGTAAGCGTTCCAGTCCTCCGGATGATCAACTTCGTGCACCGGGTGGACGCCGTAGGTGAACTGAAGCTGCTGACAGGTGCTCTCCTGGGAGCTTACGGCTGCAATCCAAACCCCCGGCCTGAACCGGGCGAGTCTCCTCGCCGTGTACCCGCTTCGGGTGGGTACGATTACCAGTGCCGGACTCACGCGCTCCAGGGTGTTCTCCACGTTCAGCACGATAAGGTCGGACAGGCGGCTCTCCCCTTCTTTATCGCCCGCCCGGAGAATGTCTCTCGCCTGATGGGCGGGCCGGGTGGGCTCAGTGGCGGCTGCAATCTTCGCCAGCATGGTCACCGCCTCGACGGGGTACTGGCCCATCGCCGACTCCCCGGAGAGCATAACGCAGTCGGTGCCATCCAGGATGGCGTTAGCCACATCCGTTGCCTCCGCCCGGGTGGGCCGCGGGTTGCTGGTCATGGACTCGAGCATTTGGGTGGCGGTGATCACCGGTTTTCCGATCAGATTCGCCAGGCGCACCAGGTACTTCTGCGCAACGGCGATCTTCTCGATGGGGATTTCCACCCCGAGGTCGCCCCGGGCGATCATGATTCCATCGGCACTCTGAAGGATACCGTCCAGATTGTCCCGCGCCCTTGACCGCTCGATCTTGGCAATGATGAACGGCTGGTAGCCGAGCGCGGTCGCGGCAGTGCGAACCGCATCGATATCAGCGGCTGATTCGACGAAGGACTGGCTGACCGCGTCCACTCCCTCTTCCATGGCGAACTTCAAGCCCTGGTGGTCTCGCTCCGTAAAGGCGCTGATGCCAAGGTCGATGCCAGGCAGGTTGAGACCTTTCCTGGAACGAAGCTCACCGCCGACCACGACTCGGCAATGGACGTCCTTGGGCTCCACGCGAACGACCTGGATCTGGATGTAGCCGTCATTGAGGAAGAGCGTGTCGCCCGGCTTGACGACCTGAGGAAGTCGCTTGAAGGTCATGGACACTCGTCTGGCATCACCCACGATCTCCTCTGTGGTCAGGGCGAAGCTGTCTCCCGTCTTCAACTCGACAGGTTCCTGGGCGAGTTGGCCTATCCGCATCTTTGGTCCCGGGAGATCGGCCATGATCGCCACCCGCCGCCCCGCGGCACGGGCTGCGGCGCGGATGGTCTCGATCACTTTCCTGTGGCCAGCGAAATCGCCGTGGGAGAAGTTCAGACGCGCCACAGTCATTCCGGCCCGGATCATCTGCACCATGATTTCCGAAGAGCTGCAGGCAGGGCCGATGGTGCAGACGATCTTGGTCTTGTTGGCAGGAAGCGTCATCTGGTTTTCCTTCCCAAATGGGGGTTGCCGGTAGCCGCGGTTGCTCGGAATCGGTAAGCGTGAGGGCTGGCTAGATCATTTCCCTGAGCTGGCCGGTCGTAGAGATGACCCCGGTCCAGAGCTTCCCCCGCGGATCGATCTGTTTCCGCTGCGATGCCGCAGCGGCAATAGGGACGTGGGTGAACTCACCTCTCCAGTTCCCCACGACCATGCTCGTCCTGCCCGCCATGCCGGCATGCACCGCATTGTGGCCGAGAATCAGGCAAAAGGCTGAGTCGTGGGGGTTGGCAGGCATGCTGCGGATCGTGTAGCTGGGATCTATGTATTTGAGGGAAGCCTCCATTCCTACCTTTCTGAAGTACTCGTTGATGCGATCCTTCAAGAAGATTCCGACATCGCCCAATTTGATATTGCCCGACGCGTCTCGTTCTGCTGTAGCCGCCATCAAGTCCTGTCCCGCCCCCTCTGCGGCTACGACGACGGCATGCTGTCGACTTTCCAGTCTCTTTCGCAATGCCTCAAGGAAGGCGTTGAGACCGAATTTAACCTCCGGCACCAGGCAGACATTGACGTCGCTGTTGGCAAGGGTCGCGAAGGCGGCAATGAATCCCGAATGACGACCCATGAGCTTGACCAGACCGATGCCGTTCCGAGCGCCTTCAGCCTCCGCATGGGCGGAGTAGATGACCTTGGTCGCCTCGGAGACAGCGGTCTCGAAGCCGAAGGTCTGCTGCACATAGGAGATGTCGTTGTCGATGGTCTTAGGGATGCCGATGACGCCGATCTTCAAGCCGCGCTGGCGGATCTCCCCGGCGATGGTCTCAGCGCCCCGCAATGTACCGTCGCCACCAATGGCGAAAAGGAGTCCAAGGTTCATCCGCTCCAGGCAGTCCACCATCTCGCTCACGTCCTGAGGACCTCGTGACGAACCCAAGACAGTTCCGCCCTGTTGGTGGAGATCGTCGACCACCTCCGGCGTCAACTCCATGGGCGTATGGCCGTACCGATAGGTGAGTCCCTCATAGCCGTAGCGAAAGCCGAATACGGTGCGGACGCCATAGTGGTAATGGAGGCTGAGGACAACCGCCCGAATGACGTCATTGGTGCCGGGGCAAAGACCGCCGCATGTGACGATCCCGCACTTGAGCTTCGACGGGTCGAAGTAGATCTTCTCCCTGGGACCGGCCATCTCGAAGTGGGGCGGCGTCTTGCCGTCCTTGATCATGGCCTCCACCTCTTTCAAATTCCCGTGATAGAGCACCTGCTCATCGTCGGTCACAAACTGCACACCCTTCATCGGCGACGGGATGCGGCACTCTCCTAACCTGGCAATGGCAAAGCTCACATCAACATCTTCCATATACGCCACCTTGCTAACCCTTATATAAAGTTGTCCCGACCGACTTCAGTTCGCGGGCCGCGCGCTTGACCCGCTCCGCCATGAAACCTTCCGCCAGGCCCAGGTAGGAACGGGGATCGTACGCCTTCTTGTTCCCCACCTCGCCGTCGATCCTGAGCACGCCGTCGTAGTGCTTCAGCATGTGATCCGCGATTGCCCGGGTGAAGGCGTACTGCATGTCCGTGTCGATGTTCATCTTCACGACACCATAGTCGATGGCCTCGTGGATCTCCTCGATGGCAGACCCCGACCCGCCGTGGAATACGAGGGCGAACCGTGCCTCTTTGCCAGAGGCCTTCTCCACCGCTGCCTGACCGTCCCTCAGAACCGTCGGCTTGAGCTTCACCTGGCCCGGCTTGTAGACCCCGTGGACGTTCCCGAAGGTGGCCGCCACCAGGTACCGCGCCCCCTTTACCGCATTCAGGCGACGGGCTGTCTCGAGCATGTCCTCCGGTGTGGTGTACATCTTGGCCGAGGCTTCACCCTTGACCCCGTCCTCCTCTCCCCCCACGACACCGACCTCGATTTCGAGGATGATTTGATTCTTGTGGCAACGATCGAGGAGCTTGACGGCGATGTCGAGGTTCTCTGTCAGGGGCAGGTCGCTGCCGTCGAACATGTGGCTGTTGAAAAGGTTCGGCCGACCGGCGGCTCGCCGCCTCTCGGTCTCTTCGATGAGGGGGATCACGAAGCCTTCGAGATTCTTGGCCTGGCAGTGGTCGGTGTGGAGGGCCACGCAGATCGGGTAGCGCTCGGCCGCCCGGTGCACGTGCTCGGCGATGGAGATGGCCCCCAAGGCCATATCTTTCACGGAGCTTCCGGAAGCAAAGGCGCCGCCCCCGGTCGAAACCTGGATAATCCCGTCGCTCTTGCTCTCGGCAAGGCCCTTCAGCACGGCATTAGCGGTGGTGAGAGAGGTCACGTTGATGGCGGGGTAGGCGAATTTCTTCTCCTTCGCCCGGTCGATCATTTCACAATAGGTCCTGTAGTCCGCCGTGGGCATGGCATCTCCTGTCCGATCTGGGGTGGCCATGGCCCACCCCAGAAAAGGGTAACGTTCCATGTGGTGGGCAGGGCCCACCCTCCATCGGCTGCACTCATCCCACCGCGGCGAACGGGTTCTCGAACACCGCGGCCTTCCCGAGCTCGTCCTCGATTTCCAAAAGGCGATTATACTTGGCGATCCGCTCGCTCCGGCACAGCGAACCCGTTTTGATCTGGCCGCCCCCCATGGCCACGGCGAAGTCGGCCAGGAAGGCGTCCTCGGTCTCACCGGAACGGTGCGAGACAACGTATCGCCATCCCGCACGGCGGCAGAGAGCGATGGTCTCTATGGTCTCGGTCACGGTGCCGATCTGATTGAGCTTTATGAGCACGGCGTTGGCAGCCCTCTCTTGAATACCCCTAGCCACAAAACGGGTGTTGGTGACGAAGAGATCGTCACCCACGATCTGCACCCTGTCGCCGAGCTTCGCGGTGAGCTGAGCGAATCCTTGCCAGTCGTTCTCGTCCAGCCCGTCTTCTATGGATACGATATGGTACTGCTTCACCCACGACTCGTACAAGGCGATCATTTCGGCGCTGGATTTCCGGCCCTGACCCGACTTGCTGAAGTGATAGGCGCCCTGCTCAAAGAAAGAGCTCGCGGCCGGGTCCAACGCCAGCGCTACGTCTCCACCCGGCGCATATCCCGCGGCCGCGATCGCCTCCAGGATCAATTCGCACGCCATCTCGTCGCCCTTCAGATCGGGAGCAAAGCCGCCTTCATCGCCCACTCCAGTGTTGTAGCCCTTCTTCCCCAGGAGCTTTTTCAGGACGTGAAAGATTTCGGCGCTCCATCGCAGACCTTCGGAAAAGGTCGGGGCGCCGACAGGCATGATCATGAATTCCTGAAAGTCGACACTGTTGTCTGCATGTTTCCCGCCGTTCAGGATGTTCATCATGGGCACCGGAAGGCGGGTCGCGCCGGGCCCGCCGAGATAGGCGTAGAGTGGCAGACCGGCACTCATGGCCGCGGCGGACGCCACCGCCATGGAGACCCCGAGGATGGCGTTGGCCCCGAGCTTGCTCTTGTTCGGAGTGCCGTCCAGCTCGAGCATGAGCCGATCGATCAGGGCCTGCTCTGCCGGGTCCATGCCGAGGAGCTCCGGTCCGATCTTCTCCCTCACATTGGCGACCGCCTGTTTCACGCCCTTGCCATCGTAGCGTTTCTTGTCGCCATCTCGGAGCTCCAGAGCCTCATGGGCGCCAGTGGATGCACCGGAGGGCACGGATGCGGAGGCGAGCATCCCGTTCTCCAGGCTCACCAGAACCCGAACCGTAGGGTTCCCACGGGAATCGAGAATCTCCAGAGCATCTACGACGCAAATTCTCCTGCTCATTGCACTCTCCCCTTTCCAAGAAATGCGTGTCCCCTAATACGCAACATCCTAAAGCCCATTATCGGGTAGTTCAACCCTGCGGCTCAACCCTTCTGTCCCGGGAAAGCCCACTCCGCCCAGCTTCTCATGGTAGTCTGGAGCCGAGCAGCACCACCGCACGCGGCTGCACGAGGTAGGTCAGGGGCTCGACAACGGGGGCGGCGGGCAGGTCGCAGATCTCGTCCGGAGATTCCAGAAAGGTGTCCACCAGCCGATACCAACCCGGCCCTTCCGGAGGGGGCAGCTCGAAGGCGAGGGGCTCCCAGTAAGCGTTCAGCATGAAGTGCAGGAGATAGCTCCCCTTCAGACTACGAAGCGTAGCCGCCAGGCTGTGGGATTCGTCACTCCAATCCGGCTGATTCAACTTGACCCCGTGCCACCGGATCTCGCCCTGGCGCAGGAGCTGGTTCAGGCTCAACCCCGTTTCTTCCCGAGAGAGATCGCGGCGCGACCGGAAGTCAATGAGCATCTTCACGAAGCGGTGCACGTCACGGTGTCGGTCGAGGAGGGCCCAGTCCAGCCAACTGATCTCGTTATCCTGGCAGTAGGCGTTGTTGTTCCCACGCTGGGTGCGGCGCACCTCGTCACCCATAAGAAGCATGGGCGTGCCGAGAGAGAGGAGGGTAACGGCAAAGAAGTTCTTCACCTGTCGGTTCCGAAGTCTCTCCACTTCCCGATCGTCTGTGGGCCCTTCCACCCCGCAGTTCCAGCTCAGGTTGTCGTTGGCGCCGTCCCGATTGTTCTCGCGGTTCGCCTCGTTGTGCTTCTGGTTGTAGGAGACCAGATCATTCAGGGCGAACCCGTCGTGGCAGGTAACAAAGTTGATACTCTGCTCCGGCTCCCTCTCCTCGTGCCCGTAGATATCGGGACTGCCGAGGAGCCGCGCCGCTAGCCGGGAAACCGTAACGCTGTCTCCCTTCACGAAGCTTCGCACGTCGTCGCGAAATCTCCCGTTCCACTCCTTCCAGCTATCACCGATAAAGGTCCCCACCTGGTAGAGACCGGCCGCATCCCAGGCCTCCGCGATGAGGTTGGTGCCGGCCAGCACTGGGTCCGACTGGATGTCCCAGAGAACCGGTGGATTCTCCAGAGGACGCCCGGATTCGTCCCGCGACAGGATCGAGGCCAGGTCAAAGCGAAAACCGTCCACGTGCATCTCCTCCACCCAGTAGTGGAGGCTGTCGAGGATCAGACGGCGAACGATCGGCTGGTTGGCGTTCAGCGTGTTCCCGGTGCCGGTGTAATTAGCGTAGCGCGACCTATCCTGCTCCAGGATGTAGTAGACGCTGTTCTCAAGCCCACGAAAACAGAGAGTCGGCCCTTCATGGTTGCCTTCGGCGGTGTGGTTGTAGACCACATCCAGGATCACCTCGATACCCGCTCGATGGAGCGCCTTTACCATGTCCCGGAACTCATCCAGCACACCGAGAGGATCCTTCCGTGAGCTGTAGGTATTATGCGGCGCAAAGAACGAGACCGGGCAGTACCCCCAGTAGTTGACGAGGCCCTCGGGACAGTCCTGCTCGTCGAACTGAAAGACCGGAAGAAGCTCCACTGCCGTGACCCCGAGGTCTTGGAGGTACGGGATCTTCTCAATCAAGCCCGCGTAGGTTCCTCGCTTCTCCGGGGGAAGGCCCGAGCTCGGGTGCCGGGTGAAGCCGGCGACGTGCAGCTCGTAAATAACAGCTTGGGACAAGGGCCGCCGGAGCGGGCGGTCACCCTCCCAGTCGTACGTAATCGGATCCACCACTACGCCTTTCATGGCGACGGCGGTGTTATCGCCAAAGCGGCTCGCCGCCTTGCGGCTGTAGCCTTTCAGCGTGGCCACGCTCCGGCCGTAAGGATCCAGCAGGACCTTCTGCGAATCGAAGCGAAGACCCCTCTCCGGGTCGAAGGGCCCGACGGCCCGGTACCCGTAAAGTTGCCCGCGCTCGATGCCGGGAACGAAGCAGTGCCAGTAGTGGTAGGTGCGGTTCCTCCTTGGGTCCAGGGAGATGACGCGTTCAGGTCTTGGGTCGTCAACCCGATCGAAGAGGAGCAGCTCCACAGCAGTTGCGCTCTTCGACAATACGCTGAAGTTAACGCCCTCCGGATACACCGTGGCGCCGAGGGGATGGCTTTTACCTTGGCTAATCTCCATCGACCTGCGCTCTTACCTGTAGGGTGGGCACTGCCCATCAGAACAGACGAGTTCCGAAAATGTCAAATGCCGGATTCCGAATGACAAATCAAACTCAAAGCTTAAATGTCAAAAATTGCTACTCGGACTTTGATAGTTCGATTTTCGAGAACTTGTTTCGTGCTTGGATATTCGGGTCTCATCGAGATCTCCCAAAGGGAACCCCTTTTACAGCTCAACCTTAACCGGCTTCGCCTTCCAGATCCGCTCGCAGTAATCGCGGATCGAACGGTCCGACGAGAATTTGCCCGAACGGGCTACGTTGAGAATCGACATCCGGGTCCACCACTTCTTATCACGAAACGCCCTACTTACCCGATCCTGGCAGTCCACATAGGACTGGTAGTCGGCGAAGAGTAGGTATTCATCGTGATGGAGAAGCGAGTCGACAAGCGGCTTGAAGAGGTTGGCATCGCCGCCGGAGAAGTGCCCGAAGGCAATGAGATCAATCGCCTCTCGCAGGCCGGCGTTGGCTTCGTAGTACTTCCTCGGGCTATAGCCCTGTGACCTCACCTCCATCACCTCCTCGACCGTCAGGCCGAAGAGAAAGAAATTCTCTGCGCCCAC
>Ga0187773_10001161_pt1 | contig 10618 bp, 7 predicted proteins | sample 0216_BV02_MP05_1_FD_133133 | JGI IMG/M metagenome (GOLD analysis project Ga0187773, IMG submission 133133) | Tropical peat soil microbial communities from peatlands in Department of Meta, Colombia - 0216_BV02_MP05_10_MG | ecosystem: Environmental > Terrestrial > Soil > Wetlands > Peat | place...
CTTCAGCAACTTTGCACGATCGACCCTGATCTGGTCGCCCTTGAGCAGAAATTGCAGTGCATCTGCAGGTGGCAACATGCGCGCGATCCGCTGGGTGCCGCCGGCACCTGGGAACAAGCCGATTTTTACTTCGGGCAGACCGAGCCGCGTCTTGGAATCGTCGGACGCGATACGATGGTGACAGGCGAGCGCGAGTTCGAAGCCCCCGCCCATGGCCGTACCATTGAGCGCGCAAACCCAAGGTTTGCCGCAAGTCTCGATGCGCCGGTAGAGCAATGAAAGCTTGCGGCTTTCCTCATACAGCGTGCCGGCGGCTGCGGCCTCACCCTGTGTCTTGGCCATGGTCGCGAACACATCGGCCAGCCGGTCAAGCATTGTAAGATCGGCGCCCCCGCAGAAGGTCGATTTGCCCGAAGTAATAACGGCGCCCTTGATCGCCGCATCGTTCGTGACCTTGTCGACAATCGTGCCCAGATCGCTAATGACGTCCATGGTGATGACGTTCATCGAACGGTCCGCCATATCCCATGTGACAAGCGCTATACCGTCGGCATCGACGTCGAGTTTGAAATTTGCCATTGCCGGCCCCCGTTCTAGTAAGGCTCGCCGTTCTTTTTCGTGTAGCGTGCGCCCTTTTCGTCACGCACCACCATCATGTCGATTTCAGAATAGTGCGCGCGTTCGGAGGGAGCGCGCGTGCCGACTTCGATGAAAACGGCATCGCGACTGGAGCGATTGACCAGGGTGTGACCGTTGGGCACACCGGCCTTCCAGGCCGCGGCGTCGCCCGGTTTGAGCACCGTCTCGCCGTCATCCTCTCGCAAGACGACTTCACCCTGAAGCACATAGACGAGTTCATCTTCGTTTTCGTGCCAATGGCGCTGCGAAGAGGCTGCCCCCGGCTTCAGAGTGCAGATGTTGACGCCAAAATGCGTAAGACCAGCGCTTCGAGCGAGCCTTTTGCGCGAGCGGCCTTCCACCGCCTTGTTGAAGGGCGCCGGATAGCCGGTGGCCGTGTCGATCGGAATTTTGTCGATATCGATTTTCGGCATCACACCCGCTCAATAATCGTCGCGGTGCCCATACCGACACCGATACATAGCGTAATGAGCGCGGTTTCCTTGTTGGTGCGCTCCAGCTCATCGAGCACGGTGCCAAGGATCATGGCGCCGGTGGCACCGAGCGGATGACCCATCGCGATGGCGCCGCCGTTTACATTGATCTTGTCATGCGGAATATCGAGCGCCTGCATGTAACGCAGAACAACCGAGGCGAAAGCTTCGTTGAGCTCCCAAAGGTCGATATCCTTCTTGGTCATTCCGGCTTTCTTCAGCACCTTTTCGGTCACGGGAATTGGCCCCGTCAGCATGATGGCTGGTTCGGAGCCAATGTTCGCGAACTGTCGTATGCGCGCTCGAGGTTTTAGTCCCGCAGCCTTGCCTGCCGCCTTGCTGCCAATGAGCACTGCGGTCGCGCCGTCGACGATGCCGGAGGAATTGCCGGGTGTGTGCACATGGTTGACAGCCTCGACTTCCGGATAGCGTTGCACGGCGACTGCGTCGAAACCCGCAACCTCGCCCATCTGCACGAAAGACGGCTGCAGAGCGGCGAGCGTCTGCATGGTCGTGCTCGGGCGCATGTGTTCGTCCTTGGCGAGAATTGTGAGGCCATTGACGTCCTTGACTGGCAAGATCGAATTCTTGAAACGCCCCTCGTCCCACGCCTTGGCGGCGCGTTTCTGACTTTCGACCGCATATGCATCCACATCATCGCGGGAAAAGCCGTACTTCGTCGCGATCAGATCGGCGGAAATGCCCTGCGGGAGGAAATACGTCGCCACCGCAATCGACGGATCGACCGGCCATGCGCCACCGGATGCGCCAATGCCGACGCGACTCATCGATTCAACTCCACCGCCAATCGTCATCTCGTGCTGGCCGGACATGACTTCGGCTGCCGCAAAATTCACGGCATCAAGGCCGGAAGCGCAAAAACGGTTGATCTGAACACCCGGAACCTCATCGCCGAAACCCGCGACCAGTGCCGCCGCTCGCGCAATATCTCCGCCTGCCTCACCGACCGGATCGACGCAACCAAGCACAACATCCTCAACCAGCGCGGGATCGAGCTCGTTGCGGTCCTTAACCCCGGCGAGCGCCTGGGCCGCGAGATTAAGTGCAGTCACTTCGTGCAATGATCCATCAGCCTTGCCGCGCCCGCGCGGGGTGCGAACTGCGTCGTAAATGAATGCGTCGGCCATGGGTCCTCCAATATTTGCGCGTCTAGAGACTTCGCGCGATCAGCAACTTCATGATCTCGTTGGTACCCGCGTAGATGCGCAAGACCCGCGCGTCGCGGTACATACGCGAGATCGGATATTCATCCATATAGCCATAGCCGCCAAACAATTGCAGGCAGCGATCGATCACTTTGCCTTGTGTATCGGTCAGGCGGTATTTCGCCATTGATGCCGTGACAGTATCCAGTTCGCCCTTGATATGTCGCTCGATGCAATGATCGAGAAAAACTTTGGCGATGGTGGCTTCCGTCTTGCACTCGGCGAGCTCGAACTGGGTATTCTGGAACTCGATAATCGCTTGTCCGAAGGCCTTGCGTTGCTTGACATAGTCGATTGTGAGCGCGAGCGCCCGCTCCATCATCGCCACCGCATGCACAGCCACAATCAGCCGCTCCTGCGGCAGCTCCTTCATCAGTTGATAGAAGCCCTGCCCTTCGTCAGTGCCCAGCAGACTCGACGCCGGCAGCTGTACATCCTCGAAAAACAGTTCGGAGGTGTCGGCGGAATCCATCCCGAGTTTTTTCAACTTGCGGCCGCGCCGGAACCCCTGCGCGTCATCGGTTTCGACGACGAACAATGATGTGCCCTTGGCGCCGGCCTTGGGGTCGGTCTTTGCCACCACAATGATGAGATTGGCGTGCTGGCCGTTGGTGATGAACGTCTTGGAGCCGTTGAGCAGATAGCCGTTGCCGGTTTTTTTGGCGGTTGCGCGCACGCCTTGCAGATCCGAGCCGGTGCCTGGCTCGGTCATGGCAATGGCCCCGATCAATTCACCCGTCGCAAGTCTTGGCAGCCAGCGTTTCTTCTGGTCTTCGGTTCCGTAGTGAAGAATGTAGGGCGCAACGATACCCGAGTGCAGCGGCGCGCCGAAGCTATCGAACCCCGCCAGCGCCAATTCGCGATTGATCACAGCCTCATGCGCGAAAGTACCTCCGGCACCGCCGTATTCCTCCGGCATCGAAGCACAAAGCAGACCCGCTTCGCCCGCCTGGGTCCACACATCGTGATCGTAAATGTGGGCCTCCTGCCAACGATCGAGGTTTGGCACAAATTCGTCTGCAATAAAGCGCCGCGCCTGTTCCTCGAGCAGGACAAGATCTTCGCTCATCCAAGCCGGGCGCGGCAGATTGAGGGCATCCATCTGGCGACTCTCCGGTAGACACCATAAGGCCCGGTTAACCCCGCGGCGAGGCCTATCCACCAAAGAAAGGGTGGCTGCAATCGAACAGCAATGCTACGAGGGCCAATCAAACCGCCGGGCTTGTCAACGTCATGAGTTCGCCACGCGGCGACGCCGCGCCGCAAGTGATTGATTCTTCCGTCGCCTGGCTGCGCCTTGCCGTCGCTGTGATGCTTGCCACCATTGGTGGCGTCGGCATGTGGTCGATCATGGTGACGCTGCCGGCTATCCAGACCGAGTTCGGCGTCACCCGCGCCAATGCCACCCTTCCCTTCACAATGGTGATGATTGGTTTTGGCGCTGGCGGCGTGCTGATGGGCCGTCTCGCTGACCGCTTCGGCGTCGCCGTACCGCTCGGCATCGGAATATTGGCAATGTCGGCTGGCTACCTCGGAACCGCGTGGTCCCCCACCCTTTTGCTGCTCGCCCTTGCCCACGGCCTGATTGGAGTCGGCTGCTCCGCTACTTTCGGGCCACTCATGACCGACATCTCACATTGGTTCGAGCGGCGGCGCGGAATTGCAGTCGCGCTTGCAGCCGTCGGCAACTACACCTCAGGCACGATTTGGCCGCCGTTGGTACAACATTTCATCGCATCATCCGGATGGCGCACAACGCATGCCGGGATCGGGCTATTCTGCCTAGTCACAATGATGCCGCTGGTACTCGCCATGCGGCGGCGAATCGAAGACCACTACAGCGCAGCTGGCGCAGCCGCCGCGCTCCGACAGGCCGAGCTTCCATTCTCGCCGACGACTCTCCAGGTGCTTTTATGCATCGCCGGTGTCGGCTGCTGTGTGGCGATGTCGATGCCGCAAGTACACATCGTCGCTTATTGCGGCGACCTTGGCTACGGCGTCGCACGCGGCGCCGAGATGCTATCGTTGATGCTCGGTTTTGGGATTATCAGTCGCATCGCCTCCGGCTTTGTTGCCGATCGCATCGGCGGCGTGCGCACGCTGCTGCTTGGCTCGGTGCTGCAAGGTGTCGCCCTGTTTCTTTACCTCTGGTTCGATGGACTCATCTCTCTTTACGTGATCTCGGCGCTGTTTGGCCTGTTTCAGGGAGGCATTGTGCCGAGCTACGCGATTATTGTCCGCGAATATTTTCCGCCACGCGAAGCCGGTACACGCGTCGGCTTCGTACTAATGGCGACGTTGATCGGGATGGCCCTGGGCGGCTGGATGTCGGGTTTGATCTTCGATCTTACCGGTTCCTACCGCGCGGCGTTTCTCAATGGGCTCGCGTGGAATCTATTGAACGTATCCATTATGGTTTGGTTGTTGCAACGCTCGCGCCGTCGGCCAACACTGGCACCGGCTTGACAGCCGCCGAAAGGCGGTAGCCGCTAGAACGCGTCGTCCGGCAATTCCATGGTCGATGCCGCACCAGCTTTGATGCGGGCAAGCCGGGTCGCCGTTTCAGGCAGCATGCGATCCATAAAGAATCGCGCCGTGACGAGTTTTGCATTCAGCCGCGCCGCAGAACCATTCGCCTTAGGCAATTTGGCGATCGCGGCCTCGGCGATCTTGCACCACATGTAGCCGAGAGCGACCAGACCGAAGAGACGCATGTAGTCGTAGGAGCCTGCGCCGGCGTTGTCAGGCTTCGCCATCGCATTCTGCATGAACCACATTGAAGCTTCCTGCAGGTGCGCCAGCGATTGGCCGAGCGGCTTGAGGTAGGGATTCAGCGGCTCGTTGTTCGTACGCTCCTTGAGGTACGACTGCACCTCGTTGAAGAAAGCCATGATGGCGCGTCCGCCATCCTTGCCGAGCTTGCGGCCAACCAGATCCAACGCCTGGATGCCATTAGCCCCTTCATAGATCTGCGCGATGCGCGCATCGCGCACGAATTGCTCCATGCCGTGTTCGGCGATGTAGCCGTGACCGCCGAAAACCTGTTGCGCCATTACAGCATTGGCGAATCCGCCATCGGTGAGCACGCCTTTGATCACTGGGGTGAGCAGGCCCATATGGTCGTCGGCACTGATGCGCTCTTTTTCGTCGTTGGAGCGGTGCGCGACATCGCTCTTGAGCGCGGTCCACATCACCAGCGCACGCGCCGCTTCGTTGAATGCGCGGATGGTCATGAGCGTGCGCCGCACGTCCGGGTGCACGATGATCGGGTCGGCTGGCTTGTCCGGATATTTCACACCAGAAATAGCGCGGCCTTGCAGACGCTCTTTCGCGTAGGCGGCAGCGTTCTGATAGGCGACCTCCGAAAGGGCAAGGCCCTGCACGCCGACACCGAGACGCGCCTCGTTCATCATCGTGAACATGGCATTGAGTCCGCGATTTTCCGTGCCGACGAGCCAGCCGGTGGCGCCATCATAGTTCATGACGCACGTGGAGTTGCCGTGGATACCCATCTTCTCTTCGATAGAGCCGCAGCTAACCGCATTGCGCACGCCGAGCGAACCGTCATCGTTGACGAGAATTTTCGGTACGACAAACAGCGAGATGCCTTTGGTGCCGGCAGGTGCGCCTTCAATCCGCGCGAGCACCAGATGAATAATGTTCTGCGACAGATCGTGCTCACCGGCGGAGATGAAAATCTTGGTACCGGATATTTTGTAGCTGCCATCGGCCTGCTTCACCGCCTTCGACCGCAGCAGCCCGAGATCGGTGCCGCAGTGCGGCTCGGTCAGGTTCATGGTGCCGGTCCAGACGCCTTCCACCATCTTCGGCAGATATTTTTTCTTCAGTTCATCAGCGGCATGCATCAGCAAGGCAGCGATCGCGCCCTGGGTCAGACCGGGATACATGGCGAAGGCCATGTTGGCCGAACAGAGAAATTCGTTGACCATGACGGTCATGGTCGCCGGCAAGCCCTGGCCACCAAACTCAGCCGGCACGGAAATGCCAATCCACCCGCCTTCGACGATCTGCTTATAGGCTTCCTTAAAGCCCTTCGGCGTCGCCACACTGCCATCGGCGGCTCGCTTGCAGCCTTCCTTGTCGCCGACCCGATTGAGCGGGGTCAGGACTTCTTCACTGAACTTGGCCGCCTCACGCAGTACCGCCTCCACAACGTCGGGAGACGCGTCGGAAAAACCCGGCAGATTTCCATAGTGCTCGATATGGAAGACGTCATTGAGCAAAAACAATGCATCATCCACTGGAGCCTTGTAGGTCGGCATAATTTTCTCCCCGGCGGAACGCCGCGAGGTTTTAAGAGGATATAAAGCGAACGGTTTCGGCCCGCATTATGGCGGAGCCGGTTTACACCTCTATTAAGGGCCCTTGAGGCGGCGAAAACAATAACAGGATTACGTTGTCCCTGACGTCCCGGTGGCTCTCGGCGGGTCGGAGGCCGTCAGCATCTTCGTGTAGATCTGCCGCAGTTCGGCAAGCGCCTGATCGATATCGCCACGCTGGCGCTCCAGCATGGCGATCTGCTCGGCACATTTCCTATGGCTAATGGGGAGGACTTCGGTGCAACCGCTGGCACGTGCCGCAAGCATCTCGCGGATTTCGGTCAAGGTAAAGCCGAGACGCTTGCCGTGGAGAATGAGAACAAGGGAATCGCGGTCTTCGCGGGTAAATATGCGGGGCCCCACACTACGCTGCGGCGTCAGCAGGCCCTTGCTCTGGTAGAAGCGCAGCGCGCGCAGCGTGACACCTGCCTCGCGAGCGAGTTCGCCGATGGTAAAGCGCTCGGGCGGACCCGGATTTGCCGGGTCTCCCCCATTGTCCCCGGATTGATCGGCGTCACGCGTACCGTCTTTGGCCATCCCGCCCCGCAAAAAATCCACATGAATCCGTGTGAATCCTAGTCTTGCAGCCACGGCAGGCGGTGGCATTCGGGTGTTCTGCCCAGAAAATATTGCGGCTGGACGGCGGTTAACGGCTTGTTTACCGCGACAGGCAAAAAGTTAGTGCGTGGACGAAGGACCGAGCCACCGTATCCACCTGCCGTTAACGCGCGCCGGTTCCACGAGAGTCGACCGACTCTTAGCGACTCCACCTCGAATGTGGGTGTGAGCATGAAATTTGGCTTTGCGTCGAGCGTCGAAGGCATTCGGCCGGAAGCCCGCGAGACCGCGCAGGAAGCGGCGCGCCGCGCGGGGTTGCCGCTGAATGAGTGGCTCAATGCCGTGATCCTGCAACAGGCTGCGGAGCAAGGCATCACGCCTCCGTTTGGACGGGCAAGTACCGACAGCGACGATCTATCGAAGGTAAATATGCGGCCCGACGAGATCACGCGGCGCGTCGATCAGGTCACGCGCGGCGGACCAGCGGCTTACGCGCCGAAGCGGAATCGCAATGAAGCCGATCAGATGGCCGATCTGATCGGCCGGCTTGAACAATGTCTTGAACAGGTCGCCGGTTCACAGCGTCCGCTAGCTTCGTCGATGCCGTCCGTGCAGTTGCCGCCCAGCCTGGATAGCGCCATCGCTGAAATTACAGCACGCCGCCGCGCACTTAACGGCGTTTCCGCGCAGCCAAAAACAACGGCGGGAGGATTTGCAACGTCCGAGCCGGTATCGCCACCGGTGCCAACACAGGACCTGTCCGGCCTTGAGAGCCAGCTGCGGCAGATCACCAACAAGATCGAAACATTGCGCCGCCCGGGAGTCGAAGAAGCAATCCAAGCGGTACGTGCCGAACTTGCTGAAATCGGCCGTACGCTCAATGAGGCGATGCCACTCCGCGCCATCGAAGCCATCGAAAAACAAATTCAGGATCTGAGCGAGCGGATCGCGGAAGGGCGCCAGGCCGGTGTCGACAGCGGGGCGCTCGCCGGGATCGAGCGCGGACTTGCCGATGTGCGCGATGCGCTGCGCGGATTGATGCCGGCAGAAACCCTGGTCGGATATAACGACGCAATCAATGCTCTCACACACAAGATCGATCTTATCGTCGCGCAGAAAGATCCCGAGACCATACAGCGGCTCGAGAATTCGATCACCACGCTGCGCGGAATGGCTGCGCACGTCGCTTCCAACGAAACCATCAGCGCCCTTGGCGCGCAGGTAAAGCTGCTGTCGGACAAGGTCGATCGTCTTGCAGCCGAAGGGGGGGCAAATGCTGCACTCAACAATCTCGAGCAGCGCATAGACGCGCTCAGCCGCTCACTGGCCGACCGCAGCCACGGCGGCGAGGCTGTCCCGGCGCGCCTGGAAACGCTGGTGCAATCGTTGTCCGACAAGATCGATGGGATCCAGCAGGCGCGCAACGATACAGTGGCGTTTGGTCACCTCGAGGATCGGATCGTCAAGCTGGTGCAGCGCCTGGATAGTTCGGATGCCCGTCTCGGCCAACTCGACGCAATCGAACGCGGGCTGGCCGATCTGCTCGTTCATGTCGAAGACATACGCGCGAGCAAGGAAACGCCATCCACGAAATCGGACGATGTACCGCACGTCGAGATACTCAAACAGGACATCATCCAGACCCAGGATGCCGTGAACGCGATGCACGGGACGCTCGGCAGTGTCGTTGACCGCCTCACAACGATCGAGAAGAGCATTCGCGACGGCCGACAAAAGCCGACGGCGCCTGAAAGCGATATCGTGGAGCTCATACAGACCGTGGGCGCCAGCCAGGTCGCCGATGTTCCTTCCATCGTGCCGCAGCCGCTTGCTGCGGCACAGGCGCCGGCTCCGCTCGCGGTTTCCGGGACTGTCGGACCAGCCGACCAGCCGCTTGAGCCCGGGTCGGGTCCGCCGCGTTTGGGCGACAACCCCGGGGCGCGCATTGCTGCCTCGGAAGCGGCCCTCGGTAGTGCGCGGCCTAATGTGGCAACACCGGGTGGTAAATCGGACTTCATTGCCGCCGCCCGCCGCGCTGCGCAGGCGGCGGCACAGGATCCGAAGAGCCGGGCGGCCCGCACCGGCGCAAGCAAGACAACCAGTGGCGCGTCGCTGCGCGCCAAGATGATGACCCGGGTCAAATTGATGTTTATCGCCGCGAGTATAGTGGCCATCGTCGCCGGATCGATACAATTCACCGGAAACATCTTCGATTTCGGATTCTTTACGCCGAACAACGCCAACCTTACGAAAAGTTCCGGTACCGAAACCGCAAGCACCGAGCTGACGACATCTTCGACCCGACCGGAGGCGCCGGCCGCGACGGCTGAGCAAGCGGCGAAACCAGCCGAAGCCAATCCTCCGCTGCCGATGCCAGCCACCGATGTGGCTGCATTGGCAAAGCTGTTCAGCCCCCCGGCTTTGCCCAGTCTCACCCCGGCCCCACTGGCGCCGACTACGGCCGCGAGCGCGCCGCCGCTGGAGTTGAGTCCCCCCGCACAAGACGCTTCCATGCCGCCGGCAAATATAAATGCGCCGGTGCTAGGAGCTGCCCCCGTACCAAAGAGCGATGTCACCGGCTCGATCGCGCGACCGTCGGTCGAGGCAAAGCCCAGCCGGCCCACGCCAGCACCAGCCGCCCAGTCAACACCGACCGATCGGCTGCCGACTTCGATCGGTGGCACGCGGCTGCGTAACGCGGCGCTCGCTGGCGATTCGGCGGCCGCTTATGAAGTTGCTATGCGTTACGCGGAAGGCCGCGGCGTTCAGCCCAACCTTGAAGAGGCCGCTCGCTGGTTCGAGCGCGCCGCGAGCAAAGGCCTGACGCCGGCTCAGTTCCGCTATGCCAGCATGCTGGAGAAGGGTCAGGGCGTGAAAAAGGATCTGACGGCCGCACACAAACTCTACGTGGCCGCCGCCGCCAAGGGTCACGCCAAGGCAATGCACAATCTCGCGGTGCTCTATGCCGAAGGCGCCGAGGGTAAACCGGATTATGTCAGCGCGGCACAGTGGTTCCGAAAGGCCGCGGAGCATGGCGTTCCCGATAGCCAGTACAATCTTGGTGTGCTGACCGCACGCGGTCTCGGCACTGAAAGGAATATCGCCGAATCCTATAAGTGGTTCGCGCTGGCGGCAGCCCAGGGCGACCGAGACGCAGGCCGCAAGCGGGATGAGGTCGCTAGGCAGCTGGATGTGCGAACTTTGAGCGCTGCCCAACAGGCCGTCAAAAACTTTGTGGCCGAGCCCCAGCCACCGGAGGCCATCGCAATTCCAGAACCGGCCGGTGGCTGGGATCGCATGACGCTCCCCTCGTCTGAAAAGCCGAAGGCGGCATCGTCCGGTCCGTTGTCGCTCACTGCTTTCGATCCAGGAAACCTGTGAA
>Ga0187773_10001163_pt1 | contig 10608 bp, 10 predicted proteins | sample 0216_BV02_MP05_1_FD_133133 | JGI IMG/M metagenome (GOLD analysis project Ga0187773, IMG submission 133133) | Tropical peat soil microbial communities from peatlands in Department of Meta, Colombia - 0216_BV02_MP05_10_MG | ecosystem: Environmental > Terrestrial > Soil > Wetlands > Peat | place...
GGCCGCCATGCAATAGGACAAGCCTTCGGTTCCGTACCGACCGGATGCAGGGGAAGATGCGTTGAATCTCTTGTCGAGACAATCGAAAAAAAGCATTCGGTCGAGATAGACCGGCTTGAGTGCATGCAAACAAAGCGTTTCGGACGCGTTGTGGATATATCGACATCCCCCCTCCTCGACCAGCACGGCTTTTTCACAGGAGCGGTTATCGTCGTGAGGGATGAAACCCGACTGGCAGACCTTGAGAGGGATCTGGAGGAACGTCAGCAGTTTCATAATATTGTAGGCGCAAGCAGAAAGATGCGAGAGATTTATTCCTTGATAGAAGATCTCGCAGACGTTCAGACTACCGTTCTCGTCACCGGTGAGAGCGGCACAGGAAAAGAACTCGTTGCAGAGGCCCTCCATTTCAAGGGGATCAGATCCAACAAACCCCTGGTGAAGGTGCACTGCGCGGCCCTGTCGGAGAACCTTCTGGAGAGCGAACTCTTCGGACATGTCAAGGGGGCTTTCACCGGAGCCGTCAAGGACAGGATTGGCCGTTTTCAGAAGGCTGACGGAGGCACGATTTTCCTCGATGAAATAGGCGACATACCCCAGCGAACCCAGTTGAGGCTGCTGAGGGTGCTTCAGGAAATGGAGTTTGAAAGGGTGGGAGATTCAACACCGGTCAAAGTGGACGTCCGGGTGATCGCTGCCACCAATAAGGACCTCTCCGCAAAGGTTAAACTCGGCGAATTCAGAGAGGACCTTTATTACCGTCTGAACGTTGTCGAAGTGAGCCTCCCCCCGCTCAGAGACCGCCTTGAAGACATGCCTTTTCTCGTCGACCATTTCTTAAAAAAAATCAATAAGAAATTGAACAAGGATATTTCATCGGTCTCCTCAGACGTCATGAACATTTTTATGAACTATTCCTGGCCCGGTAATATCAGGGAACTGGAGCATACACTCGAACACGCCTTTATCGTCTGCCGCGGTGATGCCATTACAGTCGATCATCTGCCCCGCAATATAAAGGATGTCATATCCGCGAAATTCATTCATCACAGAGATAGGGAAAAGGGTGAACCGGAGATAATCCTTCAGACCCTCGACAAAACCGCATGGAACAAGGCAAAGGCATCACGTCTTCTCGGCATCGATCGCAAGACACTTTACAGAAAAATGGAAAAATATCAGATAAAAGATCCGGTTGAATAAACTGTGACATGCCACATAAGTGTGGCGCATATATATGGTACATTGCCACACCCCGCTTGATTCAGGAAAAACTGGCTATCCCTTCTGCTAGCTTCTAACCTTCTGAAATTAAATTATAAAATAATATTTAGGTAGTTATAATTTTCAGGCATGGCGCTTGTATTACACTGTGTGCTTTCAATAGAAGGTCTTTGCCTTTATAGGGTAAGAAGGTTAATTTAGCGGCTTATTCACAGATTACCAAGGAAGTAAGGTATCAAGATGGAAAAAGACATGTCACATAAATCCAATGACAGGGCGATATGCCCGTTTGTGTTGAGACCTTTCGAGGATTGCTACTGTGCCAGCACAAGCAGTCTCTACACCGAAGCAACGATCCATTACTGCGGCGGAAACTTTGAGAAGTGTGAAATCTATACAAGACACATGAAAGAACAGGCATAAAAGGGGGATATCAGGTACATGGAAAACTGGAGGAGCATGATGGGGAAAAATGTGCTCGTAGTAGACGACGATGAACTGATCAGGAGACTCGCAACACTAATACTAACGACGGCCGGCTATTCGGTAATAGAGGCGGCTAACGGACAGGACGCGCTGAATAAACTGAATGCCATCGATGATGTGGAGATGGTTATCACGGATTTCCGTATGCCACAGATGGACGGAATAGAATTCGTGAGACAGCTCCGAGCAAGGGCCGCGTACAAATTGGTACCGATCGTTATGATGACATCCGAATTTCAGGGCTATAAGAGGACTGAAGGAGAGCAGGCCGGTGTGACCGACTGGATTTCGAAACCTTTTCTTCCTCAGCAGTTAATACACACGGTGAGGCGATTGGCTACGTAACAGTATGAGTTCCCACGGGTTGTAAGGACAACTTTTTTTGTCGGGACTGACGGATACATATACCCCCATCAATCCTGAAAGGAGGTATTCAATGGGCTTGCAGGAACTTGCTGAAGGAATTATATTACAGTCTATTGAAGATTTATGGAGTGAAAATCTCACAGGAGAGTGTAGGGAATTTTTTAGAGGAAAGGACTTCAGAATCTGTGCAGAGCTTGCGAACATGAACCTGATAGATCAGGTGAAGCTTCTCAATTTCGTGAAGGGGGTCATAGAGTCCAGGAAGAAAGCGAGCGTAAGGAGAAGCGGTCTCGCATTTTCATTCCGGCATCATCTTCCTGAACAGAAGAGAGTCTGAATCAATAGACATCTCCGATTCCGGCTTTGCTTTAACCGAATAGTAACAATCACCTTGTTGTCTCGTCTGGCGCGGGCAGACGCTCCTGTTGTCTCCGCCTGTCTCACCTCCTCTGTCCTCAGGTATTTCCCGGCGGCGCAGGAAATCAGAGCAGCTATGGCAGCAACAGCAATAATAAGCATGTTTCTCATCTTTTTCAGGATAGTCATGACAACTCAAGAAAATCGTACAACTGACTCCAAATCCACGATCAAATATGCGTGAGGATAGCATTTGAGCGGCATCAAAGGCGCGTATTGACTCACCGGGATGGTGAGTCGCGCCCGTGGCCTCGGAGACGGGCCAAATGCCCGTCGAGAATGAGCAAGAATGCTGTCCTTACGCATAGAGCAATTATTTTGAGGTGGATCCCGGAAACGTGAGAGGCGGGTAGGAAGAACGTTAGCCGATTCGACTGCGGCTCACAAAGCCGCCTCCCTGTGATACAATGAACTATCCTTACGGACTGTCGGGGGTTACATTCCTGGTGAAAACGTTACAAGATATCTTGGCGCGCATCGAAATCAAGAAGGGTGATTACGAACGTTATAACTTTTCTCAGACAGAAAACAACGCTTTGAAAACCTTCTTCGACCTTGCCCAGGAATTCGGCAGCATCGCAGACTTCTATCTTTTGTGTGTGGCCGTTCCGAAGAGTTTTTTTAACCTGGAGGCGCAGCTCTACCTTGTAGACCCGAAACTAAAATCCTTCAGACTCGCTGCAAAAACAGATGGCACGGGATATGAACTACACTCGCCTCCTCCTGACGGTGTACAGCCGAACATGTATCCCTACTATACAGAAGGGCACGGCCTGGTATTGACTATCCGCGGCAAGAAGTCTCTGATCGACCGACTGCCCTTTTACGTCCGGGAAGATGTTCTCGGCCTGCTTGAGGTATATCCTATCGAGAAGAGAGACGAACACAGCATGCTCTTTTTTGAGAAATATGCGAACCGTATCGGCTTCAGGTTGCATAACAAATTCCTGGTCGAAAAAAATATCGAACACCTGAGGTTTATCCGCACGCTCGTTGCTGACATCGAACATAATATCATCGTGCCGAATATGGTTTACAAACTCTTTCTGAGGCGTCTGCGGGGAAAAATAATGAGGAACAAAGAACTGGAGACTCTTCTTTCCAAGTATACGGAGAGGGTGGGCAATGACGAGGCCGGCCTCGAAAATATTTTGAAGGAAATGTCAGACGTCAACCGGGAATTGACTGAAGAACTGGAAAATTTCGAAAAACATTACAAGAATATGAGCCTGTTCATAGAGACGTTGTTTAGGAAAAGTCATTTTGACCAGGGGCGGCTTACACTCCGTACCAAGGCGTGCAATATGAAAAAGGACGTTGTAGAACCCCAGCTTGAACAATACATCGAGCAATTCAGGAAAGCGAAGATCACGATCGACGATCGCCTCAGCGGTATTCCCGACAAAGAGGTGATAAATGTCGTTGATGTGGGATTGATAGCACAGGTATACGCCAACCTCTTTTCAAACGCTCTCAAATATACTGAGGAAGTAACTCTTGATAGCGGCGAGAGAAAAAAATTTATTGCCTACGGACATGAGATACTGAAGGATTTCTTCGGACCCGGCAGAGACGGCATCAAGTATAACATTTTCAGTTCTGGACCTCATATCATTCCGGAGGAGCGAGAAAAATTGTTTCAGGAGGAATACCGCGCTTCCAACGCTGCCCATAAGCCGGGGACAGGGCACGGGTTGGCCTTCATTAAGAACGTCGTTGAGATACACGGCGGGACAGTCGGTTATGAGCCCACAAAATACGGAAATAATTTTTACTTCATCCTTCCCGGATGATAAGCCGCCTGCCCGATAGATACTAAGAAGCGACAAGCAAGGGGACAATATTTTGTTCGATTTGTCACCCCCCCTCTTGTCCGCTCCCCTCTCCGCACTCAGGCGGATTCGCCGGAGCGAAAGGGCGAGGGGTATTTTCGGGTCAATGACGTTATTGTTGGCGACTGATGTCGCAGAGTAAAGCAGGTCTCAGCCAATTTCATTTCTTCTTCATCCCCACTTTTCTTGCTTCTTCCATGATGTTAAGAAGAGGCTCCCCGCTTTTTTTTGCCAATTCCCTGCATTCTTCGTATTCAGGCACAACCTTGCGTATCGAATCTCCAAAACCGGCGATCTTCACTCTCACCTTTCCGTATTTCGTATCCACCTCTTTAAAGCGTCTTTCCATCGTGACCCGTCGGGCCTCATAATATCGGACGCCGATACTCGTCGTCTCCCTAAGAATCAGGGCTATCATATCATCCCTTTTTTCCCTGTCGCAGAGCACGCTCAATTTTACACCTGGTCTCATTTTTTTCATTAAGACATGGGTCATGAAGACATCGAGTGCGCCTTTTTTGAAAAGTTCTTCGATCACATATCCATATATCTGGGGGTTCATATCATCGATATTAGTCTCGATCACGCTTATGGATTCATCTTCCGCGGGCAAACGACGGCTGCCAATGAAAATTCTTAAGATATTCGGCCTGTCTTTCATATCCCTGCTGCCGGCCCCTGCTCCTATCTTTTCAGGGACGAAAACGGGTATCTCGCCAAACCTCTTTGATAGAGATTTTACGATCACAGCCCCTGTCGGGGTCGTCATCTCAAAAGGGTCTCCCGATGAATACACGGGAACGTTTCTTAATATCTCGGCGGTGGCAGGAGCAGGTACCGGCATGATTCCGTGATCTGTCCTGACAGAACCCCCTCCCAGGTTTACAGGTGAAGAGTAAACCTCCTCGACCCCAAGCAGCTCAAGTCCGATCAATGTCCCGAAGACGTCGACCAGACAATCGACGGCACCGAGCTCATGGAGATGGACGTTATGAAAAGCCTCGCCGTGAACCTTTGCCTCAGCCTGAAAGAGCCCTTGGAAGATAGCGTATCCTTTCCTTTTTAATTGATCAGGAAGAGAAGAAGCCGCGATTATCGTATCAATGTCCTTCCATCTTCTGCCCTTGGTCCGTCTGCGAGAGTGATGTCGGGATGCCGGGCTGAGGATGATGTCTATCTTTGTCGCAGAGAAATGAGAGCGCATGACTTTTTCTTCTGAGAGGCGATAACCTTTTATCGGCAATTTTTTTAGAATTTTTTCGATCTCTCCGAGAGGCGCACCCGCATCAACCAAGGCCCCGAGACACATGTCGCCGCTTATCCCGGAAAAACAGTCGAAATACGCTACCTTCAAGATTACAGACCCTCCTTCACCAATATCTTCTTCGTGCCCTCTTCATGCAAGAAAAGTTCATTCACTTGCCGAATTCCCTCATCTTCAGTTCTTTCCTTTTTATTTTCCCGCTTACGGTCTTGGGAAGATCATCAATAAACTCTATCTTCCGCGGGTATTTATAGGGAGCCGTATGGCCTTTAACGAATTCCTGAATCTCCTTCGCGAGGGCTTCTGACGGTTCATATCCTTTTGCCAGTACAATAAACGCCTTTACGATTTCTCCTCTAATCTCATCCGGGCTCGCAACAACTGCTGACTCCCTTACAGAAGGATGTTCGATGATGACGCTTTCCACCTCAAACGGTCCGATCCTGTAACCAGATGTAAGTATGATATCGTCGTTTCTCCCCACAAACCAGAAATACCCGCCCTCATCTTTATAGGCCCTGTCACCCGTTATATACCATTGTCCCCTGGCCGCATCTTTCGTAGCCTTCGGGTTATCGAGATAGCCTTTGAAAAGTCCTAAAGGTCTCACAGGTCTTGTCTTAATGGCTATATCACCTTCAATTCCAGGGGACACGGCATTCCCGTCTCCATCAATGACGTCCACAACAAATCCCGGCACAGGCATCCCCATCGAACCGGGTCTTACAGGAAGACATCTGTAATTGGCAAGGATGTTAACGGTCTCGGTCTGACCGTATCCGTCATAAATATGCAGGCCCGTTCTCTCCCGCCAGATCTCTATTATCTCACTGTTAAGCGGTTCACCTGCTGCAACAAAATGTCTCATCGAGCGGGATGCAAATTTCCGGGAAGGCGAAAGTTCCTTTGCCATCATCCGGTATGCTGTCGGCGGGCCACAGAAAGTAGTGATGGGATACTTATCCATTGTCTCAAAGATCTGCGATGGTTCAAACTTGCCTCTTTTGTAAAAGGAGAAGACGGTTGCCCCCATATGCCACGGACCGAAGAGACTCGACCACGCAGCTTTTGCCCATCCGGTATCGGAAAGATTCCAGTGGATATCACCCGGTCTGAGGTCGAGCCAGTACCTTCCTGTCAGCATATGGGCGAGGGGATAAGACGTCTGGGTATGGAGCACCATTTTCGGCTGGCCCGTCGTTCCCGAAGTAAAATATATCAAGGCGGGGTCATCTGAGGAGACCCTTTCTCCCGTGGTGGCTTCTCCAGTCCGACGCTCTCTCAGGTAATCACGCCAGCCGCCCCTTTCACCTATGACTATACGCAAAGGTGAATGGAGGCATGCTCCTACGGCCCCTTCTACTTTTTCTGCATCCCCGTCCGTTGCGATTACAGCCTTTATGTCGGTTGCCGAGAGCCTGTATTTAATGTCTTTTGATGTATGAAGCGTTGTCGCGGGTATCGGAACCGCATTAAGCCTCATAAGGGCGAGCATCACCTCCCACCACTCAGGGATGTTCGGAAGAATGACGAGTACCTTGTCTCCTCGCCCGATGCCGATTCTTTTTAACGCTCCCGCCCCCTTGGAGGATAAAAGCTTCAGCTCATTGAATGAAAATTTTCTTTCGTTTTTCCCGTCCGTCCAATAAAGCGCCTGTTTGTCACCCCACCTGTCGAAAACATCAAGGGGAAAAGAAAAGGTTTCCGGTATCGGGAAGGAAAACTCTCGGTACTCTTTCGAATAGTCTCTCATATTCGGCGGCTGTTCCATCCCACATGGTAACATATTTTTTACCTTCAACAGTATGGCACAATCCTTCCTCAATTCACCATCAACTTTGTGTGAGGAAGAAGCATCTGAGCGGTTTCAGCTGCGCGTATTGCATCACCTCAAAGGTGATGCGCGCTGGTGCCCTCGGATGTCCGGAGTTTCGATGGACCGAGAATGAGAGAAGGTGCCGTCCTCACATATATTTTTGATGGCGGGTTCTGGCTTTTGTGATTGCGAAGATGCCATGGATTTATAGCATGATATAATGTCAGTGAGCGGGATGGCAGGCATGATAAAAAAATTCATGGAAAAAAACAAAGGCAGAAAAACTTTCCTTGAGCATGAAGTAAAAGGGCTCCTGAAAGACGCTGGGCTGACGGTGCCTCGTGGTATGTTCATCGGCAGGGATGAAGCATTTTCCGCACACGGGTTGACCTATCCCCTCATCGCAAAGGTTTCATCAGCAGCGATAACCTCAAAGAGCGATGTTCATGGAATACGCGCCGAAATAAAGAATGAAAGCGACTTAAGGAAGGCGATCTTTGAACTGCAGGAAATCAAGAATGCACAGGGCGTACTCATAGAGGAATCAGCCCCTCAAGGAGTTGAGGTCATCGTGGGCGGCGTTACTGACAGACAGTTTGGTCCCGTTGTTATGTTCGGCCTTGGAGGAATATTTGTCGAATTATTTAAGGACGTTTCATTCGGCCTTGCACCGATGACAGCGGAAGAGGCCGACCTGCTCATCAGGCAGGTAAAAGGATACAGACTTCTGGAGGGATACAGGGGGCAGCCGCCGGTTGACATTCGAGCGCTGATCCAGGTCATCATAACGGTATCGAATTTCATATCATCAGGCCTCGTCGAGGAGATAGATCTTAACCCTGTAGCTCTTTATCCCACGGGCGCCATTGTCCTTGATGCAAAGATGTCGGTTTATTCTTTGTAGTTTCCCCCTTCATTTCATTTTTAGCGCTGCCTTTCGATAGTCGACAAGGCTATTTCTTGCCATAAGACATGATCTTCAATCTTCACAAACAAGATGGCGAATTCCTGCAAAAGATTGCGGGATGATCACTGTCAAGTGTCTTCTTTTATCAACCGACTCCGACGTCGACATGTAGTAGCTTCAAAAAAAGAAACACAAGATATAGAAAAATTCCGGATATCATATTTTTTTCTTGACAACTCGTGTATTCTGCTTTATATTTGAGTGGTAAAAAGTGGTAAAAAGTGGAGTGGAGGGGGACGTGCCGGCTTTCTCAGGGAAATACTACTACACCATAGACCCGAAGGGCAGAATCATCATACCGGCTTCTTTCAGGGAAATTATTTCTTCCAATTATAATTCTAAGCTTTATATCGTCAATGCCGCTTTTGATAAATGCCTGCACCTCTACCCTCAGGAAGAGTGGATCAGACTCGAGGAAAAAGTCCGGCAGCTTCCGAAGATGAAGGAAGAAGTCAGGTTTTTCATGCGGAGGGTTATAGCATCAGCCCAGGAGGTAGAGTTGGACAAACAGGGAAGGGTCTTGATACCTGCGGCACATAGAGAAGATGCGGGACTCGATGCAGACATCGTAATCGTAGGTCAGATAGAAAAGATAGAGCTGTGGGACAGGAAAGAGTGGGACATTGTTGTTGACCCTGCGAGAATAGACAAGAGAGAGGCAGAAGAAAGACTTGCGTCTTATGGTCTTTAAATGACGGTAACTCATCTCCCGGTTCTTGTCAGGGAGGTGATTGACCTGCTCTCCCCGCATGAGAGCGGGATTTATGTAGATGCAACGATAGGTCTTGGGGGACATTCTGAGGAGATTTTGAAGATGATCGGTCAGGATGGAAGAGTCGTCGGAATTGACAGGGACGCGCAGGCTCTGAGAATTGCCTCAGAGAGATTGAGGGATGGCAGATTGATCTTAAGGAAGGGGAGCTTTTCCGAGATGGAAGATCTGCTCCGGGCAGAGAGTGTTCGGGCAGTAGACGGCATCCTCTTTGATCTCGGCGTCTCGATGATGCAGCTTAAAGAACCGGGACGCGGCTTCAGCTTTTCTTCCGATGAAAGGCTCGACATGAGGATGGACAGATCCAGGGAATTTTCAGCCTGGGACATCATCAACACCTATTCTGAAAAAGAACTTATACGGGTATTGAAAGAATACGGAGAAGAATACAGGGCGGTGAGAATAGCAAGGGAGATCGTTAAACAGAGAAACAGGAAGAATATCGACACCTGCTCCGAACTGGCCGATATCGTGTCACGTGCGGCGGGCAGAAGGGGAAAAACCCATCCTGCCACAAAGACTTTTCAGGCACTCAGGATAGAAGTCAACGGTGAGATCGCAGAACTCGGAGAAGGACTGGATTCATCGCTGAAGATCTTAAAAAAGGGCGGCAGACTTTGCGTAATCTCCTACCACTCCCTTGAAGACAGGGTGGTGAAAAATTTCATACGTGATAATGCAAAAAAAGGTATGCTGAGACCGCTGATAAAGAAACCCCTGTCTCCGAACATTCACGAAATAAGGAAGAACCCTTCTTCAAGAAGCGCCAAACTGAGAGGAGCGGAAAGACTATGATGCATACGAAAACTAACGGCAATATGTTATCATTATTTCATAAACCGCTGTGCATAGCATGCCTGCTTTTCGGCCTGTTCGGATTGATATGGCTCAGGTCCAGCGTCGTTGCAGTTGCCTATGACCTCAGGAATATCGAAGAAAAAAAGATGGAGGTCCTCAAAGACCGGAAAGCTCTTCTCGCTGACAGGGCAAGAATCATGTCCCTCGGAAAGATCGACGTATCGTTCCGCGATGCCCAGGGTGAAGGTAAATGCGCAGCTGGCTACATATTCCCTGACAGGGTCAGGGTAATTCATATTAAAAGGAATACAGGACCCGAACCTTACAGGGCCTCTCTCGAGATCGGAAGCAAAAAATGATATGTGGTGAGATTGTTTGAATAAGAAGCGGTCCGTCATCTTAAACACTGCGATAATTTTTGGGTTCTTCGCGATATTTTTAAGGCTTACCGACCTCATGATATTCAACCACAAGATCCTCGCTGAAAAGGCCAAGTTGCAGCAGATAAAGGTAGAGGATATTCAGGTCAGGAGAGGAAATATTTACGACCGGAAAGGGAGGGAGTTTGCAGTGAACGTCGAACTTGAATCTCTCTACTGCGACTCACGAGAAGTTGCTATCGACAAAGGAAGGATGAAAAAGCTTTCCGCAGTACTTGGCACGGAC
>Ga0187773_10001164_pt1 | contig 10607 bp, 8 predicted proteins | sample 0216_BV02_MP05_1_FD_133133 | JGI IMG/M metagenome (GOLD analysis project Ga0187773, IMG submission 133133) | Tropical peat soil microbial communities from peatlands in Department of Meta, Colombia - 0216_BV02_MP05_10_MG | ecosystem: Environmental > Terrestrial > Soil > Wetlands > Peat | place...
TCCTCCTCGCGCAGGTGCTGCGGCAGGTACGAATACTTCACCGGGCCGAACACGGTCGAGTGCAGGCCCATGAGAAAGAGCGCAGTCATGAGCAGCGCGAGGCTGCGCAAATAGAGCCCCGTCGCGCCGATCACCATGATCCCGATCTCGGCGAGCTTCACCATGCGCATCACGAACGCCTTATCGAGCTTGTCGGCGAGCTGACCCGCGGTCGCGGAGAAAAGGAAGAACGGGAGGATGAACAGCGCCTGCGCGAAATTGGAGAGCGTGGTGGCGCTCATCGAGCTCAGGCTCGCCGCGTGGAACGCGACCAGGATGATCAGGGCGTTCTTGTAGACATTGTCGTTGAACGCCCCGAGGAACTGGGTGAGAAAGAAGGGCAGGAAGCGCCGCTCCCCGAGGAGCTGGTATTGATTCGGCTGTTGCACGTGTCGGTCTCCGGGCGGCGATCTGGTTTCCGCGGCTTGATCCGCCTTGCGCGCCCGGAAGTATATGATGCGCGGAACCGGCAAGCACCATCACAGAGCGGCCCAACGACTCGACGGAGATTCGCTTCGATGGCCAAGGAGTTGACCCGCCTTTCCGCGGTCGAGCTCGCGCGCCTCATCCGCGCCCGAAAGGCCGGCGTGGTGGAAGTGACGAAAGCGCATCTCGCTGCGATCGAGAAGACGAACCCGACGGTGAACGCCTTCTGCACCGTCGCCGCCGACAAGGCGCTCGCCTGGGCGCGCGAAGCGGAGAGCGCGGTGAAGAAGCGCGCGAGGCTCGGGCCGCTCCACGGGGTCCCGGTCGGAATCAAGGACCTCACGCCGACCGCGGGGATCCGCACCACCTGGGGTTCGACCCTGTTTCGCGATCACGTCCCCACGGAGGATGCCGAAGTGGTCGCGCGCCTCAAGGCGGCGGGCGCGATCGTCCTCGGCAAGACCAACACGCCGGAATTCGGCGCGGGCGCGAACACGGTGAACAAGGTGTTCGGCGCGACGCGCAATCCCTGGAACACCGCGCTCTCTGCCTCGGGCTCGACAGGGGGCGGTGCAGCGGCGCTCGCCGCGCGAATGGTGCCGCTCGCGGAAGGAACGGACTTCGGGGGCTCCCTGCGCACGCCGGCGGCGTTCTGCGGCGTCGTCGGCCTGCGCACCACCGCGGGGTTGATCCCCAAGCATCCCTCGACGCTGCCGTGGCACGACCAGAGCGTCGCCGGGCCGATGGCGCGCTCGGCCCAGGATTGCGCGCTCCTGCTCGACGCGATGACCGGATTCTCGATGAAGTCGCCGCTGTCCTGCGCGCCGCTCTGGGCGAGCGCGCACGCGATCGTCGCCAAGGCAAGGGACCTGAAGAAGCTGCGCCTGGCGTACGCGCCCGACATCGCAGGGATCGGCGTCGACGCCGAGATCGAGCGCATCTGCCGCGCGGCGGCGGGCGATCTCGGCGCGGCGGGCGCGAAGATCGAGGAGATCGACATCAATTTGTCCGAAGGCCGCGATGCTTTCCTCGCGCTGCGCGGCGAGGCGATGGTCGGAAATCACCTCGACCGGCTTGAGCGCATCGGCGAACTGGGCGACAACCTTGCCGGAAACATCCGCTCCGGGCTCGCGCTCACCGCCACCGAAATTGCGCGCGCCGAGCGAAAGCGCGCCGAGGTCTGGCACCGCTGGCGTGCGCTCTTCGAAAAATACGACCTCGTGCTCACACCGACGGCGCCCGTTCCGCCGTTCCCCGTGGAGAAGAATTTTCCCGACGTGATCTACGGAAGGAAGCTCGCGCACTACATCGACTGGATCGGGCCGACGTTCCTCGTGTCGCTCGCCGCGCTGCCAGCGGCGAGCGTGCCGGCCGGACTTACTTCGGCGAAATTACCCGTGGGGCTGCAGATCATCGGTCCCAGATTCTCGGAGCCGAAGATCCTGTCGCTCGCGAAGTTCGTCGAAGCAGCGCACCCGATCGGGCTGCCCCCGAACTGCGGCTGAGGCTCTAGCCCCAGGGACCGAGGTAGGGTTCGCCTGTATACGTATCCGACTTCGACTCGACCGACTCCGGCCAGTCGACGACGCGCGCCGGAACTCGACCTCTTTTCGGGCGCGGCCGCCCGTTCCAGCCGACCTGCTCCATATAGTAATAGAGCTGGATGGCGTGGCCCGCGGGGTCGAGCACGTAGGCGCTGTAGTCGATGCCGGGAACGAGCGCGCTCGGGATCTCGACGAATTTGCCGCCACGCGCCTTGAGAAAATCGACCGCCGCGCGCAGCTGGCGATAGGTCGCGACTTGCACGCCGAAGCTCATCACCGTCGTGCGCGGCGAGAGCCCTAGCTTCTTTCGCAGCGCGATCGGGTAGAGCGCGAGCGAATGGTGCTCGGTGTTGCAGCGAAGGAACGCACAGCGATGTCCCTTCCAAGTGATCGCCTCGGTGCGCGCGAAGCCGAGGATCTCCGTGTAGAACGCTTCCATCTCGCGCACGTCGTGGCAGAAAAGCCGCACCGGCCCGTGACGCACGATCTTGAACGGGCGCGGCAGCAGGATGCCGTCGACGTCGTACTTCGCGGGCATCTTCTCCGGATCGCGGAAGCCCGAGTTGAGATCGACTCCGTTCGCGCGCGCCTGCTCCACTTCCTGGTATTCCGGGATCTGCGGCAGCGGCGGGCGCTCGCGATAGCCGCGCTGGTGCATGGGCCTGGGCTTGGACAGGCCCGTCCAGCCGATCTGCTCCATGCCGTAGTAGAGCTCGTTGCGGTGACCCTCCGGGTCGTAGGGATAGCAATGCCAGTTCGATCCCGGCATGTCGCGCCCGACCCGGCTGATCCGCACGCCCGTGGCGTTGAACCAGTCGACCGCGGCCGACACCTCGGCGAGGCTCGCGACCTGCCAGGTCATCTGGTTCACGGTGACGTCGGCCGGAATGTCGCCGCCGCGCCCCGCCGCGTTGTAGATCGTGCCGTTGGCCAGCACGAGCGAGTGGTGATCGGTCCCGTGGCGCAGGAAATACATGTTGGTGTCGCCGAGCTTCTTCAGCTCGTCCCGCTTCGGGTGATTCTCCGCGATGTCGAGCGGATCGGAGACGCGGAACCCGAGCCCGTTGCAGTAGAAGTCGAGGCAAGCGGCGGGATCGGGAACATTGAGCCCGAAGTGGCCGAGACGCCGGATCTTGAACGGCTGATCGAGCAGTACCCCGCCGACGTCGAACTTCGCTTTGACCTTCGCTTCCATGGCTCCTCCTGAAGTGCCGCACCGGGAAAACGTCGGGCACCGCGTGCGATTCTAGCAGCGGCGCACCGGAGGGGTGCCGGCCCTCGAGCGCGCTGATAAGATGACGGCTCGCTCCCACATTCAACCGCTCATCCGTATTCCCGGAATCCGTATGACCTACGACAGCATTCTCGTTGAGACGCGCGGACGGGTCGGCCTCGTCACGCTCAACCGTCCCGCAGTCATGAACGCTTTGAACGACGCGCTCATGGACGAACTGGGGCGGGCGCTGGCCCGTTTCGATGCCGATGAAGGCATCGGCGCGATAGTGATCACCGGGAGCGCGAAGGCGTTTGCCGCCGGCGCCGACATCGGCGCGATGAAGGACTGGGGCTACATGGACGTCTACAAGAGCGAGTACATCACGCGCAACTGGGAATGCGTGCGCTCGGTCAGGAAGCCTGTGATCGCGGCGGTGGCGGGATACGCGCTCGGGGGCGGCTGCGAGCTCGCGATGATGTGCGACATCATCATCGCCGCGGACTCGGCGAGGTTTGGCCAGCCGGAGATCAAGCTCGGGATCATTCCCGGTGCGGGCGGCACCCAGCGTCTTCCGCGCGCGGTCGGCAAGGCGAAGGCGATGGACCTCATCCTCACCGCGCGCATGATCGACGCGCAGGAGGCCGAGCGCGCGGGACTGGTTTCTCGCGTGGTTCCCGCGGACAAGCTGCTCGACGAAGCGCTGGCCGCCGCCGCGCAGATCGCGGAGTATTCGCTGCCGTCCGTGATGATGGCGAAAGAGGCGATCAACCGCGCCTTCGAGTCGCCGCTTGCCGAAGGCATGCTCTTCGAGCGGCGGCTGTTCCACGCGCTCTTCGCCACCGAGGATCAGAAGGAAGGCATGGCGGCGTTCGCGCAGAAGCGCAAGCCCGCGTTCAAGCACCGGTGAGCGGCTCGGAAGAGGCGTCCCGGGACGGCGCCGGCGTCGGCGCATCGCGCGCGATGCGTATCGTCACGCGCTCGGCTGCGCGCACCGTCGCTTGGATGTGCCTCGCGCACGCCGCGAGCATGATCGGGTTCTCGACTTACGCTACGCTGCTGCCGCAGCTGCAGCGCGAGTGGGCGCTGAACAACTCCGAGGCGGGATTCATCAGCGGCGCGTTCTTCGCCGGATACATGGCCGCGGTCCCGGTGCTCACCAGTCTCACCGACCGCGTCGATGCGCGGCGCATTTACTTCGTGTCCGCTCTCGCGGTGGCGGCCGCGTCGCTCGGCCTCGCTTCGATCGCGAGCGGCCTCGCGACCGCTGCCGGAATGCAGTTCGTCGCCGGCGCCGGGATTGCCGGCACCTATATGCCGGGCCTGCGCGCGCTCACCGACAACGTCAGCGGGCCGTCGCGGAGCCGCGCGGTATCGTTCTATACGGCCACCTTCGGCCTCGGGACGAGCGCATCGATCCTGCTCGCGGGCGCGATCGCCGCCACGCTCGGCTGGCACTGGGCGTTCGGGCTCTCCGCGGTTGGCCCTCTGGTCGCGGGCGCGATGGTGATCGCAGGGTTGCCGCCGCGCCCGCCGCGCCACGCGCAAACCGCGCGCGTGCTCGATTTCCGTCCGGTGTTCGCGAGCCGCGAGTTGCGCGCCTATGTGCTCGGCTACGCGGTGCACTGCTGGGAGCTGTTCGGCTCGCGCTCGTGGCTGGTCGCATTCTTCGTGTTCGGCGAGGGACTCGCCGCCGCGCCCGGTGCGTGGTCGCCGGCAGGCATCGTCGCGGCCGCCAACCTGGGCGGGCTCGCGGCGAGCATCCTCGGCAACGAGATCGCGATGCGCCACGGCCGCGAGCGCACCATCTGGAAGGCGATGCTCGCGTCGGGGCTGCTGTCCTGCGCGCTCGGCTTCGCCGCGTCGTTGCCCTGGTACCTGCTTGCCGCGCTCGCCGTTCTGCATCTCGTCCTCATCATGGGCGACTCCTCGGCGCTCACCGCCGGCGTGGTCGAGCGCGCGGAGGAGCGCATCCGCGGCACCACCATGGCGGTCTATTCGATGCTCGGCTTCGGCGCCGGGTTCGCCTCGCCGCTCGTATTCGGCATCGTGCTCGACCTTGCCGGAGGCAATGCAAGCGTGGCCGCGTGGGGATTCGCCTACGCGAGCCTGGGGCTCGGCGCGATCTTCGTTTCGCTTCTCATCCGGCGGCACGCGAAGGCTCTTCGCGCCACGGGCAAATTCGCATGAGGGCGCGCTTTGCCTCGGTGCTGGCGCTCGTCGCCTGCGCGGCCCAAGGCGCCGCTCTCGCGCCGGGCGATCATCGTTTCGCGCTCGAGTACGGCGGCCTGGATCGCTCGTATGTCGTTCACGCCCCGGCGAAGACGGTCGATGCCCCGGCGGTGATCCTCAATTTCCACGGGGGCGGAGGGGAGGCACGCTCGCACCAGAAATACGTGCGCATGGACGCACTCGCCGACCGAGAGGGATTCCTCGTCGTCTATCCTTACGGAACCGGGCGCTTCAGGGAAAAGCTCCTCACCTGGAATGCCGGGACCTGTTGCGGATACGCGGAACGCAACAAGGTCGACGACGTCGGCTTCATCGCCGCGCTTCTCGACGATCTGGGAGCGCGAACGCCTTACGATCGTTCTCGCGTGTACGCGACCGGCCTGTCGAACGGCGCGATGATGGCCTACCGGCTCGCCGCCGAATTGTCCGACCGGATCGCTGCGATCGCGCCGGTCGCGGGCGGGATGGTCGTCCGCAAGTTCGCGCCCCGCCGGCCCGTTCCGGTCATGCACATCCACAGCGTGGACGATCCGCGCGCGCTCTACGCGGGCGGCCTCGGCCCGCCATTTCCGTTCACGACCTCCCGGGTGATGCATCCGCCGGTCGAGTCGACGATCTCCCAATGGGTCGAAGCGGATGGTTGTGGCAAGACCCCTCGCGAGACCGAGCGACGCGAATGGCGCTCGGACGGCGCGGTCCATACCGCGTCGCGCTTCGTGTTTTCCGGCTGCCGCGGGGGCGCTGAGGTCGTGCTGTGGAAGCTGACCGGGGCGGGGCACGTCTGGCCGGGAGGCACGCGGGATTACCTGACGCGCTGGCTGGGGCCGTCCACCCAAGTGATCGACGCGAACGAGGAGATGTGGAATTTCTTCCGGCGCTTCACCCTTGGAGGGCCGGCGGCGATGGCGCGCTGAGGTGTCGCGGCCTAGAATCGACCGAACCGACAGTGAGGAACAAACCGCAAGTCATCGTCGCCGGCGCGGGGCCGGTGGGACTGCTGACCGCGCTCGCGCTTGCGAAGCAGGATGTGCCGGTGCTGGTGCTCGAAGCGGAGCCGGACCTCACCATCGATCTGCGCGCGGGCACCTACCATCCGCCTTCGCTCGAAATGATGGCCCCTTATGGCATTACGGACGAGATGCACAAGACGGCGATCAAAGTGCCGCGCTGGCAGATCCGGGACCGGAAGGAGGGTGTGATCGTGGAGTGGGACGTCACCGAGATCGGGGACCTCACGCCTTATCCCTATCGCCTGCATCTCGAGCAGCACCGACTGACGCCCATCATCTTCGGGAAGCTCAAGGAGCTAGCGAATGCTCAAGTGAGCTTTTCCCACAAGGTTACCGACGTCTCGCAAACCGCCGACAGGGTGACGGTGACCGCGCAGACCCCGGGCGGGGAGGACAAGTTCGAGGCTCAATGGCTGGTCGGCGCCGACGGCGGGCGCAGCACCGTGCGCAAATGCATCAACATGGGGTTCGACGGCTTCACTTGGGACGAACGCTTCATAGTCGCGAGCACGACGCACGACTACGCGCAGCACGGATACACGCTGAACGCGTACGTGGCCGATCCGGAACAGTGGGCGGCGCTCTTCAAGATGCCCGACGACGGGCCTCCGGGAATCTGGCGCGTGATCTTCCCTGTACCTCCGGAAGAGGAAGACTCTGTGACGCTCTCGGAGGAGACGGTCGAGCGGCGCATGCAGGCTTTTCTTCCGAGGAACGAGCGCTATCGCATCAAGTACAAGAACCTCTACAAGGTGCACCAGCGCGTTGCCAAGGATTTCCGCTGCGGGCGCGTGCTGCTCGCCGGGGACGCCGCGCACCTGAACAATCCCATGGGCGCGTTCGGGCTGAACAGCGGCATCCACGACTCGTTCAACCTGACGGGCAAGCTAGGGAGGGTGTGCCGTGGCGAGGCGGACGAGTCTTTGCTCGACCTCTACGTGCGCCAGCGCCGAACCGTGAACCTTGAGTACGTCCAGGAGCATTCGATCAGGAACCTGAGGCGGCTGAACGAGAAGTCGGAAGAGAAGCGTCGGGAGAATTTCGACGAGCTGCGCCGCCAGTCCGCGACGTTCGAGGGCAGGCGCGAGTTCCTGCTCGTGAGCAGCATGATCGCGAGCATTCGACGCGCGAACGCAATAACGTGAAACGGGGCCTTGGGGACGCAGGCTCAGGCCCTGCATCGAGCGCGCGCCCGCAGAAGGCGCGTCAGGGGAGAGCGGCTATGGAGAAGATCTGGCTGAAGCACTACCCGCCCGGAGTTCCGGCCGAAGTCGACTGGCGCAACCACCGGTCGGTGGCCGACCTCTTCGAGGACAGCGTCGCGAAATACCGCGACCGCCCCGCGTACATCAACATGGGCAAGACGCTGAGTTTTGGCGAATTGGGGCGGCTCGCCCGCGATTTCGCCGCCTGGCTTCAGGCCGTGGGTCTCGCCAGGGGTGCGCGTGTCGCGGTAATGCTGCCCAATTGTCTTCAGTATCCGGTGTGCGTGTTCGGCGTTCTCCAGGCAGGGTGCACGGTCGTGAACGTCAATCCGCTCTACACAGCGCGCGAACTCGAGCACCAGCTCGCGGATTCGGGCGCCGAAGCCATTGTGGTTCTGGAGAACTTCGCGCACGTGCTCGAGCGCGTGGTCGCACGGACTCCGGTGAAGCACGTGGTGGTCGCCGCGCTCGGGGATCTGCTCGGTCCGAAGGGGCCAATCGTCAATTTCGTCGTGCGGCACGTGAAGAGGCTCGTGCCGCGGTGGAGGCTCGACGGCGCGCGGCGCTTCAACGCAATAATCGCGGCTGGAGCACGCGCGGACCTGGCCCCCGCGGACATCGGCCATGAGGACGTCGCGTTTCTCCAGTACACGGGCGGCACGACGGGGATCGCGAAGGGCGCGATGCTGCTCCATCGGAACATCCTCGCCAACCTCGAGCAGGCCGCGGCCTGGGTGCGACCGTTCATGACGGACGGCGACCGGCAGCTGATTGTCACCGCGCTGCCGCTGTACCACATCCTCTCGCTGACGGCGAACGCGCTGCTCATGATGAAAGTGGGCGGCTGCAACCTTCTGATCACCAATCCGCGCGACATCCCGGGTTTCGTGAAGGAATTGCGCAAGCACCGCTTCACCATGTTCACCGGCGTGAACACGTTGTTCAACGCGTTGCTCAACCACCCGGGTTTCGCGACGATCGATTTTTCCGCACTGAAGATCAGTCTCGGCGGCGGCATGGCCGTGCAGAAACCGGTCGCGGACCGTTGGAAGCAGGTCACTGGATGCACGCTGATGGAAGCCTACGGACTTTCGGAAGCCTCGCCCGGGGTCACCATCAACCCGCCTGATCTCGAGGAATACAACGGCTCGATCGGCCTGCCGATCCCTTCAACGGAGGTCGAGCTGCGCGGCGACGACGGCAGGGAAGTGCCGCTCGGTTCGGCAGGCGAGCTCTGCGTGCGCGGTCCGCAGGTGATGAAGGGCTACTGGAATCGGCCCGACGAAACCGCCAAAGTGCTGGGCCCCGATGGGTTCCTCGCGACCGGCGACATCGCGGTCATGGACGAGAAGGGTTATCTGCACATCGTCGACCGCAAGAAGGACATGCTGCTCGTGTCGGGATTCAACGTCTATCCGAACGAGATCGAAGCGGTGGCGGTGATGCACCCCGGCGTGCTCGAGTGCGCGGTGATCGGCGTGCCCGACCCGCATACCGGCGAGGCGCCCAAACTCTTCGTGGTGAAGAAGGATCCGGGACTCACCGAGGAGGATTTGCGCAGGCACTGCCGGGAGAACCTGACCGGCTACAAGCGGCCCAAATACATCGAGTTCCGGAAGGACCTGCCCAAGACGAACGTCGGCAAGATCCTCCGCCGGGCGCTGAAGGAGGAAGCCGCATGACGTGCGCGCCGCGGATCTCCTCGCGCGGCCTCAACGATCCGCAGCCCGGCGCCGGGGAAGATTCTTTTCGACCGATGCGAGCAGCTGGTCGCGCTGGATCGGCTTGTTGAAGAAGTCCGCGACTCCGAGACCCCGCGCCCTCGCGTAGGTTTCGTCATCGCTTCGGCCCGTGATCACGATCACCGGGATCTCTCGGCTCGCCGGGTCCAGGCGCAGCGCCTCGAGCACCTCGAATCCGTCCAGGTAAGGCACCTGCATGTCCAGAATCACGATGTCCGGGGGATCGTCTATGATGGACCGCAGGCCGATCTCGGCGTCCTCGGCCACGCGTACCTCGTATCCGGCAGTGGACAAATGAACGCGCAACAGCCCGAGAAAGGTCGGGTCGTCCTCGATCACCAGGATTTTCGCCAAGCTCTCTCCCCTCAGCCGGAGCGCGGGACTATGGATCAGGCGGGAATGCGCAAATTCTAACATTCCCGGGGAGGCGACCATTCCATCGGCGGCGATTCACCACGGCGCGAATCACCGATCGCGCCGAAGCCTCGGGGATCGATTTGCGGAGTCGGGCCTTCAGCGCGGCCCCGCGAGCTCCGGGCAGACGGCGAGCACACGTTTGCGGAGCTCGAGCAGGTACGCGTCGCGCACCCCGTGCTCATTGAGTCCGCGCACGGTCTCGAGCAGGTATTCCGCCGGCGAGCCCAGATGGCCTCGAGTGCTAACCAACGTCCTGACGATGGTCTCGAGCGGAAGCTTTCCGGCGTAGTTCGGATGATCGCGCCGTACGAAGAAGGCGATCGCCTGCAGCGACTTCTCGCCCGCGTCGACTCTCGCCCACCGCGGAGAGTATGAACCGAGTACCATCTCGCGGCGCCACAGCAGGCGCAATTCGTCTTCAGCCTTGGGTCCTGCGATCCGGAACGCGACGCCGCGGCAGCTGCCGCCGCGGTCCAGCCCGAGCACGAGCCCTGGCCTCTGCAGCGATCCGCGGTTGACGTGCGACCACAGGCAGAAGCTGCGATGGTAGCCGTGCAGCTGCGCGACGCACCGCTCTTCGAAATGAACGATCGGATTCCACACGAGCGAGCCGTAGCCGAAAAGCCATACGTCGGCATCGCGGGGATGTCCATCGAGCAATCCGCGCAACGAAGCTTCCTGCTCCGCGTCGGAGAGCACGCGTACCTCGGGATGGGCGCGGCGGAAGGCTTCCCGCAGCAGGTCCTTTTCGAGGTCGGCGCGCGTCAGGGACATGCCGA
>Ga0187773_10001165_pt1 | contig 10605 bp, 9 predicted proteins | sample 0216_BV02_MP05_1_FD_133133 | JGI IMG/M metagenome (GOLD analysis project Ga0187773, IMG submission 133133) | Tropical peat soil microbial communities from peatlands in Department of Meta, Colombia - 0216_BV02_MP05_10_MG | ecosystem: Environmental > Terrestrial > Soil > Wetlands > Peat | place...
CCGTACCAGCCGTGGCCCTGCGTCACCGCGCGACGGTACGCCGGCGGAGTGCCGCCGCCCACCACGATCGGGATGGGCGACTGCACCGGCCGCGGCATCGCCTGCACGCCCTCGAACGAGACGAACGGGCCGTGATGGGCCGGCTTCGGCTGCGTCCACACGGCCCGCATGGCGGCCAGGTAGTCATCGGACACCCGGCCGCGCTCCTTGAACGGTGCCCCCACCGACCGCATCTCGGGCTCGCACCAGCCCACCCCGAGCCCGAAGATCAGCCGCCCGTTGGACAGCACGTCGAGCGAGGCCAGCTGCTTGGCCAGCACGAGGGCCTGGCGCTGGGGGAGGATGATGACGCCGGTCCCGAGCCGGATGCGCGAGGTGTGGGCAGCCAGATACGTGAGCGCGACCACGGGATCGAGCAGCCGCATGTCGGGGGCCATCGGCCGGCCCGGCACCGGCGGGTCGGGCAGCACCACGTGATCGGCCACCCAGAGTGACTCGAAGCCCGCCGCCTCGGCCGCGCGGCCGAGGCGGGCGGCCGCGTCCGGATAGCCGCAGGTGTTCAGGTTGACGCCGTGCAGGCCGAACTTCATCGGGCTCACCGGGGGGCGGGCGGCTTCAGCCCCGCGAGCCGCTCGATGATCGTGAACACCACGCTGGTGTCCTGCTCGCCGAGGCCGGCGGCCAGCGCGGCCTGCTGGTAGTGCTGCGCCAGGCTCGAGAAGGTCACCGGCACGTTCAGCTCCTTGGCGATCGTGTGGAACGTTTCGAGGTCCTTGTTCATCAGGGCCACCTTGAACCCGGGCTCGAAGTTGCGCGGGATGATGGCGCGGGGAATCCGCTCGAGGGCCTTGCTCCCCCCGCTGCTGGCCTTGACCACCTCGTAGATCGTCATCGGATCGAGCCCGGCCTTCACCCCGAGGATGAAGCCCTCCATCATGGTGGCGCTGTTCACGCACGCCATCATGTTGTTGATCGCCTTCACGGTGTTGCCGGCGCCGACCGGGCCCACGTGGAAGATGTTGGGCCCCATCGCGCGCAGCACGGGCTCGGCCTGCTTGAGCGCCCCGGCGTCGCCGCCGACCATGATCGCCAGGGTAGCCGCCCGGGCGCCCGTCACCCCTCCGCTGACCGGTGCCTCCAGGAAGTAGACCCCGCGCTTGCGGGCCACCGGCTCGATCTTGCGTGGCGTCGAGGGCAGCACGCTGCTGAGATCGACCAGGATGGTCCCGGGCTTGGCACGTTCGACCAGCCCGCCCGCCTGCAGATAGGCCGCCTCGACGTCCGGGGAGGCGGGCAGCGAGGTCAAGACCACCTGGGAGTCGTCGACCACTTGCTGGGCGGAGGAGGCGCCCTTCGCCCCGGCCTGGACCAGGTTCTCCATGGCCTTGGGGTTCATGTCGAAGACCGTCATGGGGAACCCGGCCTTCAGCACATTCCCCGCCATCGGGTTGCCCATGTTTCCCACACCGATGAAGCCAACCGAGAGAGCCATCACGCGCCTCCTTTGGTGGGACCGCCAGACCACGACCGGGCCGAATCGAACGCGCCGAGCATAAACCTCCGCGCGGGACGGATCAACGTGCGTTAGACTCCGCTCTAGTGCTACGCGAGTTCGCGCTCGACCCGATCGGGACGGTCTGCATCGAGGAGACGTCGTCCAAGAATCTCCTCAAGCTCTCCACGCGGACCTACTGGCAGCGCGTCTGGCCGGCCGGCCTCGGCCTGTCCGCCTACATCGTCGAGCAGTTCAGCCCGGACGGGCTGCGTGGCCGCCGGGTGCTGGACCTCGGCTGCGGCGTCGGTCTGGTCGGGATCGTGTGCAGCCGGCTGGGCGCCGACGTCACCTTCCTGGACCGGGAGGCGGGCGCGCTCGCGGCGGTGCGGCGGAACTGCCGGCGCAACGGGGTGGGTCCTGCCCACACCATAGGCGGCGACTGGAACCACGGCGGGAACCGGCTCACCCCGGACACCTACGACCTAGTGGTCGGCGGCGACGTGGTCTACGACGACGTGGAGTGGCCGGGCATCGGGACCGGCCTCATGCGTACGCTGCGCGCGGATGGGAGCGCGCTGCTGGCCGACCCGGGCTGGGTGGCCGATGCCAAGCTACGCGCCGCGTTTCGAAGAACCGGGTTCGCGGTCAGCCGGGCCCAGCTGCACGTGCAGTGGCCCCCGTGGCGCACGACTCATCAGCAGCGCAAGACCATCAACATCTACACCCTCCGCCGCGCCGTTCGCGACACCGCTCACGTCAGGTAGATCTTCCGGGTCTTGGCGGTCGCCCAGGCCGCCGCGTCACGAGCGATCTCCCTTGGGCGTGCGCTCGAGAAGCTCCTGCTCCACGAGGGCCGCGAGATCGTCGAGCGCCCGCACGTCGTCCTCGCGCAGCTCGCGGGGCCGTTGGTCGACCAGGCACAGCGTGCCCACCCGGCGCCCGTCGACGCGCACCGGCCGGCCCGCGTAGAACCGGACCCGCAGGTCGCCGGTGACCGCCGGGTTGTCCGCGAAGCGCGGGTCGGTCAGCGCGTCGGGGACCAGAAACACCGCATCCTCGTGGATCGCGTGCGCACAGAACGACAGATCGCGCGGGGTCTCGGCGACGTCGATGCCCTGCCGCGACTTGAACCACTGGCGCTCGGCGTCCACCAGCGACACCAGCGCGATCGGCACGTCGAAGACGCGCCGGGCCAGCCGTGTGATCCGGTCGAACCGCTCCTCGGCCGGGGAGTCCAGGAACCCGGTGGCCCGGAGCACCTCGAGGCGCGCGGCCTCGTCGGCGGGCAGCGCAGCCCGTAGCCAGCGGCACGCCTGGCGCAGAGCCCACGCCCGGATCCTGGTCCGCGCGTAGAGGGCCGAGAAGGGCGCGACGAACCAGTCGGTCACGCCGGCCTCCACCCCGGCCGCGCGATCCGCGTCGCCCTCGGCCGCAGCCACGACCACGATGGGCAGATCGCGCGCGTGGAAGGCTCCACTCTTGCGGATCTCCCGGCAGATGTCGAGCGCGTCGCGGCCCCCCAGGCGGCGACCGAGCAGCAGCAGCGACGGGCGCGTGGCCTCGATCGTCGCCAGCGTCTCGTCGGCGTCGCGCGTGGTCTGCGGCGTGAGGTCGTCGGCTCGCGCGGCCTCGACCAGGCTCTCGCGCAGCGCCACGTCGTCGACCGCGACGAGGACCACCTGGCTCAGCAGCTGGGCGGGCACCCGCGCCTCGGCGGCCGCTGCCCCCCGGACCGGGCCAGGGATCAGCGTGGTCGGCGTGACGTCGATCGTGAGCCCCTCCGCGGCCGCGAAGATCTCGATCGGCGCGCCGAGGGTCGCCGCCTGCGCACGCGCGGCGGCGGCGAGGCGATCCAGCGCGTCGTCGTCCCGCAGGGGATCGTGGTGGTAGAGCGCGAGGCGGCGCGCGCCGGCGGCGCGGGCCGTCGCCACCACCGACTCGACCGTGCTGTGCCCCCAGCCCGCCTTCTCCGGGAACTCGGCCACCACGTACTGGGCGTCGTGGATGAGCAGGTCGGCGCCGGCCAGGAACTCCACGTGCCGCCAATCCTCGCCCGCGATCTGGGAGCCGTCGCCCGCGGTGAGCGCCCGGCTGTGGGGCTCGTGGTCCGTCGCGTACACGAGCGCGACGCCGTCGGCCTCGAGCCGGTACCCGAGGGTCAGCGCGGGGTGGTTGAGGTACTGCGCGGTCACCCGGATGTCGCCGACGGTGAGCGCCCCCTCGACGAGGTCGTGGTAGCGGATCGTCGCCGCAAACTGCTCGGGGCTCACCGGGAAGTAGGTGTATTGCATCTGCCCGGCCAGCGCCTCCCGCACCGACTCACGGAGCCCGCGCGGCGCGTAGATGTCCCACTGGTCGCCCTCGGTGAACAGCGGCGCGAAGAAGGGGAAGCCCTGGATGTGGTCCCAGTGGGTGTGTGTGATCAGGATGTGGCCGCGCAGCGGGCCGGTGCGCGCCGCCTGCAGCGCGTGGCCGAGCCCGTGGGCGCCGGTGCCACAGTCGAGGACCACGAGCGTCCCAGCCTTCGAGCGCACCTCGACGCACGAGGTGTTGCCGCCGTAGCGGACGGTGGCCGGCCCGGCCTTCGCGATCGATCCTCGGGTGCCCCAGAATCGCGCGCGCATGGCGGCCGACCGGCTACACGACTCCCCGACGGACGAGGTCGGCGATCTGATCCTTGCGGTAGCCGAGCCCGGTCAGGATCTCCTCGTTGTCCTGGCCCAGCTCGGGCGCGGCGGCGCGGATCGGCAGGCGCTTGTCGCCATGGGAGACCGGATGGCCGAGGATGGTGAGCTCGCCGAGCACGGGCGAGTGCACCGGCTGCGCCATCTCGAGGTGCTTGACCTGCGGATCGGCGAAAGCCTCGTCGACGCGGTAGATCGGCCCGCACGGCACGCCCGCGTCGTTGAGGAGCCGGATCCAGGTCGCGCTGTCCTTCTGGCGCGTGATCGGCATCAGCACGTCCATCAGCACGTCGCGGTTCTGCAAGCGCACTTTCGCGGTGGCGAAGCGCGGATCGGTCCGCAGGTCCGGACGCTCGATGGCGCGGCACAGGCGGTCGTAGAGGTCGTCGCCCGACGCCGCAATGTTGATGTGGCCGTCCTGGGTCTCGAACACTCCGGTGGGAATGCCGGTGGGGTGGTTGTTGCCGGCCTGGGGCGGCACCTCGCCGCTCATCAGCCAGCGCGAGGCCTGGAAGTCGAGCATCGAGAGCATCGCCTCGAGCAGCGAGGTGTGGACCCACTTCCCTTCCCCGGTGGTCTCGCGCTCGATCAGGGCAACCAGGATGCCCTGCGCGAGGAGGATGCCGGAGCAGAGGTCCGCGATCGGGATGCCCACCCGCACCGGGCCCTGCCCCGGCAGCCCGGTGATCGACATGAGGCCGCCCATGCCCTGCGCGATCTGATCGACGCCGGGCCGGTCGCGGTACGGCCCGCTCTGACCGAAGCCCGAGATGCTGCCGTAGATCAGCCGCGGGTTGACCGCGCGCAGACTCTCGTAGTCGATGCCGAGGCGGCGCTTGACGTCGGGTCGGTAGTTCTCGACCACCACGTCGGCGGTGCGCGCGAGCTGCTTGAAGATGCCCACGCCTTCCGGATCGCGGAGGTTGAGCGTCATCGCCTGCTTGGCCCGGTGCAGGTTCTGGAAGTCGAAGCCGTGGCGGGCGCCGCCCATGCCGTCGCCGGTGCGCCCGCCCGGCATCTCGATCTTGATCGCCCGGGCCCCCCAGTCGACGAGCTGCCGCACGCAGGTGGGCCCGGCGCGGGCACGAGTGAGGTCCAGCACGGTGTAGCGCGACAGCGGCAGGGCGGCGTTGGGGGCCATGCGTCCCTCCTCCCGGCCGGAAATCTAGCACGCCCGCCGGGCAAGGCTGTGTGAGAAATTGGCCCCCGTGCGCCGAGGGCTCTTCTACGGCTGGACGGTGGTGGCGGGCGCGTTCCTCGGCTACGCGATCAGCCAGGGGCTGATGCACTCCTACGCGGTCTTCCTGGTCGCCTACCTCGGCGAGTTCGGGTGGGGGCGCGCCGAGACCTCGGTGGCGTACTCGGTCTCGCAGCTAGTCGTCGGCATCAGCTCCCCGCTCGTCGGCGCCCTCGTCGACCGGCTCGGCACGCGCGTCCTGGTGGCCGCGGGCGCGGTGCTGCTCGTGCTCGGGCTCGCCGCCAACGCATCGGTGTCGTCGCTCTGGCAGGTGATCGTCCTGTATGGCCTCGTGATGACGCTCGGCTCCAACTGCCTGGGCCTGGTGGTCTCGGTGCCGATCCTCTCGCGCTGGTTCGTGCGTAGGCGGGGCCTCGCGATCTCGATCGTGCAGTCGGCCAACGGCTTCGGCCGCGCCGCCTCCGCGCCCGTCACCCAGCTGCTGATCTCCTCGCTCGGCTGGCGGCGCTCGTACCTGGCCCTGGCCGGGTTCATGGCGGTCGCGGTCGTGCCGATCGTGCGCGCCTTCCCGACCCGCGAGCCGGACGCGAAGAGCGCGGCCGCCGCCGATCCCGGCCGCGTCGCGGCTCCCTGGCACACCTGGACCGTCGGGGCGGCCATGCGCACGCCGCACTTCTGGCTGCTCTTCGCGGTCTACCTGCTCACCGGCCTCGGGAGCTTCCTGGTCTCGTTGCACCAGCTCGCCTTCGCGGTGGACGTGGGCTTCGATCCGCTCTACGCCGCGAGCGTGCTCGGCACCGGCAGCCTGCTCGCGGTGGTGGGGACCATCGGCACCGGGACGATCTCCGACTACATCGGCCGCGAGGTCTCGGCCATCCTCGCCTACCTCGTCTCGATCGTCGGCGTGGTCTGCGCGCTGCTCATCACCAGCCCCGAGCAGCACGCGCTCCTGTGGCTGCACGCGTGCTTCTTCGGGCTCACCTGGGGCGCCCGGGGGCCGCAGATCACCGCCAAGGCCGCCGATCTCTTCCAGGGCCCGCACCTCGGGGTCATCCTCGGGGTGATCTCGATCGGCACCGGCCTCGGCGCCGCCAGCGGAGCGTGGGCGAGCGGGCTGATCTTCGATCTCTCCGGCAGCTACCACCTCGCCTTCCAGCTGTCGATCGCCTCGTACACGGTGGGCTGCTTCGCCTTCTGGCGGCTGCGCCGGCCGGCGCGATCGGCTACGATGCACCCCCGGGAGGGCTGACCCATGCTCGATCTCTTCAAGGTGCCCCAGAAGGACCAGGTCTTGGTGACCGAGGCCGCGCTGCGCCGCACGGTCACCCAGATCTTCGAGAAGGTGGGCGTGACGCCGGAGGACGCGGCGGAGGCGGCGGACGTGCTCACCATGACCGACCTCCGCGGGGTCGAGACGCACGGGGTGTCGAACATGCTGCGCGCCTACGTGCGCGACTACCAAGCGGGCAAGCTCGACCCCCGGCCGGGCTTCACGATCGAGCGTGAGGCGCCCGGCACCGCGGTCATCGACGCGGGCAAGCGGCTCGGCATCATCGTCGGGCCCAAGGCGATGCGGCTCGCGATGGACAAGGCGCGCCGGGTCGGCGTCGGAATCGTCACCGTCCACAACAGCGGGCACTTCGGGGCCATCGGCCACTTCGCGATGCAGGCGGCCCAGCAGGACATGATCGGCGTCTGCTTCACCGCGGCCGGCCTGCACGTCGTCCCCACCTTCGGGTCCCGACCGCTGCTCGGCACCAATCCGATCGCGCTCGCGGCGCCGGCGCGCCGCGAGGCGCCACTGCTCTTCGACGCGGCCACCTCCGCGATCGCGGGCAACAAGATCCGGCTGGCGATGCGGGTCGGCTCGCCGCTCCTGCCCGGGTGGGTCACCGACAAGGACGGCAGCCCGATCATGGAGGAGAAGCCGATCTTCAACCGCGACGACGTCTACCAGGCCCCCCTCGGCGGCACCCGCGAGCAGGGCTCGCACAAGGGCTACGGCTTCGCGCTGATGGCCGAGGTGCTGTCCACCCTGCTCGCCGGCGCCCTGCCCACGATGCTGGCGCCGGGCAGCGGGTCGAAGAACCAGTTCGCGGCCTACCACATCGAGGCCTTCACCGACCTGGGCCGGTTCAAGGACACGATGGACGACATGCTGCGGACCCTCCGCACCTCGCCCCCGGCCCCCGGGCAGGAGCGCGTCTTCTATCCGGGGCTGCTGGAGGCCGAGGAGCTCGAGCACCGGCGCGCCCACGGCATCCCCCTGCACCGCGAGGTGCTGGAGTGGTTCGGCCAGTGCACGAGCGCGATGGGCCTCCCGCCGCTGGCCGTCGAGGGCTGACCCGCTTTCACGTCACGTCCCCTGCGGGGTCTCAGGGACGTCCCCAAGGAGGGGGACCGCCATGGCGTCCATCCGCAAGGAGCTGCTGCTCGACGCCTCCCCGGAGCACGTGTGGGACGCGGTGCGCGACGTGGGCGCGGTGCACCGGCGCCTCGGGCCGGGTTTCCTGCTCGACGCGCGCCTCGACGGGGATGCGCGGATCGTCACGTTCGCAAACGGGATGGTGGTGCGCGAGCCGATCGTGGACATCGACGACACCGCGCGCCGGCTCGTCTACTCCGCGGTGGGCGGGATGTCGAGCCACTACAACGCATCCATGCAGGTCTTCCCCGAGGGCGCGCGGCGCTGCCGGCTGGTCTGGATCATCGACCTCCTGCCCCACGCGCTGGCCCCGACCGTGGACGCGCTGGCCGAGCAGGCCACCTCGATCATGAAGAAGACGCTCGAGGCCTAGAGCCGGCAGCCGACTTGTTGGGCTTGGAAGCACGACGCGGCCATTCCGGAAGGTCCTGCTACCTGGCGCAACCAAGGACGCGATGAAGGCGTTGCCGAAGTTCGAGTACGCCAAGAAAATAGCGGCTGAAACGGTTCTACCCCAGCAGCGCGGCCCGCACCTGGCCCAGATGCTCTTCGGCGTGGCCAACAATGAACGACTCGATCACGTCACCCACGGTCATCTCGCCTCTCTCAGTGGAGATGCCGCGCTTGCTGCGCTCGGCTATGGACATCTGCCGGATCGCGCTCGCCGCCGTCCGAGCTTCCTCGTGCAGCCTGCGCAGCAGCACGTCCGGGTCGGCGCTCGCACCCTGGGCCACCCCCGCCAGTCGCTCCGGCGACCCGTGGGTGCGCCCGAAGGTCGGGCGCGGCCCCGTATCCTCGATCAGAGTTCGGCAGTGGTTCAACCAGTACGGGATCATCTCGGTCATGTGCCCGAGGGTCTGCATCGCCGACCACTCGTTCACGGCCGGTGGCGTCCGAAGGCGCGGAGCCGCGCCGGGCGCCCGCACGAGCTTCGCGACTTCGTCATAGACTCGCTCGAGTCGCTTCGCTTGAGCGTCGGCCGAGCTCTGCGTGGTGTCCCCGGTCACGTCGCTTTCCTGGTCAGCGCGACCCATAGCGACCAGCATACCCAGGGTCAACGTGGCGCGTCGCCATCCCCGGCATGATGGCATATCATTCGGGGACGGGCCATGACCATCGAGCTCCTCTACGGCCGCTCCACCCTGGCGCTCACGCCGCCGCCCGGCTGCGTGCCGACGGTGATCGGCAAGCACCGGATGCCGGTGCTGCCCGACCCGGCCGGGGCCGTCGCACGGGTGCTGGCCGGGCCGGTCGGCGTGCCCCCGCTGCGTGATCTCGCGCGCGGCCGGCGGTCGGCGTGCATCCTGATCTGCGACATCACCCGCCCGGTGCCCAACGGCCTCTTCCTGCCCCCGCTCATCCGGACGCTGCTCGAGGCCGGGGTGCCGCGGCCCGGCATCACGGTGCTGGTCGCCACCGGGCTGCACCGGCCGAACGAGGGTCCCGAGCTGGCGGAGCTGGTTGGCGATCCGTGGGTGCTCGACACGGTGCGCGTGGTCAACCACGACGCCACGGTGGACCGCGATCACGTGCTCGTCGGCTGCACGCCGCGGCGGGGCACGGTGGTGCGCCTCGACCGCCGGCTGGTCGAGGCGGATCTCAGGATCGCGACCGGGCTGGTCGAGCCGCACTTCATGGCCGGCTGGTCGGGCGGCCGCAAGGTCATCGCGCCCGGCGTGGCCCACGCCGAGACCATCACCACGTTCCACAACGCGGCGTTCATGGCGCACCCGCGCGCGGCCAACTGCGTGCTCGACGGCAATCCGCTCCACGAGGAGCAGCTCGCGATCGTCGAGATGCTCGGCGGGGCTCTGGCGCTCAACACCGTGATCGACGAGCAGCGCCGGCTGGCCTTCGTCAACTTCGGGGAGATCGTGGCGAGCCACCTCGACGCGGTGGCGTTCGCGCGGCGCTACAGCCAGGTGGCGGTGGGCCGGCGTTTCCACACCGTCGTCACCAGCGCGGCCGGCTACCCGCTCGACAACACGTACTACCAGACCGTGAAGGGCATGGTGGGCCCGCTCGACATCCTCGAGCCCGGCGGCGACCTGATCGTGGCCTCCGCGTGCTCGGAGGGCTTGGGCTCCAAGCACTACGTCGAGGCGCAGCGGCGCCTCGTCGGCCTGGGCCCGGAGGGCTTCGCGGCCAGCATCGAGCACAAGCCCCACGCCGACATCGACGAGTGGCAGACCCAGATGCAGCTTCGGCCCATGCGGGTCGGTCGCGTGCGGCTGTACACCGACGGCCTCGACCCGGTCGCGACCGGCCTGACGGGCGTGGACCGGGTCACCGACCTCGCGGAGGCGGTGGCCGAAAGCATGGCCCGCCACCGGGATCCCCACGTGGCGTTCGTCCCCGAGGGGCCCTACGTCGTGCCGGTCCACCAGGAGGCGTAATGCTCGACGCGGTCATCGTCGGCGCCGGCTTCGCCGGCATGTACATGCTCCACCGGCTGCGCGGGCTGGGTCTCACCGCGAGCGTCTTCGAGGCGGGCCGCGGCGTCGGCGGCACCTGGTACTGGAACCGCTACCCGGGCGCCCGCTGCGACATCGACAGCCTCGAATACTCCTATCAGTTCGACGAAGAGCTGGAGCAGGAGTGGGAGTGGACCGAGCGCTACGCCGCCCAGCCCGAGATCCTGGCCTACGCCGAGCACGTGGCCGACCGCTACGACCTGCGCCGCGACACCCCGCCGCCCCGACTGGCTGCCTCGAGTCGCGAAGCGGGACTTTGGAGCGAGGCTGTCCGGCTGTCCGGCGATCGTGGGAATGATCTGGGCCAGTATCTCGAACGGACGGTCGAG
>Ga0187773_10001166_pt1 | contig 10603 bp, 8 predicted proteins | sample 0216_BV02_MP05_1_FD_133133 | JGI IMG/M metagenome (GOLD analysis project Ga0187773, IMG submission 133133) | Tropical peat soil microbial communities from peatlands in Department of Meta, Colombia - 0216_BV02_MP05_10_MG | ecosystem: Environmental > Terrestrial > Soil > Wetlands > Peat | place...
GATTCGCTGCTGCGAGCGGCCGACGAGGCCTTGTACGCCGCGAAAGGCGCGGATCGTGACCGGCTGATGGTTGGTGCGTTGCCCAGGAAGGCGACGATCGCACAGCAAGGCGCCGCGCATTGACATTGCGAGAGCCAGACGCTTGTTGTGTGGCTCCCCGACCAGGGCTCGAACCTGGGACCTGCGGATTAACAGTCCGTCGCTCTACCAGCTGAGCTATCGGGGAATCGAGGATTCGGCGAGGGACGCCGAAACGGCCGGACGGCGCGTATTCTAATTCCTCGACCGGTATGGGTCAACGCGGGCATCGGGAAAAACGGCGCGTCTGCAGACGGATATTCTCTGCATGGGCATAATGGTCCCGTTGATCACGGGCAGGGGAGAGCACCAATGATGTCATCGCGCAACAAGCACGCGTGCCGTGGTTTCGCGGCATGCTCGCTCGCATCGCTCCTCGTCGTCTGCGGAGTCGCAACCGCGCAGGAAAGCCCTTGGCCGAGCCGCACGGTGCAGATCGTGGTTCCCTATACGCCCGGGACCGGCGCCGACATACTCTCGCGCATACTCGGTCCCATGCTTGCCGAGCGCTGGGGAGTCGGCGTCATCACGGACAACCGTCCCGGCGCGACGGGCAATATCGGCACCGACCACGTCGCGAAGTCGCCCGCGGACGGGTACACGCTGCTGTGCACCGCGACCTCCTTCGGTACCAACCCGGCGCTGCGGAAAAGCCTGCCTTTCGATCCCATGAAGAGCTTCCGCCCGGTCGCGCTGCTGGCGACGAGCGCAGTGTCCCTGATCGTCAACCCGGATCTGCCCGCGAAATCGGTGCGCGAGTTCATCGGTCTCGCGAAAGAGCAACCGGGCAAGCTCTACTATGCCTCCCCCGGCAGCGGCGGACCACAGCACCTGACCATGGAGCTCTTCAAGCAGGAGGCGCGCATCGATCTCGTGCACGTGCCCTACAAGGGTTCGGGCGGCGCGCTCGCGGACCTGGTGGCGGGCCACGTGCAGGCGATGGTGATCGCGCTCCAGACGGCAGCCCCTTACGTGCAGAGCGGCAAGCTGCGCATGCTCGCCGTGATGAGCGCCGAGCGCTCTCCCGCGTTTCCCGACGTGCCGACGATGAAGGAGCTCGGGATGGGCGAACTTGTGGTGGAGACCTGGTATGGCGTGTTCGCACCCGCCGGGACGCCCGAGCAGATTGTGGCGAAGGTCAACGCCGATCTCGACTCGCTCCTCAAGCAGCCGGATGTGCGCGCCCTACTGTCGAAGCAGGGCATGATAGCGGCCGGTGGATCGCCCGAACGCTTTGGCGAGCTGGTGACAAAAGAGCTCGCGCGCTGGTCGCGGGTCGTGAAAGAAGCCGGCATCAAAGCGGACTGAGATCTCCCCGAAGAAGCAGACACAATGAGCCTTATCGAGGACCTGGTCGCCGCATATCGAATCCTCGCGGCGCACGACGTGATCGACGCCTACGGGCACGTGAGCGTTCGCTCGGATCGCGACCCGAACCGCTATTTCCTCTCGCGCTCGCTTGCGCCCGAGTCGGTGAGACCCGAGGACATCATGGAATACGATCTCGACAGCAATCCCATCGACCCCCGGGGGCGCGAGTCGGTGCGCGAGCGCTTCATCCACGGGGAGATCTACAAGGCCCGGCCCGATGTGAACGCCGTCGTTCACAACCATTCGCCCTCCGTAGTACCTTTCAGCGTTACCAAGGTGGCGATGCGGCCGTTGTTTCATATGGCTGCCTTTGTCGGTGAAGGCATACCGAATTTCGAAATTCGCGACGTCCAGAAGGGCACAGACCTGCTCGTCAAGACGCCACACCTGGGGCGCGCGCTCGCCAAGACTCTGAAGAAGAGTCCGGCGGCACTCATGCGCGGCCACGGGTCCGTCACCGTCGGCGAAAGTCTGCCGCGCGCGGTCGGCCGCAGTATCTACCTGGAGCAAAGCGCCCGGATGCAGCTCCAAGCCATGACTATCGCCGGCCCGAGGGGCAAGATAGCGTATCTGGATCGGAAAGAAGTGCAGACCTCGGTTCCTGCTCAGAATTACGCGCGCGCCTGGCCCTTGTGGCGGGCGAAGGCGCTGGCGAGCCTCAAGTCGGAAGGATGAGGAGCCCTGTCCTGGCTCGCGCGACAATCTTCCGGCGATTGGCCGATCAGCTCTTCGAGCTCGGGCGGCGCGGCCTGCTGCGACGCCGGCTGGTCCGCGAAAGCGCGCAGGGGCCGCGCATCCTAGTGGAAGGTCGCGAGCTCCTGGCGTTTTGCAGCAACGACTATCTGGGGCTTGCCAACGACCCGCGCGTCATCGAGGCGGTGATCTCCGCGGCCCGGCGCCACGGGGTCGGGGAGGGCGCCTCGCACCTTCTGACCGGGTACAGCGCGGTTCACCGGCGTCTCGAGGAGAAGCTCGCGGAATTCGCCGGAACACCGCGCGCGCTGTTTTTTTCGTCCGGCTACCAGGCAAACATCGGAACGGTCTGCGCGCTCGTCGGGGCCGGCGATGCCGTGTTCTCGGATTCTCTCAATCACGCATCGCTCATCGACGGCATGCGCCTGTCCCGCGCCGAGGTCGTGCGCTATCCGCACCGCGATACCGGATTCCTCGGAGACGCGCTGGCACGCTCCAAGGCTTCCATCAAGCTCGTCGCAACCGATGGTGTCTTCAGCATGGACGGCGATATCGCTCCGCTTCCGGAAATACTCGATCTGTGCGAGCGGCACGATGCCTGGCTCATGGTGGATGACGCCCACGGCTTCGGCGTGCTGGGACCGGAAGGACGGGGTGTGCCGGCGCATTTCGGTTTGCGCTCCGACCGTATTGTCTACATGGGAACGCTGGGCAAGGCGGCGGGCGTGTCGGGGGCGTTCGTCGCAGCGTCAGCGGACGTCGTGGAAACCCTGGTGCAGCGCGCCCGCAGCTATATCTACACGACCGCGAGCCCCGCGCTCCTTGCAGCCGCGGTGGAGACAAGCTTGGAGCTCGTCCGAAAGGAAGCTTGGCGCCGGGAACACCTCCAGAGGTTGATCGGAATCCTGAAAGCACACTTCAAGGGGGCTGACACGCTCCTTGCACCCTCGGATACTCCGATTCAGCCCCTGATCATCGGGGGCAACCGCGAAGCGCTGGCTGCGAGCGCGGCGCTCCGCGAGCGCGGCATTCTGGTGCCGGCGATTCGTCCGCCGACGGTCCCGGAGGGCACAGCGCGCCTGCGGGTCTCCCTGTCCGCAGGGCACCGGGTGGAGGATGTGCAGGAACTCGCGGGGGCCCTGCGGGAAACGTGCGCAGGCGCCCTCCCGGCGCACGCTTGAGTGGCTCGGGCGCATGGCGCGGGGGTTCTTTGTCACGGGCACCGATACCGGCGTTGGCAAGACGGTCGTCGCAAGCGCGCTGTTGCGGGCCCTGGGAAGGGACGGCAGACCGGTCGTGGGAATGAAGCCCGTGGCAGCAGGGTGCGAGGGCGACTGCTGGCCGGATGTCGAAGCGCTCAAGAGCGCGAGCACGGTACGCGCGCCAGCGCGCCTTGTGAACCCTTACGCGTTCGACCCGGCAATCGCGCCGCACATTGCGGCGGAATTGGCGGGCGTTTCAATCGATATCGAGATTATCGCCCGGGCCTTTGAGGAGCTTTCGCAGCGCGCCGACGTGGTCGTTGTCGAAGGCATCGGAGGGTTTCTCGTGCCGCTGAGCGAACGCCAAACCGCCGCGGATCTGGCGAAACGGCTCGGGCTGCCGGTCCTGCTCGTGGTCGGAATGCGGCTCGGGTGCCTGAATCACGCCTTGCTCACCCGGCGCGAGATTGCCGCATGCGGGCTGCGTTGCGCCGGTTGGGTGGCCAATTGCATCGTTCCGGAAATGCCGCAGCTTGACGCCAACATCCGGGCCCTTGGGGAGCGGCTGGCCTGCCCGCCGCTCGGGGTCGTTCCGTTTCAACGGGATCCGGATCCGACGGCGGTTGCAGGGATGCTGGCGCTCGATGAACTGGTCGGGATCGAGACATGAGCGTAAACGCGAGGATGGCAGACAGAAGCCTGCGCGCGCTGTGGCATCCGTGCACGCAGATGAAGCACCACGAGAGGTTTCCGCTCGTGCCGATAAGCCGCGCAAAGGGCGCGTGGTTGTACGATTTCGAAGGCAGGCGCATTCTCGATGCGATCAGCTCGTGGTGGGTGAATCTGCTCGGGCACGGCGATCCGCGCATCAATGCCGCACTCGCCAATCAGCTCGAGTCTTTGGAGCACGTGATGTTCGCCGGGTTCACGCATGCGCCCGCAGTCGAGCTCGGCGAACGTCTGGCTCAGCTCGCGCCGGGGGGGCTCGGACACTGCTTTTTTGCGTCCGACGGCGCCTCCGCGGTCGAGATCGCACTGAAGATGAGCTTCCACTACTGGAGGAATGTCGGCCGCTCGGGGAAGAACCGCTTTGCGGCGCTCGCCAACAGTTATCACGGCGAAACGCTCGGGGCACTCTCGGTGACCGACATCGCACTCTATCGGGATACCTACTCGCTGCTGCTGCACCCTGGGGCGGAAGTCCCGTCCCCGGACTGGCGCAGGGCAGAGCCGGGCGAAACACCCCGGGACTACGCGCGACGCTGCGCGAAAGCCCTCGAAGCGTACCTGGAGCGGCATGCGACCGAAACTGCGGCCCTCATCGTGGAGCCGCTGGTGCAGTGTGCGGGCGGCATGGCGATGTACGACGCCGAATACCTTCGGCTTGCGCGCGGTCTTTGCGACCGGTTCGACGTTCACTTGATCGCCGACGAAATCGCAGTGGGATTCGGGCGCACGGGTACGCTTTTCGCCTGCGAGCAGGCGGGAATCGCACCGGATTTCCTGTGCCTTTCGAAGGGGCTGACCGGGGGATATCTGCCCCTTTCCGCCGTCATGACCACCGATTGGGTCTACGAAGCGTTCTATGACGAGGACCTCGCGCGTGGCTTCCTGCATTCCCATTCCTACTCGGGGAATGCGCTCTGCTGTCGTGCCGCCGTAACGGTGCTGGATATCCTGGCGGAGGACGGGATTCTGGAGCGCAATCGGCAAACGGCCGATTACCTCAATCAGCGGGCCGAAAACCTGCATGCTCACCCGCGGGTCGAGCGGTTACGCAACACCGGGATGATCTGGGCGTTCGAGGTGCGCGACGCCCGGCCCGGGTTCAGCCAGGACTTTCAGAGGCGTGCGCTCGGCGCCGGCGTGCTGCTCCGCCCGCTCGGAAACACGGTCTACTGGATGCCGCCCTACGTTATCGGCGAGGCGGAAGTCGATTTTCTGGTGGCTACGCTCGCCGGACTGCTGGACACAACCCCAGGCTGACCACCGACGGGACCCCAGCCTAGCGGCGGCTCACGACTCGGGCGATGCAGTCGGCCGAATAGTCGATGTTCTTCGGATTGAGCGCCGCGACGCAGACCCTGCCGCTTTCGATCATATACACGGCGAACTCCTCGCGCAGGCGGATGACCTGTTCGCGCGTCAGCCCGGTGTAGGAGAACATTCCCCGCTGCCGCTCGATGAAGGCAAAGTCCGCTTTCGGCAGGCGGTCCGCCAATTTTGCGACGAGCTGGCGGCGCATCTCGCGGATGCGCTCGCGCATTGCGCGGAGTTCCTCTTCCCAGAGCGACCGCAAGGCCGGGGTGGTCAGCACGGTTGCGACGATACGCCCGCCGTGAGTGGGCGGATTGGAATAATTGGTGCGGACGAGGCGCTTGAGCTGCGACAAGACGCGCCCGGCTTCCTCGGTGCTTCCCGCGACCACGGAAAGGGAGCCTACGCGCTCCCCGTACAGCGAAAGCGACTTGGAGAACGAGCTCGATACGAACATGGGCACGCCGGCCCGCACGAAGCCGCGCACGGCCGCGCTGTCCGCCTCCAGACCGTCGCCGAAGCCCTGGTAGGCGATATCCAGAAACGGGACGAGGCCGCGCAACGCGACCTCCTCGATCACGGTTTCCCATTGAGCCGCGGAAAGATCCGCTCCCGTGGGGTTGTGACAGCAGGCGTGAAGCACCACGATCGACCCGGCAGGCATCGAGCGAAGTGCCGCGCGCATGCCCTCGAAGTTCACGCCGTGCGTGCTCGCATCGTAGTACGCGTAGCTCCGCACGGCGAATCCCGCGTTCTCGAACAGCCCTCGGTGGTTCTCCCAAGTCGGATCGCTGATCCACGCCTCCGCGCCCGGAAGAATGCCGTGGAGAAAATCCGCTCCGACCTTGAGGCCGCCCGTGCCCCCCAAGGCCTGCACCGTGACGATGCGGCTCTCTTTCAGTGCCGGCGAATCCGAGCCGAACACCAGCTCCCGTACCGCACGGTCATAGGCGGGCAAGCCGTCGATTGGCAGGTACGCGCGTGGAGCGGCCTGCTCCAGGAGCAGGCTTTCGGCCCGGCGCACGCATTCGAGGAGCGGCACCTTGCCGTTCTCGTCGTAGTAGACGCCAACCCCGAGATTGACCTTCCTTGGATTGCTGTCCGCGTTGAACGCCTCCGTGAGTCCAAGAATGGGGTCGCGCGGCGCCATTTGGACTCCGGCGAGCAGCGAGGGCGAGTGCGGTGCGTTCATCGTGATAGACTGAAAACCGTTCCGCTTTCGATTGTACCTGTGATCGTCACGTTTCCCAATAGTCCGTTCCGGCTCGAGCAGATGTTCCGGCCTGCCGGGGATCAGCCCGAGGCGATCGAAAAGCTCGTCGAAGGCCTGCGCGACGGTCTTGCCTACCAGACGCTGCTGGGCGTGACGGGCTCGGGAAAGACTTTCACCATGGCAAACGTGATCGCGCGATCGGGCCGGCCGGCCCTGGTGCTCGCGCCGAACAAGACGCTTGCCGCGCAGCTGTACGCAGAAATGCGCGAGTTCTTCCCCGAGAACGCCGTCGAGTATTTCGTCTCGTACTACGACTACTACCAGCCCGAAGCCTATGTTCCCTCGCGTGACCTCTATATCGAGAAGGACTCGAGCATCAACGAGCACATAGAGCAGATGCGCCTATCAGCGACGAAGTCCCTGCTGGAGCGTGAGGACACGGTCATCGTGGCGACGGTATCCTGCATATACGGGATCGGCGACCCGGTCGACTACCACGGCATGATCCTGCACCTTCGTGAGAAGGAGCGTATCTCCCAGCGCGAGATCATCGCGCGTCTTGCGGCCATGCAGTATGAAAGGAACGAGCTCGAATTCAAGCGCGGCACCTTCCGCGTGCGCGGTGACGTGCTGGACGTCTTTCCGGCAGAGAACTCCGAGACGGCCCTGCGCATCGCCCTCGCGGACGAGGAAGTCGGTAGTCTGACGCTCTTTGACCCCCTCACGGGGCATGTGAGCCAGGGCGTGCCCCGCTTCACCGTGTATCCCTCCAGCCACTATGTGGCACCTCGCGCCACCACGTTGCGCGCAATCGAGGCCATCAAGGCGGAGCTGGCTGAACGGATCGAGTTCTTCCAGAAAGCCGGCAAGCTCCTGGAGGCGCAGCGAATCGAGCAGCGCACCCGATTCGATCTTGAAATGCTCAACGAGCTGGGCTTCTGCAAGGGTATCGAGAACTATTCGCGGCATTTGTCCGGGAGGAGGGAAGGGGAGCCGCCGCCTACCCTGATCGACTATCTTCCGCGCAACGCGCTCATGTTCATCGACGAATCCCACGTGACGATAGGCCAGCTCGGCGGGATGTACCGCGGCGACCGTTCGCGCAAGGAGAATCTCGTGAATTACGGGTTTCGCCTTCCGTCTGCGCTGGACAATCGCCCTCTCAAGTTCGAGGAGTTCGAGAGGGTCATGCACCAGACGATCTTCGCGTCGGCTACGCCCGCGGAATACGAGCGCGAAAAGTCTGGGCAAATCGTCGAGCAGGTCGTTCGCCCCACCGGACTGATCGACCCGCAATTGTCGGTCCGGCCGGCTTCGACCCAGGTGGACGACCTCCTCTCGGAGATCAGTCTGCGCGTCGCGCGCAAGGAACGCGTTCTTGTGACCACGCTGACCAAGCGCATGGCCGAGGAGCTGACTGACTACCTTGCCGAGCATGGGGTGAGGGTTCGCTACCTGCACTCGGAAGTAGAGACAGTCGAGCGCGTGGAAATCATTCGCGACCTACGCTTGGGAGAATTCGACGTGCTGGTCGGCATAAACCTGTTGCGCGAAGGCCTCGACCTGCCGGAGGTATCGCTGGTTGCGATTCTCGATGCCGACAAGGAGGGATTCCTCAGGTCGGAACGTTCGCTCATCCAGACAATCGGTCGGGCGGCGCGACATCTCAATGGGATGGCGATCCTCTATGCCGACGCGGTTACCGACTCGATGAAGCGCGCGATGGAGGAGACTGAGCGGCGCCGCGCAAAGCAACTGCAATTCAACGCGAAGCGCGGCATCACGCCGACAGGCATCGTCAAGCAAGTGCGGGACATGCTCGAAGGCGCACGGGACATCCCGGATTTGCAGGAGCAGCTGAAGGCGGCGCAGGCTCAGGCACGCTACGAATCGATGTCCGAGAAGCAGCTCGCGAAGGAGATCCGGCAGATCGAGAAGCAGATGCTCGAGCACGCGCGCAATCTGGAGTTCGAGAAGGCGGCGGAGGCTCGCGACCGGCTCGCGGAGCTCAAGAGGAGTTTCTTCGGGGCGACGCCGGAGGATGAGGAGCGGGCGCGGGCGGTCGGCTAGAAGTCGGGGTGAGCCCGGCGATTGAAGGGACGGTTTGTGTCGGAAAAGGGGTTTGCGGTCCTGTTTGTCTGCACCGGCAACATTTGCCGGTCACCGACCGCCGAAGCTGTATTTCGAAAATTGGTGGGGGATGCGGGGCTGGGCGAGACAGTGCGGGCCGATTCGGCGGGCACTCACGGCTACCACGTCGGTGAGCCGCCGGACCTCCGAGCGCAGGTGGCCGCGGCCAGGCGCGGCTACGATCTCAGCGGCCTGCGCGCGCGCAAGCTGGAGCTGGGCGATTTCGATCGTTTCGATCTGCTCCTTGCCATGGACCGCGGCCACTACTCTGAACTTCAGAGCATGGGGCGGGCCTCCTCCCCCGGCAAGTTCAGATTGATGATGTCCTACGCACGGCGCTTCCGTGAGGAAGAAGTGCCGGATCCATACTATGGCGGGCCGCAGGGCTTCGAGCGCGTTCTCGATATGCTGGAAGATGCGTCGCAGGGATTGCTCCAGTCGCTCAGAGAAATCCCATACCGTTGAAAGGAGTGGCCGGGTGCATTGAACCGGAGCGCCGGGGTGCGTGCCTTGGACCGACTCCCAGCCAACCTAGGTCGATGCGTCTTCCTTGCGGGTCGTTTCGACCTGAACCATGGGTTCGGCGAACTCGGGCGGCGGGGAACGCCGGCTGCGCTTCGCTGGCACGAATTGCGGTTCTGACACTGGCTCGGCAACGGCGCCGGCGCGGGTGCGAACCTGTTCGAGCCCACTTTCTGTGAGCACTTTTTCGAGCTCGCTGGGATCCGGGGCCGGCGGGATAGGTCTAGGCTCAGCTTGAACGGGCACAGACCGGTATTCCGCCTGGATCTCCGCGGTAGCCGGATGCTCGCGGGTGGGGACTTCAGGGACCAGACGCTCAGCGGGTTCCGCAAGGGGCGCGGCAGCAGCGGGCGGCATACCGCTTGCTGCGGGCTGTACGGGTCGCCTGTCCCCGTTGCGCTGCGCAGGGGCCGAGCCGCCTCGGCGTTCGCCGCGATCCCGGTCTCTGCCGCGGCGCCGCCGGTTACGATCGCTATCGCTCCCGCTCTGATCCGGGGTCCCGGAACGAGCTGCGGGCGCGCGCCCTTCCGGCATGGGTTGACGCTGTCCACGCGGTTCTGGCCGCTGGTCCCTCGCCTGCCGCTGTCCTCCCTGCGGAGCTTGCGGGCGGTCGGGTCTCTCGAAGCGCGGCCGCTCGCCGCGGCCCAAACGTGGTTCCTGGCGGCCCTCGCCGCGAGAGCGGAACCGCTCCCGATCTCTCCCGTCGCGGCGCTCGGGCCGATTCTGCTGGAATTCACGGCGTGGCTGGGCCGGTACCGGCGGCTGAGGCAGTGTCGAAATCGGGCGATCTCCCCTGAGCCAGCTGAAGATTCGACCCATGACTCCTTGGCCGGATACGGGGCCTTGCCCTTCGGCCGGTTGTGCTGCCGGGGGCTTCGGCGCCGTTACGGGCGCAGGCCGCTCCGGGGTGACTCCCTGCACTGCCGCCTGCTGCCTCACGGCGCGAACCTCTTGGGCAGCCTGCGCAGGGGCGGATTCCTCGGCAGGGGCCGTCGCCAGGTCGTAGCTCGGCGGCAGCGCCTCTGCCTGATTCAGATCGTCGTGCCGCAGGCGTTCGACTTTGTAGTTGGGCGTCTCGAGGTGCACGTTTGGAATCAGTACCACATTCACCTTGAGTCGTGCCTCGATCGAGTGAATGTCGGCGCGCTTCTCGTTCAGCAGGAATGTGGCAACGTCAACGGGTACTTGCGCATGCACCGCGGCGCTGTTTTCCTTCATTGCCTCTTCCTGAATGATGCGCAGGATGTGCAGCGCGGTGGACTCGGTACCACGGATATGGCCGGTCCCGTTGCAGCGCGGGCAGGTGATGTTGCTGCCTTCGCCAAGCGAAGGGCGCAGCCGCTGGCGGGACAATTCC
>Ga0187773_10001167_pt1 | contig 10602 bp, 6 predicted proteins | sample 0216_BV02_MP05_1_FD_133133 | JGI IMG/M metagenome (GOLD analysis project Ga0187773, IMG submission 133133) | Tropical peat soil microbial communities from peatlands in Department of Meta, Colombia - 0216_BV02_MP05_10_MG | ecosystem: Environmental > Terrestrial > Soil > Wetlands > Peat | place...
CCCGTCGTGGTCACCGGTCTCGGGGGCGCGTTCTCGGTCGTCGCCGTGAACTCGTGGATGAACCAGCCTCAGGGGTACTCGCCGACGACCGGGGAGGTCACGTCGGTCCAGCCGCTGAAGGTGATCTTCAACCCGGCGGTGCCCTACGAGGTGCCGCACATGATCCTGGCCGCCTACCTGGTCACGGGGTTCCTGGTGGCGGGCATCTACGCGGTCGGGCTCCTCCGCGGCCGGCGCGATCGCATGCATCGCCTCGGCCTGCTGATCCCGCTGACCGTCGCCTGCATCGCCACGCCGATCCAGTTCGTCGTCGGCGACTCGGCTGCACGTGCGATCGCCAAGGACCAGCCGATCAAGTTCGCCGGCATGGAGTGCGTGCAGAAGACGTCCACCGACGTCACCGAGTACATCTTCGGCAGGTGCACGTCGACCGGCGTCAAGGGCGGGATCGGGATCCCGGGCTTCGACTCGTTCCTGGTCGGCTGGAGCACGAGCACCCAGGTGACCGGGCTCGACTCCGTGCCGCCCGACGATCGCCCGCCGTTCGACACGATGCTGCACTGGTCGTTCGACATCATGGTCGGGATCTGCACCGCCCTGATCGGTCTCGGGCTCTGGCTGGGCATCGGCTGGTGGCGGAAGCGAGACTTCCCGCAGACGAAGTGGTTCTTACGAGCGACCGCCGTCTCGGGAGTGGCCGCGGTGGTCGCCCTCGAGGCCGGGTGGATCGTGACCGAGGTCGGGCGCCAGCCGTGGATCGTCTACAACGTCATGCGCACCTCCGACGCGGTCACGCACGCGAGCGGTGTCTGGGTCACGTTCGCGGTGGTGCTCGCCCTCTACGTCGCGCTGGGCACGGCGCTGATCGTCACGCTGATGGCGATGTCGCGACGCTGGCGCAGCGCAAAGGAGGAAGATGTCGAGGTGCCGTACGGCCCGGAGCCCCTGCCCCCGGACGTCACCACGGAGGCTCCCGGGTGAGCCAGGCAAACGCCGTCGCCGTCATCCTCTGGGTCGGCCTGACCATGTACGCGATCTTCGCCGGGGCGGACTTCGGGGCCGGTCTCTGGAGCCTGCTTTCGGGACGCGGTGAGCGCGGCCGGCGGCCCCGCGAGCTGATCGACTGGGCGCTCGGGCCGGTCTGGGAGGCCAATCACGTGTGGCTGATCTTCGCGGTCGTGGTGCTCTGGACCGGCTTCCCGTCCGCCTTCGAGGCCGTCTTCTCGACGCTCTTCATCCCGCTCAGCCTCGCGGCGCTGGGGATCGTGCTGCGGGGCTCGGGATTCGCGTTCCAGCACACCGCGCGCCGTGCCGGCTCGCAGGCGCTTGCGCAGAGGCTTTTCGGGCTGGCCTCGGTGCTCACCCCGTTCTTCATGGGGACGGTCGTCGGAGCGGTCGCGGGCGGCCGAGTGCCGGTCGGCAACGCGACCGGCGATGCCGTGACGAGCTGGCTCAATCCGCTCTCGCTGGTGATGGGGGCGCTCTTCGTCGCCACGGGCGCCTACCTCTCGGCGGTGTTCCTCGTGAGCGATGCGCACCGCGCCGGCGCTCCCGACCTCGAGCGGTACTTCGGGACGCGCGCGCTCGTCGCCGCGCTCGTCACCGGAGCGCTGGCGGCCGTCGGCCTCGTCGTCCTCCACAGCCACGCGCGGTACGTGTTCGACGGCCTCACGCATGACGGGTTGCCGCTCGTGATTCTCTCCGGCGTCTGCGGGGTCGGCGTGCTCGTCCTGCTCCACCGCCGGGCCCGGCGCGGGGCACGGGTGCTCGCCGCCGGCGCGGTCGCCTCCGTGATCTGGGGCTGGGGCGTCGCGCAGCATCCGTACCTGCTCCCGCAGACGCTCACGATCTCGGCAGGGGCGGCTCCGAGCGCCACGCTCACGTCCGTGATCGTCGTCTTCTTCGTCGCGGCTGCCGTGGTGCTGCCCTCGCTCGGGCTCCTCTACACGCTCGCCCAGCGCAACGTCGTCGCGGAGACCGCGCGGCCTGCACCACCGCAGACGACCGGAGGGGAGGCCTAGCATCGAGTCTTCGACTGCTCCCGCGCGCGCCGGACGCGTCCTCGCCGCGCTGATCGCGGTCGCCGCGGTCGCCAACCTCGGCCTCGCGGTCGCCAACGTCGCTCTGCCCTCGATCGGCAAGCACTTCGACGCCTCGCAGACGGCGCTCAACCTCGTCGCCGTCGGCTACTCGCTCGGCCTGGCCGCCTCGGTTCTCTACTTCGGCGCGGTCGGCGACCGCTACGGGCGCAAGCTGCTGCTGATCCTCGGGATGGTGCTGACGGTCCCGGCGGACTGTCTGGCCGCCTGGGCGCCGTCGATCGGGGTGCTCTTCGGGGCGCGCGTCGTCGGCGGGCTCGCGGCCGGAATGGCGTACCCGACGACGCTTGCGTTGATCACCGCGCTCTGGTCGGGGCCGGCACGCACGAAGTCGATCGCGCTCTGGGCGGCGACCGGCGGCGCGATCGCGGCACTAGGCCCGCTCTTCTCCGGGATCCTGCTCGACCACTACTGGTGGGGATCGGTCTTCCTGCTCACGCTGCCGCTGGCGGTGATCGCGCTCGTGATGGCGCTGCGGCTCGTGCCGAGCCACGTGAACGAGAGCACCGAGCCGGTCGACCACGTGGGCGGCGTGCTCTCGATCTTCCTCGTGGGCGCACTGATCCTCGGGATCAACTTCGCGGCGGTGCCGAACGAGACGACGCTGATCATCAGCCTGTTCATCGTCGCCGCGGCGGCCCTGGTCGCCTTCTATATCCGCCAGCGCCGGACGAAGGACCCGCTCTACGACCTCGACGTGGCCGGCCGCCCGACGTTCTGGGTCGCCGCCTGCGCCGGCCTGATCGTCTTCGGCTCGCTGATGGGCGCGATGTTCATCGGCCAGCAGTTCCTGCAGAACGTGCTCGGCTACTCGACCGTCGACGCCGGGCTCGCGATCCTGCCGGCGGCGTTCTTCATGGTGCTCGTCGCGCCCCGCTCGGCCAGGATCGTCGAGGCGCGCGGCGCCCGCTTCACATTGCTGCTCGGGTACGTCTTCGTGCTGCTCGGCTTCCTGACGATGCTGCTGCTCTGGAAGGAAGGCATCTCCTACTGGAAGGTCGGGCTCGGCTACGCCTTCGTCGGCATCGGCGTCGGCCTCGCCGGCACGCCTGCCTCGCACTCGCTGACCGGGTCGGTTCCCGTGAAGCGTGTCGGGATGGCCTCGGGCACGGCCGACCTGCAGCGCGACCTCGGCGGCGCGATCATGCAGTCGATCTTCGGCGCCCTGCTCACCGCCGGATACGCGGCCAGCGCGGGAGCGCTGGTCTCGTCCTCGGGAAAGGACATCACGAGCAGCACGCAGGCCGAGCTGACGAAGTCGTTCTCGAGCGCCGCGGACACGGCGTCCCGGTATCCGGCGTCGATCCAGGACCAGATCGTCGCGGGCGCGAAGACGGCATTCCTCCAGGGCGATCAGTGGGCGTACACCGCCGGCATCGTCGCCGTGCTGCTGGGGGCGGCGCTCGTCTTCTTCAGGTTCCCGAAGGCGGAGGAGGAGCGCAGGCTGCTTGCGGAGTACCAGGCCGAGGACGCCCCCGGCACGCCCGACGTGCCTCCCGCAACCGAGCCCCAGCTCGCGTCGTGACCATGATCATCCCCTTCGGGTGACCTCCGAGGGGCCGCCTGCCCGTAAGGTCGCGCTTTCCGTGGGCGCTCGGGAAGACACGAGTGGCAGCCGTCCCCGCGTTCTCGTCCTCGGAGGAGGGTTCGCCGGGATCGGCGCCGCGCAGAAGCTGAAGAAGAGCGACGTCGACGTCGTGCTCGTGGACGGGCACGACTACCACACCTTCCAGCCGCTGCTCTACCAGGTCGCGACGGGCTTGCTCGAGGAGCCCGCCGTCGGTCATCCGATTCGCGATCTGTTCGACAAGCAGGACAACGTCCGGGTTCACCAGGACCGGGTGACCGGCATCGACCTGGATGCGCGGGAGGTTCGCTTCGCCGAGCTGGCGCCGGAGCGGTACGACTATCTCGTCCTCGCGCTCGGCGCGGAGGTCAACTTCTTCGGCGTGGAGGGGGCGGCTGAGCATTCCTTCCCGCTCTACACGCTCCCGGACGCGGTCCGGCTCAAGAATCACGTGCTCGAGAGGTGGGAGGCGGCCGACCGCGACCCGAAGCTCGTGGAGGAGGGGGCGCTGAACATGGTCGTGGTCGGCGGCGGCCCGACCGGGGTCGAGACCGCGGGCGCGATGGCCGAGCTCTACAACGGCGTCTTCCGCAAGGACTACCCGGACGTGGGTCCCGAGCAGGCGCGCATCGTGCTCGTCGAGTCCTCGCCCGAGGTCTTCTCGATGTTCAAGGAGGACATCCGCGTCTACACCCGGGAAGCGCTGGAGAAGCGCGGGGTCGAGCTCATGACCGGCGACGTCGTCGAGTCGGTCGCTCCGGAGCGGGTCACGCTCAAGTCGGGGACCGTCCTCTCCGCCCACACGCTCGTCTGGGGAGCCGGGCTCCAGGGGAACGAGCTCGTCCGGTCGCTCGGTCTCGAGCTCCAGCGCGGCAACCGGCTCGCCGTGGACGAGGAGCTCCGGCTCGCGCAGCACCCCGAGGTCTATGCCGTCGGCGACATCGCCGCGATCACCGATGCGAAGACGGAGCAGGTTCTTCCGCAGCTCGGCTCGGTCGCGCTGCAGTCCGGCGAGCACGCAGGTGAGACGATCGGCCGCCGGGTCGCGGGAAAGGAGACGAAGCCCTTCAGGTACCGGGACAAGGGGACGATGGCGACGATCGGACGGGGCGCTGCCGTGGTGCAGATGCTCGGCGGCCGGACGATGAAGGGAAAGGCGGCGCAGGCGGCCTGGGGAACCGTGCACCTCGCCCTGCTGCCGACCAACGAGGACCGCGCGAAGGCGGTCGTCGACTGGGCGGGGGCCGGGTTCACACACGAGCGCTCGGGCCGGATCAGGGTCGAGACCTAGGGGCAGAGGAGGGAGACGGGATGGCGACTGCAGCACCCGAGATCGAACGCCAGGCGCAGGCGGGCGCAGGCGAGAACCGGCCCACCGACATGCTCGTCGTGTTCGGAATCACCGGAGACCTCGCGAAGGTGATGACCTTCCGCTCGCTCTACCGGCTCGAGCGCCGGGGCCTGCTCGACTGCCCGATCGTCGGCGTGGCCGTCGACGACTGGACGGTCGATCAGCTGAAGGAGCGGGCGAGGACCTCGATCGAGGGGACCGGCGAGAAGCTCGATCCGGAGGTCTTCGACCGGCTCGCGAACCGGCTCTCCTACGTCGAGGGCGATTTCGGCGACGCCGCCACCTACGAGCGGGTGGCGAAGGCGATCGACGGCGCCCAGCAGCCGGTCTTCTATCTGGAGATTCCGCCCTTCCTCTTCGGCCGCGTCGTCAAGGGGCTCTCGGAGGCCGGCCTGACGGCCAACGCGCGCGTGGTCGTCGAGAAGCCGTTCGGCCACGATCGTGCGTCCGCCACGGAGCTCGCCGACGAGCTGCACCAGTACATCGACGAGTCGCAGCTGTACCGGATCGACCACTACCTCGGGAAGATGGGGCTCGAAGAGATCGTCTACCTGCGGTTCGCGAACTCCATGCTCGAGCCGATCTGGACCCGCAACCACCTCGAGTCCGTCCAGATCACGATGGCGGAGGACTTCGGGGTCGAGGATCGCGGTCACTTCTACGACCCGGTGGGTGCGCTGCGCGACGTCGTCGTCAACCACCTCATGCAGGTGGTGGCCGCCGCGGCGATGGAGGTTCCCTCCCGGCGCGAGCCCGACGCGATCAAGGACGCCCAGGTCACGCTCTTCCGCGCGGTGCAGACGGCTGACCCCGCCCATTACGTGCGCGGTCAGTACGACGGCTACCTCGACGTCGACGGAGTCGAGCCGGGCTCGACCACCGAGACGTACGCGGCGCTCCGGCTCGAGATCGAGAACTGGCGCTGGGCCGGCGTGCCCTTCTTCATCCGCACGGGGAAGCGGCTGAAGGCGACCGAGACGGAGCTCAGGCTCGTCTTCAAGCATCCGCCGCAGCTCGGCTTCCACATGCGGGCCAGGCGGCCCGAGCCGAATCAGCTGGTGGTCAGGCTCGACCCCACGACGGGGATCAAGCTCATCGTCGACGCTCACCGTGCCGACATCGGCGGCGCTTCGGCGATCGATCTCAACATGGAGTTCGCACAGGAAGGCGGCGAAGGCCCGACCCCGTACGAGGTCCTCCTCCACGCGGCGATGGTCGGCGACAGCACGCGCTTCACCCGCCAGGACGGCGTCGAAGAGACCTGGCGGATCATGCAGCCGCTCCTCGACGACCCGCCGCCGGTGCACAGCTACGAGCCGGGGTCGTGGGGACCGGCCGCGGGCGACGAGCTGGTCGCCGGCCACGGCCGCTGGCACGAGCCGTGGATCTCGACGTGAGCTCTCGGAAGGAGGACCGATGACCGCCGTGACCGGCAAGGACGAGGCCGCGACCAGGCCCCAGAGCGCTGCGGCACCGTCGCCGTTTCCGCCGATCGCCGACTACGCGTTCCTCTCGGACTGCCATACGGGAGCGCTCGTCGCGCCGGACGGCGCGATCGACTGGCTCTGCATCCCCTCGTTCGACTCGCCGAGCGTGTTCGGAAGCCTCCTCGACCGGCAGGCCGGGTTCTTCCGGTTCGGCCCGTTCGGGATCGCGCATCCCACCGCGCGCGCGTACGAGCCCGGGACGAACGTGCTCGTGACGACCTGGAAGTCGCCCTCGGGCTGGCTCCTCGTCCGCGACGCCCTGACGATCGGGCCCTGGGACCACGAGGACACGGTCACGCCGCACACACGGCCGCCGGCCGACGACGACGCCGACCACATGCTGGTCCGAACGGTGGAATGTCTCGACGGCCAGGTCGAGGTCGAGCTCGTGTGCGAGCCCGTCTTCGATTACGGCCGGGCTCCCGCCGAGTGGACGGCAGTGGACGGTGGCCGAAACGCCGCCGACGCCAGCGGCGCCGGGCAGCAGTTTCGTCTCCAGTCGGATCTCGCCCTGGGGATTCAGGGGGAGCGGGTCCGGGCGCGCCACGTGCTTCAGCCGGGCGAGCGCGCGTTCTGCGCGCTCTCCTGGGCCGAGGGGCTGGCCGCGCCGCAGACCGTCGACGACGCGCGCATGAGGCTGAAGTCGACCACGCGCTTCTGGCGCAACTGGTTGAACACGGCGCGAATCCCGGACCATCAGCTGCGCGACCCGATCCAGCGCTCCGCCCTGACGATCAAGGGCCTGACGTACATGCCGACCGGGGCCACGGTTGCCGCGCTCACGACGTCGCTGCCCGAGACACCCGGCGGCGAGCGTAACTGGGACTACCGCTACACCTGGATCCGCGACACGACCTTCACCCTCCAGGCGCTTCACTTCCTCAACCTGAACTGGGAGGCGGAGGAGTTCATGGAGTTCATCTCCGACCTGGAGCCGACCGAGGACGGCTCGCTCCAGATCATGTACGGGATCGACGGGCGCCGCGACCTGACCGAGTCGACGCGCGACGAGCTGACCGGCTATGCCGGAGCGCGGCCGGTGCGGGTCGGCAACGGTGCGTTCGACCAGCGCCAGAACGACGTCTTCGGCGCGGTCCTCGACTCGATCCTCCTCCACACGCGGCACGGCGACCGGCTGCCGACGCGTCTCTGGCCGATCGTCCAGTCGCAGGCCGAGTGCGCCACGAACATCTGGCGCGAGCCCGACCAGGGCATCTGGGAGGCGCGCGGCAAGCCGCAGCACTACGTCTCCTCGAAGCTGATGTGCTGGGTCGCCCTCGATCGCGCCGCCAAGGTCGCGGAGATTCGCGGCGACCCCGACATCCAGGCGACGTGGCAGAAGACCGCCGAGGAGATCCGCGCGGACATCCTCGAGCACGGCGTGCGGGACGGTGTCCTGCGCCAGCACTACGACACGGACGCGCTCGACGCGTCCACGCTGCTCGCGGCGATCTTCGGCTTCCTGCCGGGCGGCGACGAGACGCTGCGCAAGTCGGTCGAGGCGATCGCGACAGATCTGACCGATGACGGCTTCGTCCTGCGCTACCGAACCGGGGAGACGGACGACGGCCTCTCGGGCAGAGAGGGCACGTTCCTGATCTGCTCCTTCTGGCTCGTGTCCGCGCTGGCTGTCGTGGGCGAGATGCAGCGCGCCCGGGACCTGATGGAGCGCCTGCTGCGGATCTCCTCGCCGCTCGGCCTCTACGCGGAGGAGTTCGACGCATCGACCGGGCGGCACCTCGGCAACTTCCCCCAGGCGTTCTCGCACCTGGCGCTGATCGAGGCCGCGGCGCGGTTGATGATCCCCGAGATGCTGGAGGAGTACTGAGCGATGGCCGGCTACGACGTGATCATCGTCGGGACCGGTGCCGGCGGCGGCACGCTTGCGCGGCACCTCGCCCCCTCCGGAAAGAGGATCCTGCTCCTCGAGCGGGGTGACTGGCTCCCGCGCGAGCCCCAGAACTGGCTCGCGCAGGACGTGTTCGTCGACAACCGCTACATCTCCGAGGACACCTGGTACGACGGGAAGGGCAAGCCGTTCCAGCCCCAGATCCACTACTTCGTCGGCGGCGCGACCAAGCTCTACGGCGCCGCGCTCTACCGGCTGCGCGAGGAGGACTTCGAGGAGCTCCAGCACCACGACGGGGTGTCGCCGGCCTGGCCGATCACCTACGACGAGATCGAGCCCTACTACACGAAGGCCGAGCACCTGTACGAGGTGCACGGCGCTCACGGTGAGGACCCGACGGAGCCGTACACGAGCGCGCCGTACCCCTTCCCGGCCGTCTCCCACGAGCCACGGATCCAGCAGCTCGCGGACGATCTGGCCGCCGCCGGGTACCACCCCTTCCATGCGCCCTGCGGGATCCGCCTGAACGAGGCGAACATGCCCTACAGCGCCTGCGTGCGCTGCATGAACTGCGACGGCTTTCCGTGCGCGGTTCACGGCAAGTCGGACGCGGAGGTGCTCGGGGTGCGGCCCGCGCTCGAGCACTCCAACGTGGAGCTGGTCACGAACGCGCAGGCCGTCAAGCTCGAGACCAACCCCGGCGGCACGGCGGTGACCGAGGTCATCGTCGAGCGCGACGGCGAGCGCGAGTCGCATTCGGGCGACCTCGTCGTGCTGGCCTGCGGCGCGGCGAACACCGCGAAGCTGCTGCTCCTGTCGGCGAACGACAAGCACCCGCAGGGGCTCGCGAACGGCTCCGACCAGGTCGGCCGGAACTACATGTTCCACAACAGCCAGGCGGTGCTCGCGCTCTCGAAGGACGAGAACCCGACCGTCTTCCAGAAGACGCTCGGCCTGAACGACTTCTACTTCGCGAGCGACGCCTCCGAGTACCCGCTCGGCAACATCCAGATGGTCGGCAAGTCCCAGGCGCCGATGTTCCGCGGCGAGAAGCCGGGCGAGACGAAGCTGGCGCCGGAGTGGTCGCTCGAGAAGGTCGCGAAGCACGCGGTCGACTTCTGGCTCTCGACCGAGGACCTGCCGCTGCCGGACAACCGGGTCACCGTCGACGGCGACGGCGACGGCAGGCTGACGCTCAGCTACACGCCGTCCAACGACACGCCGAAGCAGGAGCTCTACGGGCAGCTGCGCTCGATGCTGCACAAGCTGCGCATGGAGCCCGACCACCTGTTCCATCGCTTCGCGTACCTCAAGAACGAGATCCCGGTCGCGGGTTGCGCCCACCAGGCGGGCACCTGCCGCATGGGTGCCGACGCGGCCAGCTCGGTGGTCAACCCGGACTGCCGCGCGCACGAGCTCGACAACCTCTACGTCGTCGACACGAGCGTCTTCCCGAGCATCGGCGCGGTGAACCCGGCGCTGACGGCGATGGCGAACTCGCTGCGCGTCGGCGACCACCTGCTCGAGCGGATGGGCGCCAGAGCCGAGGCGGCGCCGGCCGCGGCCTAGCGCGATGAATCCTTCGGGCGAGCAGGTCGAGCTCGCGTTCGGCGAGCAACGGGCCGTCGTCGTGGGTGTCGGCGCCGGGCTGCGGACGTACTCCGTCGAGGGGCGGCCGGTGATCGACGGCTACGACGCAGACGAGCTCTGTCACGCCGGCCGCGGCCAGCTGCTCGTCCCGTGGCCGAACCGCATCGAGGACGGGAGCTATGAGTTCGGCGAGCGCACGCACCAGCTGGCGCTCAACGAGCCCGCGCGGCAAAACGCGATCCACGGTCTCGTGCGCTGGGCGCACTGGTCGATCGCCGACCGCGCGGCGGACCGCGTCGCGTTCGAGCACGTCCTCTACCCACAGCCTGGCTACCCGTTCGCGCTCGAGCTGCGCGTCGAGTACTCGCTCTCCGAGGACGGGCTCACGGTGCGGACCGGGGCGACGAACGCCAGTCCCGAGGCCGCGCCGTACGGAGCAGGCTCGCATCCGTACCTGGCCGTCGAGCAAGGCGTCGTCGACGGCGTCGAGCTGCGCGTGCCGGCTGCGACCGTGCTGATCGCCGACGAGCGCGGCCTGCCGGTGGGCAGCGCCGCAGTCGCGGACGAAGGGCTGGACTTCCGCGAGTCGAGGCCGGTCGGGCCGGCGCGGCTCGACCATTGCTTCACGGACCTCGAGCGCGACGGCCGCGGCCGGGCCG
>Ga0187773_10001169_pt1 | contig 10600 bp, 11 predicted proteins | sample 0216_BV02_MP05_1_FD_133133 | JGI IMG/M metagenome (GOLD analysis project Ga0187773, IMG submission 133133) | Tropical peat soil microbial communities from peatlands in Department of Meta, Colombia - 0216_BV02_MP05_10_MG | ecosystem: Environmental > Terrestrial > Soil > Wetlands > Peat | place...
GAATCCATAAAACAAAAATGCGGCAGCGCCGCACTTTATTTTGTATTGGTAGGCGCGATTGGACTCGAACCAACGACCCCCACCATGTCAAGGTGATGCTCTAACCAGCTGAGCTACGCGCCTGAAGGAACCTCTTATTTCCGCTCCTGGAGGTTCCCGCAAATTCTAGCCGAAAGACCTGCTGGGTTCAAATTGCATCAGTCTTCTGCCGCCGCATCACCGCCTCTGGATCTCGCCATTTTCCATAATATCCATGTGCCAAAAGCTATTGAGCCCCACATCGCAAGAAATCCGAGAAAGCGCGTAAACGACGCGAGCCGCGTGTCCCAGACAAGGAGATGTAGATGCGTGAGCATGTAATGCCAATCGTGAATGGTGTCGCCGCCGCCCAGCGAAACCAGCGGCAATTCCATGGCTCGCGCATCCGCCATGTAAGTCGCAACGTTGTACAGATTAGTGGATAGCCACGAGCCGCAAACTGCGAGCGCAAAATAATCTGGCTGGCGCAGAAACATGATTGCGGCGCCCACCGGTGCCGCGAGCTGCAAAATCGTTCCTCCGGCTACCATCAGGAATTCGCCGTCAAACCTGAATACCAGATGCCCCGCTTCGTGTATGCCCAGGTTCAAGCCGCCGAACAAACTGGTGTAAAGCGGATCGCGAAAGTGCTCGATGCCGACCCAAGCAAGCCATAGCAGCAATAGCGCGCGTCCGTACCAAATGCGCCCCTGGCACCAGTTTTCAATGTTGTCGACCAGCGATCGCCAAAAGCTATCTTCCGCAGATTCGGGCGCAGGATGAGGCAGTTCCCCCTTGAGCGCCGCTTCAACCTTTGAGTAGATTGCGCCGCAGTGCGGGCATTCTCCCTCTGGCGACGTGTCGCCTGGCTTTCTTAGGTAACCGCATTTGATGCACAGTTTTTCCACGATAAATATTCTTTCTTATTCCAGTTGTGATGTTCAGATTTGAGCCTTGCGGATCGTAGTCCTCGAAACCATCCCGACAATAGCGCCCCACTTGTCCAGGTTTTCAAAGCTGAAACGCCAACCAGAGCACTAGGCCTTCGGTCAGATCGCGCAGCAACCCGGGCGGGTGAACTTCGTATTTTATGGCCTCCTTGCGCCGTCCTTCGATCCAAGCTGCGAAGCGCTGCACATCGGTGGCAGCGTAAAATGCGACCATTAATTCGTAGTTGAGAAACAAGCTGCGTGCGTCAAGATTTGCTGATCCCACCATGGCTAACGCGTCGTCGAAAACCACGCCCTTGGCGTGCAACATGTAGGGCACAAACCAGACTCGCGCACCGGCGTCGGCAAGGTCGCGCAACGCGCGGTGGCGGGCCAAGTCAGCCATTCGGTGGTTCGAGCGGCCTGGCAAGACCAAATCTACAATTACGCCCCGCCGCGCCGCCAGAGACAAAGCCATCAGCAATGCGTCGCTTGGCACGAAATACGCCGTGGCCGCGATGATGCGGCTCTTGGCCTTGAAAGCAGCAGTTAGCAACAGGGCATGTATGGTGTCGTCACATTGATCGGGCCCAGAAGCAATGATCTGTGCGAAGGGCTGCTGAGCCGGCTGAACAATGGGTTTGCTTTCGGGCCGCGGTGCACCGGTTGCAAACGCCCAATCGCTTTCAAACAGCTCGCCGGCCTGCCGCGCCAGCGGCCCCGACAAATCGAAACTCAGGTCCCGCCACGGCGCTCGGTCGCGAGTCCCGTTAAAATATTCCGCTGCAAAATTTCGACCACCACACCACAGGCGGACGCCATCGGCCACCACCAGCTTGCGGTGGTTGCGCAGATTGGTGCGGCCTTTGAGCGGCGAATGCAACAAAGGAACAAACAAGGCCGTTTGCACACCCGCTGATTCAAGCACGCGCAGATTCGGCGCCCCGCCGATGATGCGGCCAACGCCATCGAGAAGCAGCCGCACCTTTATGCCGGCCTGGGCCTTTCCGATCAAGCGCGTTACCAGCGCCTCACCCACCGCGTCGCGTCCCAGTATGAAGCTGCAGAGGATTAACTCACGTTCGGCGCTGTCGACCAGTTCCCATAAGGCCTGCAGCGCTTGCCCGCCGTCCGAGTGAATATGCAAATTCTGGTAGGACTCCGCCGGCGGCTGGCCCATGGCAGCGGCTAATTGGCGGGGCCAAGCGTCATCTGTGGTGGTATCGGGACCTCTCGGCGGGAGCGGAGGGTAGCTCCTGAAATGTACGAGTTTGCGCCTGCCGATCAGTAAATACAGCGGAATCCCGAGATAAGGAATGAAGACTATCGTCAGCACCCAGCCAATGGCGGCTGCCGGAGTGCGTCGCTGCTGCAGCGTGTGAGACGCGAGCACAAAGATAAGCAGCCCAACTGCGACCACCAGTCCGTGCAGTGACAGCAGTTCCGTCAAGAGGGAAAACGTCCACATGGCGCATGGGTCTTACGAGTCAATCTTTTCGCATCAATGCTGATGGTTCGAGATCAGGCCGCTTTTTTCTTAATTATCGACTGCCTCCGCAGAACATGGGTGCGCCTTCAAAAACGGTCATCACCAAAAATGCTCTGCAAGGCGTTTTACTATTTGTTTTCTGCTTTCTTTGCAGCGTCCTCTGCACGATCCGCGTCCTGCTTTGCTTTTTGGGCGGAGACAACCGCCTCAGAGGCTGCCTGCTTTGCTGCCGCCTCAGCAGCAGCGGCGTTTTCGGCCGCGAGTTCCGCGTTTGCCGCCTGCATTTTGTCGAGCTCCTTATCGATTAATTCTTTGGATTTGGTTGACAGTTCTTTGTACAAGTCAATATATTGAGCCCCGTCGATCGCATGGTTCAGATAGGCCTGGCACAAATGGAATAAGCCGTCCCGGAAATACTGCGATCCTTGGGATCGGCGAAATAGACTTCGAACCGATGTCGCGAGCGTCTTGGCCGCCTCAAGCCGTGCGTCAACCTGACCTGTCGTCTTATCCGATGCACTGCCTTGCGCAAGCAGCGTCAAGCTGCTAACGAGCGATTCGGCGACATCGGGCGGCGGTTCTGCACAAAATTTGTTATCTGGAAACTTGACGATGACTTCTCGTCGTTCAGCAGTGGTGGAAAACACATTCATTTTGGGGATGTTGAACCAGTTGTCGGCGTGTTCTTCGATTACGGGCTGCTCTTTGGGTGAACTGAACACCGAGCACCCGGACACGGTAATCACTGCGAGAATACTCAAAAATAACGTTTTCATGATATTGCTCCCATTGGCGGGCTTGGAACCAGAAGCGCCGCATTGATTTTGAGGGCGCGATTGAGCATCAACAAATAAGCTGGCGAAGCGTATTGCCTTTGGCCAGTATGCGCTCATCGGGGCCGCGCGTGTGATCCGTCGACGGATCGTAGAATCCCCTGATTTTTCCGGCCGCATCCCTCAGGACTTGTGCACCGTCGGCCGTGCTTTCAATGGAACCCACTACGTTTCCGTACGCGTCTTTCAAAGTTTCTATCGTCATACTGTCACTCCTGAATTAGGCGCGGTGTCCCCGGTTCTCGCTGGAGGTCACCCTTTTCTGCAGAAAATGTCCGCCTCCCATTTCCTTATTAATGTTTCGGCGCTGAAGTTATCAAAACGCGCTTTTTATGACGCCGCCATCCACCCGCAGGCAGCGCCCGTGGTCGCAGATGCAAGTGGACTCGCGATATAGGCTACCAGTGAAGCCACCTCTTCCGGCGAAGCGAACCGTTTGATGAGGGACGTTGGCCGAATCTTCGCGAAAAATTCCTTCTCGAATTCCGTAGACGATTTCCCGCTCGACTTTGCAAGCGCATCAACGAAGTCGCCCACGCCGCGAGACTTCGTTGGACCGGGAAGGATGCTGTTCACCGTGATACCGGTGCCCGCAACGGCTTCGGCCAATCCGCGCGAGACGGCGAGTTGTGCGGTCTTGGTCACTCCATAGTGAATCATTTCAGACGGGATTTGAATCCCGCTCTCGCTAGAGATGAAAATGATGCGTCCCCAATTGCGGCGCCGCATTGCCGGAAGATAAAGACGGGCGAGCCGCACGCCGCTTAGAACGTTGACGTTGAAGAATCGCAACCAGTCTGCATCAGAAATCTGCTCAAATGGCTTGGGCTCAAAAATTCCCAAATTGTTGACGAGAATTTCGACCTCGGGATATTGCCGCGCGAGTTCTTCAGCTACTGAAGTCTGACCGAGGTCACCTGCAAATCCAAATGCTGCGCGTCCCGTGGCCGACTTGAGCTTGGCCACCGCGGCATCTACCGAAGCTTGCGAGCGTCCGTTGATTATGACCCTCGCAGATTCGCGCGCCAGCGCAATTGCGATTGCGTACCCTATTCCGGCCGTGCTGCCCGTCACCAGAGCAAATTTATTCGTCAAATTCAAATCCACGACTTTCGCCCCGTTCGATGGAGGATTCCGCTGACGTGAGTTTTCCCATAGCCTATGCTCTCATTGCTCGCTCGATTAAACCGTCACCACGATTTTACCGATTTGTTGATTCGACTCCAGGTAGCGGTGCGCCTCCACAATTTGTTCGAGCGGAAAGGTCTTGGCGATCACCGGCTTCAGCTTACCCGCCGACAAACCGTCTACAATAAATTTCTTGGCCCGTTCCAGCCGCTGCGGGTCTCCGGTGATCTCAAACAGGACGTAGCCGCGAATGGTCAGCGACTTCCCAAGCACGTTCATCAGTGGCAGCGGAGTCGGCTCGGTGCTTAGAGCGCCGTACAGGAACAGGATGCCGCGCTCCGCCATCGCTGCCGTCAGTTTGGTAATCGCCGGCCCACCCACTGGGTCGAACACAATTTGGGCGCCCTTCCCGCCAGTGAGATTCTTAACTTCCGCCACCAAATCCTGTTCCTCCGTAGCGATAACATGTTCCGCGCCGGCATCCAGCAATGGTTTGCGCTTATTGCTGCGCCGTGTAAGGGCCACGGGCGTGGCGCCGATCATTCGTGCAATCTGGATGGCGGCAATGCCTACACTGCTCGAGGCCGCCGGGATCAAGACTGTGTCGCTCGGCTTGAGATGCGCAATGTCGATCAAAGCGCCGAAAGCAGTGGCATATTGCATCCAGATCGCCGCCGCTTCGCTCCATGAAAGCGATTTGGGGTGTTTTGCGACCGCAAAAGCGGGCACGATTGCGGTATCGCCATAGACGCCGTACTGGTTCTGCGAGAACGCTGGGATCGTGCTGACGGCATCGCCGATCTTGATTCCGTGGACGCCTTTGCCAAGTGTCTCGACTATGCCCGCCGCCTCGTAGCCGAGTCGAGCCGGAAATTTGGGCTGCTCTAGGTAGGCGCCGGAGCGGAACATCGACTCTGCTCGGTTCAGGCCGAGTGCCTTTACTGCGATGCGCACTTCGCCCGGTCCAGGCAAGCGCACATCCACCTGCTCGATCTTCAATACTTCCGGTCCACCGGTTTGATGGAATCTTACGATTTGTGCCATGGCAGGTTTCCTTTAAATTTTGGAAATACTAGATCCCCTCATTTTGCGCAGCCAATTTATTTTTTACGTCGACGATAGTATTTTAAGACCTAAGCGCAATTTTCCTTTTGCAATGAGCTTGGCATTCAGATATATCTTCGAACCCGAGAGCAGTACTGACGATAGCTCTCACCAAACTTTGCCTCCAGGTAGCGCTCCTCGCGCAGGATAACACCACGATGCATGATAATCAGAAGCGGGATTAGCACGACGATACCCCACCACGAATTGACGGCCAGGGTGATTCCCAAGTAGACGAGCGTTAGAGCTAAATAGAGAGGATTGCGGGAGAAGCGAAACGGGCCGGATTTGACGATGGCCGTGGTGGGAAGCGAGGGATTTAAATTAGTACCTGCGGCCTTTAACGCATTTCTTCCCCATATCGCGATCCCAACGCCAAGTATAACCAGAGCGATACCCGGCCATAGAGCAACGGCATCGTCAAACATTGGCAGCGGCCGAAACCAGCGAAGCGCAAGAACAACGATGAACGCGATGCCGTAGAGCAAAGGCGGAAGCATGATGACCCCAGGGTTATCTCTTTCTGTCATTTCACTATCTCCCTAGCTGCCCAATGCTCGATTTAGCGGGAGTCAAATGCAGGCGTTGAGTTTTAAGGCATCGGGACACGAGATTCTTGCAGCTTGTCGCGTTCGGCACCGAACTCGATCATAGTTCGACTATTTGATTTTTTTCCCCACCATATCCCGTGGCCTTACCCATTGATCGAACTGCTTGGCGCTGAGGTGACCCGAGGCAATCGCCGCTTCGCGCAGGCTCCATCCTTCCTTGTGCGCTTTCTTGGCAATTTGCGCCGCCTTGTCGTAGCCGATGTGCGGGTTCAACGCGGTTACCAGCATCAGCGATCTGTCGAGAAGCTCTTTTATGCGCGCGCGATTCGCTTCAATTCCTGCTGCACAGTTGTCGTTGAAACTTGCCGCGCCATCGGCGAGCAGCCGCACGCTGTGCAGGAAATTGTAAATGATGAGCGGCTTGAAAACGTTGAGCTCGAAATTGCCCATTGCACCGCCAAGGTTGATCGCCACGTCATTTCCCATGACCTCGCAGCACAACATGGTAAGCGCTTCGCATTGAGTGGGGTTTACCTTGCCGGGCATGATCGAGCTCCCCGGTTCGTTCTCGGGAATCTTGATTTCGCCGAGGCCTGAGCGCGGACCGCTCGCAAGCCAGCGGACGTCGTTGGCGATTTTCATGAATGATGCGGCCAGCGTTTTCAGCGCCCCGTGCGCGTGCACGAGAGCGTCGTGGCTGGCGAGCGCTTCGAACTTGTTGGGCGCGGAAATAAAAGGCAGATCGGCTTCCTGTGAGAGTTCCTTCGCAACGCGTTGCGCGAATTCGGGATGCGCATTCAAGCCGGTACCGACTGCAGTCCCGCCGAGCGCCAGTTCATACAGATGCGGCAGCGCCGCTTCGACGTGCGCCAGTCCATGCTCGAGCTGCGAGACATAGCCGGAAAATTCCTGTCCCAGAGTCAAAGGCGTCGCGTCCTGCAAATGAGTGCGGCCGATTTTTACAATAGCGTCGAATTCCTTTGCTTTTCGCCGTAAAGTATCGCGCAGTTTCTGTACCGCGGGTATCAGGCGGTTCACCAAAGCCCGCGCTGCAGCCACGTGCATCGCAGTCGGGAACACGTCATTTGATGATTGCCCTTTGTTCACGTCATCGTTGGGATGTACGAGCCGTTGTTCTCCCCGCTTTCCACCAAGCAGTTCCGAGGCGCGGTTCGCCAGCACTTCGTTCATGTTCATATTGGTTTGCGTCCCAGAACCCGTCTGCCAGATAACGAGCGGAAATTCCTCGTCGTGCCGCCCTTCGATGACTTCGTCCGCCGCCTTGATGATGGCTTGGGATTTTTTAGCATTAAGGACCTTGAGCTCGCGATTCACCTTGGCGCAGCAGCGTTTCACCAGTGCCAGCGCATAGATGAGGTCCAGCGGCATGTGCTCGCCGGATATCTTGAAATTCTGCAAGCTACGTTGAGTTTGCGCGCCCCACAGTTTTTCAGCAGGTACCTTGATTTCGCCAAAGGTATCGCGCTCGATCCGGAACTTGCTCATGGCGTTTCTCCCGATGAAGCGACCTAGAAATTATAACCGCTTGCGAATGCGCCCGCTTGAAATTGGAGCTTTAGACGCAAGACGCTCTCCGGATTAAAAAAATATCTAACTTCGAGCCGCGGCACATTTTGCCCCAATGACCACGGTAGATAGCATGGGAAATTTTTTCAAGACATCGACTGGCTGCAGAACGAAACGGCGGGCCATTTCCATATCTGCTATATTATGTTTTTCCGGGATCATCGAGCAGGACGGTGACCGTGTTGATTGTGTTGATTCAGGTCAAATAGTCTGTGTCTGGCGCTTACGGTTCAACCTTCTTCACTCTTGGTGGATCTTCCACAACGCAGCTTTGGGCGTGACCCCGATGAAACTTGCAAACTATGTCAAGTTCCGAGAGGAAAAGTTTGGCGGAGTCCTTTTCGAGACCCGTTCCGAAAAGGTTTATGCGCTCAATCCGACCGCAGCAGCGGTGGTGCGTGAAATCGAGGCGGGCCGTGATGAAGGCGACATCGTACGGCACTTGACAGAGCGTTATCGCGATCCCGATGGAACCATCGAGCGCGAAGCAGTTGCCTTTATCGCAAACCTACGGCAGATGAAATTAGTACAGGACTGAGTCGATGGGCCAAGCTGACTACGAGTCACAAGAAGATATTCTGGTTCCCGCAGCCACAGCAGATGACAACGTGACCGGCGACCTTAGAGCGCCGCTCTATATCGCGTGGCAGATCACCAACGAGTGCAACCTCGCTTGCCTTCACTGTATAGAAGAGAGCGGGCCAGGTAAAGCATTCAAGGACGAACTGGACGCAAAGCAAGTTTTCAGCATTCTCGAACAGTTCGTGGATCTTGAGGTTCCATACCTGTCTTTCTCCGGCGGCGAGCCCATGGTTCACACGCAGTTTTTCGAGATGGTCAAGTACGTCTGCGCGCGAAATGGCCAGCTTAAGATTGAGACCAACGGGCACTACCTGACTCCGGAGAACTGCGAGCGCCTGAAGGAACTCAATGTCAAGGCGGTGCAGGTAAGCCTCGACGGCGCTTCGCGGGAAACCTTTAAGCGCATGCGCGTGGGAGGTGACTTCGATAAAACGATCGAGGGCGTGCGCAACCTGCGTGCTGCCGGCGTGCCCATCGAGGTCAATTTTTCTCCGGCCAGCTTCAACGTCCACGAAATCGGAGCAGTCGTGGACCTGGCCTACGAGCTCGGCGCCTACAGCTTTTACACCGGGCGCACAATGTATACCGGCAACGCGGTAAAGACCTGGCACAGACTTACGCCATCCGAAGAGCAGTATGACAAGTTCTTCGGGGTCCTCCACAAAAAAACTGGGGAGTATCGCGGCCGCATGCGGGTATATTTTCATGAGATGGGGCTGCTTGAGGAATTGCGCTACCGCCTGCGTCACCCGGCTGCCCTGCTGATCGTACTTCCCAACGGGCTGGTAAAGCTCATCAATGCCCTGCCGTTCGTGTGTGGGGATTTGCGGCGCCAGACCCTTGGCGAGATCTGGGCGAATTTCCAAAACGCCTGGAAGGACCCAAGGGTAACGAAGTTCGTCGAGGATCTCGCGGGCAATCCCGCTAAGACTGCGGCGTTGCATCAATGGGTTTATCTCTGAACACTGCGCCACATCAGCGGTTCGACGCGGACCTCTTGTCTGCGAGTTGGCTGCTACGGTTCTTCAGCGTGATCCGCTACCGGTTTTTTCTTTACGCCGGTCTCCTGCCTTATCTACTCGGCGCAGCATGGGCCTATCGCACCGCGCATGCGTTCGACCTGCCGGTATTTTGGAGCGGGCTCGGTGGCGTGGTACTTGCGGTCATCGGTGTCGAGGCTTTCAACGAGTATTTCGATTCGCGCATGGGGACCGACCGCGTGTTCAACCCGGAGGAGTTGCCGCCAATGACCGGTTGGGTATTTTGGCTCGGTGTTGCGGCGTTTGCCGGCGCGTTGGCGGCTGGCGTTTATTTAACGGCTCGGGGCGGCTGGCCGGTTCTAGCATTCGCCTTCCTAGGTGGCATGGCGGCTATCTTCTACGTGGCCCCGCCCATCCGATGGGCCTACCGTGGCCTCGGTGAGGCAGTCATCGCACTGTCTTACGGGCCGTGGATGGTGCTGGGCAGTTTTTACCTGCATACCGGAACAATGTCGTGGGGCGCTTTTTGGGCGTCACTCGTGCCGGGCTTCCTAATCATGGCGCTCGCGGTGATCAATGCGATTCCCGATTATCACCAGGACCGCTTGGTCGGGAAGCGCAATTTGGTCGTGCGGCTTGGTCGTTATCGGGCGGTCTGGCTCTACATCGCGCTAGCGGCCGCCGGAATGTCGGTAACGGTAACCGGTGTCATCACCGGCATATTTCCTCTCGCATGTCTCGCAGCGCTTTTCGCCTTGCCGCTGCTGGTGTTGAGTGCGCGGCATGCGGTGCACACGTTTGAATCGCCCCGACAGTTTGTCCCGGCGATCCGTAGCATGGTTGGCGTCTACCTTGTTGCCGTTTCCTTTTTCACCGCAGGCATTCTCCTGCAAACCTAGCTCCTATTGGCCATGGCGAACTGGATAGACCGGTTGAAAGCGCCACTGTTGGTTTCGTGGCAAATCACTCGAAACTGCGACCTTTGCTGCTTGCATTGCTGCACTGACTCCGCCCCCGGAAAACAATTGCCCGACGAGCTCGACGTTCATGAAGCGATGAAGTTCGCGGAAGACATTGTCAGCAACCAGGTTCCCTACGTCATGCTATGCGGCGGCGAGCCGCTGGTGGTGCCTCACTTCTTCGCGCTCGCGGAAGCCCTCGGCAAATCCGGCATTCAACTCAAGGTCGAAACCAACGGCCAGAAGTTCGACGACGGGATCGCTGAAAGGCTTGCCCGGCTGCCGGTTCGCTCTGTCCAGGTCAGCCTCGATGGGAACACCCAGGAGGTCTACGCAAGCCAGCGTCCGGGCGCCTCGCTCGACAAAACCCATGCTGCGTGCCGCGCTGCTCGGGCAGCCGGCCTTCCCCTCGAGGTCACTTTTGCTCCGACTCGACTCAA